>Ga0190284_1001252_pt1 | contig 11674 bp, 13 predicted proteins | sample 48691812_MG_FD_161668 | JGI IMG/M metagenome (GOLD analysis project Ga0190284, IMG submission 161668) | Hydrothermal vent microbial mat bacterial communities from Southern Trench, Guaymas Basin, Mexico - 4869-18-1-2_MG | ecosystem: Environmental > Aquatic > Marine > Hydrothermal vents >...
TGGCATCGTGTTTTGAAAAGCGGTTGCCGAGTGCTGGAACATCAAAATCATTCGGCAGAAACACTCTCTCGCGTAATTGTCATTGATGCGGTCATCGGCTGGCGGATCATGTTACTGACATTATTGGACCGCGAAGTCCCAGAGATGACGTGCAGTCTTTTCTTTGATCAGTGGGAGTGTGAAGTACTACAGTTACTCTCAAAAAAAAACGATTTGTCCCTCGGAGAAGCAATAATCACGATTGCCAAGCTCGGAGGATATTTGAATCGACGCTGTGATGGTCCTCCAGGATTCCAATACCTATGGAAAGGTTTTGCACGCTTCTACGATATGGTGCACATTTATCACCTCAAGGAGTCGTCACCATGAACGCGGCGCAGCGGGCGCGACGTGTGGCGCCATCCTTGCCATCCATGCTGCAGGAAACCTTCTGCAGTAAAATCCCCATGTTCATGGGATCGTGAGCGAGGGCCTCTTCGATCGCCAGGGGAGGTTTCATCACATGCCGGATCTCGATGCCAAGATCGTAGAAGATCTCTTCTGCGAGAAGCTCTTGGACGAGCTCTAAAAAAAAGCGCATCTCGCCTGGCCTCGTCGCGTCGATGGCGAGTTGGCGGAATTCGGGCTTTTCTGTGCACTCCACACGCGCCTCGGCCGACCCGAAAGATCCCGCCTTCTTTCACATGTTGTGCTACATGGCTAGGCCTGCGGTGGCTCTCTCAAAAATGTCCTTCAATCCGGAAAACGAGAAGGTTGTTTACAGAGCGGGCTTCAACGCCATGCTCGGTACCGATCGGATCGAAATACTCAGTCACCTCGCGAAAAACCACCGTGCACCGCCTTCAGGACATCCAGCCGCCTCATAGCCGGATCCGAAGAGCAACGCCAGATCAACAACGAGACCGTCACGCGCGTTGAGGAGGAATTCCGCTCCAGATTCGGGGATTTGGACACTTTTACCCCGAGGGAGAGGTCGGAACGGTCGGGAGTGCTTCCTTTTCCGGTTAAAAGCGATTCAGTCTTGGAATCTAATCTCATTCCGGCCGATTTCATCGCCCAGTTTGTGCGAGACGAAAGGATTTGGCACGCCGCGAGATCGACGACGGAGATTGAAATTCCTATCCTCTCATGGAGATCTCCACGGATCGATCGAGCCCGCTGAAGCTCACAATCGACTGCGCGAATGGTTTCCTTCACCTGCCGAATCGCAATGGAGTGGAGAGTTCGCAACAACCCCGAGAATGTCGAGGGACAGTGATGATTCATAGACAGTCGATTTTTTCTGATGGTGTAAGAATGGGGAACGCGCGTCATTACCTGGCGTCGCTGCTGAAGATCTCCGTCGTTCTGGCCTCTCTTCCATACTGTTCGGATTCGCAGTACGCCACGAGCGAGCAGATTGATCCGGGGCAATTGGACTTCATACAATTCGTCGAGGAGGTTGAATTTTGCGCACACCTCGACACCGCTGTGGTGACCTACGAAAACGGCGAAGGATGTCGGGTCGAGCTGATCGCCGATGAGGATGCGATACCGCGTCCTGGTGAAGGCGATGACAATTTTCTCAGCCGTTTGCAGAACGGACTGTGCCAGGGCCTGAATCTCGCCTTTCAGCTCGAGACCATCGATTACACACCCTCGAACTTTATCCACGCCGACCTGACCCCCGAGAAATTCGCCCGCCATTTCCATGAACGGGAAAGTCGTCCCTGGGCATCTTCTTCAAGGTTTTGCGGGCGCTGCTCGCGGCCCAGTCGGAAGGGATGGGGCAACATCTCACCGGCGCGGCGATTATCGAAGTGTTCCGCAGCGAAGACAGCTCAATGCGGCTGAAGTACATACTGGCTCAAGAGATGAAACTTATCGAGGGCATGTTTGCCGGGATAGAATCTGAGGATCGGAACGATGACGGCGATTACGAGTCCCCCCAGCCGCAGTGATAGCGGATCGGCCGACGGGCCCGCCGCTTTCCACCCGACCTCCTTCGTATTACTGATCCTGCCTTTCCTGCTCTTCCTTTCGCACCAGGCAGCGGCCCAGATCGAGTTCAACGGCCCGATCTATTTCGAGGACCAAGCTTTTTTAGGAACCGGATGTGGCAGAGACGACAACTTCGGATGTGCCATCGCACTCGTCGGCGACGTTCTGCTCGTAGGTGCCGAGCAGGAGGATGACTTCGGGGAATCGTCGGGTGCCGTCTTTGTATTTCGCCGCAACGCTCCCGGGGGATCGTGGGTGGAGGAAGCCAAGCTGGTCGCGTCAGACGGTGCCGAATACGACTATTTCGGTCGCGCCGTCGCCCTTTCGACGTCGGGTGACGTGGCCGCAATCGGGTCGATCTGTGCCGACGCGACAGCGACCAATGCGGGGGCTATCTACATCTTCCGTTACGATCCCCTCTCGGGAGCGTGGACCGAAGAAGCCAAGCTCCTGGCGAGCGATGCGGCGGCCGGCGATTTTCTGGGTTCCTCGGTCGCACTCCGCGGCAACCGGCTCGCAGCCGGGGCGTACGGCTGTGATGACACCGGCGACGACGCGAATGGGAACGACTCCGGTTCGGCGTGGGCTTTCGATTTCTCGCAAGGACTCGTTTTCCGTCTCGATCCCTGTCCGATCGTAGCCGGCCAGAGTGCGACGTTTTCGGCATCAGGCGGGACGCCCGATGCCGAGATCTACCTGGCTTACAGCACAACCGGAATGGGCAGACAGCCTATTCCCGGACTGGCTGTCGTTCTCAATCTGAAAATCCCGCAGAACGGCGGCGCCAGGCGGACCGACTCTCAGGGGGTTGTCTCGGCCGATTGGTTCGTTCGTCCCGGCTTGATCGGATTGACCTTATGGTTTCAGACCGTTCAGTACGGCCAGGTGTCGAACGTCATGGAGACCACGGTTCACTAAGAAATAGGATTTTCAATTTCCACAGTCATCAATATCCACAATCAAGCATGATCCATGCCGCGCTCCATCCGTTACTCTATCAGGCAACGGCCTGCTCCTTTGGAGGCGCCCTCCTCTTCTTTGCGAGTCCTCTTCCTCCTTTCCCCGAGCGCCCGATTGGATTAAATCCCGTACCCGATCATCCTTCGTTTATTTTTGTCCGGAACGTGTATCTGTACCTTGGCCAAGAACTCGAGAAGCCATGAAATCGAGAGGATCGACCTCGATCCGGTCGGTACCCAGCATGTCGTTGAAGTTCGCGTCGACTTGAATGCAATAAGGTGCCGATCGAGGACTTGATAGAGCAAAGTCTATGCGGCTGGCGGGGCCGCTAGACTGTCCGATTTGTCTCTCGAGCCGGCTCCATCTGTAGAGCCCCATGGAGCGGAACGGACAAGCTGTGCAACGGTGACCGGATTTCTCTACTCGACTCTCAGCACCCATAGGTTGCTCAACTCCTTCCCGATCAGTGCCTGAACAGGTATCTCCGTACCAGGCGACAGCCCGATCGACATAACCCGCTCAACGAGCCGCACTCCGTTGTTCGGGATCGCGTTGAAGTGAACGCGGTGTTTCCATGGCGGCAGGAGCCAGAAGTCGCCGTAGGGTGTTGGTTCGGGATTGGGGTTGACGGCGGAACCAGAGATCAACACAACAGGGCTCGTTCGCGGCCATCCGATGATGACGCCAGTCGCGGGATTGCCGCTCGAGATGGTTCCGTTGATATAGAAATGGGTGTGAAACTCGTCCGCGCCGATGTCAGGGAAGGCGAAGAGTCCGGTGCGGGGATCGCCTTCAAAGTCGGTATCAGGGAGGTTGGGAGCGTTGCGGTCGCCCGCTGAGCGGCAGGGGGAGTCGAAGGGGATGTGGACGTCGCCGTTGGCTGCATCGATGAACAACGGGTCAGCGTCGATGTTGCCGAAACCCCAGTTGAGGATTGATAGAGGACCGATAAATACGCCCGCCTGGCCACCACTCACATCTGACGAACTAATCGTCGATGTAGAAGGGTGAAACTGGTTTCCGAGACAGACTTCCGCTCCATTGGGTGCGACATTACCCCAGAGAATCGTATTGACGATGGAAGTATCGCAGTCCTGGTATGAGCAAATCCCACCTCCGTAACTGTAAGCCGAGTTATTCGACAGAGTACAGTGAATAACAGCAATATTGGATTCACTGGAACAATAGATGCCACCGCCGTAGCCGGCCCTGTTCCCAACGATGGTATTGTTCGTCAAAAGAGGTGAACAGCTTGCGTAACAGGCGATCCCGCCGCCATCGAGCGCGACGTTTTCTGAGATGATGTTGTCCGCAACGACGGGGGAGGCATTGCTAAAGAAGTAGATCCCTCCGCCCACTTCGGTGGCTCGATTGCTTGCGATGGTGTTTCTGGATATCACGCGATCGGAACTCCGAATCACAGAGATCCCCCCACCCTCTTGAGCAAAATTTTCAGTAATGGTGTTTCCTTCGATCAGCAGATGGCGCGCGTTGACTGCATGGGTGGCGATACCACCACCCCAATCTGTTGAAGTGTTGGCTGAAATGATGTTTTCTCGGATCTCACCACCTGAGCAGAAGATGGCTCCTCCACTGTATGCTGCCGAGTTGTTGATGATACGGTTGTCCTGGATGAGTGGTTCGCAAGTGCCGCGACATCCGATCCCGCCGCCACCACCGGAGCACTTATTACCTTTGATGATGTTGTACCGGATAATGGGTGAGACGTTCTTGCAGAAGATGCCGCCCCCGTAGTTTGAGTGGCCGTCGCGGGTTCCCTTGCCGTTTTTGATGGTGAATCCCTCAAGTATGGATTTCCTTCCTTCACCATTCCGAAATTGCACGCAGCTCGAAGAACCACTGTTTTCAATGCTTGTCGCATGAGGACCAAGTTCACTCCGAAGCGTGACAGCTTTGCCACCGAACTCAACTTTCTCATCGTACCTCCCGGGCCGCACGATAATCGTGTCGCCGTTGACGGACATAGTGATGGCTTCTTGGATCGTCGGATAATCGTCGGGGACGAAGATCGTAGAAGACAGGACGACTGGTGCAAAAAATAGGACCGCGGAAAGTACAGATGCGATTCTCATGGCGAACCTCCTTGTGTGCGGTGTAGACAGCGGTTTCCTCGTAATACTAAACTCTATATTGAGGGAAGGCACCCTTAGTAACCTACGTCGACCACAACGGTGGTGTCCCTGTCGGCAACCGGAGACCATCGATTTCCTCTGCGTTTGGAGCTGGCATGCGCAACTCCCTGACACACGGACGCTTCGAGTGGCAGCGATACACGAAGAACCCGGTGTTTCCGGCAGTGCCGGAAACCTGGATGGAAGCTCAGACGGCGAACCCGGACCTGCTCACGATCGGCGATAGTTATTTCATGTACTTCAGGGGGCAGCGGAACGGACACGATCGGATCGGGCTGGCAACCGTTCCGTGCGCGCGCTTCGACGGCGCATCCTGGAGCGTTCGGCCTGCACCGGTGATCGACGTGGGAGCACGGGGTTCTTGGGATGAAACCCACGTGCTCGATCCGGCCGCTCTATTTGTGAAAGGTCGGGTTTATCTCTACTATTCCGCCGTGAGTCCCCGTTGCGACCGTGCCGTATGCCTGGCGGTGTCGGACGATGGGATCCATTTCGTGAAGGGCAAGCGCAATCCTGTCGTCATTGGTGGCGGACCGGAAATCGTCTTTCGCGACGATCGTTTCCATCTCTACTTCTGGAAACCCCATCCGAGGGGCTCCGGCTTTCAGATCCACCTGGCCACCTCGCGCGACGGATTCGAGTTCACCGAATATTCGCCGCAACCGGTTCTGCCCGCGGGAGCGGCGAGAAGCTGGGATAGCCATAGCGTCGAGACGCCGTGCATCTTCGAGGAGGACGGCGTCTACTACATGATGTACTGCGGCTCCGATCGCTTCGACGACTATCCCTGGCATGCCGGAGTCGCGGCTTCGAAAGATCTGGTGTGCTGGAAAAAATACGAAAAAAATCCGGTCTTTTCACGCGGCGCAAAGGGTGTCTGGGACGAAGGTGCAATCTGGTTCACGACCGTGGAGAAGATCAAGGGCACCTACTACATGTGGTACGAGGGTTACGGAGGCGGTACGGCACGCGAGGAGCAATACGGCAGCTACCTCGAGGGCGGGAAATCCCGGGTGGGGATGGCGTGCCTGCACGCACCCTACCTCTATGTGCCACCCGGCCGCCGTCGGGCCGAACAGCGGTACATCGTAGCTTTCAGGAGCCTCGTATCCGAGCAACAAGAGCACCGTCGCGGCGATGTTGCTCAGCATGGGACGTTCGATCGAGCTGTCGATCGGCAGCTCGTCATACGTCGCACCGCCAGCATGGCCACGGCTACACTTACGCGCGCGTCTGTGCGTCGTAACGGTAGAGACCGGTCGGAAAGCTCGTCCTGGATGAAAAAATCCATGAAATCGAGGAATAGGACTTTCAAATTCCACAGTCAGGTACGGTCCACACCGCGTTCTTTCCGCCTGCGCTCCATCGACGCTGAGACCGGCCGGAATCAGGCAACTTGAGGGACGGATCGGGGAAGGGACGTAATCAAAAACCGGATACGGAGGGCTCCTGTTGCGGAGCCGATCGATCCCCGTCGGTAACCGAGCCCCTTGAGTTGTCTCTCCAGCTCCGGATCGATCCCATCCCGCTTCTGGAAACCTGCCGCCTTGCGATCGACCTCCTGCAGCAGCGCCTCGATCAGGCGCTTCATTTCGACAGCCACCTGCGGGTGCTGCGCGATGACGTTGAGCGTCCCGTTTGGGTCCTTTGCCATGTCTAACAGCGCGTCGCCACCCGCGGAGGATAAGAGATACTTCCACTTGGCGGTGATGAGGGCGTACTGTTCCCCCAGGCCCGGGCGCTCGGTCTCGCAGGGAGTCCGCTCGGAGAAGACCGCGGTTCGCCCGCCACTTTGCGCCAGGACGTCGACGCCCTTGAACGTCCGGGGCGAACGAAAGGTCCAGCGCCGCGGCCGAAGTGGGTATGACGTCGACGAGGCTCACGAGCTCCCGGCGGCTCCCGCCGGAGCGGTCCAATGCGGCAGGAAGTTTCATGATGAGCGGCACAAAGTGGAGAATCCACATGGCCGGCGAAGGAACCGATGAAATGTGCGGCGTCCTACTACTGCTCCAACTGACGCCTGCGCTGCGAGACACCGAGGCATCACCTTCGAAGTGCATCGACTCTGGGCATTGTTCAGGCCGCGTTTGCCACTTCTGACGGAATCAGCTTTTGATATCCTGTAATCGTTGCGGAATCCGAGAGATATGGCAACAGATGCAGACTCATGATTACGCACGGCGATGTAATCGTGATCGGCAGCGGCCCCGGAGGGGAGGGCTGCTGGGGAGCTTTTCCTGCAACAATCGACCGTGTCCCTTCTGCGAACAGAAGCGCGTGCTTCTCTTTGCCAAGAAGGTCACGGGAGACGTCCTTCTGGCGGTGCCTCATCGCTTCTGGACCTTTTCGATCTCCAAGGCGATCCGCGGGATGATGCTTCGCGATAGAAGTCTTTTGAAGCTGATTTCGAGGTGTGCCTTCGAGGCGGTCAAGCAGGCCATAAAGGAGGCCCTACCCAGAGTCAGCGCAGCAGGCGCGACGTGTGGCGCCATCCTTGCCATCCATACCGCGGGAAACCTTCTGCAGTGGAATCCCCATGTTCATGGGATCGTGAGTGAGGGCTTCTTCGATCGCCAGGGTCAGTTTCATCACATGCTGAGATATATGAAAAAGCCTGCGGTGACTCTCTCAAAAATGTCCTTCGATCCGAAAAACGACCGTGCGCCGCCGGAAGAACACCCAGCCGCCTGATCGCCAGATCCGAAGAGCAACGCCAGATCAACAACGAGACCGTCATGCGCGTTGAGAAAGAAATATGCTCCGGGTTCGGGGATTTGGGCACTTTTACCCAGATTGAGAGGTCCGACCGGTAGGGAGTGCTTCCTTTTCCGACTTGAAGCGTCTCAGTCTGAGATTTTCAACACAATTCGGCTCCCTTTCAGTGCCCAGTTTGTGCCAGTCGGGAAGGCTCGGCACGCCACGAGATCGACCAAGGGGATTGAGATTTCTATCCTCTGTATAAGTGTATGATATTTAGAGTTTTGTGATATCTGACGTGCTGAGCGTTGGCTTGGTTAACGTGGAAGACGTTAACTGTGTATAATCCTCATCTTCGCCGATGACTGGATGATGATCTGTCTTTGCGACGGCGGGACTGCTGCGTTTACGTACCTGAGGTTGCGGTGGTATAATGCCAATCGTCAAAAACTGGTCGAAGGAGTCGGTTTATGCTGACGCGTTTCAAGGTCAGTGGATTCAAAAATCTCATCGATGTGGACGTGCGGTTCGGACCGTTCACGTGCATTGCCGGCGCAAATGCTACCGGTAAGTCAAATTTGTTCGACGCAATCGGATTTCTCAGCGCTTTGGCGAACGACACTCTTGTCGGTGCGGCATCATCTGTTCGCGGCGATACGCGCCATCCAATGGATATCCGCAGCCTATTTCATCACGCCGCCGGCAGGTACGCGCCGGAAATCTCGTTCGAGGCGGTGATGATCGTCCCGTCCACCGGCGTGGACGACCTCGGACAGGATGCCCAAGCCAGTATCACCTTTTTGCGTTACTCGTTGATCATCTCTTGTCGCAATGAACGAGGATCACGGGATCCTGGTGAATTGGAGATTCGCCGGGAGGAACTGACACACATCAACCAGAAAGACGCGAAGATAAATTTACCCTTTTATCACCAAGCTGCCTGGCGCAAGTCGGTCGTCAAGGGAGCACGACGTCAGGCACCTTTCATCTCGACCGAAATCGAGGGTGAAAGACGTGTGATAAAACTCCACCAGGATGGCCGTCAAGGCAAACCAAGGCAGCGTTCCGCCAGCGATCTACCGCGCACGATGCTGTCTGCGTCAAATGCTGCAGAGAATCCCACGGTGCTCCTGGCTCGAAGAGAGATGCAGTCTTGGCGTCTGTTGCAGCTCGAACCGGCCGCATTGGGTAAACCGTGTGGGTTACGTGCTCCGAAAGAATTGGGGACCGACGGCTCACACCTCGCCTCGGCGCTCTTTTACCATGCCCACGAAAATGGGTCTCGATTGACCGGCACACTCGATTCCACTGGGGATGCCATTCAGATTTACACCCAGGTGGCGAACCGCCTGGCTGGGCTCATCGAAGATATCAGAGAAATTACTGTCGACGAGGATCCAAAGCGCGAGTTGCTGACCCTCGTCGCCACTGACCGCAACAACACGCGACATTCAGCACGCGTTCTATCAGACGGCACACTCCGCTTCCTGGCACTCGCAGTCCTGGAGCTCGATCCGAGAGCGCAAGGATTGATTTGCCTCGAAGAACCGGAGAACGGTATTCACCCCGAGCGAATTCCAGCGATGCTCGATCTTCTACAGGACGTCGCGGTGGATACGACGTTGCCGATCGGCGCAGACAACCCCATGCGGCAAATTATCGTCAATACACATTCGCCTGCGGTTGTGGGGCAGGTTCCGGATAACAGTCTACTCGTCGCTCAGATTCTTAAAACAGTCGACAAAGATCGACGATACTGTCGCGCCTCTTTCGCCTGCCTGCCTGATACCTGGCGCGAGAAGACAGAGGATCCCGCTCTTCTTGTGCCTAAAGGGAAGCTGCTCGTCTATCTCAATCCGATCGGTCCACTTGGCGTTGAGTCTGGTAGCCGGTACGACAATCCACAGGCTGCAGATGAACAGATGCCCCCCATGCGTCGCGTAGCGGATAGACCCGACCTTCAACTTCTCCTGCCTTTTTCCAACAGGGCAGTCGATTGATGCCAGATCTCCGCTATACCCTGTTTTCCGATGGTAGTTCCGATGAGTCCCTGATTCCCATTCTAACGTGGCTCCTTCGAGAGTGCGGAGTTCATCGCGCAATTCAATCGGAATGGGCCGATTTACGCCGTTTACCGCGGCCGCCGAAAACGATGACGGAACGTATTCGGCGTTGTGTCGAGCTCTTTCCATGTGACCTGCTCTTCGTGCATCGTGACGCTGAGCGGGAGCCGCATGCAAAACGCGTATCAGAGATCAAGGAGGCATTCATTGAGGTCTCGAAGTCATGCAGCATTCCGCCTGCTATTTGCGTTGTTCCCGTGCGCATGCAGGAAGCGTGGTTGCTTTTCGATGAGAAGGCACTGCGACAAGCCGCAGGCAATCCAAACGGCCTGGTTAGATTGAAACTGCCTCCAATCTCACACCTCGAGAGCCTGCCGAATCCCAAAGGCGATCTTTACGACCTCATTCGTCGAGCAAGTGAATTGAGTGGGCGTCGGCTCAAGAAACTAAACCTAAGTGCCTTGGTCAGGCTGGTATCGGACTGGATCGATGATTTCTCTCCCCTGCGTATGTTAACGGCGTTCGCCTCCCTCGAAGTCGACATCAGAGATGTCGTTTCCAAACATAACTGGACAGAATGAACGGGATAGATAACAACGGCTGTATATCATTTTTCATTGACTCGTAGCATCGTTTATAGGTGTTCGATCAGACTGCGGCACGCTGCTGCATCATTTGCAGTGAGCTGGAGGTTCGTCAATTCGTTGTCGTGTTTCTTCAGAACGCGTTCTATTTTGCGGGTATATTGGAGGCGACGAACTGGACATTGCGTATGGAGTTGATGTCGACTCTCTTGGCAACGCATTCGTCACCGGCTGGACATACGCCGATGAATCGACTTTTCCCGTATGCACCGGCCCGGATCTGACTCACAACGGCTCCCGAGACACGTTCGTGTCAAAAGTCGCATTGGCCCTCTCGACCAACAAAGCGACGCTGTCCGCGGGGATCAGCGACAGTCTCGAGTTTTACATGATCGCCGGAAAATCGCATTCAAGCCAACAATACGCGCTGCTCTGTAGCGCATCCGGCACTTCACCCGGCACGGTCCTCCCAGGTGGCGACATCCTGCCTCTTAACAGAGATTTCGTCTTCGATTTTGTCAAAGCCCACATTGGCTTTCCGTGGTTCGCCGGATTCTATGGAACGATCGATGCTGCTGGATATGCGGCCGCGAAATTGAGCACACTCTTCGTGCCGCCGGCACTGCCAATTGGCACGACTCTCCATTTCGCTTTTACAACGCTCTTCCCGTTCGATTTTCAATCGAATCCTGTGGCAATCTCGATCGTTCCATGAGTTTCAACGGTGGTTTGCATCTTTGGCAGACCATTGTCGATTATTGAAAAGAAGTGTGCTTTTGAAGAGACTACACTCCGCCGGCTCAATCTAAAGTGCACCCGGCCGGCCAACCCACCACTCTGCTCCTGGACGAGATCCAATACGCCGGGGATTGGGACCTGGAACTTAAGCAGCTTGTGGACCACCATCCCGAGTACCGCATCATTGCCACGGGTTCGGCCACGGTCCTCCATAAAGACAAACTCAGCGAAAGTGGCGCGGGTCGTTGGATCACCATACCTATGCCCACACTCAATTTCTATGAATTCATCCAGATCCGCAACGAGTCACCGGACCTGGGCAATGCCGTGCTCCTGCGCAGCGAAGAAATCCTCTCCGACGCCGACCAGATCGGCAAGATCGTCGAAACCACGGTCCTGCGTCACCTCTATGCCTACTACTACCGCGACACCCCACGCATCGGCTATTGGCGTGACAACAAGACCGACAGGGAAGTGGACATCATCGTACGCAGCCCGG
>Ga0190284_1001253_pt1 | contig 11661 bp, 9 predicted proteins | sample 48691812_MG_FD_161668 | JGI IMG/M metagenome (GOLD analysis project Ga0190284, IMG submission 161668) | Hydrothermal vent microbial mat bacterial communities from Southern Trench, Guaymas Basin, Mexico - 4869-18-1-2_MG | ecosystem: Environmental > Aquatic > Marine > Hydrothermal vents > Microbial...
ATGTTTGATGTTCGATATTTGATGTTCGATGTTTGATGTTCGATATTTGATACTGAGAAGACCTCAAACATCGAACATCAAGTATCAGACATTCAGCATTCCTTTGAAAGTAGCCTTACGTTTCTCAAGAAATGCCGTTGTCCCTTCCTTTGCATCTTCACTCGCCATGCAGAGGGCAAATGCATCACATTCGATGTTGCAGCCCGTCAGGAGATCTGTGTCCATGCCGCTGTTAATAGCCTGTTTTGCAGCACGAAGCGAAACCTTTCCCTTTGAAGCAATCACTTTTGCTGTCTTGCGAACTTCATCCATAAGTGATTCCAAAGGGCATACCTTGTTCACCATCCCTATATCACGCGCTTCTGTTGCGGAAATCATTTTTCCGGTAAAAATCATTTCCTTGGCCATGTTCTTGCTGACCAGCCTTGGCAGTCTCTGGGTGCCTCCGAAACCGGGAATGATTCCGAGGTTTATTTCCGGCAGGCCAAAGGTTGCATTTTCGGCAGCATAAATGAAATCACATGCCAGTGCCATTTCACTGCCGCCGCCCAGTGCAAAGCCATTGACCGCGGCAATGACCGGTATGGGCAGTTCCTGAAGTCTGCTGATTGTGGCCTGGCCCTTTTTGGAAAAATGTTTTGCCTGAAGCGAGTTGAACGTGGCAAGTTCTGTAATATCAGCACCTGCCACATAAGATTTTTCACCCGCTCCGGTAAGGATCAGAACCCTTATATCCTCATTTGCATAAATTTCATCCAGTGCGTCTGAAAATTCATTCAGCAGGTCATTGTTCAAAGCATTTAAAGCTTTCGGTCTGTTGAAAGTAAGGGATGCAATGCCGTCTTCAACCTCAAAGATAATATTTTCATAAGCCATTCTGCTCTCCTGTGAAAATGTATTGGAAATTAAAAATTGTTTCCTCTCGCGCTCCTGTCCGGAGGCTTTCATATTCAGCAGATCGGAAAACGCTCTCTGGATTGAAAAATCCGGCAGACCTGACGGATTGAAAAAACGCTCCTGCCGGATTGAAAAATCCGGCAGATCTGAAAAACGCTCTTGACGGATTGACAAATCCGGCAGACTCGACCGGTTCAGTTCGGATTTACCTGTCAGAAACAAGCAATAACGGGTATATCCGATCTGCTGATATTAAATCAATAGCCATCTATCATTTATCAGTTGCAAATGCAATAATCCTGACGGATGTTTCATGCTAACAACTGACAGCTTACCACAGCCGATCCGCATGCGCTCTGGGAAGACCCACCTCCAAAATTCTGCTGACGACTTTGCCAATGTTGTATGGAATGAATCTTACCTCAACGTGATAATTTGATGTATCCCATATCACATATTTTGCATTATTATCACCGTCTCTCGGTTGCCCGACGCTGCCGGTGTTTATGATATACTGCTTTTCATCGTGAAGGAAAGTGATACCTTTTTTATGAATGGGGGTGTGAGTAATGGTTTCTCCGTCAAAGCCGACGATTTCCAGTTCATGCGTATGTCCCACAAAGCAGATTTTTTCCTTCATCTGCTGAAATGTCTCCCTGAGCTTTTCCTCTGAAACCTGGAACAGATAAGTGTTTACAGACTCCGGGGGAAAGCCGTGAACAAATCGGTATCCCTCAAAAACTTTGGAAAACTTCAATCTGCATATAAAGTTGATGGAATCATTGGACAGCAGCGCAATCGTCTTTTGCAGGGATTTACGGGCAACAGGATTGAACATTTCCAGATGGGCACGGTCCGTTACCACCATTTCATGATTTCCCATGACAGAGGGAATATCCCGTTCACGGATCACTCTGACAACTTTATCCGGTTCAGGACCATAGCCGATGTTGTCTCCCAGACTGATGACAGCACCGACATTGGACTTGTCAATATCGGCCAATACCTCTTTTAATGCCTCAAGGTTGCCGTGGATATCGGAAATAACCGCAATTTTCATAATGTAAACGTAAGATTGAAATTTTAAATTTATGAACGGACTATGCGTTTGCGTTTCTATTTGTTCCCTGACTGGAAAAAATAATATAAAGAAAAACTGTATAACAGATAATTGTGCAAACGGCAAAAGGACGAAAATAAATCCCCAGAGGCGCAAGTATTAAAACTGTCACCCAGTGAAACAGGATAACTCCGTTTGAATGAAGACGTATCGGAAAATCTTCATATCTGCATATCACAGCAAGGCCACTCAGATTCCATCCGTACAGAGAAGCGAACGAATGGAGTTTCAAAAGAAATCTTGATATGTCCTGAGTATAATATTCGGGAAAAAATTCGAGTATAATATAAAGGATACCGGTTATCGCCGTGAAAAGAAGAAATACCATGCCGGATATTAAAAAACTTTTTTGCTGGGTCTGGACGCCTAAGTTGACAAAAAGGTAAAAGATCATTATGACGGTCATAAAAAGAACGGATGTGACTGCCAGTTGCAGGACCAGTTTTTCAAAAAGTATGAACAAAAAGAATATGATGACCCCCATATTAATGGCCCAGAATCCCACATTTTTCAACAAGTCGGTGATATCTCTGTAATCATCCTTCATAAATGAAAACATCAGCGACATTGTGATAAGGGAAAGCGGGAAAGAAAACCCGAGAAAAAATGTATCCAGCTTCAGCTTGGGAAAAGATACAATTTTCAGGTATTCATTATTCCAAATCACCAGGCAGGACAGCGTCAGCCCCATGGAAAGGCAAAGGAGCGATGCCTGGTGAAATTTTTCAGAAACCAGTACCGATGATCTGAAAAAATCTGCCGGAAAGAACGAAAATCTCCTTATCCTTATCATTTCGACAATACATACAAGGGCCAGGGAAATCAGCATGGCCGGTATATAGCTCTTCATAAAAGCAAAAACTGCATAACTGACTGCGAGCAGACAGAAAAGGATAACCTTTGGGGATGGCTTTTTCCGATTTTCGGTGAAATAAAGAATGATTGTCCCTCCGCTGCACAGATTAAAAAGGAATATGTGCAGTCGCTCAAAATTATATGTTTTCCCATCTGGAACAAAAAGATGCAAAAAACCGAAGAACAATGCAGTTGACATTAAAACCATTAAAGCAGATCTGAATCTGACGCTCATTTTATCCTCTTTTAACCTTACGATTTCCCAAGCAAGTGGGAAAGTGCCCCTTCAATATCCGGGGTCCGGAACCTGTATCCTGTTTTCAAAAGTTTTTCCGGCTGAACCCGGGTGCTTGAAAGGGGGATTTCCCTGCCCATCTCCCCAAAGGCAAGCCTTATGGCCGCGGCAGGAACCGAAAACAGGGCCGGCCGTGAGAGGACTTTCCCCAATGTTTTTGTGAACTCAAGATTTGTCACGGGATTTGGTGAAACCACGTTTACCGGCCCCTCCAGCTCATCATTTATCAGGACATGATAAATGGCTCCGATGACGTCGTCTATCCCGATCCAGCTCATAAACTGTTTTCCGGTACCGATTTTTCCACCAAGCCCGGCCTGAAAGAATGGTAAAAACTTTCCAAGTGCTCCCGCGGCGGGCGTCAGGGCCACTCCGATACGCAGAAAGACCACCCGGATGCCCTTTTCAATTGCAGGGGATGCAGCCTTTTCCCATTCATGGCACACTCTGGAAATAAAATCATTTCCAGGCCCGTCTTTTTCCGTAAGCACCCGGTCATTGCGATTTCCATAGTATCCGATGGCCGAAGCGCATATCAGGACTTCAGGCCGGGGATCAAGTGCCGCTGCTGTCCGGGCAATCAGCAATGTCCCTTTTATCCGGCTTTCAAGGATTCTTTTTTTTTTCTCTTTTGTCCATCTGCCCTCTCCTATATTTTCGCCGGCAAGATGGATGACTGTATTGATTCCGCCAAGGTCAGCCGGATTCAGACAGCCGGAGCCGGGGTCCCACCGGACTTCTTTTTTTTCCGGAAGCGTTCCCCTTCTGACCAGTCTGGTAACATGATTCCCCCCGGTTGTCAAAAAAGGAATCAGCGCGGAACCGATAATACCGCTTGCGCCTGAGATCAGGATGTTCATCGGTGTCTTTGTTTTATTCCTTCCTGACATAAGTGCTGCAATGTCCCACGCGGTTGTGGTGTGGCGGTAATGGAATATGCTCTCAAGTTTATTGCGGACCAGGGAACCTCCGAAAAAATTTCCAAAAGGATGAAAACGCAACGCGTATTCAATCTGATCCTCAATAAAACAGGCATTTGCTCCGTCAGGCGCAAACAGGTGGGTATGAACCCAGTGGGCCAAAGGGCCTTTTACCTGCCGATCCCTGAAAAAGCGGTTTGCCTCACAATCCGTATGCTCTGCAACCCATTTAAAAGGAACAGGGCCGACTTTCATTTTTAAAACTGCTGTGGCACCTTTTTCAATGCCTCCTTTTTTTTCGATAACCTGAAGCGGGTCCCAGGGAGGGCTTAATCTTTCAAGCGCGCCCGGCCGTGAATGCCAATTGAAAACCGTTTCAACCGGCGCATGGATATGTGAACGCTTTGTAAATATCTCTTTTTCCATAAATTTCAATATTATTTTTTTAAAACTCCGGCCTGATTTCAGTTTAACATATTGATTTTTTTATGTATCATGGATTGAACGCTTTGGGAAAAAATAAATCCGGACGGTTAAGTCAACTGATAATTAAAGCCCAATTATCTGCCACTCCATAATAACTGATAAAAATAACAAATTTTTTGAGTGTATTCAACTAAAAAATTTTCAATAATGATTCATAATAGAATTTTTGGGACAAATATCCATTTTTTATGATAAGACATGCAGTTGTTAATTTTCATAAGCTACTGAAATTAATGACCCCGTCATTTTCAAGATCAGCAATTCCCCATTGTATGCCGGGGCTGTATTCAATTTTTTATTTTGAATTTCGATGTGCCGGAATGGAATCTTTATCAACCAGAGCTTTGTGCCGGACGGGGTTTGCAACCCCGTTCGCAATGTTTTGCATATCCACGAAAGCAAAGGTTTCGGACGGGGTTGCAAACCCCGTCCGGCAGTCTTAGTTTCGCAAACCCCGTCCGGCAGTCTTAGCTTGATGCATATGCCATTGGATGCCGGGGCTGTATTCAATTTTTTATTTTGAATTTCTGAGTGCCGGAATGATAAAAATGGAATCTTTATCAACCAGAGCTTGAAACTTTTTTAACTCTCTGTTATGCAGAGATTTTGGTAATGGAGCAATATTGGCTGGGCCAATATTCATTGCAGTGTCTGAGGTAGCAGACGCGTCCCCATACTGGGTTCTGCCAATGGCACTGTATTTAAATTATAATTTGGAAACAATATGTTACTACTGATCATCTATGTTTCTGTGGCACTGTTATTCTCCTTTTTCTGTTCAATTGCCGAAGCTGTGTTGTTGAGCGTAACATCACCCTACATCGCATCACTGGAGCAGAAAGGCAAGCGTTCCGGAAAGTTGCTGCACGGACTTAAAGACGACATCAATCGTCCTCTGGCGGCAATTCTTACCCTGAACACCATCGCGCATACCGTCGGCGCTGTCGGGGCAGGCGCCCAGGCGGCTGCGGTTTTCGGTAATGAGGCTGTCGGCATGGCATCTGCAATCCTGACTCTGCTGATTCTGATTTTTTCCGAAATCATTCCCAAAACCCTTGGCGCAAACTATTGGCGTCAGCTTGCCCCTGTGCTTGTGCGTCCTATCAGATATCTGGTTCTGCTGCTCTACCCTTTTGTGTTGCTTTCACAGATGCTCACAAGCTCTTCAAACGCATCCGGATTAAAGGGATTCAGCAGGGAAGAATTTACAGCGATGGCTGATATTGGCGCGCAGGAAGGGCAACTGGCGGTAAAGGAATCACGTATTTTAAAAAATCTTTTTCGTCTTCGCTCATCAAAAATCAAAAATATCATGACACCGCGCATCGTGGTTTTTGCGTTGCAGGAGAACCTGACCATTGCCGAATTTTTTGAACAGCACCATCAGACCCCTTTTTCGCGTATTCCGATTTACAACAATGACCGGGATGACATTACCGGCTTTGTCCTGAAAGACGATATCATCCTGGCTCAGGCGCGGGATATGCAAAATTCACAACTTCACAAGTTCAGGCGGGATATCAAAGCCGTTCCCAGCACAAACACGGTGTCAGAGCTGTTTGAATATCTGCTGGACAGCCGGGAGCATATTGTGCTGGTTGTGGATGAATACGGGGGAATGGAGGGAATTGTCACATTGGAGGATGTGGTTGAAACCCTTCTGGGCCTGGAAATCGTTGATGAAGCAGATAAGACGGTTGACATGCAGGCGTTGGCCCGCGCCCTGTGGGAAAAGCGGGCAAGGCGTATCGGGCTGCTCTCTGACGAGGCAAAACAGCCGATTCACGAGGATGAAGTGAATCAGTCCATAGAAAACGACATTCATCAGCCAGTTTATGACACAGAGCCGCCTGACAAGATTGAGTAAAATTATTTCAGAGTTAAAAGTGGAAAGTGGAACGATTGACAAATCCGGCGGTTACGGCTCGGATTTGCCAATCCAGGCCTGAGCCGGGGATTCTGTTCCGGTCGGCCATTCCTGCTCCCGCGGGATTGACTGCAAAGGGCACTCTGCATAATCAGGCATCTGCCTTCAAAGTAATAGCGCTCACCGGACAAATCTCCACGCAGGCAAGACAATCCTTACCAGGAAGTCTTGCCATGTCCTCCTCACCATAGAAACTGATCACCGTGTCAATTCCCCGTTTGGCAAATGTCAGAAGGGCGTGACCGTGCTTTTCCCGGCACGCGTAAATACATTTGCCGCACAGAACGCACCGATTGGGATAGTAGTTTAAAATAGGATGGCCCGGGTCTGTCTCGGCCTCTTTGAAATGCTGTTCCATAAGCTTGGACTTGAGACCTGCTTTCAGAAATTTGGCTATCCGCTGCAATTCGCATTTCTTGTTGGCAGGACATCCTTTGCATTGTACATCATGCGTTGACAGGAGAAACTCAAATGCGGCGCGTTGCAACCGCCTCACAGGTGGCGTGTCAGTTCGGACAACCATGCCGTCCCTGACCCTGAGCGTACACGAAGAGACCGGTTTCTCCTCTCCCCCAATCTCAACAAAACACAGCCGGCATGAAGCATGAGGATTCTCCATGCCCTCGACATGGCAGAGGTTGGGAACATAAATATCATTATCAAGACATGTCTCAAGCAGACACTTCCCCTCTTCCGCTCTGATCTCCCTGCCATCTATCAGAAGTTTTACCATTTTATTATATGTCATTTGTCAGTTGCCGTTTGTTGGTTGTTATGCCAAATTATGAAAAAAGACCTCCGAGGTTTGCAAACCTCGGAGGTCTGTCAGTCAGGAGGTCTGCCAATCACTTTTTATCAGCCGATTTCCCTCGCTCAACAACAGGGGCCAAATTCGGCGGTGACACCTTCCGCACCGCATCATACTGGGGCGGGCACGCGACCACACACTCACCGCATTTCACGCAGAGTTCCTGATCAATCCCTTTCTTCCGGGTGCTTGTGGTAAAAATGGCATCCACCGGGCAGCATCCCACGCAGGCATCGCAGCCCCGGGCGCATGTTTCCAAATCAATATAAAAAGCGGTCAGGGGACGGCACATCTTTCCGGGACACCGTTTTTCAGTGATATGCGCCTCATATTCATCTCTGAAATACTGCAATGATGTGAGTACCGGATTCGGAGCGGTTTTGCCCAGACCGCAGAGAGAACCGTTTCTGATATCCTCACTCAGCTTCTCCAGTTGCTCCAAATCCCCTTCCCGGCCTTCGCCTTTGGTAAGCCGTTCCAATATGTGAAGCAGGTGATAGGTTCCGATTCTGCAGAAGGTGCATTTTCCGCAGGATTCTTTCTGCGTAAAATCAAGAAAGTAGCAGGACACATTCACCATGCAGGTATCCTCATCCATCACCACCATGCCGCCGGACCCCATCATGGCCCCGGCTGCGGTCAGGGAGTCAAAATCAATGGGCGTGTCCAGAAACGCCTCGGGCAGACATCCCCCGGAAGGTCCTCCGATCTGAACGGCCTTGAAATTTTTCTTGTTCGGAATCCCTCCGCATATATCAAAAATAAGGGTTCGCAGGGACACACCCATGGGAATCTCCACCAGACCGGGATGAACCACATCCCCTACCACGGAGAAAATAGCGGTTCCAGGACTGCTCTCTGTGCCGATGCTCCTGTACCAGGCCGCACTGTTCGTGAGGATGGGCGGAACAGAAGCAAATGTTTTCACATTGTTGATGACGGTGGGCTGATCCTCAAGCCCTTTTTCAACAGGATACGGCGGACGACACTGGGGCATTCCCCTATGCCCTTCAACAGACTGAATCAGGGCGGTCTCCTCCCCGCAGACAAAGGCACCTGATCCCTGGAACACATCAATGTCCAAATCCATGTCTGTTCCCAGGATGCCTTTGCTTAGAAGCCCCAGCTCTTTTGCCTGCTGAATGGCTTTCGTGACAAGCTTTACCGCAAGAGGATATTCCGCTCTCACATACATCGTGGCACTCTGAGCACCCACTGTGTATGCGCAGATAATCATCCCTTCGAGAACCTGATGCGGATTGCTCTCCAAGAGGGTCCGGTCCATATAGGCCCCGGGATCGCCTTCGTCTGCGTTGCATATAACGATTTTATTCGATGACTCGGCCTGCCTTGCCAGTTCCCATTTTCTGCCGGTGGGAAATCCCGCGCCGCCTCTTCCTCTCAGGCCGGACTCCTGTATCTCTCTGATGATCTCCTGGGGCGTAAGCTGAAGCACCTTCACAAGACTCGAATATCCGCCGTCGGCGATATAATCATAGATATCTTCCGGGTCAATATGACCGCACTTTTCCATCACCACCCGTTTTTCCTGGCTGAACCGGGGAAATTCCATGACCGACGGAATCATCTCGTTTTCCACGGTGGCTCCATAGACATGCTCAAACCGCGGGTCCCCTTCTTCCAAAAAGAGCTTTGTCAGCATTTTTGCTTTGCCGGCAGTCACTTCGTGATAAAAAATGGGCGGAAAACCTGAATCCGGATGATCGATGACAACCACCGGCTCCGCATAGCAGTGGCCCACACATCCCACTGTATGGATAACGGCTTCAATATTTCGCTCCGCGAGGGCCTGCTCAAACGCGTGTTTTGTCTCCACCGCGCCGGACGCTATGCCGCATGTTGCCATGCCAATATATATTTTCGGAACCGGAGCCTCCGTGAACGCTTTCCGGCGTTTTTCAGCCTCTTCCCGGATGGCGCTGAATAACTGCTCTAATCCTTCTGTCATTTTTCAGTTCTCACTTTTCTGTTTTTCTCTTTCCGCTTTTTCTTTTTCTATCTGAATACGCAGAAGAAGCCCCTCCACCTTGCTCGGGGCCATGCGTCCGTGGACTGTGTCATCCACAATCGCCACAGGTGCCAGCGCACAGCATCCGACGCAGGCGACTCTTTCAATGCTGAATTCTTTGTCCGGCGTGGTCTCGCCATCCTTAATTTCAAGTTTCCGTTCAAAATTTTCAAGGATAATATCACCCGCTCTGACATGACAGGCAGTGCCAAGACATACCTTGATCGGATGCCTGCCCGGGGGATGAAATCGGAACTGGTTATAAAATGTTGCAACGCCATAGACTTCGCATATCGGGATTTTCAGATGCTCTGCCACAATCTTTATGGCTTCGGGCGGAAGATAGGCATGTCTTTCCTGAATCATCTGGAGGATGGGAATAAGATGTTTTCTTTCCTTTTCAACCTCCCCAATGCGAGACTGTATATCATTTTGTATGGCTTCTTCTTCCGTAAAAATCTCCTCATCCATAAAACGCTCCTTTCTGAGTGGGAAGTGAAGAGAGTGAGAAGCGGGAAGTCGGAAATACTCACTCTCCACTTTTTACTTTCCACTTTCCACTATATTTTTTCCAAGGCCCCGTAAGCAGACTGTATTCTGTCTCGTAGCAAAAAGCAGAACCTTTCCAATACGTTAAATCCGAGCGAAGTGTTGGAGAGCATCATACCCCTCAGATCTGCTCCCTTCATAGCTACAACCGTTGTCGGCTTCTGACAGGCTGCTGAGGACATGAGAAAATGGGACTCACCCAAAAGCGTGGACCAGCACCCCATCACCCTTCCCTTACCAAGGGTTTCGATGAGCACATTTCCCTTGCGAGCCCCCAGATCAACTGATCTTTCCAGAGATATGCGGCCCTCAGCAATAATATAAAGATGCTCTCCGTAATCATGCTGCTGAAAAACATATTCTCCGACATTGTATATTTTCACTTCGCAGAGGCTGGCGATATTCCCGATATCATCTTTTTTCAATTCCTTGAAAAACTCGCAACCTTTCAAAATGCTTTCAATTTCTGAATGTTCCATTATGTAACCTCTTTTCTGAATTTCAATCTGCCCGATCTCGTTCCCTGTTCAGGATGGAAAAATCACGGGATGCAAAGCGTCCGGCCTGCATTCCCACACAAGGTGGGAATGAGATAATTTGGCAGGTTTCGTTCCCCAGATTTAAGCTTTGTGCCCCCTTTGTGTCCTTTGTGGTTAAAAAGGTGCGACGCAGAAATGTCACTCCCGATAGCAATCTGTCTTATGTGCTTTGTGTCCTTTGTGGTTAAAAAGGTGCGACGCAGGGCTGATTTCAGGCATCCCCTGAAAGCGTTATAATCAGAAAAATTATTTGTCAAATCTGACATGAATCGCCCGGGCAGCAAGCTGGATCCAAGCAAAAAGAACAGATAGCAGGATTTGAGAGGAATGTCAATCTTTGATATCCAGTTCATTGAACTTGCAGCTTAAAACAACCATATCTTCCTCAAACACAGTTTTAACTTTATAAGGCAAAGTCTTGAACAGCTTTATCATCCCTCTGTTTGTCGGCGAAGTCACTGCAAACAGCCCGGAAATTCCGTTTTCCTGGGCAGCTTCGGCCAGCTTCCTCATCAGAATCTTTCCAAGCTGTTTTCCCTGAAATTTCTTGCTCACGGAAAAAGCCACCTCTGCCATGTTATTTGCCTGATTGAGAAGATATTCACCAACAGCGATGACCTCCCCGAAACCGAATTCTCCCACAAGGGCAAGAATGGTCAGGTCCCTGACATAATCCACTTGAAACATCCCTTCCACATCATCACGAACAAAGCTGGTCTTTTCATGAAAAAATCTTGAAACCACATCATCCTTGTCCAGATTATAGAAATGTTCCTGTATCCTTCTTTCATCCACCGGCTTCGCAGGTCTGACAGTCACCGCTTCGCCGTCAATTTTTATTTCTTCTTCCAGCTTTACCGGATATATCCCGTAAATGGATTCCTTCAGGGTGCGTTCAGCACTGAGCAGGCCCATTTTTTTTGCTTCAAAGAAAAGCTCGTCACGAAAATCAGGATGGGCAATGCTGATCATTCCCATGGCTCTTTCCTGAAGGCTCTTCCCGAACATGTTAAAAACCCCGTACTCGGTGACCACATAATGGGTGTCTCCCCGGGGGACAACGACTGCGGTATTCTCCAGCATCGGAACAATGCGGCTCTTTTTCCCCCCAGACGTTGAGGTGAGCATCAGAATTGATTTGCCGCCCTCAGACTTGGCTGCCCCCCTGACGAAATCAAGCATGCCGGTCACACCGGAAAAATAGTTGTAAGGCAGGGCATCCGCAGCCACCTGACC
>Ga0190284_1001255_pt1 | contig 11655 bp, 3 predicted proteins | sample 48691812_MG_FD_161668 | JGI IMG/M metagenome (GOLD analysis project Ga0190284, IMG submission 161668) | Hydrothermal vent microbial mat bacterial communities from Southern Trench, Guaymas Basin, Mexico - 4869-18-1-2_MG | ecosystem: Environmental > Aquatic > Marine > Hydrothermal vents > Microbial...
TCGGCTTCTTGTGGGTCGAAGGCTTGGACGCTGATCGATGGGTATTGAGCTGCTCCTCATTCAGGATCCGATAGAACGATGACTCACTCGCTACATACACGCCTTGGTCTGCCAGAGCGGGCACGATCAGATTGGGGGATAGATTCCTGAAAGTCGGGGAATTCGCTATAGAAAGTACGGTTTCTTGCTCTTCGACGCTCAAACTGTTCTTCGGCTTACTCTTAGGGCCTCGCCGCTGATCTTCCCTCCGTCGGCACGTTTTCTCCACCTCTGGATGGTCCGTTAATCCAGACCGATTTCTTGACAAGCCCGCCAGAGCCTCGCTCCCGAATCTATCGCTTCGTCGATGGCCTCATTAATCATTTGACGCTCTTCTTTGGAGTGTTGTCGTCCGCGTTCCCCAAGAAATAATGGCTCTCCTTTTGAATTGACTTAAAATAGCAGAATTTGTTGACGAGATGTGCGGAAAGTAAGCTTTTTATATTTCTAAAACATCAATTTAGTCCTACTTTTTTAACAAATCGCGTGATGACTTCCTCAGGACCCTCTCGAGCTGCTCCAAATCCTCCATTTCCACACCAAAAGGGTTCATCACCGAATAAATTTCAGATTCGGATTGATTTCCAATTATACGTTTAGCGAAGGTCGCGAGGATTCCAGACGGTCCTAGATCGAGATATCTAAAGGGTCCCTTTTTCTCCATATTCAAAACAGCGTTATTGAACTGAATGGCATGTCGGATGACGTTCCAGAAATAGTCCTTGGAAATGCTGGAAATCTGCTCACCCGAATCGCATGAAACGAAAGAAATAGAAGGACGCGAAATATCGATCGTCGACAAATAATCGACGTATGGTTTTTTTGCGCTATCGATATAAGCCGAATGAAACCCCTTCGACACCGACAGTACCTCGTAGAGTTTTTCTTTTTTTATCAGTTCGCTCTCGATCTCCGCAATACCTCGACGCTGTCCTGCTACAACAAAATGGGATTCGAAATTGACAGCTGCAAGTTGACTGTTTTTCTTGAATACCGGCATTTCATCGAACAATCGCTTATTTTCAACAACAGCGATCATTCCCCCGTCTTCACATTCTTCGAGCATTCGCGCCTGTACGATAACCGCCTCTATGGTTTTTTCGAGAGGCATGACATCAGCAACAGCCGCTGATGCGAATTCTCCCAAGCTGGTACCCATAACAAAGGCTGGATTGATGCCCTGTTCGATAAAAACTCGGGCCAAGGAATATTCGACCATGAAGATGGCTGGGTGAGTGTACAACGTTTGGTCGAATCTATCCTTTCGCTGCTTGAAAGAGCTGTAAATAATCTCAATGATCGATCTTCCAATCATTTCCTCTACTATGTCATCTTGCTTTAGCATCCATTTTCGAAAAACATGATGATGATCCCACAACTCCTTACCCATCTGATAGCTCTGGGACCCCTGACCTGAAAACATAAATACAATTGGCTTGCTCATAAAGTGCTCCTTAAATATTTTAAAGCGCGCCGCATAAAGGTAAACACAAGGAGTACTGCTTATAAAACGGTGTTCCAAACCTGTCCGTGTCACGCGGCGTGATGTCCTCGAGGATTACGATTGGGGAATGCCAACGACCTCGATGTCACCGATGTGGAGCTTGTCCGGTTTTTCCTTCGCAAATAACACGCTGACCGAAGCGCGATCGAATCGAAAACTTCGGTACAGTTATTTATTGTCATGCTGTCCTTCAAAGACGCTCCCAAACCAAGGTTCTCACGGAGTTGATACCATGTAGTGTAATCGGAGGAGTTTTGAGCATGAGCTGGTTTTCAGAGAATTCGTAATACCTCTTTTGTTCGGAACCGATCCAGTTGGGGATGGATGCGCCCGAGATATGGTGGGTCACAACTCCTTCGCTCGGATCGAAGGAATACGAACCATAGTATGCCACATATCCGTGAAACGCCGCCCTTAGCTCCTCGTCGGAGGCTGAGAACGGATCGTCTGATTTGAAGAGAGGACGATCGATGTTCATCAGTTGCACTGCCATAGTTCCGTCTTTATCGTAGTTCAACCGACCTTCGGAGGTGCGCCCCAAGGGATTGACCGTCTCACTGTCACTAGTTTCGGTATGTATCGACAGTAGCCGCCACGTGCCAATAAACGCGCTCTTTTTAGGTTCCACCATTTATGTTCTCCTTGTATCATTAACTCGATACATACTATTTATCACGGTTTTTGATCAAAAATCGCCACGGATCGCGATCTACACAGCCTTCGGCGCCAGCAGGAACTGCTCGAGCAACTTGTTGAACTCGTTGTGGTTTTGCACTGGAACTAGGTGGCCGCCGGTTTCGATCTCGTGATAGCGGCCGTTTTTGAGCTGCTTTTCGAAGTGTCGTCCATACTGCGGAGGAGTGACCGCATCCAATCCTCCTTGTACGCTCAGGATCGGTACACTTAATCGTCCGATCTGGTCCTGTACATCGAATTTCAGAGCTCCTCTCCCGTATTCATAGTTTGCGTCGGTATCTGTAAGAGCAGCGGCGTTCTTCAAAAACCGTCTGTACTCTTCCTTCTCTTTCTGGCTGCTGAAGGTTTCATAGAGATGATCCTCTTCCGCTTTGAGGATTTGTATCAACTTGGCTGCTTCTTCGATGGAATCTTCTGCATCGAATCGAGAGGTCGTACATACGAGAGTCATCGTTTGCACTCTCTGCTCGTACTGTATGGCGAATTTTTGCGCCACGAGCCCCCCCAGTGACCATCCCACCAGATTAACTGGAGCGTGTATCTCGAGCAGGTCGAGCACGGTGTTCAGCGTTTCGGGAAGATTGTCGAGTGAAAATCGTGATGAGGTGCTGCTCCGTCCGTACCCCGGATAGTGCACGACCACGACCTGGAAACCTCTTGAGAACGCCTCCACCTGATGTTTCCAGATCGTACCGCCCCAAAAATTCGGAGGCAGCAGTACGAGAGCCGGGCCTGACCCGGCTGTCAAAATCTCGATTTCTTCTCCACCGGGCAAGGAAGCCATATAGCTCACCAGCTCGGTATCCAGCTTAAAACTCGCTGCAACAGCTTCTGGAACAACAGTATCTTTGCGGATGGTGGCTTGATGTCGACGATGACGAGGCCTCTCATCCCCGGAATCTACCTCTTCCCGATCGCTGCTCTCGCAGGTTCTCTCGGCGTTGCTGGATTCGCCCAGCCTGCTCACGCCCCACTCAACCAATCTTCGAATAGAATCTTTTTTGAAGGAGAAGGTGGTCAAGGTGATCTCCAGGGAAGATCGTCTTTCGATCTCGCGCAGGAACTGGACCCACATCAATGAATCCATACCCAACTGCTGAAAAACAACGTTGATATCGATCCCACTCGATGGGGTTAAAGTGATTTTAGAGATGATATCGCTAAGCTGGCTTTGAAGCCGATCTTGCAGCTCCTCCTCCGTTTCCCCATCGATGGGAGTAAAGACCTGAATCGACTGTGGTTGATCGATGGGATCCGCTTCGGGCAGATCCAGCGCGACCAACTTCACCGCAAAAGCGACTGCAATGTCACGGCAATCCTCTCCGTAGACGCTTATATCAACCACAGATCCAGACTCGATTTTTGTCTTCGATCTGAGATACACCCAAATCGATTGTTTCGGAGGCGCGATCTCCTCGAATGCGTGAAACGATGCCGGCAGGAGAAGCTTCGGTTCGCACTCTTCGGAGCGTTCGGCTGCCGAGAGTATAGAAACGAGTGTCCGTTCCAGCAGGTGATAAACAGGCATTGTCTCAGAGGGAGGCAGGAGCTCCACCAAGCTCAACATCTCTGTGTCGCCTCGCCATACCTCTTTCACGATAAAGTCTCGTGATGAGTCGGGCTCGAAAATATTCTCGCTTGCGCTCCAGTCCTCGGAAGGAAGCTCGACGCAGCGGGACTCGACATCCTCCGGACACCAGGGTTTCGGTGAAGCCACCTCGGCTGCCGAAGATTTCACGATACCCGAGCCGATTTTCTGCCAGGGATCATCGTTTTCCATCCGGTGATAGAGGGTGACGGAGCATTGCGAGTTTTCCAATGCAGATGCCACTAGTTGCAGTTGGCCGTTGTCGCTCTCCGAAACAACCAGCGGGTGTTCGAGCTCAAGGTGCATGTGTCGCGGTGTTTCTTTCAGTAGTGCGGAGCAGGCCGCTGCGCTCATATGGCTGAATCCGGCCAGTGAGAGCACAGCCGTACCCCGATATCGATGCGCTTCGAGAAATTCGAGCTGGGAGGTCTGCAAATCGGTTTGCCAAACGTGGACATCCGGCAGGTGAGCGAAATTGGGCAGGCGCTGCCCGAGATGAGGATTGTATTCACCCCTACCGAAGGCACCATTCCCTCCGCGACGTGGTGCGGTATCCATATCGATCCAGTAACGCTGCCGCTGCCAGGGGTAGGTGGGCAGGGTGACCTTCCGGCCGCCGTAGGGCGCCTCGAAGGCTGCCCAGTCCACCTCGCCGCCGAGTACGTACCAGCGGGAGAGGCTGCCGAGGATGATCGTCCAGTCATCCTTGCCCTTGCGCAGCGACGGCAGCCAGCTTGGCGCGGCATCCTCGGGAAGACAGGCCGCCGCCATCCCCAGCAGTGTGGGATGCGGACCGATCTCGAGGTAGGTCGTGGCGCCGAGATCATGCACGCTCTGCATGCCGTCGGTGAAGCGCACCGCGTTCCGTACGTGATCCACCCAGTAGTCAGCGGTGGCCACCGCCTCGGTGGCCGGCTGGCCGTCCACATTGCTCACGAAGGTTTTTTGGGGGGTATGATAAGTAATCGCTGCGGCCACCTTGCGGAACTCTTCCAGCATCGGATCCATCAGCGGAGAGTGGAAGGCGTGCGAGACCGTCAGGCGCGTGGTCTTGATCTCATCCTTTGCAAACTCAGCAGCAATCGCCAGGACATCTTCTTCGCTGCCGGAGATCACCGTTTGGGCAGGGCCGTTGAGCCCTGCGATCGACACGCTTTCTTGGTACCCTTTGAGTTTCTCCAGCACCGCGCTCTCAGGCGCCTGCACCGAGACCATGGTGCCTCCTTCGGGCAACTGCTGCATCAGGCGCCCGCGCGCAACGATAAGCCGCAGGCCGTCCTCCAGCGAAAACACTCCAGCCACGCAGGCGGCGGTCAGCTCACCCACGCTGTGGCCCAGCATGATGTCCGGGCGTAGGCCCCAGGAATCCCATAACTGATAGAGTGCGTACTCCAGCGCAAACAATGCCGGCTGCGTGTAGGCAGTCTGGTTCAGCAGCTCGGTATCCGCGCTGCCTTCTTCGGCGAACATTACCTCGAGCAGGGGACGCTCGAGCAGCGGCGTGAGAATTCCGGCGCACGTGTCGAGCGCCTCGCGGAAGATCGGCTGGGTGTCGTAGAGCGCTTTGCCCATGCCGGCGTACTGCGATCCCTGGCCTGTGAACAGGAAGGCGGTTTTGCCGGAATCGATGCTTGCGGCGTCGGATCGGGCGCTGTTCGAGACGGTGCCTCCTTCCGCAAGAATGCCGAGGTCCTTCAACACCTGCTCTTTTGATGTCGCCTGCATCGCCAGGCGGTGTCTGAAATAGGTGCGTGTCGTCGCCAGGCTGTAGGCTACGTCGGCGATCGCCATCTCCGGATGCGCCTCGAAGTGATCGTGCAGCCGTTTGGCCTGATCGGGCAGCGCCGAGGGCTGGGTGCCCGACAAGGTCAGCAGGTGAATCGGCCGTGTGATCGATGACTCTACAACAACCGGCTCCTCCTGCACCGGCGCCTCTTCCAAAATCACATGGGCATTGGTGCCGCTCAGACCGAAACCACTGATTCCGGCCAAACGTGGCGAGTTTCCTGGTGGCCAGGGGACCGGCTGCTCCGGAATGATCAACGACGTGTTTTTTTGGGACATCCGGGGATTGAGGGTTTTGAAGTTCAGGTTGCGGGGGATCATCTCGTGCCGAAGAGCTAGCACAGCCTTGATCAACCCGGCCACACCGGCGGCCCCCTCCAGATGACCAATGTTGGTCTTGACAGCGCCGAGGACACACTGCGAGCTGTCCATCCTCGGTCCGCCCAGAACCTCCCTAAGCGCTTCATATTCGATAGGATCACCCAAGGAAGTGCCTGTACCATGGGTCTCAACGTAACCGATCTGCTCGGGCAATGCTTTTGCGTTCTTCAGAGCCTGTTGTAGCAGTGCCTGCTGGGAGAGCACGTTGGGCGCGGTCAGACCGGTCGCGCGGCCGTCGTGGTTGACAGCTGAGCCACGGATCAGAGCCAGGATGTTGTCCCCGTCGCGCTGGGCATCGGAGAGGCGCTTCAGCGCGATCACTCCACAGCCTTCACCGCGAGCAAAACCGTTGGCACGGGCATCGAAGGTTCTGCAACGACCGTCGGGAGACAGCGCTTTAAGCTGTCCCGCCAAATACATAGTTATTGGCGACAGAATCAGGTTGATCCCTCCGGTCAGGGCTAGGTTGCATTCCCCGTTGCGTAGGCTCTGGCAAGCGTGATGGATAGCCACCAAAGACGACGAGCACGCCGTGTCGATGGAAAGAGCCGGCCCTTGGAGACCTAGAAAAAAAGACAATCGACCGGCAAGCATATTGAGGAGACTGCCGGTAATGCTGTAGACGTCCAATGATTTGATATCATTGGAGATCAATCTATCGCGATAGTCGGATGAAATTGCTCCGATAAAGACTCCTGTAAGGCTCCCCATGAGTTGACTCGGAATCTGCCCGGCATGCTCCAAAGCTTCCCAGGTCACCTCCAACAGCAAGCGCTGCTGCGGATCAAGGCTGAGGGCTTCACGCGGTGAAATTTCGAAAAAGCTCGCGTCGAAACCGTCCACCTTGTCGAGAAATCCGGCCCATCGACAAGCCGCCAGCTCCGGTTCGGTGGCGTCGGGCGAGCTCCACTCGTCGACAGGCCATCGATCTTCGGGAACCTTGGTGATCACGTCCTTGCCGTCGATCAGGAGCTGCCAGTAGGCCTGTGGATCATCAGCTCCCCCGGGAAAGCGGCACCCCATGCCGATGATGGCGATAGGCTCACGATCGGCTCTCTCGACCGCATTGAGTTGGGAGCGGAGATCTTTAATCTCGATCAACGCGCGTTTCAAGATTTCTTTTTTATTTGGTTTGTTGTTCATGAGCCGACTCCAGAATCCTTCTCAACGCCAAGCTCTCCATCCAGCAAATCGACGAGCTCTGCTTCGGACAGCGTATTCAGTTCTTCTCCGATGTCGAGATTCTCCCCCTGCGGAGCATCGCTTCGAGCACGATCCGAAGTTTCTGCGGATGATCCCGAACCCAACTTGTCACAAAAATATCCTACCAGGGCAGAGACCGTAGGGTAGGTCCAGATCAGGGTTGCCGCGAGGGTGAGACCGAGACCGGTCTCCAAGCGGTTGCGCAGCTCGAGCCCCATGAGTGAATCGAATCCGAGACTCTTCAGCGGCACGGTTGAGCCGATATCGGAAGCATCCGCACGGAGCACTTGCGCGATTTCCTGTTTAATGAACTCCTCCAACATCGACCTGCGCTCTTCGGGCATGGCTTCCTGCAATGACTCTCGTAGAGTTGACTTGCCCTCCGATCCCTCCGATCCATTCGATCCAGTCGATGATCGAAGCAGCGGAAGCAGAAATGAAGATCGCACTGCTTGCGGGTAGAATTCCACCCACTGCTGGGCATCGAAATCCATTGCAGCAACTCGAACCGAATCCGATCCCAGCAAGCGTCCCAGAATCTCGGTCCCCTGCTCCGGATTAAGACTTCCCAGACCGCGATTAGCCAAACGCGCCCCCCGAACGTCGCTGGCTGCTGCTAGACCAACGGATGAAAATGCCCCCCAGTTGATGCTCAACGAAGGGACTCCCTGACGACTCAATTGTCCGGCCAGAGTATCCAGAAAGGCGTTGGCGGCGGCGTAATTATACTGGCCTGGATTACCCAACAGCGAGGCAACTGAAGAATAGAGCACGAAGAAATCCAATTGGGTCCCACGGGTCAGCTCGTATAGGTTCCAGGCACCGTCCACTTTCGGTGCAAACACGCGACGGAATCGTTCCAGATCTTGCTGGACCATAAACCCATCCTGCAACAATCCGGCAGCGTGAATGACGCCGCGTAGCGGCGGGAGACGGTCGGAAGTTTCCGCCAGCACTCTCTGAAGTTGATCCGGCTCGGATACGTCTGCGCACCCTACCAGCACATCGGCTCCCGAGGCTTTTAAAACCTCGACGGCCTGCTGGTGCTCCTTGGTCGATGCCCCACGACGGCCCACGAGCACCAGATTGCGAACTCCTTTCTCCTCGACCATCCAGCGGGCGACCGTCAACCCTAATCCCCCGAGACCGCCCGTGATCAAATAGGTACCGTCCGGTCGCAACATGTCGACCGCACCCGGCGGCACAGAGACCTTCGCCTCGGGATCCTTCAGTCTCAATGCCAGCTTGCCGATATGGCACGCCTGGGCCATGGCTGAGAACGCTTTTTTCGCCTGGGAGACGGGGTAGGTCCGCACCGGCAATGGTTCCAGCTCGCCATGGGAGAAAGACTCAATCACCTTTTTGAGTAGGGTACTGAAGCGCTCGGGCTTGTTTTCAGCGAGCCCGACAAGATCGATCGCCGCATACAAGAGCCGCTTGCGGAAGTGCTCCAGCCCCAAGGGGCGGTCGGCGTAGATGTCCCTCTTGCCGAGCTCCAGAAACCGGCCGTCCTCGGCCAGCACCGATAGCCCCTTTTCTACGGCTTCACCAGCAAGTGAGTTCAACACTACATCGACACCTTCGCCATCGGTGGCTGCCATGACTTCCTCGGCAAAGGCGAGCGAGCGCGAGTCACTCACATGCTGGATGCCCAGCTCGCGTAGATAGTTGCGTTTCTCCTCGTTACCGGCTGTGGCGAAGATTTCCGCACCCACACGGCGGGCGAGCTGCACGGCAGCCAGGCCGATGCCCCCAGTGGCCGAGTGGATCAAAATGCGCTCGCCCTTCTGAAGCCGCCCGATGTGATAGAGAGCATGCCAGGCCGTCGCGAATACTACGGGTAGCGTGGCGGCCTCGGTGAGACTCATGGTTTCGGGCACAGGGATCACGAGCGTCGCTGAGAGGGTCACGTGGGATCCGAAGCTGTTGTCGGCGAAGCAGGCGATCACTAACTGACCGAACTGAAGGTCTGTGACCCCCTCCCCGATCGAAACGATTTTACCGGCACATTCGGAGCCGAGCGGAGGCGAGCCGTAGGACATTCCGGGGATGAGTCCCATTGCCTTGACGACGTCCAAAAAATTCAGTCCCGCAGCCTCTACCTCGATCTCGACTTCGCCAGGCCCCGGTGGCCGGCGTGTCATTGACCGCAGGGCCAGGCGGTCCAGAACTCCAGGTTCGTCGATCTCCAAGCGGAACGACCGATCTTCGACCGGCATCAGCACCTCGTCCCTGGGAACCCGTCGCACCAAACGGGCTCCGTAGCGCCCCTCGGGACGCAGCAGCACTTGGTCCTCTCGATCCTCGGAGAGAACTTCGGCGACCAGCGCTTCTGACTCGCCAGGGGGATTCTGAGGACTCAGATCGATGCGGCAGCAGCGCAGCTCGGGGTGCTCGTGGGTGATCGTTCCGCCTAGCCCCCACAATGGAGCCTGGGCCATTTCAACCGGCTCGCCCCCGAGGCTCTGCGATCCCCGAGTCACCAACCAAGGCCGAGGTGCCTTGCGCCAACCCATCTTGTTGATCGCCTGCACCAGGTGAAGCGTGCTGCCGCAGCCCAACACTTCATCAGCCCTCAAGGTTTCGAGGGTTGTCTCTTCGGCTGGAGTACTGTCAAGACTCCAAAGATGAATCACACCGCGGCACGGATGATCGTCTGAAAAAACTTCCCGCAGCAACCCCACGAACGATTCGGGTGACTTCGGATCAGCAACATGCACACCTGCACCGGCTGACTCTTCGGCGCCGGGATGAACCACCCGGACCACCGGCTCACCACGAGCTTCCAGCAGCGCTGACAACTGGTCTCCCGTACCGGTTTGATCTGTAAGCAACAGCCACGAACTTGGGCTTTTGGCTGGCTCTACTTCGGGAGTTTGCAGAGACTCCAGGGGTTGCCACTCGCGGGCGAAAAAGAACCGGTCCTCCTCCCGCGCCTGGCGAGCGCTCCTGTCCAGATATTGCAGCCGCAGGCCGCGAGCTTCGGCCAGTACACGGCCTGAATCGTCCAGAAGCTGTAAATCCCCACGTAGGTCATCGGAGGTTTTATCGGTAGCAGGATCGAAGCGGCAGTGGCACCAGACCTCCGTGCCAGGAGTGGCGATCAGCCGATAGTGTTCTATGGAGACGGGGACGACCGTTCGGTCGTCGTCGGGCAAAGCCGCGACGAGAGCCTGAATGCAACCGTCCAGAAGGGTTGGGTGGATGCCATAGACTGCGGTTTGACCGTGCTGACTTTCGGGCATCTGTACCCTGGCGAGCACCTCCCCGGATCCCTTCCACAGATGTGATACGCACTGAAAAGCGGGGCCGTAGTTGAGTCCTCGTCGGGCCATGTTCCGGTAGTGGTCGTCTCCTGCGAAATCCGCATCACACCGCGCCCGAATGGATTCCGGCGGATCGCTCTGTTCGGAGCGCTCCTCTGTGTTCGAGGTTTGCCGGATCGTTCCGCTGCAGTGCATGGTCCACTCTGACTCTGTGGAGCCCTCGCCTTCCGCGGTTGTGCTCGATATGTGAAAGGCGAGCAGGCCGGGGGCCTTCTCGGTGAGCGCGACCTGCACGGAGCTGTTCTCTCCCTCAGCCAAGACCATGGCATCCTGAATGGAGACGTCCTCTAATCTGTGCTCCCCTTTCCCGTGAACCTGCCGGGATGCGGTCAGCGCCATCTCCATAAAAGCCGCACCAGGAAAAACCACGGCATCCCCCACTTGGTGGTCCGTAAGGTAAGACGGAGCCTCTGGGCTGAGCTCGGACTGCCAGTAGTGGGTCCTGGGATGCGCGGATAGAGGCAGAGATACTCCGAGCAGGGGATGGCTATCAGCACTGATGTGAAGCCGCTGACCCTGGTAGCCTGAGGTAGTCGCCTCGATCCAAAAACGCTCTTGCTGCCAGGGGTAGGTGGGTAGCGTGACCTTCCTGCCACCATGGGGAAACTGCTTCGACCAGTCCACGGGATATCCGAACGTGTACAACTCACCCAGCGTTCTGAGCATGGCCGCCAGTTCATCCTCATCGCGACGCAGGCTCGACAGAGCCAGACCATCCCTGTGTTCTGCAATCCCCCGCAACATCGGCGTGATCGCTGGTAAGAGCACAGGGTGCGGCGTCGCCTCTAAGAAGATCGTAAACCCGTCGTTGATCAGCTGCTCCAACGCCCAGGCGAACTGCACCGGCTGCCGCAGGTTCTTTGCCCAGTAGGAGGCGTCGAAGTCCTCGCCGCTGGCCACCTCGCGGGTCACCGTCGAATAGACCGGAATCGTACCGGCCCGCGGTGACAGGCCCGAGAGCTGCTGCTGCAAATCCACCAGCAGCGGCTCCATCTGCGGGCTGTGAGAGGCAACGTCCACACCCTTGACCCAACGGCAGAACACATCGCGCGACTCCAGCGCGGCATAGACATCCTGCATCGCCGATCGCTCACCAGACAGCACAGTCGAGCCTGGGCTGTTGCTCACTGCGA
>Ga0190284_1001256_pt1 | contig 11647 bp, 9 predicted proteins | sample 48691812_MG_FD_161668 | JGI IMG/M metagenome (GOLD analysis project Ga0190284, IMG submission 161668) | Hydrothermal vent microbial mat bacterial communities from Southern Trench, Guaymas Basin, Mexico - 4869-18-1-2_MG | ecosystem: Environmental > Aquatic > Marine > Hydrothermal vents > Microbial...
GACCTTCGTCCGTAGCGACGGTAAGACGGGCCTCAATCAGAGGTACCAGCTCGGGGAGACCTTCATCTACTGGACGATCGAGGACTGCTGCACCAACGCCGTGGGCTGCACCACGCGGATCGTCGTTGAGGACAACGAGCCTCCGGTGATCGATCCGCCAACCGCGACGTACAATGTATCGGTGGGCCCGGACTGCACGTGGACGTTGCCCGATGGCACAACCGGCATGTACACCGTCACCGACAACTGCGACCCCGATCCCAACATCACGCAGGTGCCGCCTGCGGGTACGGTCTGGGGCCCCGGGTCGTACACGGTGACCGTCAATGTGAACGACAGCAGCGGCAACAACACCTCGGGTGTCTACTTCGTTAACGTGAGCGACACCACCGCTCCGGTGATCACGGTGGCTCCGCCCAACGTTGAGGTCAACGCCGATGCGGGCAAGTGCACCAGCATGCAGGAGTGGGACTTCGCGGCGGTGGATAACTGCAGTTGCGTGACCCTCTCGTGTGATTACCCCAACGGCTTCCTCTTCCCGCTGGGCGTGACCACAGTGACCTGTACCGCCGCCGATTGTGCTGATCCGCCCAACGAGACGATACACACGTTCGACGTCGACGTGAAGGCGTTCTGGGATGTGGGCATCGTGGTGGACTTGGCAGGGTGGATCGACGATGGTCCGTTTGACCGCTGCATGGCGTTCCAGATGTTCGATTGCGACGGCATCCTGCCGAATCAGGACTTCATCACGCCACTGGAGATGGTCATGGCGAACGGCGCAACCGCCGTGGAGGTGCCGGTTGGCGCTCCTTGCGAGGAAGGGGCCTACACCTGCGCCCAAGCCAAGGACATCAGGTACTCACTGCGACGCATGGTCGAAGGCTCGGGCAAGGTCGACATCACTCCGGACGGCCGGATGTTCGTGATCAACTTCGTGAGTGCCGACGCCCTTCTGCTCGGTGACCTCAACGGCGATGGCTGGGTCGACATCGAGGATTGGTCCCGTTGGAACTACCAGTTCCTCGGCGGCATGATCCCGACGATTCCGGTGAATCCGTGCGACGGCCCGCCTGATCCCACGGATCAGTTGCAGCAGCATGGGGACTACAACGGTGACGGTTTCGTGACCGGGATTGACTTCTCACACCTGCACGAGAACTACGCCAAGGGCAACGACCCTGAGTGCTGCGCCAAGGCGATCACGATGGGTTCCGGCCCGCGGCTGACGATCTCGGTGGCGGAGTTGGAGGACATGGGCATCGTGGACGCCGCCCAGTACGACTCCAACGGAGACGGTCAAGTGGATGGGTATGAGGTTGGGCTGGCTGATGAGCCCACGCCGGTACCGGCGCAGAAGAAGGCGGTACAGGCACCCGTACGGCGAATCGGGGCCTCGGACTCCAGTCGCATGAGATTCGATCTGATGGACTAGTCTGACATGCAGGGGAAATGGGGGCGTGATCCGTCTGGGATCACGCCCCTGCCCCCTGACTTTGCAGGCCGGTGAACCGGCCACTGAGGGGGACACACAAAATCATGACTGACGCCGGTCTGGGAGGGCTGGCCACTGGGGGGGGGGACACAGAGAATCATGACGGATGCCGGTCGAGGGAGGCCGGCCATTTCCCACGCCTCTAGGGGTGGGGAGAGAGATCCAAGGTAAACAGGCACAAACCAAGAACAAAGGGAGAGATACTATGTCCACAGGGAGAAACACTATGAACAGCGAGAGAGAGACGATGAGCGGCACAATCAACAATGGCGTCGAGCGGATTCTTAGGGGCGCGTCCATCAGTATGGGTTTGCTTCTTTCTGTGGCGTTGGTAGGTGCCTTCGCCGGCCCGGCCTTGGGTGCCGTGATCGACGTGGAACTGCATGCGCCGGCCACTGTGATCAACAACCAGCCGTTCAGCGTGGAAATGTGGTTCGTGGCTGATGACAGCCCCCTGGAATGGGTGTTGGCGGACGTGAACCTGGAATGGGACTTGACCCTGACTTACCTGAACAGGGTGGACAACCCGGCGCTCGCTTTTGGGTCCGTGACAACCGCTCCGGCAGACCCGGGAGATGTGGGGGACGAGATGAGGTGGAGTGCGACCAGCAGCCTCACGGGCGATCCGCTGCCGGCGGATGTCACTCCCGGCACCCTGGTGACGACATTCGAGTTCCGGCCGGAAATCCTGGACCCGGCGGACCTGCCCGTCGACCTGACGATCGATGTGGTCGCCGAGCCGGCGCAAGGGCCTGATACCGTCATTGTAGACGAGTTCTACACAAACCTGACCGGCTTGCTGGGCAGCACGACAGTCCATGTGGTTCCCGAGCCAGGAACGGCCGGCTTGTTGCTCGTCGGAGGCTTGCTGGTAGCAGGGATGAGACGGCGACGCCAGTCTTAACTTCTCGGGTTACTGCCGTCTGACCGCCCAGGCCATGCTCCTGACGACCATGGTGGTGGAGGTCGAGGCCGCGGAGTTCATCGGGCGCTCGCCTGACGAACGCCGAGCAGTCGATCTACCGCAACGGCTTGAAACGACGGAGGGTGGTTACGGGGCGAAGGGACCTGTCCCCCAGCCCCGGGCGGGCATCGAGCAGGACCTAGTGCACCTTCACGGCTGTTTGTGTGGGTTGTTGCCTAAAGGGTGCCACTGGCGGCTTGTCCGCCAGTGTCGCACGGGCAGGCAAGCTGCCTGTGGCATCCGAACAGGCAAACCCACAAAACAACGTGTGACCATGCACTAGTCACGCTGCCGCTGCAAGGCGCTGATCTGGGTTCGCTGCTCGGCGGTAAGGTTCAGCCGGCAGCAGACTGACGTCGCCCTCGGATACCGGAGCCAGGGCCAGAATCACGGCCTGCCGCTCGGTGTGCAGACGATCGAAGTCCGCGCCCGGGTCGCGGCCCCAGGAGATTGTGCCCGCCGCTTTGCGCCGGGCGGCGCTCAGCCCGTCGATGGTCGCGCCGTCGGTCTCGGCATGCTCGGCGAAGTGCTCGCGGACAGCCTCGATCAACGCCTCGTGAGCCTCGGCCTCGACGCCCAACGCCGCCAGATCGGTCGGCGAAAGCCCCACCTGCTCGCGGAACCACCACGCCCGGTCCCATTCGGTGGATTGGGCCAAGGCCGGGGTGATCAGAATCATCACGAATAATGCCACATAGACGGTCTGAAGTAGTTTCATCTTCGAGGCCTCCTGATCCTATACTCACATCGCCTGACTCTGTCCCTTCTCTCGGTCGACAGGGACGAACTTGACTCCTCGGCTATATCGACTCCCCACATTCCGGGCACCGCGGCTCAGCGAGACGCCGAAGGATGTTTGCACACTTGCGGCAACGGCAGTGTCCGTCGCAATAGGAACCTCGCCTTACGAAGTGATGAACGACGATGCCGCACAACAACACCGGAAGGAACAGAAGCAGATTGATGATTGCGGGAACAAGTACCACGTCTGTCCACAACGGCGAGGAGATCACAATATCGTACTTGTTGACCACACCTTGCAAAGCCCAGTCGAGGTCCATCTGCCACATTCCGTCATACCTGGTCCAGTTCATAGCCCCATGGACTACCAGCGCCGTGGCACCCGGAACAACCCACCGAAATGCCCACACAAGCGCTCTCCTCATATCACCAATCCGCACTCGGGACACCGCGGCTCGGACAGACCGCGGAGTATCTGACCACACGAGCCGCAACGTGTCTCGTTGTCTAACGCGATGCGAAACGTCATTCGGTGATAGATAGCCAGACAACATACCGCCGCCGGGAGGCACCATATCGTCCCGGCTACACGCTCAGCCAGCCCCCACGCCCCCCGTGGCGAACCTGAGATGTCTGCGTACTCCGGTATCCCGAGACTCATGAATAGCTTCCCGAACGGTTCCGTTTGAAGCGAATGGTCGGCATACGGAACGAACCCGTACACGTCCAGCAGGAAGTACAGGCAACATCCAACTACAAGGGCCACCGCGCCGTTCCGAATGACGCGTCGACGCGCTTTCATAACAAGACCTTCGTACGCAAGCCCGCGTCGCACAGTAAGGACAAGAGCACCAATCTCATATAGCCAAACCCACGCGAGTTTCCGCTTTCATTCCCGATACCTTTTCTGGCCTCTTGTTCCATGGACTTTCTCTTAGCAGAACCGTTCTTCCTCCACACTTCTCAGCGCATCGCAAGCTACGCCCGCTAGAAATCGCTCCCCGCACTCTGGACATCGTCCAGATTCGAGGCTGCCGCGCAAATCATATCCACAGTGCACACATCGCGTAGGATCCATCTCTGGATGTGGACCCCGCAAAACAACGGTGCCTGAGCAGCGATCGTGCCATGTCCTTCGCAAAGGATCATTCAATGCAGTCAAAAGCCCGAGACACGCTGGCACGACTGAAAGTGGTAACAGAAGAACACGCCCAGCTGCTCGTGCCAGCCCGGCTGGCTCGCCCGTTAGCTCGCGCACGACGCTAATCCCGCATATGAGCTGCCCCGGAGTGTGCCCTCCTCGCGCAACTGGAAGCACCATCACTAACAGCAAAGGGAGTGCGACCCAGGCAACTGAAATGCCGATACCGAGCGTCAACACCTCCCTATCGGTCATACTCTCCCTGAATGGGCGTAGCACCGCGATCATGATGCTTTCAAACAACAGTAGCGCGAAGACGCAGGCAGAATCAACTAGGAAGGCGATGAGCCTTCTACAAGGCCCTGCCGAATAAACGCTGTGGAGCGCTGAGTTCATCGTCGTTCACACACGTCCAGTATCTACCGTTCTTTGTTTCGGTGCGTCCCTATGTTACTTACCCTCTTATGGCACGTTCACCGTGTCAAGTGGGGCAGGTCGTTGACCTGCCTTTACCATCTGCGCTCAAACGAACATCATCGCCGTGTGAAGGCGACGGCAGGTGAATCACCTGCCCTACGTACTCGTCGGGTACGAGAGGGTCGACAAATCTGTCGTCGGCAAGGCTCACCATGATCGTCTCAGACTTCTAGTGCTCCAGGGCCTCCTCATGGCCGCGCGTCGCGTGTGCCAGCCCTGAGGAAGATTCCTGACACCCTTTCTGGACCTGTTGTCGCGATTCGGTTGGCGGTCATTTGAGAACCTCATTCGTCCTGCGGTGGAACAGCCGGCGAGTCATCAACATCGCCACCCTCGTCAAGGCCCAGCCGAATCCTACACTCCTTCTGGAATCGCTCAGTATCCATATCGCGAATACGCTCTGTCTCGGTGCTACGTGCAAACAGAGCACTCTCAAGGAAATGCCGCTTTTCCTTCTGAAGTTCTGCGTCCTGTTCCTTGTGTAGCGTTTTGATGAGCATTGCCAGTGCGTCCGAGAAGGGCTCCCGATAGAACTGCTCGATGGTCTTTAGACACTCACGGCGGACATCAAGGTTCTGGTCCTCCAATGAGCCAAGCGCCAGGCTCACCAACATCAAGTGGAAACTCTCGCTGTGCGCAATCACCCTGGCCGCTACGATTTTGTTGTCCGGCGGAATGGGCGGGCGACCACGATAGTCCCCGAAGATGTAATAGAGATCGGCCGCAAGGTTGTTTTCCGGTTCCAGTATTTGCATCGCCGCATCGAATGCGCTTGCTGGCGTGCCGTAAAGCAGTTCCCGCTCGCACATGCGGAGCGAGCGCCTACCTTGATATCGTGTTAACAGGAAACCCAGTAGGATCCCTACCATCACTGAAGCGACAACGATCAGAATCTGCTTTGATCTCATTAGGTCATCCCCAGTCATCTCGGACAGCAGCAGCCATCGCGAGTGGAGATCGGGCATTTGCCGATCTTGAGATCGTGCTTCTGCACGACTACGTCCTCCCACAGTGTCCAAAGTGTTTCGACTTCGGCATGGCTGGCAGTGATATAGCACCTGCCCCTATGAGGCACCAACATGACGTCATAGATTCCCACCACGCGGGTACGGGTTCGTGTTCCATCAGGCTTCTTGTGGCCACCTGCAAACTGATAAGCAATGAACGACCTTCCGCAGCCGAGCCCGCCGCCGCCACCCTCCGCGTCCTTGTTTTTCAGTGTTTGACACAAGCTTTGGGCCTGCAGCTTGTTCTGAAGTGTGTCAGCTTCCTCTAGATACTTCTTGTAACCCCAAGTGGCGAGGGTCTCGGCTATCTTACCGATAGCCAGACGCTCCAGACGTCCAAGACTCTTCGGCACTCTGCACTTGGACTTGCGTGAACACTGCTTCCGAAAGTCAGCTCCAGAAGCGAATCGCCCAGCCTTGGCACCGCCCGCGTGGCGGAATGGGTTGTAGAAGACTCCGGGAGTGACAACAATGTACGAGCCGGTTGGATCAGTCACTAACGTGGGGTGTGATTCGCCGTACTCGTACAAGTTCATTCCGTCCTTGTACCCGATGGGATCGCGTTGCAGCCAGCGGCCGTTGTCGAGGTCGTAGTAGCGTGCCCGGCTGTATTGAATCTGCTTGACGCCGGTGGTGCCTGTCGGGGCGTCGAGGTAGGCGTCGCGGCGGCGGCCGGTGAAGAAATACGGGTTGCCCAAGGCGCTGGCGGGTAGCTCCGTGTTCGAGTGGTACCAGTTCGCCGGGTTGCGAATCACGCCGAGGTCAAGCGAGTCGATGGTACCGTCCATATTGATGTCGTACACGGTGCCTGCATCGCAGCCGGATTGCAGCCACCGGCTCGGGCTCCTTATCGCCCCCTGGTCCAAGCTGTCCACCGATCCGTCGAAATTTACGTCCGCAGCCAGGACACTCACCACCGTGGCCTTGCCGTAGGCGTCGTAGACGTACCGCTCCAGCTCGTGGCCGTTGGCCTGCGCCAGACCGACCACGGTATAGAGGTCCTTGAGCAGGAAGTAGTAGTCCGCCGCGTCCGACCCGCCACCCGGCTCGTCGTCATCGTGCATCACGGCCCGCTCGTCGATGTAGCCGGTGCCGTGGACGTAGTAGCGCTGGCGATCCCCGTTCGTGTTGTACTCCTCGATCACGTTCTGCCCGTCGTAGACGTAGCGCGTGACCACCTCGGTGGGCCCGCTGCCGTAGATGCCGCTACCGTCGTAGTGGTTGCGAAACTCGATCCGCCGGCCCAGAGCATCGTAGGCGTACGCGGCCACCGCGGTGTCGGTACCGGGGTCGAACGTACCGTTGGTGTTGCTGTCGGCGTAGACGGCCGTGAGCTGATTGTGAGCGTCGTACTGCATGAAGAAGCCGCCTTCGTCGGCGATCAGGTTCCCGGCTGCGTCGTATGATACCGCGATGCTGTTGATCGAGCTATATTCGTTGGCCTCGTTGTTGTCCCCGTAGGGGATGTTGAGGTCCGGATCGGGGCGGGTGTCGGTGTAGCCATAGCCGCCCGCCCCACCGTTGCCCTCGCGGTTGCCCAGCAAGTCGTACTGGAACTCCTCGTGCGGATCGTCGGTGAGGCTGTTGTAGGTGGCCTTCGTGAGGCGGTAGAGCCCGTCGTAGTCGTAATTCAGGTCGCGCAAGAGGTCCGGCCCGGCGGCGGCGGGCGGTTCATAGCGCCCGCCGGTCTCCTGGGTCAACCGATTGCCCACCTTGTCGAACGTGTAGCCGTACTTGGCGATCGTGGAGTCCGCGAAGCTGCCGCTGCCGGAGTGCACGTTACCGTTGCTGGTGATATTGCGGTGCTCGTCGTACTCCAGCTCGAAGTCGATGTAGACGTCGCAGTCCGCTTCAGCGCCGTGCTTGTACGTGGTGGTGATCCGCCGGCGGGTGAGGTGGAGCCCGGTGTAGTCGTAGTCGATCAGCTCGGCATTCGTGTCCGCGTCCCGCTCCACCAACGTCACCCGGCTGAGCCCGTCGTACTCATAGCTCAGCACGATGTCGTTGGCCGGATGGGTCAGCTTCGTGCGGTTTCCGGCTTGATCATATTCGTAGACGATTTCCCGGGCGGGTCCCTCGAACAGCGTCTGTGTCTCGCTGGTGAGATGGGAGAGGGGATTGTAGGCGAACCCGTTGCTGCTTACTTCGGCGGTCCCCACGACGCGCACGGCGCTGCGCATGCGGCTCAGGCCGTCGTACGTGTACGTGCTGAGGTCGTCGATGCCGTTGGTGTTCACGGTCTTGGTCAGCAGCAGCCCGCAGTCGTCGTAGGTGTAGACGGTCAGGTTCGCGCGCTGGTCGGTCTTGGAGGTCATCCGCCCGGCCAGGTCGAACTCGAAGGCTACCGCGTCGCTATCCCCGGTGCTGTCGGGATAGGCGATCTTCGTCCGCCGCCCGGCCAGGTCGTAGGAGTAGGTGGTGGTCTGGGCGTTTTCGTCCTCGGGGTCTGGACTGGTCGGCGCTTCGCCGTCGTAGGCCACCAGCTTGCTAAGCCGCCCCAAGCGGTCGTAGATCGAGTCGGTGACCCGCGAGCCGTTGGTATTGGCGTTTTCCGTCACGCGCGTGCGGCGCCCGAGGGCGTCGAAATCGTACGTGATCTGCGTGCCCTCGGCATCGGTGACCGAGGTCCGCCGGTCCAGGGCGTCGTAGGCGTACACGGTCGTATGGTCCACGGTGCCTTCGGCGGTTTCCGTGGTCAGGCGGCCCAGGTCGTCGTAGTCATAGGTGAAGGTGCGCTGCCCGAGGCCGTCGTAGACCACGCGCTGGGTCATCAGGCCGTTGGAGTCGTAGTCCATCGAGGTCCAGTTCGCATCGGGGTCGGTGGTCTTGGTCAGCCGGCCGGCGTCGTCGTATTCGTTCTCGGTGGTCAAGGCGGTGGCGGTGCCCATGTTGTACGTCTTCCGCGTCAGCATGCGCCCGTCGGAGTCGTAGGCGTAGTCGGTGACCTGGTCCTCTGCCTTGTCCTCGTCACCATACCCGTCGTTGGTGTTGTCGAAGCGGGCGGTCCTGGTCAGGCGGCTGGCGCCGTTGGTGCCGTAGTACCATGCCTGCTTGGCCAACGGGTCGTCTTCGGAGTCGTAGGAGGTTTGGAGGATCAGGCGGCTCTGGGAGTCGTAGGCGTTGATCTTGTAGTGTCCCTCCGGGTCGGTCACCTTGGTGGCCCGGCTCAGAGCGTCGTACTCGGTGGTCGTCTCCAGATAGTCGCTGCCCGAAACCAACTGCCCGTTCGTAGTCACGTTCCCGGAAGCATCGTACGTATAGGTAGTTTCGCGGAGGGTGGAGCCGCCGTCTCCGCTGGTCAGCTTGGTCTTGGTCAGGCGACCGACGTTATCATAGTAGTTCGTGGTGACCGCGTCGTCGCTATCGATATCGTCCCCATCGTTGCCGGGCGCTTTCTCGATGGTCTTGCTCACGTTACCCGCGTAGTCGAACGTGGTGAGCGTGACGTGATCATTGCTGCCGTTCTCACCGCCGGTCTCCCGCCGCCGCGCTTTCCAGCGCCGTCCGAGCGTGTCGTAGTCGTAGGTCGTGTCCGATAGGGCGTTGGCCCGCCCGCTGCTCTCCCCTTCCACCCAGACGCCGGTGGGCTGGCCATGGTCTCCGTACTCGTAGTGCGTGACCCTGCCGCCCAAGGCAACGTCGGCAGCGCCACCCAAGACCACAATCAGCACCAGTCCGCCAAGTCCTCCGGCTGCACGCGTGGATCGCACCATATCTTCAACCCTCATGCTGTACCGTCGAGCAACGCGGTCATTCCTGTCCGGCGCGCTCGGCTTGGTAACTCTCCATCACCGTCTTGATCCGCTCCCGGTTGGGGTAATAGCTCCGCAGGAGCGGGTCGGCCCACTCGGTATCGTGCCCCAACGCGAGTAGCTCCCTGAATCCCGCCGGGTCGTGCCCGGTCCGTGCCAGGATGCGTCCGGCATACTCGTCGGCCCGCTCCTCCAGGCCGCGAACCTGCTGGACGTAGGAACGATTGCCCGTGCCCTGGCGGTGCAACCGGTTGAGTTGTTCGGCGTGGCCCAGCACCTCGTGGGCGAACTCGTGGGCCACCAACACCGCCAAGGCGTCTTCACTCAACCGCCACACCATCGAGAAATCGAGGTAGACGACGCCTTCGCCGGTGGCCATCCCGCCCCGCCCGGTCTCGTTCAGCAGAATGCGGATGTCCGTCCCGCAGGCCGCGTTGACCGCCGCACTGATCTGATCGACCCGGTCGGCCAGTGCCTGAGCCCGCTCCTTACCGTCCTCGGGCCACTGCTGCCGGGCTTTCGCCAGGGTCGCCGCTGGGCTGGGAAGCGACACGTCCGCCAGTGGATCGACGTCCACCAGTCGCGCCGCCGAACCCTTGACACCCAGTGTCAAGGGCGAACCGGGGGGCACCTTCTCGGCCGTGGGCGAAGCAGGGCTGCCTGCGTTCGCTGCCGTTCCGTCGGCGCCCGCGGTTCCCTCCCGGTTGCCGTCCGGGCGACAGCCCGCGACGAACACGCCCCCGGTCAGTATCAGGCAAGCTGTAATGAGTTTACGCAACCCTTCTGCTCCTGCACGCTGCTGCCGATCAACTCCCGCCGCCGACGGTCGCCTTCGTCCGGCGATCGAAGTCATCGTACAAGTACGTCGTGTGGCGCCCGCTCGGCTCGGTGACCTTGGTAAGGTTGCCGTTGCCGTCGTATTCGTATGTCGTGGTCAGCACCTCGGTGGTGCCGTAACCGAGAATCTGCTTGGTCTGCAGACCGCGCCCGTCCCGTTCGATCTTGGTCCACACGCCGCCGGGCGTGGTGGTCTTGACAATCCGGTTCTGGTTGTCGTATTCGTAAGAGGTCTCGTCGGTACCCCCGACAATCATTTTCGTCCGCCGCCCGTAGATGTCGTACTCGTACTCGGTCTCCAACCAGGCATCCGGAGACCCGGGGGTGAACGACCCTTGATCGTCCGCGACTTTCACAAGCTCCGGATGGCCGTTGGAGTTGAACGTGTACTGGGTCTCCTCCAGGGCGTTTCCGGTCTCGGCGCCCTCGAGGCTCAGATTCGCCAGCGTGTATTGCTGCGTCAGACGACCGACGTGATCGTATTTCATCACCCGTACGACCCCGCGGGGATCGACGCTCTTGGTCATCTCGTTGAAGGCGTTGTAGGTGTATTGGGTTGTGAGCCTCAGGCCATTCGAGTCTGCTATCTGCTGGGTCATCCGCCCGTAGCCGTCGTAGTCGTAATCCGTGACGACCGTGGGGGAAGCGCCAATCGTGCGGATCTCCTTCGTGAGCCGGCCCCGGTAGTTACTGTCGTAATGGTAGTCCACCTGGAACTGCTTGCCGGACGTACCGCCGAAGTCACCGAAGGCCGGGTCCGTGCGGCTCGTCAACATGCCGTAGTTGACGTCGTCGGAGTCGTCCTCGTAAGTGTAGGTGGTCGTTCCGCCGTAGGGGTTCTTGGCCGTCAGAACGACCGACGACCCCCGGATCACGGCATACGTGTACTCCTCGACCATCTTCTCGCTGCCGCCGTCCGATCGCACGCGCTTGACGACCAGCCCGTCATTGTCGTCGCCATTGGTGCCAAGGTATTCGTCAAGGTAGTTGCCCTCGGGGAACTCCGTGCGCTCGCGCGCCGGATTGGACTCATGTGTGAACCAAGTTTCGTACTCATCCCCGGCTCCGTTGAGTCCACTGTGGACTTCCCGGATTGTGAGCAGGCCGCTAGACCCAAGACCAGCGTAGTTTGAACGCTTGATTGCAGGAAAACACTCGAAATGCCTTCGGTAAAGCGTTAGAGTGTGGTGTCAAACAAACGACACTTGCACGCAAGGAGGCATTTCGAGTGAA
>Ga0190284_1001257_pt1 | contig 11640 bp, 7 predicted proteins | sample 48691812_MG_FD_161668 | JGI IMG/M metagenome (GOLD analysis project Ga0190284, IMG submission 161668) | Hydrothermal vent microbial mat bacterial communities from Southern Trench, Guaymas Basin, Mexico - 4869-18-1-2_MG | ecosystem: Environmental > Aquatic > Marine > Hydrothermal vents > Microbial...
CCGCAACCGCTCCTTGGCCCGATCCTCGTAGACCGTCCAGCGGTCGAGCCCCAGGATGTCTCCCAGCACACGCTTACGCTCGGCCGGGGTCTTGACGGTGAACTCGTCGGCCCGGCCCTGGCGCAAGAAGGCCGAGTTGACAAAGGTTTCATAGTCGAGCCGCAGAACACGCTCAATACTCGCCTGCGTGGCCCGGATACCGCTTTCGGCGATGGAACGCCAACGCCCACCCCCCTCTGTCCCCCCCGCGAGGGGGGAGGTGTCCTGAACTTGGAAATCGAGTACAGTACTGCCGCGTTTACCGGCCTTACGCCGTCGCAGCACACGGTAGACCTGCTCTCCCAGCCCGAACGTGAACTCGACCGTCATCTCATCCTCACCCAGGTGGATCAGTTCGTCGTCCCGTTTGGCCCGTGACTTACCCCATAGCGCCCAGGTGATGGCGTCGAGCAGCGCCGACTTGCCCGCGCCGTTTTCGCCGGCCAGGCAGGCGACGTGGATACCGGCGAAGTCCAACCTCGCCTGCCGGTAGCACATAAAGTTGGTGAGGGAAAGAATTTGGGGAATCACGTCAGCGTGTTGATCCGTAGGAGGGTGTGGCCTCCTCTGCCGCGTACAGCACCTTGACGCCACGCTCGTCTACGTAGTAGTCACGGCGGAGTTCTTCACGCACCACGCGCCGCACGACAGCGGTGATCAGCGTCTCCAATTGACTCGCGGTAAGCTGGGCAACCGGCTGATCTGGTAATACGGTTACGGTCTTGCTCACAGAAAGCCTCCTGCTGTCTTGGTATGCATACTATACCACGAATGTATCACGTGGCAAAAAGATCGGGGCTGATAGTACGCGATTATGGTGCCCACCCGCTTCCTGACGTGAACATTACTCTTCGATTTCTGCCTTTAGTCGTTCCAACTGCTCCTTGATTTCCAGCGACTCCTGTTGCATATCATCTAAGTGCTTGCGCTCAGCGCGGATAAAGCGCGTGTAGGGCGAAATGGCGACCTCAATCTCGTTCAATCCGTGCGCCAACTCCCGGTCGAACTGCATCGTGAGCGTGTGCATCAACTGCTCGCGCACCGAGATGATCTTCTCGCGAAATTCTTGCTTGAGCCGCCGCCGTTTGGTAGGGATGACGAACAGCCCAATCACCGCGATAGCCCCTGCCGCCAGGATGCCGGTCAGGTCAGCCGTGGCCGTCGTCGCAATCACGGTGACAATCGCACCCAAGCCCAGCGCGCCCATCTCTACCAGGGCGGTGCTGGCGACGGCCATCTGCAGCGATCCGGCGACTCGCTCGGCCTCGGCGTCCTGATCGTAGTCGGCCATCGCCTGCTGGGCTGCCTGGCTCACCGCCTCAATCAAACGCGCGCGGTCGTAATCAAAGCTGCCGCCCACCTGTCCCACGATCCTGTCGGCGTGCCTGTCACGGCGGCTTTGCACGTGCTCCATCACCGCCTGCCACTGGTTCAGGTTGCTGGCAATCAGCCAATCAACGATATCGTTGACTCGCGTCTCGATCACCTGGGGGACTTCGGCGATCACCTCGCGCTCGAACTGTTTCTCCAACTCGGCCTTCTTAATCAGGTCGAAAATCCGCGCCAGACGCATCGTCTCATCGAAGTATGCCATCCCCCGGCTCTCGAACTCGTAGAGCACATTTTCCACATCCTTCAGGCGAAAACGGAACTCGCGGGTCACGTCCTCCCGATACGTGGCCAGGTGCCGCTCAATATCCTCTATCACGTCGAAGTCTTCTTGGAGCAAAGCCAGCCGCCCATCCACCACCTGGAGGTATTTGGCGACTAAGTGCAGGCCCACACCTAACGGGTTGCTCAATTTAAGGTGGATGCGCTCTTTTTCGTCCAGGGTGGTGACGATGTAGCGCTCCAGCGCCGCAAAGCCGCTTTCCGCCAACAGCGCGGCGTTGTCCTCCTGCTTGGCCCGCAGCGCCACCCACGACGAGACAGGGAAGATCTCTGGCGTAAAACCCAGCAACGTGCGGGCATTTTCGGTAATGAATCGCTCAATGCTCGCCAGGTCTTCGTGGCCGGCCAAGATATCAATTTTGTTAAGCACCACGACGATCTTCTTGCCCCAATTGCGGATACGCTCCAGGAAAGCACGCTCGCTTTCCGTGAACGGGCGATCGACCGAGGTGACGAACAAGACCATATCGGAACGGGGGACGAACTCCCGCGTGATGGCCTCGTGTCGGCGGTAAATCGCGTTAGTGCCGGGGGTGTCCACGATGTTAATTTCTTTCAGCAAAGGCACGGGCGCGGTGGAGACATCCACCGACGCTTCAGTAGCGGCCCGCTCAAACATCTCCCCGTACTTGAGCAGATGAATCCGCGTCGTGGTCGGCGTGACACCTTCCTCCAACAGCGGCTGCCCCAGCAGTGCGTTAATGAAGGCGCTTTTCCCGGCGTTGAACTCTCCCACCACCACCAGTAGGAAAAGTTCGTCTAGTTGGCGCACAGAGCGCTCCAATGCCACGCGATCCTCCGGATCGGCACCCAAGCGGGCCAACGTGATCTGCAAGCTGGTTAACCACTGACGCTCAACCCTCAACAATCTCTGCTGTGCTTCTGTCAGAATCTTTCCGTGCATAGTATCCCCTACAACGTGGACAGCCGACGCTGCAACTCTTCCAGGTAGGCCAGGCGTTCAGCGCGGAAAAGCGGTTCTGTCTGCTGCAACCGCTGCTTTCCCACTTCCTGGCCTCCTACTTCCTGCCTCCTGCCTCTTGCTTCTTGCGACCTGCTCCAGAATCTCCCCCGCGCTCCGGTAGGCCGCCTCGCCACTACCGCCGAGCATCTGGGCCAGTTCCTCCACGCGTGCCCCACCCTGCAACTGCCTGACCCGCGTCACTGTCCGCTCGCCCACCCTGGTCTTCTCCACGTGCTTCTCCACGTGGAAATGCACATCTCCAAAACCGGCCAACTGTGGCAAATGGGTCACGCACAGCACCTGGTGACGCAGATCGCCCGACCCCGTCCCCGCCGCCAGACCCCATAGTTTCTCGCCTACCGTCGCGCCCACCCGCCCACCGATACCCTGGTCAATCTCGTCGAAGACCAGTGTGGGTGTCTCGTCGGCACGAGAGAGGACTGTCTTGAGCGCCAGCATCAGCCGGGAGGTTTCACCGCCGGACGCGATCTTCACCAGCGGTTTCAACGGCTCACCCGGATTGGGGGAGACGAGAAACTCGACGCGGTCTATGCCAGAGGAGTCAAAGGCCACACAGGGGAGAGTTCCAGATTCCAGGTTCAAGGTTTCAGGCTGTTCGACACCCGAGCCCGAAACTTGAAATTTGAAACTTGAAACCGGTTGAGACAATGGCACACCTTCTGGACTCTCCTTCCACTGGAAGTCCACCCCGAACCGCGCTCCCTCCATTCGCAGGTCACACAGTTCTCCCTCTATCCCCACAGCCAAACGCCGGGCCGCCTCGCGCCGCTGCAGCGAGAGTTCCATCACGAGATCACTCAACTGCACCAGCAGCCGCTTCTCCTCCCCCTGCAACTCAGCGATACGCTCCTCGCTGTGAGTGATGGTATCCAGTTCCCGCGCTGCCTCCCTGGCGTAGGCCAACACATCAGGGATCGCCGGGCCATACTTGCGCTCCAACCGGCGGATCAACGTCAGCCGTTCTTCCACTTCCTGCAGCCGTTGCGGGTTGTATTCGACCTGCTCTCGATAGTCGCGCAGGCTTCTGGCCAGTTCCTCAACCTGATAGTTGACACTCTCGGCAGCGCGCAACTGGGACTCCAACGATGGATCAACGCGAGCCAACCTCTCCAGAGTGCGCAGCGCCGCGCCCAGTAGATCCAGCGCCGCCGAGGCATCCCCCTCTCCTCCCTCAAGCACCTGGAGTGCCTCACCGGCCAGCGCGGCCAGTTGCTCGGCGTTGGTCAGCCGCAGCCGCTCCTCGAGCAACCTCTCCTCCTCGCCAGGCTGGAGCGCCGCTGCCCCTATCTCGCCGATTTGGAACTGCAACAGGTCGGCCCGGTGTGCCAATTCCCGCTCGCGGAGCATGAGGTCCGCCAGTTCCCGCCGCGCCGCCCGCACCTGACTCACCAACTCTGCGACCTGCACTCGCAGCGGCCCCAGTTCCGCGTACTGATCCAGCAAATTGACGTGCTTGCGCACCCGCAGCAGCGAGAGATGCTCGCTCTGGCCGTGGATGTCCACCAGCCCCTCGGCCACCTCGCGCAGGAGCGCCAGCGTGACGGCCCGGCCGTTGACGCGGGAGACATTACGCCCGCTAAGCCGCACCTCGCGCCCCAGGAGCAGCAGGTCGGGGTTGTCCCCCTCCAGCCCCTCCCGCTCCAGCACGGGGCCAATCGTGGCCCGCTGCCCTGACGCCAGCCGGAAAGTGGCTTCGACGATGGCGCGGTCGGCCCCGGCGCGCACGCTGGTAGTGTCGGCCCGCCCCCCCAGCACCAGCTCCACCGCATCAACGATGATAGACTTTCCCGCACCGGTCTCGCCGGTCAGCACCGAGAAACCTGGCGCGAAACGTAACTGTAACTCATCAATGATGGCAAAGTCACGAATGTGTAGTTCCGTCAGCATTTTCGTTCCCCAAGATTAGTTTTCGATCATCCGGGTCAGTGATCCCATACAAATCGAGCACGACCTGGTCTATGACCACTTGCCGCCCAGCAACCTGACTGCGGATATGGGTCACAGCCTGGATGATGTGTTGGGCCTCGTCCTGGTACACCGTCACGTCTTTCGGCACCGGCGTCTTTTTTGCATTGCGCCAGGACTGCTCTCGCTGGGCCGGCAGGACGGCTTTGAGGTAGCCAATCAGCGCCGGGTCGCCGCTGAGGGTGAGAGTGTCAGCCTTGCGTCCTCTGGCGCGCAGGGTGATGCTGGTATCGTCGCTCGCTTTTATCCGGTGGAAGTAGAAATCGTTGTGCACGCCGAAGAGATTCTGTGTGGCGCTCAACGTGCCATTTTGGATGTGGATCTCTATACTCCACTGTTCGGCGGCGGGCAACCCTTGCAGCACGGACAGTGGTTCGATCTCTGGCAGTGGCTCACTCTCTTCCAGGCGGGTGAGGCGTGTCCCGAAGTAGCGGTTGTAGGTCGCCAGGCCGGTCTTAAGGACGATGGTCTGGTCTACGAGCGCCACCAACCCGTCGTGGACCACGTCCTCCTGCCCAGCGTCGAAGGCCTGGTGCAGCGCGGTGTAGGCGGCACCGTAGTCGTCAGCGTCCAGGTGGGTTTTGAGGCTGTCCAGCGCGGCTTGCTTGATTGCCTCGTCTGTTGGCGGATCGAACTGGATGCGGCGGATGGGTATATCATTGATGGGCCTCTCAACGTACTCTCGTTGTTTTCCCTTTCGTTTTCCCCTATGGGCGTACCAAAGGTCAAGAAGTTTTGAGTTGAGTAGTGCTGAGATGTACTTGAGAGATATAGCCGATTCTGCTTTCGTGGCTATGAAATACATTCCAGACAGACCAAATAATCCGGATTCATCATATACAAAATTGTTTCTGTAGTCCCGATATGAGACAATGAGCTTGGGGCCCTGCAACAATGCTTCGTCTCGCGACCAAGCCAACACGTACCATTTTCGGTCAGGATTGCGCACAAATTCTGCTCTGTTTTCAAGAACGGGACGGAATCTCCTCAAGTGAGCTGCTATTTGGGGATACTTCCTCAAATCGACAGAGTCATCTATGTACAGCAAATGTAGCTCATCTGCCTTGTCAACTACACTGTAGCCCAAATCCTCGGCTCGGACTAGAGGCTTTACTTTAGTTGCTTCATCAGGGAGCAATCTCAAAGCATCAAGTTCTTTCTGAGTGAGGACAAAAATGCCTGCCCCCAGGAGGCCTTTATCTGTTAGATGTCCTACATTTCTACGGGTCACAGCATTTGCTCCCGTTTCAACTCCCTTGATGACTTTGCAGAAATCTGAAACCGTTGTTCCAACTTGCGCTACAATATCCAATAACCTGGCACCAGACGATAGGAACAAATTCCAACTGGACGACGATAGAGCATCTTGGGTCACCGGACTCCAGAAGACGCTGATGTCTTCATCCTCAAAAGCCTGACCGGGCGCAATGTCCAGGTGCTGCTGAATGTGACCGAGCAGGGCGGTCAATCGTTCCTCAATTGTTTCCCCCTCAAATTCCCGCTTTACCCTGACCAGCCGGGGGCGATTGGCGGCCCGCGCTGCGGCGTCGTCACAGCGCTCCAGCACGAAAACCATGTTGTGTTGTCCCGGCGCGTCGGAGAAGACCCGTGTCTCGCCGAGGTCAATCATCTCCACGACTTGAGCGTGTCCCAGGATGTACCGGCGCAGTATCGTCGCGCCGTCGGCCGTGGGCCAATAACTGGTGGTGATGTAGCCCAGCCGCCCGCCGTCGCGCAGTTTGCTCAATCCCAGGATGATGAACCAGTAAAAATAGTCCATCTTGCCCTGGTAGTAATTATCCCAGTACTCGAAGTTCTCCCGGTAGTAGCGGAATAGCTCCTTGTGTCCCTTTTCCCCCACGTAGGGTGGATTGGAGCAGACGTAATCTGCATCGTGGTCGCTGCTCTTGAGCCAGTTGTGGGTGAGCCGCTTGTAGCCCTCCAGAATGACCACGTCGTATCGTTTGTCCTGCTCGTACCGCTCGTCGGGATAGGCGAATGCAGGTACGTAGTTGCCATCGTTGTCGTTCAGCGTGGGCTGAATCCGGTCGTGCAGTTTTAGCGCGTCCTGGTGGATGACGGCTATCGCATAATTCCGCCCGAAACGCAGAGCGTGGGGCGCTTTTTTCTGGATGGCGGCGATGACCGGCGTCAGTTGGATCAGCAGATTGACCTCCGTCAGATAGTAGGCGAAGGCATTGATCTCGCTCCCGCGCAGCCCCTCGACGATGGCCGTCATCACCAACACCAGATCGTCCAGGCTGGTCGTTTCCATGCAGGCAGGATCGTCGGGGTCGAAGTCAGCGCCTAACACCGTCTCGCGGATACGCCGCGCCGCTTCGACCAGGAAGCCGCCTGAGCCGGTGCAGAAGTCAATGACCACCCGAGGCCGGCGCTCACTGCCCTCGAAGCGGAAGAGGCCGGACGGTGCATCGAACCCCACTCGATCCCATAAGAACTGCACCACCGGCCGCGGGGTGTAGTACTGCCCCTTGTTCTTGCGGTCAGCCCGATCCAGGTACGCCTCATAGACGGCGCCCAGCACATCGGCGCTCAGGTGGGTAAAATCGAAGCGGGAAAGATCATAGAGCACGTCAACGAGCACTCCTTCTGAGGGTTCATACCAGGTGTAGTTGTTTTCCTTGCCGTAAAGCCAGGAGTACCGCTCGTTGGCGAAGAAAAACGCCTGCTTCAAGACTCGCTGAATCTGGTCTCTCAGACGCTCGTACCAGAGTTCAAATCCTCCATCGTAGAGCGTCTGCTCGATGAACCCGATATCCTCCCAGACGCGGGCCAATAGGATGCGGGTCATAGCAAAGTAGGCCACGCGATAGAGATAGCGGTCAGTGGCCTGACCATCGGGCGTGTCAGCGGCGGCGTCCAGCAGCGTCTTGAGCGTGGTAGCCTTGATCCTCCGTTCCGGCAGGGTGGGGTCTATTTCACGGGCGAGGGTGTCAATTTCGCGAGCGATCTGCCGCCGACGCTCCAGGATGTACTTGTATATTTCCAAGGGGACTACACGCTGCTGGCGCGCGTCCTCGTGCAGGACGGTGACGATTCCGTGCAGGCAGCGTGCCAATTCGTCCAAATCCAGTTTGGTGTCGTGGGGACCGTGACGGGCATCAACGATGGCCTGCACCTTACCCGCCCAATCCAGTTCGCGCCGCCGGAATTGCTGGACGAAGGCCAGGAATCGTTTCGTGTTCTGGGCTTCCAATGCCGCCGTCGGGTTCTGTTGGTAATCCTCGTAGAGTTGGTGGAAACTGAAACTGTAGTCCGCTTCGGGTTGGCGGGAGTGGAGCGTGTAAACGGCCAGGTCGCGCATGTTGGCTAGCACGCCGTAGCGCAGCCCCTTGCTACGCATATAGCCAGCAATCTGGTCGTAGTGCTGCGCCAAATTAGTCGTGTCGGAGCCTTTGGCATCGAAGACGAAGGGGTGCAGGTGAGTGTCGCCGGGGATGTAGTCGGGTCGCTTGCCGGTCGTTTTGGCTGTCATCTGCGGGTGCAGATCCTGGTGCAGCGTGAAACCCAACACTTGCTCCAGGAACTCACCCAGCAGGCCGTCCATCAAGCTGACCTCGTCACCGTGCTGGCCTTGAATGTAAGCCAGATAATCGGCGGCCTGGTGGTCGCCGTAGGCAGCCCAGTTGACGCTGTCCAGGATGTTGATGGTCCTTTCTACAATTTGCAAACAGTTGGACACATACCCCTCCTCACATAAGCGCTGTTAACTGAGTCGAACTACTACATCCTTACTTAGCGCCGGGAGGTCCGCAACCGGGCGTAGGCCGCGCCCGTTGCTGCTACCAGGTAGACGACGTCCCACACCAGTCCCATCAGCCCGCCCGCGACGTACCCTGTCCCCTCCGGAATCATGGCTGACCCGGCGAGGAAGAGAAACGATCGCAACAACGAGGGCAACGTTCCCACGACGATACAACTACACACGACCAGCCAGGTATACTGCCCGCGCCGACGGCGGATGGCCCAGTGCGCTGCCTCGGCGATGCCACCGCCCGCCAGCGGCCCCAGTATAATAGCGTACCAGCCCAGGCTGGGGATGAGCCAGCCCGCCACCAGTGCCAGGGGCAGCGCGACCGCCGCGGCGACCAGGTAGTAAACGGGACGAAAGTCGGTATAAAAAACCTGCTGCTGGGCATTGATACAGTCCCGGCAGCGATAGCCAACTGCCGTCAGCACCGCACACTTGGCACAGATAGGCCGCCCACACTTGTTGCAACGCAAATAGGTCTCGACGTTGGGATGGTTGACGCAATACATCGGTTCGCTCATGTTTTTGACTCCAGACCAGGCTCCGAGATTTGAGATTTGATACCTGGAATGTGATTTCGCGGCACTAACCGCGCCACCAGTGTCTTATAGAAGTACGTCCGCTCCTGCACCCGCGCAAAGCGGGCCACGTGCGGACTGACGTCCACCATCACTTCATCCCCGCTCTCCAGTTCGGCCTGTACCTCCCCGTCCACCGTCAACACCGCCGCCTGCCCGGCGGTGACGGCGATGCGCACTGTGACCCCCTCGGACAGGACGATGGGGCGCGCCATGCTCAGGTGCGGCGCGACCGGCACCAGGAGGACATTACGCAACTGCGGCGGCAGGATCGGGCCCCCGGCAGCCAGCGCATAGGCGGTGCTCCCCGTCGGCGTGGCAACAATGAGGCCATCGGCGACGTACGTAGCCAGGTGTCCCCCGTCAACCTCGGTGCGCAGGTGCACCACGCGAGCCTGTGCCCCCCGCCCCACCACCACGTCGTTCAGCGCCTCGGCCTGCCCCAGCGCCTCGCCGCTTCGATGAACCACCACCCGAAGCATCATCCGCTCCTCGACCCAGTAGTCGCCGGCCAACACCCGCGCGAGAACCTCCTGCCACGTCTCCGGCTCAGCCTCGGTGAGAAACCCCACCCGCCCCAGGTTGACCCCCAGGATTGGCGTGCCGTAAGGGGCCGCGGCCCGCGCCGCTCGCAGGATCGAACCGTCGCCGCCCAGCGTCACCAACAGGTTCGTTTCTTGCCAGCAGAGCGCACCCGGGGCATCACCTGCCGTGCAGACCTGTACCCGCCGTCCTGACCGCTCTATCCACGCGGTCATTTCCTCTGCCAGCGGGTGCGCTTGGGCAACACGGGGATTGTAGAGGATACCGATCATCTTCAACTCGTTCACGTCAACCCAGGTCGAGGAACCATTGTGAAGGCTTGAGGGCCGGTTTCGGATCAAAAGCGCCTCCGTCCGCTGTAAATCGCCCCTGTGCCAGGGATATTCTCAACCTTCGCAAGCGTGGCCGTCACACCTGCGCTTTCAGCCACTCTGCCAACCTCGCCAGTTCCACGCTCACCTGCTCCCCTGCCTGCATATCCCGCACCGTCGCCACCCCGGCTGCCAACTCCTCCTCCCCCAGGATGACGGCATAACGAACGGAACGTTTGTCGGCCTCGCGAAGTTGGCTCCTCAATCCTCGCTCCCCAAACGGCAGCCACGTCCTCACGTCGGCCCGGCGCAGCGCATCTACCAACTGTAACGCCTCCCGCTTGGCCCGGGGCCCCAGGTGGGCCAGAAAGACAGATGACCCTGACAATGGGGGCACCTCTACGTCCCGGTGCTTCATCACCAAAATGATGCGCTCCAGGCCGGAGCCGAAGCCCACACCCGGCGTCGGTGGGCCACCCAGCAGTTCAGCCAGTCCATCGTAGCGACCACCGCCGCAGACGGCCGCTTGCGCGCCAATCCCGGCCGCCCAGACCTCGAAGACCGTCTTGGTATAATAATCCAAGCCACGCACCAGGCGGTGGTTGATGGCGTAACTCCGGCCCAGAAGATCCAGGTACTCCCGCAGCGTGGCGAAGTGCTCAGCGCATTCCCCGCACAGGTGATCGAGGATGTGAGGAGCACCCGCGATGATCGGCTGGCATTGGTCGGCCTTACAGTCGAGCACACGCAAGGGGCTACGCTCCAGACGGCGGCGGCAATCCTGGCAAATTTCGTCACGGTGACCAGCGTAGTAATCCTTCAACACAACCACGTACCCCGGTTTGCACTGCGGGCAGCCAGTCGAGTTCAACTGGAAGGTCAGGTCGCGGAAACCCAGATCGGCGTACAAGTCCCAGGCCAGCAGCATGACTTCGAGGTCAACGGCCGGGTCCTGCTCGCCCAGAATCTCGACGTTGAACTGGGTATGCTGGCGGTATCTACCGGCCTGCGGCCGCTCGTAGCGGAAGATGGGGCCGAACGTGTAGAGCTTGACCGGCTGGGGACGCACGTACATCCCGTTTTCGATGTAGGCGCGCACCACGCCAGCGGTGAACTCCGGCCGCAGGGTGAGTTCGTGGCCTCCCTTGTCGGCGAAGGAGTACATTTCTTTGTCCACGATATCGGTGCCCTCCCCGACGCCCCGAGCGAACAGTTCGGTCGCCTCGAAGATGGGCACGTCAATGCGCTCAAAGCCGGCCAGTTCCGCCAGGTGCCGCGCTCGGGCGCGCACGTGGTCCCAGTAATGCTGATCCTCCGGCAGGACGTCCAGAGTTCCGGTTGGTCGCTGATAGCGTGGCATAGGATAAACCTCCTGTCACAGATACACGCTATTATAGCCCAAGTTGGGGGGGTTGTCTAATACTTAGTAACTACTCACCCGCTCCCGCTGGATTGTCAAATCCAGCGGTTCGGCGGACAGAACCAAGCGAATTGGACCACTTTTGGCCTGCAAAGTGCCGCTTCTCGCTGCCAAGAGGCTTGGATTGGGCAATCCAAGCCGAGCAGGGTGAGTAGTTACGGGAACGCGAGGATTGGGTGGGCCGAGACGGACAGGCTCGGGCTCTAGGGTTGAGGACAGGTCTGATAATCGGCACCTATGATCAGGCGGAAGCCGAATGTGGAGGACCCGCCCGGCCGATGGACCACCTGGCTGTCCGGGACGCGGAACATCTGTTGCAGGTACCCCGCCCCGGTGCCCTTAACCTGCTCGCTGAA
>Ga0190284_1001258_pt1 | contig 11637 bp, 13 predicted proteins | sample 48691812_MG_FD_161668 | JGI IMG/M metagenome (GOLD analysis project Ga0190284, IMG submission 161668) | Hydrothermal vent microbial mat bacterial communities from Southern Trench, Guaymas Basin, Mexico - 4869-18-1-2_MG | ecosystem: Environmental > Aquatic > Marine > Hydrothermal vents >...
CATCCCCCACGAGCACGGGTTTTCCTTCAATGCGTAAGATACCGGGGTGATATTTGAATACCAGGTTACGCCAGGCGTGAGTGAGCTTGTCAAGGTTCAGGGCGGGGTTGTGAAAGAAATCTAGAATTCGGTCATAACAGACCGGCAGCAGTCCCAATGCGCGTATGATGCTGGTCACCCCCATGAGATCCTTACGAACCGTCATCCCCGCAATGCAGGTAACCATCCAGAGGAACGTCCGGGTCCGTGCACACGCGGGACGTAGTTGGCCGACAAGTTTCCACCAATGTCTCCATAGCATAAACGGCTTCCTTTCATATTTTTAATCGATTTTTGAGGTTGACAACCGTCTTGCCTAAGTATAGCATGTATATGCTTTATTAACAATAAAAAAGGAGCCGTGATGAGCAAAAAACGAATTCAACAGATCGAACGGAGAATTGGTCGAATCAAGGAAACCCTCAAGGAGATAGGTCCCATGCGCCCGGGGTCACTAAGTCGCCAGTATAAGATCCCAAAGAAGAAAGTTGGGCCTTACTGGCAGATCAGCTATACTCGGAACATGAGGAGTCGTACCGATTACATCCGACAAGAATGTGTTGTTGATATTCGCAAGGAGATCGCGACCTACAAGCGGTTCAAACGCTTGGTAGACCAATGGGTCGATTTGAGCATTGAGCGGTCGAAACTGGACATGCAGATTGCAAAAGGGAAGGCAAAAAAGAAGGCATCAGGGTAAGGTAGAATACGGTACTCTCAAGAGCAGACGACTGCTACGCTCCTCTGCGGCGAAGCCGCTTCGTCCAATAAACAAGTTACAGCGACTCAAAATTGCGAAATTCGGCCAAAAAGGGTTTTTACGAGCGAGTCAAAGTTGCCAGATTGGTGGGAGTGTCAGAGCAGACGATCCGCCGGAGGCTCAAAGAAGGGCGTCTGGTTCGTCTTCAAAGAAAAGGATCCTGGTTCCGATTTGGTCACGAGTGAGCCTTTCGAAAATAGTTTTAAATGAACCCACTCGACAAGAATTTCGCTTTCTATAAAAGGACCCTAATTTTTGAGTTAATAAAAGCTTATAGATTTCTTTGTTTCCTCGCCGAGTTCGTGGTCAAATTTTAACTAGCATGATTGTCTGCCGATTGCGATCCAGTTAATAGAAAACAAAAGCAACGCTCTGAAATAGGGGGCCCATTTAAACGCCTTTGGATCTAATATGCCATTCAGTTGGGTCGGACTTATCGATCTCCGAGTATGAGAGAGATCGGTAAAGTGTTATCCTCGTTTTACCACTTTTCGGGAGATTCGTCATGAGTGTCGCATTGGCGGCTCTTCTCTTTTTGTGCATGGCGGGTATTGGAATTGCTCGAGTTGATCGCTGCGATGATGGCCCTGGCATATCCGTCAATAGTCAGCCTTCTACCCCTTCGACCTTGGCACTAGGTTCTTTGACGACCACGTTTACTGGCGACTACGCGTACGCTGGTAATTTTTTCAATATCACTACTGCCTCCGACATGAAGATCACCGGCCTGGACCTCAACCTCGAATACTATGGTAATTCTTGTGACCTGGAGTTGTACGTCAAAGACGGTACTAGCGAAGGATTTGAGTACAATAGTACACTCTGGACTCTCGAACAAACTGCAACAATTATCGCACAAGGCTATGGCCTGTCCTCTCATTGGGACTTGAGTTCATGGACCAAAGTATTTGAAGCCGGTAAAACCTATGGTATTTGCATCTATCTATCCAACTATGAAAATACTACGAGAAGAGTAAGATATTCATATGGCACCCCGACAACTTAATAGAACAGCGATCTTTCTCTTACTTCCAACTGCGGAATCTCCACCCTTTGGAACACAATCTTCGACGACCGGATCTGGAACGGCACAATCTACTGCGATACCCAAAGTGGTGCGCCGATACTGGACGTCACTCCTCTCCAGGCCGGGCAAATGTTTACCTTTACTCTTACAAACGGAACTCCCAACGACACCGAGTACCTTGCCTACAGCACGACCGGAATCGGAACCACCTTTGTTCCGGCCTTGAACGTTTATCTCGGCCTCGTTAAGCCGAAGCAAGCCGGTGGAACTGCATTTACCGACTCAACCGGTAGAGCTGAATGGAATTTTGTGGTCCCAATTGGTATGAGCGGTATTAAGGTCTGGTTTCAGGCTGCGCAGTATAACGTCACTACAAACGTGCTCGAGAGGATCATCAACTAACACCGTGAACTGGCTGTTTGAAAACAGGCTTTTCCTACCTTGTAAAGGAAGAGTACTTTTTCGTAAGACAAAGTCTATACCTCTTCGTACATTGATGCCCTCGTGACTCCTTGCAAGGACAGTCTTTAAGTTGAGTTGGTCTACTGTGAATCGCCATGCGCTCTGAGATCGCTCAGGTCTGTGTGTTTTTTTTTAAGAAAAGGAGACATCTGATGAGACTTATTATCTCTCTCTCGATCTTGACCTTGGTTTTGACTCTACCTGTCGCAGGCGCGGCTCAAAGCCTTCCGGGTCAAACCACTGTCACTGTTGATGGTCAGGTTGTGACCTCGACCAGCCAGGTTCAGTCTTGCGGTAAAACCACGGTGAACCTCGGTGGTGACAGCGTCGACGTAGTCGGTGGTACGTCCGGCGGATCCACTAAAACCGGACTCGCGAAGGGGAATTCCTATCGGATCGACACCGAGGTCGTACTCGACAACGCCGAGTTCTACTTGGACTTTTCCGATACCCAAAACCTCACCTTCTACGTCTTCGAGTCGAGCGTGGAGTTTGGCACTTACTTCGAGGTCCATCGCAACATACGGACAGTGACGGGTAACGGCTCGGGTTGGTACTCCTCGGGTTCTATCGCCGTGCAGCTGTTCGCTGGCAGATACTATATCATTGCCGTGTCCTGGGACGGATCTCTTGGTTACTACTATAACACCGGCGATACCGAGGCGACCTCCTTCGGCGCTCACGTTCACGGTTACGCAAGCGGTACCGATCCGCTGCCAGGGGCGATTTCCAGCACCAACAACGACCAGGCAATCTATCACCAACGCCTCACTACTAATGAAGGCTGGAATCCTCGTCTGGCTGTCTCTCCCGACCCGCTGGTTGCTGGCGCCGCCGGTACCTTTTTCGCGATCAACTGCAATCCGATTAGAGATACTTTCCTGGCGTACAGCCTTACCGGAACCGGTAGCACCTACATTCCTTCTCTCAATATCACGCTCGATCTGGCCAAGCCCAAACAGGCCGGTAGTGGGATGACCAGCGATCATCTGGGCCGGGCTACGTGGAACCTGCCGATTCCCAGCAACGCAGCGGGGCTGAATGTATGGTTTCAGGCGGTTCAGTATTCTAAGAAGACCGACGTTGTAGCCACCTCGATCAATTGACACAAACTCAACCTTTGCTGAAATTGCGTAATTGGGGATTTTCAAGGGGGACACCACCGCAGATCGGTGTCCCCCTTGAGCTTTTAACTTCAAAAAAAGTCAAATGCGGTCCTTATTCCGACTGGGTCATGAATAAGGCTTTCGAAGTCGTTCTTTTGAGGATAGGAATCTCAATCCCCTTGGTCGCTCTCGTGGCGTGCCGAGCCGTCCCGTCTGGCACAAACTGAGCACTGAAAGGGAGCCGAATTGTGTTGAAAATCTCAGACTGAGAGGCTTCAAATCGGAAAAGGAAGCATTCCCGCCCGGTCTACGCTCTCATTTAAGACAAAAGTTCCCGACCCTCCGAAAACGGAGCATATTTCTTTCACATCGGTCGTAACGGTCTCGTCGTTGACCTGGTGCCGCTTTTCGGATCTGGCTATCAGGCGGCTGGATGTTCTTCCGGCGGCGCACGGTCCTTTTTCGTGATGTGACTGAGTATCTTGTCGATCACAACGGGCTCCGTTATCACGGAGACCACCCTCATTTCTGCGCCGCATCGAGGGCAGTGCGTTTCATAATGCGTCACCTTAACTACCATTTGAATCAAAGAGTTCTGAGTTTTGATCGTAACTTGTTGTTGGGATTCGAATTCGCCAGCCTGAGCGACCTCCGACAAGGACCCTGAGCGACCTCCGACAAGGACTCTGACACCCTCCAGGCGACTGGTGTTGAGTCTTTGCACAATAGTCTGCTGACTGACTTTCAGGACTTTCGCTGCTTCCTTCAGAGTCTCCCAACCCTCCGGGGCATCAGAGGCTGTGAGCCTTTCGTAGTCTTTCTTGGTGATACGCACATGCCACGGCGCTTCGGAAAGTCCGCTGAGTGCCATGGATAAGCCCCGCCTCGATCCAGCGTGTAATCGTAGCACGACAGACTCCTAAAAGATCTGCTGCTTGTTCTACGGTATAGTGATGTCTTGAGACTTGCAGGGTCCTCGCTGCCCCCCTTTGATCCCGCGAGCTGCGCGCAAACTTTTGACGCGATGAGCTGTAAAAGTCGATTTCTTGGTCGCCTTGAGTCGTTTGCGTGATAAGATACGCGCGATTTGTTCGTCGGAAAACTTCTCCGCTAAGTCTTTGATCAGTTCGATCAATTCCGGATCCGTTGAGTGCGCTCACTGTTATCGATGTTTGTTATTTTGCGCTTTTTGAGGGCAGTGTTGAGCAATTAAACGTTGTTCGATTTCTCTGAGGTAGGTTATGGATTCGAGGAAGGTCATCTTCTGGTCGGCCATGAAGAGGTCGATAGGATTGAAGTTTTGTTTACAGCGGAAGCAGCGCGCAAGGTTTGTGCGTGGATTGGTCGCGGTATCGAATTCTGAGCAAAGGGGGCAGAGGAAGCGTACGTAGCCCTCCCGAATTTTCGAGGGAATCTTCAGGTGCTTGATGACCGCACTGATGTCGATTTTGTTTCTCAGGTGGCCGAGCTCTTGCTTCGTAACATTTTGTGACATGGTAGCGATCCTTCATTGGTCTTTACCTGGGTTTGCGTGCAGAGCGTTTAGGCGCTTTAGTGTTGTAGAGTTCGAAATAGAGTTTTTCGTCGATTTGTGTCATCTCCCGCTCGCAAGCTGCCATGAGCAGTTCACCGGCCAGCATCATGAGCACGCGGTAGTTTCCGGCGGCGAGATCGAGGAGAGTATTCTGGAGAGTGGTGCTCAGCAGATTGGGATTGCCAGCTTTTTTCAAAACGCACTGCAGCATCTTACTAAGCTCTTCTTGTGACGCGTATTCCAGGAGGAGCCTGGTGCGGATGCGGCTTGCGAGCGGCACGAGGTCGGGCAGACTTAAACGATCCATGAGCCGGTTGTCGCCGGCGAGGACGACGGTGAGGTCGGTCTCTGTATCGAGTTGCCCTGCCGCGAGGATGCGCAGTTCGGAGAGCACAGCGGAGTTCATTTCCTGTGCTTCGTCGATGAGCAGGACGGGACGGATCAGGCTTGTTTCGGTGTGGGCCTTCCATTTTTTGCGCAGAGCCTTGAAGCCTCCCCGGCGGTTGTGGGGGCGCAGCTGGACAGCGAAGAGCTCTCCGAGCTCGCGGTAGAAGTCGGCCAGTCCGGACTGTGGGCGGGAGAGGATTCCCACGTTGATATCGGGTAGGCTCTGCAGTTTGTCGGCGAGGATGCGGAGGGTGATCGACTTTCCGTTGCCAGGATCGCCGGTTACGAGCGCAAATCCGCCTTCGTCCGCCATGCCTTCGACACAAGCACAAATGCTCTCGACTCTTGGAGCGATCCACAGCCCTTCGATCGGGACAGTGGATGTGAAAGGATTCCACTTGAGCCCGAATAGGGCGTGTAGTTTTTTTCGATTCATGGATTTTCCTAGATTCATGGGTTTTCCTATTTGTCTTTGTTGTCATTGTGAACGATTTTGTGATTTTGAGCCGTGTTATTTTTCTGATGAGATTGATCCTTGCTCAGGTAGGCCGGCGGCAGGCCCGATGCGGCTTGTTCGAGGAGACGCTTCATGTAAGGTGGCAGCTCTTCCGTAGGGCGAGCGGGTTCCTCTTTGCCAGAAGGGCTCAAGGCAATCCATAATCTGGAGTTGTTCCCGCAACATCCAGAAAGGAGAGGATTGCCATGAGCCGTTGAGAGAATCCCTCGGATCCACACGCCGTAGTTTTCCCGAGGCGTTGCGGATTCGGTCCAAGGGAAAGATGCGCACCAGTTTCTTTCCGGAGTGTGGATCGACAAGATGGACAAATCCGAGATCCCAGCGGGCATAAGCCACGCGGACCCGCTCGAGGTGCCTGTAAGCAAAGGGGACCTCGTAACGGACACCCTCTATCGTGAGCGTGGAATCAGTGCGCCGGATTCTGCGCCAGACGTGCTGGCCAAAGGCCTCTCGAAGCACCTTCGAGACCGGCGCGGGACGTAAGACATCCGGTCCTTCAATAAATCGATCGGCAGGAGTCTGTCCGGTTTCTCTGTGTACCTGTCGGTGATAGTCGCCCTCGATCCAGGCATGAAGCATTGTATTGAGTTTGTCTAATCTGAGATCGTTCAAGTGATCGAGCATGGAAAGGAAGCGTCCTTCGATTACAGCAAAATAATGCTCTTGTTTGGCATTCTGTTGGGGTGTGAATACGGAAGTGTCTTTTCATGGACGATGCTCAGCCTCTCGAGACTTTGTACAAATTCGTCGGCTATGATTACGCCACCGTTATCAGTGAGCAGGCTGCGCGGCAGGTCGCGTTTCAGTAATGCTTGTGAAAAACAGTGCAATAGGTTTTCTGTCGACTCACTGAAGTAAAACTGTGCGTGGTAGCAAAGCCGTGATCGATCGTCAAGGATCGCAATCAGGCTCGGCTTGATCCAGCGCCCGTCCGGCGAGAGGATTGTGACATGGCGCGAGGTGCGAAGATCGAGATGCCAAAGCCCTCCTACATAATCGACCTCGAAGCTGCGTGTCTCTAGACGCTACAGACGATCCCTGGCGCGAGCCATTCCGGCTCGCTTCTCGTTGCGGGTACGCTTCGTACGCTTCATCCCTTTAGCCTTCATATAACGCACAAGACATTGGTAGGAGGGAAGCGACCCGAGTTGCTGATCCTTCTCGACGAGCACTGTGAAGTTGTCATGGTGGAGACGATAAGTCCAGTATGAATATTCACGATATTGTGATCGTATTAACTCGGCTAGTCGATCACTTATGAGCCGACAGCACCCCGCGTCTTTGCGTACGGAGCGACGCAAATCTTCGATCGGATCCTGTGAAGCTTTCGCAATGTAATACCACCTTTCGATAGTAGATAACCCAAACCGGATTGTTTGTCCCTCGTGAAGCGGGTGCCGCCAGGTGCGCCGGCTGAGCTCTTGAAACACAGCTTTCAATCCGCCCGACTCCGGAGGCGCACTCAGCAGCGGACCGACTACAGAGAATCGGAAACGGGCCCATATTTCGTGGTGAGATTCACACGATCGTGGTAGGAAGTTTGGATCGAGAGGAGGTAAGAATCGGGCCTTGGCATTCTTCCAGAAACTAGTGCGCGGAAACGTCTCACGCCACCACTTGCGCCATCGTTCGAGCGTCCGCCGATCGATGGAAAGCTTCTCTTGAAGCCACCGCAAACGAGAACTTGTCAAGCCAGAGCGTAAAGCACTCATCAGCACGACGACCACTGCCGGATACACGCACCGGCCTAAGAATCTCACCGACTGAGGCGTTGTGCGACGGCGACATCCCTCAGAGGCGCAGCAAAAGCTGCAAGACTTTTGTAAAGATCGGGACGCTGATGCGTTGACCCCTGAAGTGGCAGCGGATGTGTCCCGGGGTCTTCAAGAAGCCACGTTGAGTTCTGCCCGAGAAGGTATCGTACATTTCTCGAATCCCTTGAGAGTACCGTATTCTACCTCACCCTGATGCCTTCCCTTTTGCAATCTGCATATCCGGTTTCGACCGCTCGATGCTCAAATCGATCCAATGGTCTACCAAGCGTTTGAACCGCTTGTAGGTCGCGATCTCCTTGCGAATATCAACAACACACTCTTGTCGGATGTAATCGGTACGACTCCTCATGTTCCGAGTATAGCTGATCTGCCAGTAAGGCCCAACTTTCTCCTTTGGGATCTTATACTGGCGGCTTAGTGACCCCGGGCGCATGGGACCTATCTCCTTGAGAGCTTCCTTGATTCGACCAATTCTCCGTTCGATCTGTTGAATTCTTTTTTTGCTCATCTCGACTTTTTCTTTGTTGGAAAATTAGCATATAAAAGCTATACCTTGGCAAGATGGTTGTCAACCTCAGAAATCGATTAAAAATAAAAAAAGAATCCGTTTATGCTATGGAGACATTGGTGGGAACACGTCGGCCAACTACGTCCCGCGTGTGCACGGACCCGGACGTTCCTCCGGATGGTTACCTGCATTGCGGGGATGACGGTCCGTAAGGATCTCATGGGGGTGACCAGCATCATACGCGCGTTGGGACTGCTACCGGTCTGTTATGACCGAATTCTAGATTTCTTTCACAGCCCCGCCCTGAACCTCGACAAGCTCACTCACGCCTGGCGTAACCTGGTATTCAAATATCACCCCGGTATCTTACGCATTGAGGGAAAACCCGTGCTCGTGGGGGATGCAATCAAGGTCACCAAGTCGGGACGAAAGATGCCCGCGGTGAAAAAGCTCCATCAACAGTCCGAATCCAACACCAAGCCAGAATATATCTTCGGCCATTCCTGCCAGGCCGTTGCCGTTTTGGCGAAAGCATTATCCAGCGTATTCGCCGTGCCGCTGACGTGCCGTATCCATGAAGGCGTGATCTTTACCAATCGAGACAAGAGAACACTACTCGACAAAATGGTACTCTTGATCGATTCGCTGGGTGTCCCCGAGCCGTTCTACTTCGTGGCCGACGCCTACTATGCCACCGGAAAGATCATTCGCGGACTGCTCGCGAAAGGAAACCACCTGGTGACTCGCGTCAAGAGCAATGCCACGGCTTGGTTCCCGGCAACACCGCCGGTGCCGGGTGCGCCGCGAGGCAGGGGCCGACCGAAGAAATACGGGAGGAAAATCAAGGTCTCTTCTTTGCTGCAAAACGTAGACGAGCTCCAGGCTACGCCCAGCCCCGTCTACAATGAGAAAAATGTGACACTTCAATTCAAGACAGCCGATCTCTTGTGGCGCCCCGTTGGCATACTCGTGCGTTTCGTAGCGGTAATTCATCCCCATCGTGGCGTCATCTTGCTGATGAGTACGGAACTGAATCTGTCACCCCTGGATATCATCCTAATTTATGGATTGTGCTTTATTTAAGATCGAATTGTCCTTCAAGCAAGCGCTCCACGTCATAGGAACCTATGCCTATTACTGCCATATTCAACTCGGAATCATTGCGCAGGGATTGCTTCAGATACTGGCGGCCACGGTTCCGCAGGTGATTTGGCGATCGTTTGGATCGTGGATTCGAACCGTACGTCCTGGTTTGGATCCTTCCGAACAGGTCGCTGCCATTGCCCTCAGAAATACACTTCCTGAATTGACGCCGCCGACGAGTGCCAAATCACACTCGCCGTTGCGCAAGGCCTGACACCCAAGATGAACGGCGACGAGGCTCGACGAGCAGGCCGCATCGACGGTCAAGCTCGGCCCCTGAAGGCCGAGCTGATAAGAGAGTCTGTTCGATAGGATGCTGTGAGAGCCACCTGTGTTGCTGTATCCCGTCACACTCTGGGGACCGAGGCGGCTCTGCAGGATCTTGTAGTCCTGAAACAACAAGCCCATATAGACGGCAGTCCGGCTCCCTTTCAACGCGGCGGGCACGATCCCGGCGTCTTCCAATGCCTCCCAGGCGAGCTCCAACGCCAGACGCTGCTGCGGATCCATGTCCTTGGCTTCTCGGGGAGAAATTCCGAAAAACAGAGGATCAAATCCTGCGACTTGATCGATGAATCCCCCCGGCGAATACACCCTCGCTCGGTATCGGATAGAAATAGGTTCAATAAATCCGGATCCCACCGATCATGAGGAACCTCGGTGATCCCATCGATGCCGTCGCGCATCATGCGCCAAAAAGCAGCAGGGGAGTCGCTCCCCACCCCGGAAGCCGGCACGACATCCCGATGATCGCGACGGATTCGCTGCTGTTCGACGACTTCTGGCCGAAATCGGAGCAGAATTTCGCGGCATTGCTCATATCTTCTCCGGACATCAGAGCATCAGCCATCTCCGAAATCGTGGGATATCTCCAAAACATGACCTCTGAAAGGGGACGGCCCAGCTCGCGGCTGAGCGCAAAAATGATAGCAGTGGCGTGAATCGACTCCAATCCCAACTGTTTGAAAGGCGTGTCTAATTCTAATGTTTCCGCACTGATGCCGAGTGTGTGAGCTATTCGTTCTTTGATCCAGATATCGATGGATCCGTTAGTAGTAAAATTCGTTTTTTTCATAGATCTTTCATTACCGGATATCGGACGAATACTAAGGAAAAAATCCCGCAGTACCCGCAGTAGGAGTATCCAAATTCAGAATTCCTGACATACCCGACTAACAATTGTTCGATTTTTTTCTCTCGGGATTGGGACGGTCTACACCCTCCGACACGGGATCACTTCCATATTCTAAAAGTACATCCAGAGCAAACTCCTCGAAATACTGTCAATGGCCAATGATTTACAAAAAGCGGAACAAATTAAATCGATGCTTGTTTCAAAGTCAATCTGAATGACTAAGGTACAACACGCAAAAAAAATCCTGTATGCTAGTAAATTTATGATTAAACAGCAAGAAAAATTTTTTTCAACGGACCTCCTGTGTGTGACTCAACCGCGCGACCGCCCGACGCCGCCGTCGGAGGTGTGGCAGGTGAAAGAGACGGATCCCGGGGCACCAGAGCGCCAGGATCTCGATCGCCACCGGCAGGAATACACACAGCTTGACCGTGGAATGAAAAAAGGTACCGTCGTGGATCGATTCGATGATATCGCTGCGGCGGTAGGCATTCTGCAGCACTTCACCAGTGACGCCATGTCGATCAGGATCTCCCAGCGGCTCCTGGGCTGCACCTTGACGAATCCCTTGCCGGAGCGCACATCTAGCCTCTAGGCGGTCGATATCGTCACAGCCTGAAACGCACGCCTCCGGTATGCCCCGGACGATCTCGAGGATGCTGTAGGATCAACAGCGATAGCTCCTGCATCGTACTCTGGTGTATGGATCGCTTGCATACGGTGATCGTTAGGTATAATCCCTTCTGGTAATGGGTTTAACCCGGGGTCGCCAAACTGTCGAATCCGGGTCAAAGAGGCGAGTGCGGCCGGTGAAGAGCTCCCCCTGATTCTCCTCGACGTGTGCATGCCTGATGTCGACGGATTCGAGGTCGCCCGCCGCATCAAGGAAGACCCTTCGCTGGCCGGAGCCACGATCCTGATGCTCTCCTCGGTCAACCGCCGCGAGGATGTGGCCATATCGCGCGCTCTGGGTGTGTCCGCCTTCCTGCCCAAGCCGATCAAGCAGTCGGACCTTTTCGAGTCGATCAGATCGGCTCTCACCGAGAAGCGCGGCGATACGGCTCAAGAACCGGAGTCACCCCCTGTGCCGGACGAATCGTCTCCGTCTTTGCGCATCCTCATGGCCGAGGACAACGTGGTCAATCAGATGGTGGCGGTGACGATGCTCAAGAAACAGGGTCACTCGGTGGAGGTGGCCAAGGATGGGTTGGAAGCGGTCGACGCCTGGAAGAGGGATAATTTCG
>Ga0190284_1001259_pt1 | contig 11637 bp, 8 predicted proteins | sample 48691812_MG_FD_161668 | JGI IMG/M metagenome (GOLD analysis project Ga0190284, IMG submission 161668) | Hydrothermal vent microbial mat bacterial communities from Southern Trench, Guaymas Basin, Mexico - 4869-18-1-2_MG | ecosystem: Environmental > Aquatic > Marine > Hydrothermal vents > Microbial...
ATCCTGATCTCCCTGACCCTGGCCTTGTGTTTTTTTGTCTCCTCGGTCAATTTTCTCATGCTCTACCTTTCTCTCGAATTTGTCTCCATCACATCCTATGTCCTGACCGGGTTTAAAAAAGAAAACAGGCAGGCCAGCGAAGCTGCCCTGAAATATGTCATTTACGGCGGGGTTGTCTCCGGCATTATGCTGTTCGGCATCTCTTATTTTTACGGTCTCTTCGGCACCTTTGACATCCCCACTGTCAGGCAGGGCCTTGTCACCATGTTCACCCAATCGTCCACACCCACCCTGAAACTCACTGTTCTTTGTGCATCCCTGTTTACCTTTGCAGGCATCGGGTACAAGATTGCCGTGGTTCCCTTTCACATGTGGAGCCCGGATGTATATGAAGGTGCACCCACGCCCTTTACCGCGTTTTTATCTGTTGCCCCCAAACTTGCCGGCATGGCCGTCCTCATCCGGTTCATATTCACCGGGTTTGTGGTGGACAGCCACATTGTTGCCGACATCCCCTGGCCTGAAATCTTAGGGGCCCTTTCCATCATCACCATGTTTGTGGGAAACCTTTCAGCCCTGACCCAGAAAAACATCAAACGCCTTCTTGCCTATTCAGGCATTGCCCATTGCGGCTATCTTCTCATGGGAGTCAGTGCCATAAGTTTCACCGGCATATTTTCGGTAAATTTTTATGCCCTGGTTTATCTGTTCATGAATTTCGGTGCATTTGCCATCGTCATCGCTATCAGGGAAGAAACAGCCAGCGAAGACATTGCATCCTATTCAGGCCTGTCATCCAGATCCCCGTTTTTGGCAGCAGCCCTGAGCATCTTCCTGCTGTCGCTCGCAGGTCTCCCACCTTTTGCCGGGTTTATCGCCAAATTTTATCTCTTTTCCGCCCTGATCAGCAAAGGCACCACCTTCTATTACACCATCGCAGTTGCAGGAATCCTCAATTCGGCCATCGCCCTCTACTATTATGCTGCCATTGTCAAAATCATGTATTTTGGAAAACCCTATATCCCGGTCCGCCTCAAACCGTCAGCCCTGTACACCTGGATCGCCATCCTCCTGCTCATACCCACCATCATCCTTGGGGTTTACTGGCAGCCGGCTGCCAAAAAGGTTAACCAGTCCATCAGCTTTGCCCTTTCAGATCCCTTAAAAACAACTTACACGGTGTTTACGGCCAAACAATAGATTCCACGGCCCACTCCTGATACAATTACATAATTACAATGGCAGCAAGACAGGTCAGAATTCTAAAAAGTCTCTGATCGGAAACTTATTATTGAAATGGCCTTTAAAAAACAATAGAAGGTCCTTATCAGTATCTCATCAAACGCGGAGAAAGTTGATTTTGGGAAATCCAACATTTTATATACCTTTACACCAGGAAAATTTTTGATAGGCCTTTGGAATTTTCCATGGACTGAAATACCCGGATGGATATGCTGAAAATCTGTCCCTTTTATATCATCCAAAAAAAATCAGGCAAGCTATCAAGACAACCCCACTCAGCTTTTTTCATCCGATTATTAAAAAATGGTTTCTGGATAATTTTAAAGGACCTACTGACGGATTCTGGGGCAAGTTCAGGGACATCCTTGATAAATTTATATGGGAAACAAATTAAAACTATTGCAAAAGGAGTAACCAACATATCAAGGAATATCCCCCAAAAAACAGGTGTCTTCCCTGGTCCGGAAACGCTCCTTGTATCGTATGTGAGGAGGTTTGTCCCACCTATCCTAAAGCAATTTACTTAAAGAAAGAGACCGTGTCCGGTCCGGGTGGAAAAAAGTTAGCGGTGCAATTACCCTTTGTTCATCTAAAACAATGCGTGGGATGCGGTATTTGCGAAAAGAAATGCCCGGTCAAAAGCCTGCCTGCCATCAGAACCATCAGTGCCGGAGAATCAAGATCTTTGAAAAACCAAATTCTTTTGTGAAGACCATTTGATAAGGCTTGCAAAACTCAATAACTCAAGTTCCGCACTTACAGATTTACATAAAAGATATATATCAGACCTTGATTCACCATCAAAAAAAGTAAAAAACCTCGTTGCGCTTGAGGAATCAAGCAGATAGTATGGTTTTAGCAAACAAAAACTATCATCAACGAGGTGTAACAATTATGGCACAAGGCGTTCTTCCTTTCAAGTATAAAAATGAAAAGACAAATACGGGAATGACAGCTTTGGCTGGTCTTCCAGTATATCTGGATAAAAAATGCAAACATTAATCAGGATGTAACACTATTTTAGCTACCAACTGAACATAATATCGTAACCTTTTTTCGTTGCGATCAATTCCTGCAATTGTTGAAATCGCTTACCAACAATCACTGCCACGTTTGACATGGTTAAATAACCAAGTTCCGCATCTTTTTTGAAAAGCTTTACAAGGCATTCTTTATTTACCATAACGAGGTTACATATATCAGTATCGCAATAAGAAGATAGTTTACTTTTGTGTGGCGGAATTAAGCTTGACCATCCAAAAGCATCATGTTTTGATATTGAAGTTATACAATTTTCTTTGGAAGTTGTGCCTCCGGGCAGATCAAAGCGAAGATCGACCTGTCCGTCCATTATCAGATATAAGCAAGATAAGTGCTCATTTTCACCAAATATCCTGTCCCCTGAACTGAATTTTATTTCCTGACAACAATTCTCCATAATAGCGGTTAACTGATCGTTAGTTAACGTTTTAAAGACATCACATTTTTTCATAAAATCAATAGTAATCATAGGCACCTCCTGATTAATTATAATATTAACCCATTGTAATGCCATAGCTGTTTACGGGAGGCTGAGAGCATCGCTAACTTAATGATAATGATAAGAATTCCCTTTTTGAGATCGAAGTAAGGGAAAATTTAAGGTTGCGCACTATAACCGGTTGAATCCCAATATGTAGTGGGGTCGGAAACCCAACAGCAGTTTTCATTATCATATAAGCGAGTGGAATTAAGATACCGTATAGCTGCTTTATTGTCAAGACTGGATTTTGCAACGTCCTTGCCGGTTGAAGATCCAACCTTTTGGGAGGCTTGGGCGGAGCTATCTCACCTTTGCGAGGCCGTCCCGGCTTTCTTCTTGGCAGCTTCTCAAATGGCTTCTTTTTTAACCGGCTTTTCGCGATCCACTATGGCTGTTGAATCTCTGCTGATATGACCGGCAAGTCTGTTACCACAATGTTGCTTTACTATTGTTTCATGCACTTTCTGTGCAAGGTTGCCGTTTGCAAATTCAGAAAACGTGCGTGAAAAGGTAGCTCTGGAAGGAACATTCCAGCTATTTTTCCAGCCACATAGTCGTCTTAAGTTTTTACAGCCGTGAAGGTATTCTATCAATATATCGGTTGTCTCAAAATTATAAACCGTTTTGGCAATACTCGTGCGATCTTTACGCTTACGTCTTTTTCCATGCCAGCTGTATTGTTTCATCTGTCCTTGTAGATCCATCAGGCTGAAAACATGGACAAACCGCTGCTCTTTTTCCGTCAGCGGATCAAGAGTTTCTTCTAACCATGGAAAAAGTGAGTTTTGTATGCTATGCTAGATATGGAAGAGCGAGCTCATAAAGTTATCTCCTTTCTTGTTTTGAACTTTCAAACGTCATTGGAGATATTAAAGCACTTTCTTCCTTATTTTTCAACAACTTAATTGATTTTATATGAAAAAAACCTCGGATAAAATAACTCTAACTGGGTATCCGGTTTACTCAAGCATATACCATAAGTTGTGGTTTAAACTAATAATATCGAAGCCTGAAATTCAGTGCTGGTTGAAGCTTTCTCTTGGTTTTACTTTAATAAATTTCACAAACCATTAAATAGCAGGGGTTTATGGAATTAGTTCCGAACACAATATATTGTGGCGACTTGAGCCAAGCGGATACCCAGTTAACTCTATTTTATCCGTTTTGAAATTGGCTCGAAGTAATAGCAGATAATCTGTATTTTTAATCAAACCCTATAAATACCTTGATAAACGTCACAAGGAGGTACAGCCATGGAACTGAACACTAACACCAAAATCGACGATTTGCTGAAGCAATACCCCTTTTTGCTCGATTTTTTGATTACTCTGTCCCCAAAGTTTAAAAACCTAAAAAATCCGGTGGTGCGCAAAACGGTAGGAAAAATAGCCACCCTGGAAAAGGCCGCGGCCATCGGTGGGTTGAAGGTCGACGGCTTGATATCGGCCCTATCCGCCGAAATCAGCAAGCAAAAAGGAAGTGTCCAGGCTTCCGGTGAGTCCGTTGCCGCCTCTCAGGGTGATACCATAGCAGACCCCAAGGAAAGGCAGGAGGTACTCAAGGGAATCATCAGGGATCTCCATGACGGCAAAGACATGGAAATCCTCAAGCAAAGATTCAGAGAGCTGGTCCACGGAGTGGAAGCAACTGAAATTGCCAAAATGGAGCAGGCCCTCATGAACGAAGGGTTGCCTGTCGAGGAAATAAAACGCCTTTGCGATGTTCATATGGAAATCTTTAAGGAGGCTTTGGAGGAACAGGAACGGCCTGAACCTCCCCCCGGGCACCCGATCCACACTTTCATGAAGGAAAACCGGGCTTCTGAGAAAATTATAAGTGAGATCAGCATGCTCATTGGACGCCTGGGGCAACCCCCCAGCCTTGAAGCCTTTGAGGCGCACAGCCAGGCGCTGGGAACCCTCATCAAAAGCTTATCCGAAATCAACACCCATTACACGCGCAAGGAAAACCAGCTTTTTCCGATGCTGGAGGCGCACCATTTTACCGGGCCTTCCCAGGTGATGTGGTCCCTCCACGATGACATACGAGCACAATTGAAACAGGCCCGGGAGGCGTTCGACGGCAACGATGCGGTACTAATGGTGAACTCTCTGAAAGAAGCGATTCAAACCATTCGCGACATGATTTACAAGGAAGAGCTCATCCTCTTTCCCGCCAGTTTGGATATGCTGACCCAAAACGAGTGGATCAGGGTCAAAGAAGGTGAGGCCGACATCGGTTTCGCCTGGGTGGTTCCGGACAAGGGTTGGCCCGAGGAAATCGTAGAGGATCTCGAGGAGGCGCCGCCCGAACCCGTAGATGTCCTGAAAGACGTGGCCGGAGCGTTGGGCCTGGACACGGGACAGCTGACCCTGGAGCAGATCAACCTGATGTTGACCCACCTGCCGGTGGACTTGACCTTCGTTGATGAAAACGACCGGGTGGCCTACTACTCCGAGGGACCGGAACGGATCTTCCCAAGGAGCTCCGCGATCATCGGCCGGGAGGTTCGAAACTGCCACCCCCTCCAAAGTGTTCACCTGGTCAACAAGATCCTGGACGCATTCAAGTCCGGTTCCAGGGACACGGCTGAATTCTGGATCGAATTGGGCGGGAAGTTTATTTACATCCGCTATTTTGCTGTGCGGGACACCGAAGGTTACTACCGGGGTACACTGGAGGTCAGCCAGGACCTGACCCAAATCCGAAAGCTTGACGGGCAACAGCGGTTGCTGGACTGGGAATAATCCCATCGTCTGGAACCGATTAACCGTCTGTTAAAACTCAAAATCTTGAGAACTAAAGGAGGTACTGACATGAAAGCAAGAAAAATAAAGGACCGTATTTACTGGATGGGTTCCGTGGATTGGGACAGGCGCCTGTTCGACTCTCTTATCCCCCTGCCGGACGGCACCAGCTATAACGCCTATCTCATCGAAGGGAGTGAGAAGACTGTTTTACTGGACTCTGTTGATCCTCAAATGGCCGATGAGCTCATGGCACAGCTTGAGGGCGTCTCTAAAATCGATTACGTCATCTCCCACCATGCCGAACAGGATCATTCCGGAACAATCCCGCAGGTTCTTGAAAAATACCCCGCGGCCAGGCTGATATCAACCCCCAAAGCCAAGGGACTGCTTATGGATCTTCTACGAATACCTGAGGAGTCTTTCATAACTGTCAAGGACGGTGAGACCCTGTCTCTTGGTGATAAGACCTTGAAATTTATTCATGCCCCCTGGGTTCACTGGCCTGAGACCATGGTGACCTATCTAAAAGAAGACAAGATTCTTTTCAGTTGTGATTTTTTCGGTTCCCATATTGCAACAACCGATCTCTTAGTTACTGATGAAGGGCGTGTCTATGAGGCCGCTAAACGCTACTATGCCGAGATCATGATGCCATTTAGGAAGGTGATCGGGAAAAACCTGGAGAAACTTGCGTCTTACGATATAGAAATGATAGCCCCCAGCCATGGCCAAATATTTCAACGCCCGGCGTTTATAATAGATGCTTATCGTGATTGGACCCTCGGCCCTGTACGAAACACAGTGGTCCTGCCTTATGTGTCAATGCATGCAAGCACAAAGCAGATGGTCGATTATTTTGTTTCATCCCTTGTGGAGAAAAGTGTCAGGGTCGAACAGTTCAACCTGGTTGTAACCGACATAGGCAAACTAGCCATGGCCCTGATTGATGCAGCGACAATCGTCATCGGAACTCCCACAATCCTGGCAGGTCCTCATCCTTACGCTGCTTATGGTGCATTTCTGGCAAATGCCATTCGTCCCAAAGCAAAATTTCTTTCCATAATCGGCTCCTATGGATGGGGGGGAAAGACCGTAGAAATACTTGCGGGAATGATCCCCAATCTCAAGGTAGAGGTCATAGACCCTGTACTTTGCAAAGGGGTGCCTTCAGCGGGTGATTTTAAGGCCTTGGATGATCTGGCGACCACTATTGCGGAAAAACACAAAGAGCACAATTTTACATAACCTCGCAGATTCTACGAGGCGTGTTGTTTTCCAATGGATGCTGGAATTTTCAAGGCCCGAATCAAAAAGCTGGAGGATACATTAAGGAAGTGGCCGGAAATCTGTCAAAGGATAGGGTGATTCTCACGACTGGATGCACAAAATGCCGTTACAACGAAAATGCTCGGACCGCAATTGTGTTTTGAGAATAGAATGGACAAAGGAATTAAAACAACCAACACAATTCTCTACTGCAGAAAATGGGAAGAAACTGTTGAGTTTTACCGAGACCATTTAAGATTGCCAGTCAGTTTTTCAACAGACTGGTTTGTAGAGTTTTGTCTAAACCCATCGTCTCGATTAAGCGTTGCCGATGAAAAACGCGCTTCCATTAAGAGCTGTTGTGGAAAAGGTATAACCCTGGCACTGGAAGTTGGAGACATTGACAAGGCATGGGAAAACATTGATAAAGCCGGATTAAATCCAACCGAAATAAGAAAACATGTCTGGAATGCAAAAGTTTTTTATCTCTTTGATCCGGAAGGACACCGAATAGAAATCTGGGAATCAATCAGTGCAGTTTTATAATTTAAAAGCCCTATAGATTGAAAAAAATGAAATAAAATTGATCTATATCAAAAAGATATTTTATTTCAGGGTCTGATTTATTTTTGCCATGACAATGGTGATATTGTCTTTTCCCCCTGAATCCAATGCTGCCCGGATAAGTGCCTTTGTCTTGTCCTCAATAGGGGTCGGGGCATTTAATATGGATAAAATAGTTTTTTCGGACACCATTTTGTGGAGTCCGTCTGTAGATAGGATTAACAAGTCATTTTTTTGTATTTTAAAGGTTGCCGTTTCCGGTTCACACACACCATATCCAACACATTGGTCCAGGACATCTCTGGAATAATGTTCCTTTGCCTGTTCGGGTGTAAGCTCTCCTTCTTCTACCAGGAATTTTGCAAGGGTCTGGTCTTGGGTGACCTGGACCAGTTTTTTATCTCTTAAAATATACAGACGGGAATCCCCGACATTGACCCAGTGGACATAATTATTTTTCAGGACCGCGCAGACGAGAGTTGTTGCCATAGCCTCCAGTTCAGGGTGCTTTTGGGCCTTGTTGCTGATAATGATATCCAGGTCCCTGGCCATCTGATCCATTTCTTGCTTTTCCCTGCCGGCTGTAAAACTTCTAATGCCGACCAGCTTGCCTTTGGCGATCTCGGCTGCATAATCACTTGACACATTACCGCCAAGCCCGTCAGCCACAGCCAGAAGAAGGGATTTGTCCTCCATCTGTCGCATCATATACCGGTCTTCATTTGTTTTCCTGATTAACCCCAAATGGGTAAACCCAAAAATATCCACATTTTCAATACTGAGCCAGGTCTGTCCGGAACCCTTGTTCACTTCTTTGTAAAATTCGCAGGTTCTGCAGGATTTTATTTTTTCTGCATAGGTGCCGGACACTTGGCTGTTGCAGAATGTTCCTGCAACCAGCCAGCAGGCCCTTCCTGAATTCATTCCTTCATTAAAACCGTCAAGGGAGGAATGCCGGGTTGCAGGGCAGATTCTGCAATTTTCACCTTTTGTCTCATCCGGCCCCCTGCCGCATTTCATAAATTCCCAGCAATTTATTTTTTTTAATGTCATCTGTTTCGCCATGGTTTTAATGATCTGCTTGCAAATCTTTCATCGCCTGTTTCATGCTTGTATATCTTTTTTCCGGATCCAGGCGGCAGGCCCTGATAATAAAGCGCTGCAATGAATCAGGAAGATCAGGCACAAAATCTTTAGGATCAGGGATTTCATTTTCACAACGCATTTTTGCAAATACAGCCGAATTCTTTTCAGGATATGGTCTTTTCCCGGTCACCATTTCAAAGGCAGTAATTCCAAGAGAATAGACTTCACTTCGAAGATCCGCCGCCTCTCCTTTAGATATTTCCGGTGCCAGGTATGGCATTGCCCCGTCCAGAATATCATCCTCTTCATGAATAGAGATTGCAAGACCGAAGTCGAGAAGTTTTACTTGGTGCTTGTCAAGGATCATGAGGTTTTCAGGATTGATGTCCTTGTGAAAAATACCCTGTTCATAGGCATAATCAATGGCCTTGCAAGTCTGAATCAAATAATTGGTTGCATCATGAAACAGAATCTTTTTTTTTCTGGCCAGTATCCCTGATATGGACTCACCATCCAGGAACTCCATAATGATAAAGGCGGTTCGAAAGCGTTCCTGCGTGTCAAACACCTTAATAATATTTTGATGGTTAAGACTGGCAACGATTTTTGCTTCATTGCGAAATTTGTTTAGAAAATTAGAATCTATGACCATGTCATGCCGCATCATTTTTATGGCAACAGGCAGGTTTAAGATTGAATCAATCCCTTTATAAACAATTGAATACCCGCCCCTGCCGATGATGTCCGTTGCTACATAGCGGCCTATTGTCCGATCGGATGTGGGCCTTTTGGAATCAAACCTGTCGGCAACGATCTCGGTTAAAAACCGCCAGAGGTACGGATCATTTTTCGGTATTTCTTCAAAAATTAATTTTTTCAACACCCATAGTTCCATATCGGTTTCTGCCTCGATATGGGAATTGACAGGCTCTCCGGTAAACAGGGCAGACATGTTCAAAATATCTCCTTCGTTCCTATGATCCACAGGATGAAGTGTTCCGCTTTTTTCAACTACAAGTATGCATGAACCTCTTCTGATGATATAGGCTTCATCTGTTTCATCTCCCTGGGACACAAACCGCGTTGATTTCTTGACGGTTTTGATACCCATGTTGCTCAAGATGGAGTGGCGGGTATAGGGCGGTAGAAACCGCAGGAATTTGGTCCGAAGATTTAAAGTGCCTTCCTCAGCAAGAACCACCCTGAAGAAGTCACAATCCGGGCAAGAGTCTATCTTTTCAGCATATGTTCCCTGAATTTTTCCTTCACAAAAAGTCCCTGCAACTGCCCAGCAAAACCGTCCGGCACATTTTCCCGAGTTGAGTCCGTCATAGGATTTGTCGCTTGCAGCCGGGCAAACTCCAAGGGTAAAGGCATTTTTCCCGCCAGGCTCACGTCCGCAGCTATGATACTCCCAGCAATTAATTCTTTTGTTCCCCATCAAAGCCTGCCCTAACCACAAAATATTTATTCTAATTCCATGGTGATTAATTTTTCCATATCTTCCAGAAGTTTAAAATTATTTGCGAGAGGATTTCTTTTCTTCAATGCTTTTTCTTCAATTTTAAACTGCTCTATAAGTGTTGTTTTTTGATCCGTGGACAACTCCTGTTCCACCATGGGAAAAAAGAGGTTGTCCTCCCTGTATATATGACGGCTCAAAATGGATATAAAAGAAGCCATGTTTTCCAAAAGACTGGTAATGGCTATCTCATTTTTCATTGCATAACCATTGATTGATTTTTCCAGTCTTGTTAAAAACCGTCTCCCTGTTTCATGCTGATGGCGCAGAGACCCTATTTCAAGATCCAACTGCCCTTCTTTTTTTTGGGCAAGAAACCCGAACATGAGAAACTCTTCTTTATAGTGATGGTATTTATCCGCGTAATTCCGAAAAAATGAAACGGCTTTTTCAAAAAACGCTTTTGGCGGATGCTGATTTCTTTCGATTTTATCCCTTGCTATCTTTAATAATTCCAGTCCCTTTAAAATCAGAACATGCTCATCCACTAGCGTCTGTGTAATATTCATTGATCCCCTCTTTGAATCTGAATCTGTTGCAACTCTTAATAGAATACTAAGTATAAATCCTGAAATAGTCAATTGATTGGAATTAACTATAATGATTGTTTAGTCTTTTAAAGCGGTGTACCTATCTTAGGGATAAGCGAATTCTTATCCTTTTTTCTAAGGCAGATAATTCTGTGCAAGAGTCAAATAGTTTTTTACCTGCTCCTTTTCCCAAGCTTTATCCTTTGAAAGCTCCTTTGCCATTATTGTGGCTACTTTGGGTGCGACCTCCATGCTTGCCTTTGCATCAAGAATCAACGCCCTGGTGCGGCGAGCCAGCACGTCCTCCACAGCCTGTGCCATTTCATACCTTACAGCCCAGAGGATTTCAATATGCCGGTAGGGAAGGTTGGAATGGATTATCCGGTCCAGTTCGGGTTTACTCTTTATCATCTGTTTGATATCCTTGGCCTTGCTGCCAAAAACGGAAAACGGTTCATTGCCCTCGGTATCTGCCGACCATCCAAAAAGGTTTAAATGTTCAGTTCGCGACGGTCGCTCATCAAGTCCAGCAACAGCAACAGCTTTGTCCACCACATCTTCACCCATTTTGCGATAGGTCGTCCATTTCCCGCCGGCTATAGTTACAAGGCCTGATGCAGATATGGTTATATGATGGTCGCGGGAGAGTGACGACGTTTCATGGCTTGTATCTGAACTAATCAGTGGGCGAATGCCTGCAAATACGCTCAGGATATCATCTTTTGTGGGATTTTTTGTAAGATATTTGGCAGCATGTGACAACAGAAATTCAACCTCATGGGAAAAAGGTTTCGGTTCCAGCAAAGATTCATCTACCTCGGTATCCGTGGTCCCGATAATTACCCGGTCATGCCACGGGACTGCAAACAGCACGCGGCCGTCGTCTGTGTGGGGGACCATGATGGCACTGTCACCAGGCAAAAAGGATTTATCTATGACAATATGCACTCCCTGACTCGGTGAAATAAGATCCTCACTTTCCGGAATATCCATTTTCCGTACAGAATCCACGAAAATCCCGGTGGCATTAATCACGGCTTTGCCTTTGATTTCATATTCTTGTCCGGTTTCATGGTCCCTTGCGATTACGCCGCATACCAGATCTCCCTCTTTTAAAATGGAAGAAACCTTTGTATAATTTAATATGCACGCACC
>Ga0190284_1001260_pt1 | contig 11619 bp, 9 predicted proteins | sample 48691812_MG_FD_161668 | JGI IMG/M metagenome (GOLD analysis project Ga0190284, IMG submission 161668) | Hydrothermal vent microbial mat bacterial communities from Southern Trench, Guaymas Basin, Mexico - 4869-18-1-2_MG | ecosystem: Environmental > Aquatic > Marine > Hydrothermal vents > Microbial...
GGGATTTTACAGGAACACGCATAGGTATAAGCATCATCAAGACTCTTTCCTGGGTTCTTGACAGGCCGGCATACGGGATCAACGCACTTGATGTTTTTGCATTGGGGATTGCACGTTCAAGCGCCGGGTATATAAGTAAAAGCTTAAGATCCGGTATCCCGGTTATAATTGCACCCTGCCTGGATGTAAGAAAAGGAGAGCTCTACTATTCTTTTTATGAAATTGCGATAGAGAAGGGGCAGGCAAGATATGGATATGGAAAAGACTACCGTCCTATTTCAGAGGTTAAAATCGGAAGCTGCAATTATTCCGCAATAAATATAAGTAAGAATCATCTGGTTCAAAAAGATCTGTTTAATAAAAAAATCTCAGGTCTTTTTAACGATGGGGACTTTTGCATACCAGATAGAGAAAACGGGGTCTATAAGAATGCAAGACTTATCATTGGGGGGAACTGCTTAAATAATTATAAGGAGATGCTGTCCGGGCTGGCAGACAGTGAAGGGAGAATCATGCTGGATAAGAAAAATACCGAACCTGCAGGAAGCAACCTGAGTGGATGTATAGATTTTCTTGTAAAAAGAAAAGAAAAACCAGAGAGGATAAATCCAGTATATGTGAGGGAGTTCGCACCTTTTGGAGAGTAATTTTTATTTGACGGATCAATATAATAGCATAGGAACAAAGAAGAACATTTTTGGAATAAATGAATATAAATAGACAGGCAAGGGCACAAAAAAAAGATAGTATACATGTACTGGGAATAGAGACCTCCTGTGATGACACGTGCGCGTCCATTATCTGTAACGGGTCAGAGATACTCTCCAATGTGGTATCTTCACAGAACGAGATCCACAGAAAATACGGCGGTGTTGTGCCGGAGGTGGCGTCCCGCAGGCATATCGAGATGATAGATATTGTGATAAGGGAAGCTCTTGGAAAAGCAGGTAAGAGCCTTGAGGAAATCAACGCAATAAGTGTGACTAACCGTCCCGGACTCATAGGATCTCTTTTAGTCGGTGTGGGTGCAGCTAAAGCGATAAGCTATGCAAAATGCATACCTCTTATAGCAGTAAATCATCTTGAGGCGCATCTGTATTCAAATCTACTGGAAAATCCCGGAATAAAAGGAGATTTCCTGGGGCTTATAGTGTCGGGGGGACATTCAAGTCTATATCTTGTTGATGGCGGGTGGAATATAAGCGAGGTCGGTCACACAGTAGATGATGCTGCAGGCGAGGCATTCGATAAGATCGCACGGTATCTTGGCCTTGGTTATCCCGGAGGTCCGGTGATCGACAGGCTTTCAAGGAAAGGAAACGGCCGTGCAGTAGATCTTCCCCGCCCCATGGTCGACAGCGGTGATTTTAACTTCAGTTTTAGCGGGCTAAAGACAGCGCTTATCTACAGGACAAAGAGAAACAGTAAGCTCCTCAAAGAATCAAACATTCCTGATCTGGTTGCCAGTTTTCAGGAGGCGGTAGTAGATGTGCTGGTTCATAAGACTATTTCAGCAGCAAAAAAAACAGGAGTAGACAGGGTACTTGTAAGCGGAGGAGTAGCGGCGAACAGCAGGCTAAGGGAAGAACTGGTAAAAAAGGGAAAGAAAAATAATATCAGGATCCATATTCCTTCTCTTTATCTGTGTATGGATAATGCAGCCATGGTGGGATGCCTGGGGTATTTTAAGTATTTAAGAGGTTTAATAGATGACCTGGAGGTTGATGTTTCTTCGAGGAGTGATTTTTGAACCAGAAAAGTATTTTTATGTGGGGAGCCAGACAGGCCGGCTATTATTCAATTTCATTTAAAGTGAAAAAATATTCTACTTTACAGTATGAAATTTTTTTTATAATTTCCTTGATTTTTTATATATCATGTAATAAAATTCTTTAGTGTTGGCAGTCGTATGGTAAGAGTGCCAATAAAAAATAACGTATATATGTAAATGAGTATCTTAAGGAGGTAAAAATGGGATACAGACCACTTGGTGACAGATTACTGGTTAAGCCAAAACCCAGTGAAGAAACCACAAAATCAGGAATCGTACTTCCGGATTCCGCTCAGGAAAAACCCCAGGAAGGGTCAGTTGTTTCAACCGGTCCAGGGGCAAAGGACGATAGCGGCAAAACTGTCGCAATGGAAGTCAAAAAAGGAGATGTTGTTCTTTACTCCAAGTATTCGGGTACTGAAGTAAAGATCGATGGCGAAGATCATCTAATTATCAAAGAGAGCGATGTTTTGGCAATCGTTGAATAACTAAAACTTAAAGGAGGTTTAAAGTTATGGCAAAAGAGCTTAAATATGATGAAGTCTCTAGAAGGGCTTTAGAGCGTGGCGTTAATATAATCGCCGATGCCGTAAAAGTTACCCTGGGACCAAAAGGTAGAAATGTAGTTCTAGAGAAAAAGTATGGTGCTCCAACTATTACCAATGATGGGGTTACCATAGCTAGAGAGATCGAGGTAGAGGATCCATTTGAAAACGCAGGTGTACAGCTTCTTAAGGAAGTTGCCACAAAGACAAATGATGTTGCTGGAGACGGTACCACTACAGCAACTATCCTTGCACAGGCAATGGTAAAAGAAGGACTCCGTAATGTTGCCGCAGGCGCAAGTCCGCTGCAATTAAAGAAAGGTATTGAGACAGCAGTCGAAGCAGTTGTTACTGAACTTGGTAAGCTAAGTGAAGATATTTCAACTGATAAGCAAAAAATAGCAGAAGTAGCAGCTATATCTTCCGCAGATGAGAAGATAGGCCAGACTATAGCTGATGCTATGGACAAAGTCGGAAAAGATGGCGTTATAACTGTTGAGGAATCCAATAAATTTGGAATCGAGATAGAGCTTGTTGAAGGTCTTCAATTTGATAAGGGTTATCTTTCACCTTATATGGTAACTGATGCTGAAAGAATGGAAGCAGTCTTAAATGACCCTTATATTCTTATAGCGAACCAGAAAATATCTGCTGTCAGCGATCTGGTGCCGGTACTGGAGAAGATACAGCAGTCAGGCAAGCCTCTGCTGATAATCGCCGAAGATGTTGAAGGTGAAGCACTTGCTACTATAGTAGTAAATAAGTTGAGAGGCACACTGAACACTGTTGCAGTCAAGGCTCCAGGCTTTGGTGACAGGAGAAAATCAATGCTTGAGGATATTGCTATTGTTACTGAAGGTAAAGTCATATCTGAAGAGATAGGTATTAAATTTGAGAACATCACTCTGGATATGCTTGGTTCAGCACGACAGGTAAAGGTTGACAAAGAAAATACTACTATTGTCGAAGGCAAGGGCACAGCAGATGCTATCAAGGGAAGAATAAGGCAGATCAGGAATGAGATCGAGCAGAGTGATTCTGACTTTGATAAAGAGAAACTGCAGGAAAGACTTGCAAAACTTTCCGGCGGCGTAGCTGTAATAAGAGTAGGAGCAGCTACTGAAGTAGAATTAAAAGAGAAAAAGCACCGTATAGAAGATGCTCTTTCGGCTACCAAAGCTGCTGTTGAAGAGGGAATAGTCCCAGGCGGCGGGGTAGTTCTTGTAAATGCCATCAAGAAGATCGATCTTAATAAACTTGAAGGCGATATCAAGACAGGCGCAGCTATTGTAGCTAAGGCTCTTGAAGAACCGCTGCGACAGATATCTGTAAATGCCGGTCTTGAAGGTTCCGTAGTTGTGGAAAAAGTCAAATCCCTTAAGCAGGGTGAAGGGCTTGATGCTTACAGCGGAGAATATGTAAATATGACCGAAGCTGGGATCATCGATCCTGCAAAGGTTACAAGAAGTGCACTTCAGAATGCATCTTCTATAGCCGCATTGATGCTTACTACTGAAGTAGTAATAGCAGATAAGCCTGAAAAGGACAAAGGAATGCCCCCTATGCCTCCAGGAGGCGGAATGGGCGGAATGGGCGGAATGGGCGGAATGGGCATGTAAATAAAATGCTTATTTAATCGTTCTGCCAAAGTTCGAATATAAAATAAAGCCGGCTCAACTTGGCCGGCTTTATTTATCCCCATAGAAATACCTTGTGTCTAATAAGAGATTTCTATTTAAATCATAATAATAGTGTCAAAAAGACAATATTTACACTCTCACAAATTGAATAAATCCATAACTTATAGTAATATTTTTTTTACTATATTATTAGATTGAAGTAAAAGCTTATAAGCTGTATAATCAGCAACTATTATTCCTGTTCGTGAGGTTAATATCAGCACAGGCTCTGGATATTGATCAGGCCTTAACTTTTATTTTTTATACCGGAAAACATTTGTAGCCATGACTATACTAATTAAAATTTTAATCACTATAACTGCCTATCTGTTTGGATCAATACCTACTGCCTATTTACTCTATAAAATTAAAAAGGGTGATGATATTAGAAAATACGGAAGTGGAAATGTAGGCGGCACCAATGTCATCAGGACCCTTGGAACCGGATGGGGCCTGTTTATAATAATCGTAGATATGCTCAAAGGCTTTTTGCCGATACTTGCAATATACCTTATATATCCAGATGATTTTATATTGCTTGCTGCAGTGTCAACTATTGCAGTCCTCGGACATGTTTTTCCTGTATATATAAAATTCAGGGGAGGTAAAGCTATTGCTACCACATATGGAGTTGTTGTAGGTGTTTCTGCCCTACCTTTTATTTCAGGACCAGTGTGGTTTCGCATACTACCTCTCTTTATAGCTCTGGGGGTATGGGCACTTGTATTTATAATTACAAGGATCGTTTCTTTGGGTTCGCTTATAGCAGCGGTTTCTACACCTGTTATTTTATACTTTTTTAAGTATCCATCGGCCATAGTCATCGCTGCTGCTTTTTGGGCATTGCTTATTTTTGTAACACACCGGGAGAATATAAAAAGACTCATTAGAGGTGAAGAGAAAAGAATCAGGGGGAAAGGGGCATAAATGGAAATTGAGATCGGACAGGGAAAATCCGGAAGAAGGGCCTATGGTTTTGATGAGATAGCCATAGTACCTTCAAGGAGGACAAGGGATCCTGAAGATATAGACATATCGGCTATGATCGATAAGTTTAAGCTTGAGCTGCCTGTTCTTGCTTCTGCAATGGACGGTGTGGTGGATGTAGGCCTTGCGAGTGAGATGAGGAAGCTTGGCGGACTTGCGGTCCTTAATCTTGAGGGTATTCAGACAAGATATGATGATGCAGATAAATTGTTGGAAGAGATTGCAGGATTTGAACCGCATGAGGCTACTGCAAAGATGCAGAAGATATATATGGAGCCTGTAAAAGAAAAACTTGTAGTAAAAAGGATATCTGAACTGAAAGAAAAAAATAATATTGTATGTGCATCCCTTACTCCACAGAAAGTTGAAAAGTATTACAGGTCCGCTATTGATGCGGGTCTTGATATCCTAGTCATACAGGGAACAGTGGTGAGCGCTGAACATGTGAGCAAGACAAGGGAGCCACTTGACCTGAAGAGATTCATACCAAAGAGCCCTGTTCCGGTAATAGTCGGTGGGTGCTCATCTTATTCTTCAGCCCTGCATCTGATGAGGACAGGTGCAATAGGCGTACTTGTAGGTGTGGGGCCAGGAGCAGCATGCACCACCAGGCAGGTCCTTGGTATTGGTGTCCCTCAGGCCACAGCAATTGCAGATGCGGCTGCTGCCCGTATGAGAAACCTTGAAGAAACCGGCAATTATTCACTTGTGATAGCTGATGGCGGCATGAGGACCGGCGGAGATATAGCCAAAGCCATAGCCTGCGGTGCGGATCTTGTGATGATAGGTTCGCCTCTCTCAAGATCAAAAGAAGCTCCCGGAAGAGGATATCATTGGGGAATGGCAACTTTCCATCCGGATCTTCCCCGGGGGACAAGGATAAAAACTGAAGTAGTGGCAAGCCTTAAGGAAATACTTGTGGGACCTGCTTTTGAGAATGACGGTACACTGAATCTATGCGGGGCCCTCAGGACCTCGATGGCCACCTGCGGTTATGAGAATATAAAAGATTTCCAGAGAGCAGAAGTCATGATCGCACCTTCAATAAAAACTGAAGGTAAAATACAGCAGCAGCAGCAGAGAGTTGGAATGGGATATTAGTATGGATAACGTATTAGTAATAGATTTTGGAGGGCAGTATAGTCAATTGATAGCCCGGCGGGTCAGGGAACTCCGTGTCTTTTCAGAACTGATACCCTATGATACAGATATAGGGATCATAAAAGCTAAAAAACCTAAGGGCCTTATATTTTCAGGATCACCTTATAGCATTAATTCAAAGAATGGCAAAGTTCCCTCAGTTGATAAAAAGTTTTTTTCCCTCGGCATACCCGTATTGGGAATATGTTATGGTATGCAGCTAATGGCAAAACTTTCCGGCGGTGAAGTAGGCAGAAGCGGAAGTAATGAGTATGGAAAGACCAGAGTAAAGCTTGATCTTGATTCTCCGCTTTTTGAAGATTTAAAACCTGCTGAGACTTGCTGGATGAGCCATAAGGATTGTGTAGAAAAGATCCCTTCCGGATTTAAAATAATAGCTTCCACCCCGAACCTTCCTATTGCAGGAATAGAAGAGCCTGCTAAAAAGTTTTTTGGGATCCAGTTTCATCCAGAGGTGGTCCATACACCTGCAGGAATGGATATTCTCCGTAATTTCCTTTTTGATATTTGCGGATGCGCACCAACATGGACCATGGTCTCAATAATAGAAAGCGAGACTAAAAAGACCAGAGAAACAGTTGGAGAAGGCAGGGTTATCTGTGGATTGAGCGGAGGAGTAGATTCTTCGGTTGCGGCACTACTGGTCCACCGTGCAGTAGGCGACAGGCTTACCTGTATTTTTGTCGACCACGGTCTTCTTAGAAAAGACGAGGCCAGGCAGGTAGTAGAGACTTTCCAGAAAAACTTCAAGATAAACCTTATACATATAAATGCGGCGGACAGGTTCCTTAAAAGACTTAAAGGCATTGAAGATCCTGAGATAAAGCGAAAGATCATCGGGGAGGAATTTATAAGGATCTTTGAAGAAGAAGCTCAAAAGATAGAAGATGCAGACTATCTTGTGCAGGGCACACTCTATTCTGATGTTATAGAGAGCGGGACCAGGGATGCTGCAAAGATCAAGTCCCATCATAATGTAGGCGGTCTTCCGGAGGATATGAAGCTGGAACTCATCGAACCTTTAAGACTGCTGTTTAAGGATGAGATAAGAAAACTCGGGATAGAGCTGGGACTTTCTGATGAAATAGTCTGGAGGCAGCCATTTCCCGGACCCGGACTGGCGATAAGGATAATAGGCGAGGTCACCTGGGAAAAGATTAAAATACTTCAGAATGCAGATGAAATAGTTTTAGAAGAGATAAAAAGAGCTGGGCTTTACCGGAAGATATGGCAGTCCTTTGCAATACTGCCTTCAATAAAAAGTGTGGGTGTAATGGGGGATGAAAGGACATATGCCTACCCCATAGTCATAAGGGCAGTCTCAAGCCTGGATGCAATGACTGCAGATTGGGTAAGATTGCCTTATGAAGTCCTCGGGAAGATGTCCAGCCGTATAATAAATGAAGTAGACGGTGTTAACCGCGTAGTATATGATATTAGTTCAAAACCGCCAAGCACTATCGAGTGGGAATAAGCAGGGTGCGGCATTAAGTCTTTTAAATAAAGGAGCAAAGATGGAAAGTGATTGGAAGAAGAAACTTAGGGAATACAGGAACCAGATAAATGATATCGACAAGAAACTGGTCGACCTTTTAAACGACAGGGCTATAGTCGTCATGAAGGTAAAGAAGCTCAAGCAAAAAGAAAATCTGCCCCTCTACGATGCGAGAAGAGAGGAAGAGCTTGTTGAAAGTATAGTAAAATACAATAAAGGGCCGCTTTACAGGGATAATATTATACAGATTTTTGAAAATATATTGCGGAATGTCCAGATACTTGAAAAGGATGAAAATCTCTAGATCTAAAGGAAATATTTATGACTAACGATAAAAATAATTATAAGGACACTGGTAATGATCAGGGCCTGATACAGAAGGATCATATTACGGTCATTGCAGGACCCTGCGCCATAGAGAGCTACCAGCAACTGGAAAGTACCGCAAAGATCGTAAGTGAGCTGGGTCTTTCATATTTAAGAGGCGGTGCCTATAAGCCCAGAACCTCCCCATATAGTTTCCAGGGATTAGAAGAAAAAGGTTTGCAATTCCTAAAGGAAATAGGTCAAAAGTATGGTCTTAAGACAGTTACAGAAGTAACAGATACTGTAAATGCAGGTATTGTTGCTGAAAATGCAGATGTTCTCCAGATAGGGACAAGGAATATGTCAAATTTTGCCCTCCTTAAAAAAGTAGGGGAGATAGCATTTAAGAAAAAAAAGGTAGTAATACTTAAAAGGGGATGGGCATCAAATATCAAGGAATGGCTTCTGGCCTCAGAATATCTTACGATGAACGGGGACCTGGAAGTCATATTATGCGAGAGAGGCATCAGGACCTTTGATACTAATACAAGATTTACACTGGACCTTGCAGCCGTTCCGGTTATCAGGAAATTAAGCAAGCTTCCGATCATCATAGATCCATCTCATGCGATGGGACAGAGCGACCTCGTGACTCCGATGAGCAGGGCAGCTATAGCTGCAGGTGCGGATGGACTGATAGTGGAAACACATTATGATCCTGCCAGTGCTTTATGTGACGGGCAGCAATCCCTTGATCCAAAGGAGATGGCTGAACTTCTGAAGCAGATTAAAAAAATTGCCTCTGTAATAGGAAAAAAAGTCAGGTAGAACATATAGTTTTGGAAATTGAAAAGTACCTAAACCCTCAACAGGTCAAAGCTGTAAAAAATACAGATGGTCCGCTGCTTGTGATCGCTGGCGCGGGAAGCGGCAAGACCAGGGTCCTGACCTATAGGATAGCATATCTCGTAAACCAAAAAAATGTGGATCCTTTCAGCATACTTGCCATAACATTCACCAATAAGGCTGCCAGGGAAATGAAAAAAAGAGTGATCGAGCTGGTCGGCAAGGTCGGTGAACATATGTGGGTCTCCACATTTCACTCATTTTGTGCCCGTTTTTTACGGTTTGAGATACATAATCTCGGGATGTCGCGCAACTATGTTATCTATGACGGGGATGATTCAATAAAGCTAATAAGCAGGATAGTAAAGGAGATGGATATTGATATTAAACAAATTACCCCCAGAGCCATCAGATCTGTTATTAGCGATGCAAAGAATCATCTTATAGATTTTGAGGCATATAATAGAAAAGCTTCTGATTATTTTGAGAAGATCACGGCCAAAGTCTATAATTCTTATCAGGAAAGACTTCTTAAGGCCAATGCCCTGGATTTTGATGACCTCCTTGTCTTCACGGTGGATATATTGAATCTTTTTCCCGGTGTCAGGAAAAGATACCAGGATAAGTTTAAATATCTACTGGTCGATGAGTTCCAGGATACCAATATGGCACAAAATGAGATAGTGATGCTTATTGGGGGAGGACATAAAAGAGTATGTGTCGTCGGTGATGATGACCAGAGTATCTATAGCTGGAGGGGTGCAAAAATATCCAATATCACTGAATTTGACAGGCAGTTTAAAGATGTTTCAGTGATCAAGCTGGAGCAGAACTACCGCTCAACACAGAATATCCTGGAAGCTGCAAATGCGGTAATAAAGAATAATGAGAACCGCCGGCCCAAGAAACTATGGACAGAGAATTCAAAAGGGGAACGTGTTTCCAGATATACTGCTTCAGACGAAAAAGTCGAAGTGAGCTTTGTAATAAATATTATTAAAGAATATATAAAGAAGAAAAATAGAAGATACAGGGATTTTGCCATATTTTACAGGACAAATGCCCAATCAAGGGCAGTAGAAGAGCAGCTTGTAAGGCAGAATATTCCCTATAAGATATTTGGGGGCCTGAGATTTTATGACCGCATGGAGATAAAGGATATGCTTGCATATATGAAGCTTATATCGAATCCGAAAGATGTAGTGAGTTTGATAAGGATAGTGAATGTGCCAAGGCGTAAAATTGGAAAGACCACCCTAAACACAATAGAGGGATATGCCCGGAGAAATAATATGACTTTTTGCGAAGCGTTCTACCAGATCGATGAAGTATCCCCTCTCTCGAATTCGGTTAAGGAGAGGATAAATGGTTTTATATCTTTGATGGCAGAGCTCAGAAGCTTTGCCGCAGATAATCCTGTTGATGAAGTTCTGAAGGAGATCTGGGAAAGAACAGGGTATATGAAGGAACTTGAACAGGAAGAGACCATAGAATCAATGAATAGGATCGAGAACCTTAAGGAGTTTCATACGGTCACTGAAGAGTTTGATGAGAAGGCTTCACTTATTGAGTCGGCCGTGGCCGGAGGATTTATACTTGAGGGCACTATGGCGGAAGCCAGTGAAAAATCAGCTGAAAGTCCGGGGCCCGGGCAGGCAGATCCGGGACAGGATTCAAATTTTTCCAGGCTGGATAATTTCCTTGAAGAAGTATCGCTTCTCACTGATCTCGATAATTATGACGGGGAAGCAGATAGCCTGGTGCTTATGACACTTCATAATGCAAAAGGACTGGAATTTCCCATAGTCTTTATGATAGGCATGGAAGAGGGGATATTTCCTCATTCACGGAGTATGGGTGATCTTGAGGAGGTAGAAGAGGAAAGAAGACTCTGCTATGTGGGAATAACCAGGGCAATGGAAAAGGTATTTTTAACTTCTGCCCGGACTCACAGGATCTATGGGGATGTCAGCTATATGACAGCCTCCAGGTTTCTTTCTGAGATCCCGCTAAGCCTTATTTCGGATGAAAATAAAGACAGTACGATCAGTGCTTCCGGTTTCAGGTCAAAGTCAAGAGATGATGCCAAAAAAGAAGTAAATTTTGATTATAAAATAGGTGATTTTCTTGAGCATAATATGTGGGGGAAGGGTCAGGTCCTAAATGTAAAGAAACTCAGTGACGATATGGAACTGGATGTCAATTTCTATAGTGTCGGCCTGAAGCACCTCCTGGTAAGCTTTGCGCCTATTAAGAAAATTGAAAAATAATGCTATCCAAATCAATTCAAACTTTCATTAAGAGATAAAATTAATTCATCTAATACTTGAACCCTTTGGTTGAATTCCTTAGAATCAGAGTAGTATTTATATGGATAAAAATAAAGTAAACAATAGAACTTCCCTACAGCTTATACTGGACTGCCTGTCCAAAAAAGATACTTCCCGCAAAGGTGTTTTAAATCCTGTTTCCTCTACAACAACGGACCAGATGGATATCATGGGTTCATATTTCCCCGGGGCTCATACCGATGCAAAGAAGATGTATGAGCTTTCCAGGGCAAATTATGAATTGCTGGGCTATGATGGGATAATGCCGGTATTTTCAGTAGTGATCGATGCTTACGGTCTTGGCTGCAGGGTGGACTGGGGGAAAATAGATATGATGCCCCGGGTCCTGGGCAAGCTCTGGAAGGGCTATAAAGATATAATCATAAATAAAAATTTTCTTGACAATAATGCTGTCCGGGCAGTGCTTAAATGTATTTCCATGTTAAAAGACAGTTATCCGGATATAGCCATCATAGGCAAGGTTTTTGGACCATGGCAC
>Ga0190284_1001261_pt1 | contig 11611 bp, 8 predicted proteins | sample 48691812_MG_FD_161668 | JGI IMG/M metagenome (GOLD analysis project Ga0190284, IMG submission 161668) | Hydrothermal vent microbial mat bacterial communities from Southern Trench, Guaymas Basin, Mexico - 4869-18-1-2_MG | ecosystem: Environmental > Aquatic > Marine > Hydrothermal vents > Microbial...
AATCCCCAATACTTGATCCCCAGTCTGCCATCTCCCAATTTGCTACCTGGTCTCTCGCCCAGCTCGCCATCCTCGCCCTCTATCTGCCCTGGCTGCCGGTGGCGTTCCGTCAGGCCACGGACCCGCCGGTCCCGCCGTGGCGCGGTTTCATCGACCCCGGGACCGCGCTGGTGGACTCGTGGGCCGCGCTGTCGCTGGGCCAGTCCGTGGAGCCGCCCCAAGTCTGGCCTCTGCTGCTCCTCTTTGCCTTCCTCTATACCCTCGGTGCTCTGGCGATCATCCGTAAATCTGCGATCCGCGGGCTGCTCCTCGTCGGCTACACCTTTGTCCCCCTGGGCCTCGTCATCGCCATCTCGTTTGTCACGCCGCTGTTCCATCCGCGCTATGCTTACCTCTATGCGCCGGCGTTCCTGGTGCTGGTGGCGGCCGGGCTGGACCGCTTGCGCCAGACCTGGCGACCGGTCTTTCTCGCCGTGCTCCTCATCGTCGTGGCGGCTGACGCCTACTCCCTGCACCGGTTCCACACGGATACCTGGTACGCCAGCGACGACCACCGGGGCGCAGTGACATACATCGCAGAACGCTGGAGGCCCGGCGACGCGGTGCTCATCAACGCCGGCTACACGTACCCGGCCTTTGTCTACTATTACCCCGGCCCGGTGGCCTGGCGCGGCCGGCTGGTCGATTACCCGGCTCAAGGCGTGACTGCCGAGGGCATCGTGGCTCTGCAAACCGGCTCCATCAGCGGCGACCCGGACCTGGGTTGGGGCAGCCCCACGTCAGACTTTTACGCCACCACCGAGGCGGAGACGGCGGCGGCGCTGGGAACGGTGTTCCAACACCAGCCGCGCCTGTGGGTGCTGCGCTGCTATGACACCGTGACGGACCCGGACGCCTTTATCCGGCGTTGGCTGGACGAGCGCGGCCTCAAGCTGGACGAACGAGCCTGGACCGGGCGCAGCAACATGGTGGTGCAGCTCTACCGCTCGCACCGTGAGCCGCGAACCGTGCCCCCGCCGGACATGGGCACGATCCTCGACGCGAATTTTGGCGACACGATCACATTGCTGGGTTGTGACTTGGACCCGGGTCCCACGCGTCCCGGCCAGGCCGTCTATCCTGTCCTGTACTGGCAGCTCCGGGACCGGCCGCCAGCCGACGTGCGAGTGTTCGTGCAACTCGTGGGACCGGATGGGCGCATCTGGACCCAGAACGACGAAATGCCCCAGGGGCCGCTGCACCCCTCGTCACAGTGGGCGGCCGGCGAGGTGATACGGGATCCCCGAGCGGCGTGGGTGCCTCTCGACGCGCCGCCGGGACTGTACCAGGTGCGCGCCGGGGCGTATCTGGCCGGCGCAGACCGGCGACTGGAGGTGCTGGACGCCGCCGGCACATCCCAGGGGGACACGATTACGCTGGGCACGGTAGAGGTCACAACGAGATCGGGGCCTTGACCGAGTAGGGGCGCTGTTGTATAATTCGGCGTGTGGCGAGATTCCCGGATAGCTCAATTGGCAGAGCGCGCGGCTGTTAACCGCTAGGTTGTAGGTTCGAGTCCTACTCCGGGAGCCAACTTTGCAGTTTCTCGAACACCCGGCCCCCGAGGCCGGGTGTTTTTCTTGGGTGTGGCATTGAGCAGTGTTCAACCGTGTGATATAATGCAGACAGCAGATGACTGCTTTCCCTGGAGGAGAGGAGATGATTACGTGGAAACCACATCTTGGCAAATGCTCACCACGGAGAACAGCGGCCTCTCGGCCAACTATGTGACCGACATCGTCGAGGATGGCGATGGCAACCTGTGGTTCGCCACCTACGGCGGGGGACTGTGTCGCCGCAGCGCCGATGGCCGGGACTGGCAGACCTGTCGCGCGGCCGATGGTGGACTCGTCAACGACTATGTGGGAGCCGTCACGGTGGACAAGTCTGGCCGGGTCTGGGCGGTCTGCGACGCGCGCCAGGTGGACGACGTCGAGTACACCGGCGGCCTCTGCGTCCTCTCGCCCGATGGCGCGTGGCAGACCCACGAGCGCTCGGCGCATGCGGACTGCATCGTCGCCCTCGAGGCTGACTGCGACGGCACCCTGTGGTGCCGTATGGGTAGCTGGGTATCGGGCGGCTCCCTCGCCGTTACCCGGTGCGACGGGACGCGCGACGGTCCTGATAGGTTCCACGCCGACGAATGGCAGGCGTTCGACGGCGCCACGTGGACCGCGTACGACGGGAGCCGGGCTGCCCTGGAAGCCTGGTATCCTCGTCGCCCGACGCTCCCGGCTTGCACGCGCCTGGGGTGGGAGTTGGAAGGCGATACTGTCTGGTTTCTGGAAATCGTCCAGCATCCCCGGCCGAGCCTGACGGTCGAGATACCAGGAATGCCGTTCCCCTCTTTCGGGATGATGGGCTCGGTCCTCAAGTGCTATTTGACGAGCTATAACGGCCAGGAGTGGAAGCAGTTCGACCTCCCGGAGGGATTCAATCACGGCGAGTTGGCCGTGGATTGCCGGGGCCACAAGTGGTTGAGCCTCCGGACGCTGGGCGATATAGTAATGGGCGCTGGTGTGGCCCGCTTTGACGGCGAGGAGTGGACCGTGTTCGATGAGGACACCGGCCTGCCAACCAGGTCCGTGATGGCTATCAGCACGGATTCGCGTGGCAACGTGTGGCTTTCCGACCATGTAGGCGGGCTCAGCCGGTGGGACAGTTCCAATTGGATCGAATTTTCAGCCAATCAAGAGGAGCGCGACCATGCACCCCTGGGCCGCGCCCTGGAGGACCGCCAGGGGCGGCTGTGGTTCCGGTCCAAAGCCGGCGTGGTGGTCTACACCCCATGAACCGTCGTGGACGCTTTGGCCGGGCGCTGGCCCTCCTCGCGGTAGCGGCTGGCATCCTCACCAGCATACTGCTCGTGGCGCAGCCGTATCCCCCGCCCTGGCGCGACGTGAGCGCCGGCATCCGTCGGTCCGTCACGATCAACGCCCTGGCTGCCAGCGCAGACCAACGCACCCTCTATGCCGCGGCCTACGAACCCGACGGCCTGGCCCGGAGTACCGACGGCGGCCTCACCTGGCAGCGCGTGGCTCCTCTGGGCGGCTGGGCCGTGCCCCTCAGCGTGGCCGTCGCCCCCAAAGATGCGCGTCGCGTATACGTGGGCCTGGTCTCGCCGGGCGGCGCGCGCCGCTCCACCGACGGCGGCCTCACCTGGGCCGAACTGCCGGCCTTTGCTGGCGCGTCCGTCAACGCCTGGCTGTTCGCCCCCGATGGCACCCTCTACGCCGGCACCTCGGCCGGCCTGCACGCCAGCACCGACGGCGGCGATACCTGGGCCCCGGTCCCCGGCGCGCCGGATCACGCCGTCCTCGCCCTCCTGCTGGACCCGGTGGACCAGCAGACCCTCTCCACAGGACACTGCGTGTACGTAGGCACGGACCAGGGCGGCGTCCACGTCCGCGACTCGGCCGGCTGGCGCGGCGGCGGGGAGGGGCACGTCAATGGCCTGGTCGGCGACCCGGTCACTGGCCGCGTGTACACCGTGGCATTGCACCGGCTGTTCCGCACGACCGACAAGGGTCGCACCTGGCAAGAGGTCCCCTGGCCCGCCGAGGCCCCGGCCCACTGGGCCTCCTGGTGGTGGGCGACGCGCGCATCCCGGCCCCCGCAAGAGGTCCCCTGGCCCGCCGACGTCCCGCCCCCCCTCTCCCTGGGCCTGGTGAGCACGGCCGATGGTCCCATCCTCTACGCCGGCGCCGTCGAGAGCCAGGGTCTCTATCGCTCCGCCGACGAGGGCGTCACGTGGCAGCGTCTCGACGGGCCCGCATCCATTGACCTATACGGCACCACTGTGCTCTGCTTTGCCGTCAACCCGGTCCCTGCTGGCGGCGCGCACGTCTTTGTGGGTACAGACGGGGTCGGCCTCTTCCGCTCCGCAGATTATGGCGACACGTGGGAGCCAGCCGACATGCCCCTGGGCCAACCCCGGCTGTCCACTATCTTGCCTCACCCCACGCGCCCCGGCGTCGTCTTTGCCGGGGCCGCCGACGGCGTGTACAAGTCCACGGACAGTGGCGCGTTGTGGCGGCGCGTCTCCGGCGCGTTGGGCCGCCTGGACGTGCTGGCCCTGGCCGCGCATCCCCAGGACCCGAACATCATCTACGCCGGGGCCTCTACCGGCGTCTATCGCTCCACGGACGGCGGCGACTCCTGGCACCCCTGGATGACCAGCATCCCCGGCGTCACCATCTACTCGTTCACCTTTGACCCCACAGACCCGGCCACGATCTATGCCGGCAGCCGGGGCAACAATGTCTGCCGGACCACCAACGGCGGCGTCACCTGGGCCCCCATCCACAATGGCCTGGAGACCCTCACCGCCTTTGCCGTGCTGGTGGACGCGCGGAACCCCCAGGTGCTCACCGTGGGCACCGTGGAGGATGTGTATCGTTCTGTGGACGGGGGAGAGACGTGGTGGAAACTAGAGGGGCCACTGGAGGGGCTCACCACGTTCTGTCTGCTAGAGGTGGAGGGACAGCTCTACGCCGGCACTACCGACGGCGTCTATGTCAGTCGGGATAGGGGAAGCACGTGGACGGCGCGGCGGCAGGGGATGGGGACGCGCACCGTGGTCAGCCTGGTTCGCGATCCGGCCCGGCCAGCCGTTCTCTACTCCGGTACCGAGGGCGCGGGCCTCTACCGCTCCACCGACGGTGGGAATACCTGGCAGGCGTGGGCTCGCGTCCAGCCCGCGATAGCGTCCAGCGTCTACGCCCTGGCCTTTGACCCGTTCGACCACGCCCGGCTTTATGCCGCCACGGACCGGGGGGCGTTCGTGCTGACGACGTGGACCCCGTAGGGCAAGCCTTCGAGCCCTGCCAGCAGACGGCCTGCCCCGCGCACTAGCGCCGTCCCAGTCCCCACGTGACCAGGCGATAGACCAGGAACGTGGTGACCGCCAGGCTCAGGAGCAGGAACAGCAGGCTCAGGCATGGCGCCAAGCCCAGCACATTGTCCAACCAGGCTCCCAGCAAAAACCCCCCGAACCCAAACAAAGCCATCATGGTCCCGGCTCCCAACGAGATGAGAAACAAACGCAATCTGGGCATGATCGGCGATCCTCCTAGAGTTGTGAGCGTATCATACCACGCCCCCGACGTTTTGTAAACATGTTCGCGGCCCGAGGGTGCATCCACGATCCGTGGGTGACTTTTGAGGCGGGTAAGTAGCATAGGGCCTTGTGCCCGTTTTCGCCGCCAAAACGCCCACACCCACAGGGTGCTGCGCTTAAGGGGCTAGGCTACGTCCGGCCACGCCCTAGCTTCCCAGATCTTGGATGCACCCCGGCCCGACGACCGGGAACCTTTGACATCGAGGGGGGAGTGTGCTAAACTTGGGCCATAACAGGCCATGTGGAGGAGACATGAACGAACGCCAGTTTCGCGGAAACATCACGCCGGGGAACCTGGCCGACGCGCTGGTGACCCAGTTCAACCGCGGCGATTATCGGGCGAAAAAGACGGGGCGCGGGGCGCAGGCGTTGGTGCAGATCAGCACCAATCGTCGGAGGCGAGGCGAGCCGGACACGGCCGTCGCCGTGACTATCACGCCCACGCCGGACGGCGTCAAGGTGAGCATGGGCGAACCGCAGTGGCTGGACATCGCCGCCGACCTGGTGCAGACGGGGCTGGGAGCCTTGCTCAACCCCTGGTCCCTGGTTCACGAGGTCGATGACGTGGCCCGGAACGTGCAGGATCTGAATCTGCCGCAGGAAATATGGGCCACCGTGGACCAGTACGCCAGGACGGTGGGGTCGCGCCCGGCGTTGCCGCCGGAGCCGGTGGCCGTCACGTGCCCCTATTGCCGCACCGGTAACGAGATCGGCGAGGGCCGCTGCGTGTCCTGTGGTGCGCCCCTGGGCGACGCGCAGCCGGTGCGGTGCCCCTCGTGCAACCGGCTGCTGCCGGCCGGCACGGCCCGGTGCCCCAAGTGCGGCGAGCGCCTGGCGATTGGCGAATAGCTAATAGCCAGCAGCTAACTATGCCAGGGCAAACACCTCAGCCTGCCCGGCTTCCGCGTCCAAGTACAGCAACCGGCCTCGCAAGGGCTCCCCGCGTCCCAGCAGGACCTTGACGACCTCTTGCACCTGCCAGGCGGCCACCATCATGGGAGTGGCGGCCGGGTTGCCCCACTCGGTTTCCACGCCGCGCTCCGGCACGTCTCCAGAGCCGTAAAGCGCCCGCAGGCCGGTATCGCCGGGGAACACCGTTGTTACCTGCCCCACGTACCCGGCGATGGCCCCGTGCACCATCGGAATACCCAACGCCGCCGCCACGTCCTGGAGCGTCAAGCGCAGGGGGATGGTGTCCAGGGCGTCTACTACCACCTCTGCGCCGGCCAGCAGGGCCGGCAGGTTCTCCGCTGTAGCCTGGACCGGGTGCGCCGTCACCGTCACCGCCCGGTTCACCCGGGCCACCCGGGCCTGCGCCGCCGCCACCTTGCTCTGCCCCAGCGTGTCCTCCGTGCACAAGAGTTGCCGGTTCAGGTTGTTCTCCTCGAACGTGTCGTGGTCCACCAGGAGCAGGTGCCCCACGCCCATCCGGGCCAGCCCCTCCACCACCCAGCCGCCCAGTCCGCCGCATCCGATCACGGCCACCGTCGCCCGCAACAGGCGCAGTTGCCCGTCCCAGCCCACCGTGCCGAGGTTGCGCGCGTAGCGGGCCGGGAGGACGCGCGCCTCCAGTGCCGCCATCTCGACTTGGCGCACCGACAATCCCCATTCCTCGACCAGGGCTTGCGTATCGGCCAGGGATAAGAGACGCCGGCCGTCGACTGGTTGAGCCAACTGCTGCAATCGCGTTGCCAGGTCCATATGCCCCTCCTACCAATTTACCAATCTACCAACGCACCAAGTATACACCGGGCCGGGCACTCTGGCAATACCGTACCGGATCGGATATAATACGCGGTGGAAGTATCGGTGTACCGGCTGTGCGCGGAGAGATAGTCTATTGACACACTTTGCGGCCGGAAAAAGCGAGTACCGAGGTCGTGCGGAGCAACCACCTGTCTGATTACGACGGAAAGGAAGACCACATGGCGAAAGAAGGCAGATACACCCCCCCGTGGACGGAATCCCCACCACCGCCGGACTCATTCCGCGCCATCCTCAAGTGGGGCAGCCCCACCGAGTTCAAGCACCCCAACTGGCGCTTGTACGAGTTGATGAGGCAAACCTTTGGCCTGACGGACGACGATTTCCGGGCGCGCACAAACACCGGCGAGACGCCGGTGCGCGTGGAGCAACCGTGCCGGCTCTCGGCGGAGACGTTGGCCGGGCTGGCGGCCATCGTGGGCCCGGAGAACGTGGCCACCGACGACCTCTCCCGCGCGCGCGTCTGCTATGGCAAGACGATGCTGGACGTGCTGCGGCTGCGCGCCGGCGTCGTCGAGAACCCGCCGGACGCGGTGGTGCATCCCCGCAACGCCGACGACGTGCGCCAGTTGGTGGCCTTTTGCGACGAGCACCGCATCCCCATCGTGCCCTTTGGCGCCGGCTCTGGCGTGACCCGGGGCTCGGAATGCGTGCGCGGCGGCATCTCGCTGGTTCTGCGCACCCACATGAACCGCATCCTGGCCGTGGACCCCATCGACCAGACCGTGACGGTGGAGCCGGGCATCTATGGCCCGGCCCTGGAGCAGGCCCTGAACGAAGCCCCGGCGCGATTCGGGACGCCGCACCGCTACACCTGCGGCCACTTTCCCCAGTCCTTCGAGTACTCGACGGTCGGCGGGTGGGTGGTCACGCGGGGAGCCGGGCAGAACTCGACCTACTATGGCAAGATCGAGCACCTGGTCCTCTCGCAAAAGTACGTCACCCCGGCCGGCGACATCGTGACCGTGGACGTGCCGGCCAAAGCCACCGGCCCGGACATCGACCAGATCATGATCGGTTCCGAGGGGACCTATGGCATCCTGGTAGAAGTGACGCTCAAGCTCCATCGCTACCGGCCCGAGGCCCGCCAGCGCTTCAGCTTTGTCTTTCGCGATTGGGAGTCCGGCTGCGAGGCCTGCCGCGAGGTCATGCAGGGGGAGTTTGGCTTCCCGTCGGTGTTCCGGCTCTCCGACCCGGAAGAGACCGACGTGGCGTTCAAGCTCTACGGGGTGGAGGGTACGCCCCTGGACCCGATCTTGAAGCGGCTGGGCTACCGGCCCCTGGAGCGCTGTCTGCTGCTCGGCCACACCGACGGGGACAAGGACTATGGCAAGCTGGTCAAGCGCAAGATCAAGCGCATCTGCAAGCGGTACGGCGCACTCTATACCACCGGCTATGTGACCAAGCGCTGGGAGCACGGCCGCTTCCGCGACCCGTACATGCGCGAGGACCTGGGCGATTTCGGCATCATGCTCGACACGCTTGAGTGCGGGGTCAGTTGGTCCAACCTGCAGCGAGTCTGGAAAGGCGTGCGCGAATACTGCCACTCCCGGCCTCGCACCGTCTGCATGACCCACGCCTCGCACTTTTACCCCCAGGGCGCCAATCTGTATTTCATCTTTATCGCCCGAATGGACAGCCTGGAAGAGTACGTCGAATACCAGGCCGGCATCCTGGACGCCATCCGCAAGCACGGGGCCACGATGAGCCACCACCACGGCATCGGCCGGAGCTTTGCCCCCTGGCTGGAAGGGCAGATCGGCACGAACCAGTTGGCAGTGTTCCGCGCCCTCAAGCGGCACTTTGACCCGCACAACATCATGAACCCCGGCGGGACCCTGGCACTAGACTTACCCTCGGAGGAACGACGATGATGTCTTCCAAAGTCCAATCTCCAACCTCCAATTTCCAATCTACCAACCCCGAGTTCTCACCGGCTATCAGGCAAGCCAACATCGAGCGGATGAAAAGCGAAACCTTTGACGTGCTCGTCATCGGCGGGGGAATCACCGGCGCGGGAGTGGCCCGGGACGCGGCCCTGCGCGGGCTGTCGGTGGCATTGGTGGAGAAGGACGATTTCGCCAGCGGCACCAGCAGCAAGACGTCCCGCATGGTGCACGGCGGGCTGCGGTACGTGGCCCAGCTTCAACTGGGCGTGGTGGCAGAATCGTGCACCGAACGAGACAAGCTGCGCCGGCTGGCCCCGCGCCTGGTTTGGCCCACGCCGTTCACTGTCCCGGTCTACCAGGGCGCCAAGTCAAGTCTGGCCAAGTTCCGGATCGGGCTGTGGCTCTATGACCTCCTATCCCGCTTTCGCTGTTACAAGCGACACCGGATGCTGCGTCCAGAGCAGGTCATCGCCGCAGAGCCCATGATCAATCCAGAGCGACTGGCGGGCGGCGCGCTCTATTACGACTGTCGCACCAACGACGCCCGACTCACCCTGGCGGTCATCCAGGCGGCCCAAGAGCACGGCGCGCTCGTCGCCAACCACGTCGAGGTACGCGGCCTGGTGAAAAAAGAGGGCAAGGTCAGCGGCGCCGAGGTCGTGGATCACGACACGGGTGTGTCGTTCACCGCACGCGCCCGGGTGGTGGTGAATGCCACCGGGGTGTGGTCGGATCAGATTCGGCAGATGGATGACCCCGACGCGCCCAAGATGATGTACCCCAGTCGTGGGAGCCACATCGTGTTATCACGCCGCCAACTCGATGTGCGGAACGCGGTCACTTTTTATGGCGCAGACGGCCAGCGCGCCCGTTTCGCCCTGGAGTGGGGTGATACCTGCATCGTGGGCACGACGGACCCGGAGCATGCCGGCGATCTGGACCAGGTGTCCGCCTCGGCCCAGGAGGTGGACGAGCTCCTGACCGCCGTCAATGAGGCGTTCTCCGGACCCAACCTCACACGGGATGACGTGATCAGCACCTATGCCGGCGTCCGGCCCCTGGTGCTTGAGGAGGGCAAGTCAGCCTACCAGGTGTCCCGGGCGCACAAGATCGTGGCAAGCGACGCCGGGCTGGTCACTATCGCCGGCGGCAAGCTCACCACCTATCGCAAGATGGCCGAGGAAACGGTTGACCGGGTGGTTGCAAAGCTCCAGGCCGAGTTCGGCGTCCGCACAAAGCAGGGCTGCCAGACGGCTCACTTTTCCCTCACGAACGTGGACTTGAAATCAGAGTTGGCCGGGTTGGTGGAGCGCTATCCGCAACTCGACCGCGCCGTCCTGGCGCACCTGGCCCTCGCCTATGGCCCGGCTGCTCCCACCGTGCTGGCCTTTGCCGAGGGTGATGCCGGGATGGGTCGCCGGATCGTCCCCGGCCTGCCGTACATCTGGGCCGAGGTGCCGTATGCGGTGCAGCACGAGATGGCGATAACGCTGGACGACTTGCTAATTCGCCGCACGCAAATCATCTACGAGGACCGGGGCCAGGGGTTAGAGTGTGCCGCCGATGTAGCAAACGTGATGGCTCGCCACCTGGGTTGGGACCCGGCGGAGGTGGAACGACAACTGGAGCACTACCGCCAGCAGGTAGAACTCACGCAGGCCTATCGGCGGGAGGCGTCATAGGGGCAGGTCTTGCACCGGCCCACCAGGGCGACCGCGAGGGTTCGCCCCTGCATTTCACCCTATCGTTAGTGTCATGTTACTACTCAGGCTGGCGGTTGAAACCGCGCCTGTGGAGCGTCTGCGACGCTGGTCGTCTGCCTACGCAGACGAGTTTCGCGACCGCGCAGGCGGTCGCCCGGCGCTTCAGCGCCCTCTAGCCCCGATTTGGCCGCAGGCCCCCTGTGGGCAATCGGTGGTTGAAGGGCTAAAGTCGCACCTGGTGAGCCAGCCAGCGCGCCTAGCAGCCTGTCGGAGTGGCGTAGTATAGCCCCTTGTGGGCGGCTTTTCGAGTGATTTGTCGGCGGGGAAACGGGCACGAGGCCCTATGCTACGGGGTTCTCCGACAGGCTGCTAGGGCAGGGCCGTTAGCAGCCGGTCCAGGTCAGCCTCGGTGTTGTAAAAGTGCGGCGAGACGCGGATCGCTTCCCCGCGCAGGGAGACGACGACGCCGGCGGCCTGGAGGCGTTCCGCCAGCGTCGCCGCATCCACGGTCGGGTGACGGAAGCAGACGATGCCGGAGCGCTCGCGGCGATGGGCGATGGGCGAGGTGATGATGCAACCGCGCGCCTGCAGCCCGGCGATGAGCGCGTCGGTCAGGGCCAGGACGCGGGCTTTGATGGCCGGCAGGCCCACGGCCAGGATCAACTCCAGGGCCGCGGCCATACCCAGGATGCCGACATAGTTGAGAGAGCCTTCCTCGAAACGTTCGCCGCTGGGACGCAGGGGGGAATCGTAGCAGTAATAGTCATCGCGATTCACCACGGCCCGCCAGCCGGTCATCACCGGGTCCAGTCGGGGCAGCAGGTCACGACGCACGTAGAAAAAGCCGGCGCCGATGGGGCCCAGCATCCACTTGGCAGTTGGGGTAGATGTTACCCCCGATTATAACCCTTTCCGCCTGGAAAGACAATCCCGGCCCTTGACAGCCACGGGTTCACGGGGTATCATGCAAGCCGTGCCCACGAGACGATCTGAACTACATAATGGACCGGACGCTTGGCCGTCCAGGAGGCCATAAAACATCGTGTTCGAGCCCGCATTCGTCTTGCTCCACGCCCCCAGCGTCTACGATTTCGCCA
>Ga0190284_1001262_pt1 | contig 11608 bp, 8 predicted proteins | sample 48691812_MG_FD_161668 | JGI IMG/M metagenome (GOLD analysis project Ga0190284, IMG submission 161668) | Hydrothermal vent microbial mat bacterial communities from Southern Trench, Guaymas Basin, Mexico - 4869-18-1-2_MG | ecosystem: Environmental > Aquatic > Marine > Hydrothermal vents > Microbial...
GTGGAACGCGCGCGCGACATCGGTCATCTCCTCAAAGATTTGAGCGAATACATCATTGCCCGCGAACTGGTGCGCTACCGCAACAAACCCTGGGCCGAAAAACTCGAAGAATTTATCGAGAAGCATCTTCACGAAAAAATCACCACCGACCGGCTCGCCGAACAGATCGGGAAATCCGCCTCCTTTGTGGCGCACCATTTTCAGACCGAGTTCGGGCAGACGCCCCGACAGTATATTTTAAAGCGGCGGATGGAAGAGGCTCGCACGATGCTCGAAAACGGACGGACCGTTCAACAGACCGCCGAGCGGCTCGGATTCTACGATGCCTTCCACTTCTCCAAAGCCTTCAAACGCTTTTGGGGCGAGCCCCCCTGCTCCTTCAAACCCGCGTAGTTTTTCCAATGCTTGGAAGGTTTTCCGTTTTGATAGGTTGGGAAAGCTGCCCTCCTATGGCAGGAGGGCGATTTTGATTCCGACCCGGTTGTTCATCATGTCTAACGCTTTTCCGTAGTCGGCCAGGGGCAGTTCGTGAGTGACGATTTCGTCGACGCGGACTGCGCCGCTTTCCAGATAGTTTACTGCGCGATCAAAGCAGTGGGTCTGAGCGAAGGAGCCTTTGACGGTCAGTTCGTTCATGAAAATTTCGGAGGGGCTGATCTCTACGTTTTGGCTTTCGTCGTAGACACCGTAGGCGATGATCTGCCCGCCCTTACGGGCATATTGAATGCTGTCGGCAAAGAGCTGCGCCACGCCGGTGGCTTCGATGACGGCATCGAAACGGTGCGGAAACTGATCAAGGAGGGCCTGCTGGTGTTTCGAGGAGTCGGCCTTGTCGATCTCAATGACGTGATCGGCGGCGAGCTTTTTCATGAGGTCGAGCTTGGCACCCGCCGGGGCGGCGACGACGAGGTTGACGGCTCCGTTTTGTTTGAGCAGCTGCGCGAGAATCAGCGCGGTGGGGCCGGCGCCGAAGAGGAGGACGTCGCTGCCGGGCGTAAGGTCGATTACGTCCATGCCGTGCATGGCGCAGGCGGTCGGCTCGACCATGACCGCTTCACGCCAGGAGAGCGTGTCGATTTTGAAGGATTTTTCGGCTTTGATGGCGAGATATTCGGCAAAGCCGCCGGCGCAGTTGCAACCGTGCGAGACAAAGTTTTCGCAGAAGAGCGGTTCGTCGCGCTGACAGTGAAAGCAGTGTCCGCACAGTTCGGTGTTGTCGGCGACGATGCGGTCGCCGATCTGGAATCCTTGCACGGCATCGCCCGTTTTTTCGACGACCCCGGCGAATTCGTGCCCGTTGGTGAGGGGGAACTCGGAGAGGAAGTGTCCCTTGTGAATATGCATGTCGGTTCGGCAGAGGCCGCAGGATTGGACCCGCATGAGGATCTCGTCGGGTTTAATTTCGGGGACGGGGATTTCTGTATAGGAATATTCGCCCGGCGCGGTATAAACAATCGCTTTCATTTTCATCATGCATCTCCTTACAGCTTAATCTGAACCTTCACGCTGGTGGGCTTGGGGTTGACGGCATAGTCGAAGGCGGCGATGCCGTCGTCGATGCTGTATGAGTCGGTGATGAAGGGTTTGACGGCGATTTTTCCGGAGCCCATCAGAGCCAGTGCGCGCGGGTAGATGTGGGCGTAGCGGAAGATGGTTTCCATGCGCAGTTCCTTGCACATGAAGGGGATGATGTCGAACGCGAAGGGTTCCGGCGGCATGCCGATCCAAACCACGGTTCCGCCCGGACAGGCGCAGTCCGCCACCTGGTTGATGACGGCGGGCACGCCGCTGGCCTCGAAGACAAGATCCGCGCCCCAGCCGTCGGTCACCTCGGCAACCACCTCGGTCAGATTTTCTGTGCGGACATCCACGCCGCGCACCGCGCCGATGGATTCGGCAATCTTCAGCCGTTCCGGCACACAGTCGCTGATGATGACCTGACTGCATCCGCCAGCCAGTGCGGCGGCGGCGGTCATCAGCCCAATGGTTCCGGCACCACAAACCACGGCGACATCGCCCGGTTTGACGGCGGCTTTTTTGACGGCGTGCAGGCCGATGGCCAGCGGTTCAACGAGTGCGCCTTCTTCCAGGCTGACGGTTTCCGGCAGTTTAAAGGTGAGGCTGGCGGGATGCACGACGTTCTCGCGCAGGCAGCCGTGGATCGGCGGAGTGGCCCAGAAGCGTACCTCGGGGTCGAGGTTGTAAATTCCCAGCTGGGTCGCCCGGCTGTTCGGGTCTGGAATGCCCGGCTCCATGCAAACGCGGTCGCCGACGGACAGATGGGTGACCGCGCAGCCGACCTCGGTGACGACTCCGGCGGCCTCGTGGCCGAGCACCATCGGTTGTTCGACCACAAAGGGGCCGATGCGCCCATGGGTGTAGAAGTGGACATCGCTGCCGCAAATTCCCACCACGTCGATTTTTATACGGACGTCGTGATCGCCCAGCGTCTCCTGAATATCGATTTCCCGGAGTTGAATTTCGCCTTTTTTCTCAAGAACCAATGCTTTCATATTTTGCCCTTTCTTTTTACTACGACGCTGAAAAAATCTGGTTGATTTCGTTCATTTGCGATTTTGTTAATGCACCGAATTGGAGTGCGCCGCAGTTTTCGGTGACCTGTTTGACGTTTTTGAATCCGGGGATTGGAAGGGTGATGTCGCTACGACCCCAGAGCCAGCCCAACGCTCCTTGTAGAAGGGTGCGTCCGTCGGCGGTTAGAATTTCCCGAATGGCTTCGAGCTTTTTCAGGAAGTCGGCGCGGGGTTTTCCGTCGATGAAATATTCTTCCAGCCACTCGAATCCGGGGCCGGTTCGACCGCGCAGGTCGCCGTCCGGGAAAACCGTATCGGCATTGAATTTGCCGGTGAGCATGCCCATTCCCAGTGGGCTTTTGTTCATGGCGGCGAGCCCGTGCTTTTCGGCATAGGCCAAGGCATCATCGGTGCGTTTGATGATGCTGAAAGGGATTTCACAGACACAGGGTTTTGCGTTTTCGACCTGGTGCTGGATTTCGGGCAGATCATCTGCGCTGATCCCGTAGGCGCGGATTTTCCCTTCGTCCTGCAGCTTTTGCAGGGTTTCGTTGTAGAGTTCCCGATGGTTTACATATCCGCCTTCCCGGCAGAGGTAGAGATCCAGATAGTCGGTTCCAAACCGCTTCAGGCTGCCTTCCAGGGCTTCGCGTATTTCAGCTTCCGAGGAGCGGAAGGGTTTGAATTTTGTGCAGAGAACCACCTCGTCTCTGCGACCCTGAATGGCTTTGCCGATGACCTCTTCGCTATGGCTGTCCGGGCCGTAGCCCTCGCAGGTATCCAGCAGGGTTACGCCCAGATCGAGAGCCGCATGGAGGGCGCGGATCGACTCGGCATCGTCGATGCCAGTGAATAATGCTCCGCCGCCGATGGCCCAGCAACCCAGCCCCATGGCACTCACTTCAATTCCGCTTTTTCCTAAGGTTCTTTTTTTCATGTTTGTTCCTCTATGGTTATTGATTCAAAGGGGTTTTTGTATCCAGACGAGTGGCTCTCACTTCGACGGCGGTCACGACCTTTTCTCCGAATTGAAGAAAACGGTATTGAATCGCGACAAAATCGTCAGATTGTAGTTCTTCAGCGGTAGCCTCTTCTCCATTCAGAAACAGGTTGCTGAACGCATCCATTCGGAAGGTTGCCGGTTGCTTGGCCTGGCTGAGTGCGGTCCAGTTGGCGAGATCTTCCAGCCGTTCTTCGGCCCGCCCCCATGCCACAGCGTTTTCTTTTTGCCAGATCTGATACCCGACGAGTTCGTCCAGCGGCGGGGGCTGAATGGTTACGGAAACTACGCCGTCTTTCACCGACTGAATCGAACCGGTGACCCACGCCTTCCGCTGTCGCGTACGGGCGTCCTCGGACGGCAGGTTTTTTGTGATATGAATCATGTTTGCAATAATCGGCTGGTCTGGAGAAACCCCTTTTATCCGGATTGTATCCGCCTTGACGTCTGTTCGCGAGACGGTTGATTTTCCGTTCAACGTATATCCTTCTGCCGGGAAAGAAACGCGGAGGCGGTCACCGACGTTGAAACTGTCCATGGTTGCGGGCTGGATGATCACGTCGTCGCTCTCATGCCTATATGCTCCGATCTGAATGCGCGTTTTCGGGGTGACGTCCACGGTGTACACGGTGGCGTCTTTTCCTTTCACGTGCAGCCGATGGTTCGTCGCATCGATTTTTTGAATCGTCAGGTTTTCCAGCAGAACCGGAAGTTTGTTTTGTACCGGATCAGACAGCCGGGCAAAGACCTCCTTGAACATGTCTCCTTTTGGCATGTAGGTCTGCTCGGGAAGGTATCGACCTTCGTTGGCGAGCATGCGAGTGAGTTGGCGTTCAATTTCGTTGGCCCATTCGGCACCTTGCAGATAATGCTCGTAGCGGCGGGCGCCGTGAACCATCCAGGCGAGCTTGCCGTCGATGTCGATGATGAACGTCTGGGTGCCGCCCGCGGATGAGCGAAACATGTCGCGAACCTTACAGCCGTCGTCATCTACCAGAATGGTGCCGCCCATATTGGGGAGTTCCATCAGAATGCGAGCGGCTTCTCTCGCCATATCTTCCTGCGTATGCGGAAACAGGCTGAGTTGACGTTTCCCCGCTTTTTCGCCGAAGTATTCAGGAACCCCGGCTGACATATCGTGATAGGAACTGTTGACGGTGATAAATTCCACCTGCCCCTGATAGGCCTGGCGCAACGCTTCCGGAAAACGGAAGCGGCGATGGGTGTAGCCATAGATGCAGCCGTCCGCCATGCGGAGAACCTGCAAGACGACAATCTTTTTGCCTTCAAAGGAGGAGAGCCGGACATACCCCGATTCGTCATCCCCGTCCCGGATCGTGAAGGGGGTCGGGGCGATATCGTTGGAGTGTTCGTCGGCTTGATAGTTCAAGAAGAACGCCAGATAATCGGCCAATCCATCGTCGGTGATGAAGCGTGCGGGTTCAGGATAAGCCTGGAGATCAAATCCGGAACGAGCCATGACGGTTTTGATTGTGGGCAACTGGAAATCGGGCGCGTTCGCGCCGATCGTTCCGCCTTCTTTATGGTGTGGATTGGTTTGCGCCAGTTGAGGTTTGGAGCAGAGGATTTCATGCGGTAGCGGCCCCGCGCCAGTGTTTTGCACCACGTAATAAAACAGGCATTCCTGGATCTGTTCGATGTCCGCACGCGTCAACGGCTCTCCGCGGAACGCCTTTGGATAAATGGTTTTACGCAGCGCGTCTGTTTTTTTGTAATAGGCATCGATTTCTGCTCGAAGCGGGTGAGGGGTGTAGCCCTTTTTTCGAGATTCATACCGTTCGTATTTTGACCGCCACAGCGTGGAGAGCTTCACAAAGGGCAGGTAGGTTTTTTCCATTTCATCCAGCGGCTCACCCTTCAACCACTTTTTCTGGAGGGTTGCGCCCGCACCCGTTGACATCCACGCTTTAAAGTGTTCCTTCTCTTCCTGAACGCCCGGAACTTCCGACAAAAGGCTTCGTCCATCTCCACCGAGATCCAGAATTGCGGCATAGGCACAGCCTTCACGAAGGCGTGCAAATTCGGGATCAACCGATTCGGTTGCGGCCGCCTTTTTTAGACGTTGAATCCACTCCGTAAGAGAATGAGTTTCCTCTGCAAAAAGCGCGGTGCCGGTCAGTGAGGCGACGACGACGAGGGTCATCATTATTTTTTTCATACTCATTTCTCCTTTGTAACGTTTTTTCAATTCAGTTCACCGCGAATGTCGTCGAGCTGCTTGTCTGTCAGCGGATAAAAATGGATGGCGATCAACGAGGCGATGGACGAGATGATGGGCAGCAGGGTCATCATCAGTAGAATCCCGAACAGAGCCTGCGGGGTCTGCTGTTCCGCATTGGCGACATATCCGAACCAGGCCAGCAGGCCGCCCGAAATGGCGCTTCCCAGGGCAACGCCCAGTTTGTTGCTGAAGGTGAAGGCGGACATGATGATGCCGTCCGCACGCCGACCGGTTTTGTGTTCCGCGTAATCCGCGCAGTCCAGCACCATGGTCCAGGAGAGCGCGGAGGCCATGAAGAAGCCCAGATCCGTAATCACGGAGAGGGAATAGATGAGGGGCAGTGCCGTGAAACGGAACGTCAACAGCGCCACGGGGAAAATCAGGCTGATGAGGGTTCCGGTGATAAAGGTTCTTCTCTTTCCCAGCCGGTTGGCAATGAACGGCACGGCCACGACCATCACGATGGTGGTGAGAGTTCGGATCATCATGAAGGTGCCGAATGCATCCGGTTGCTTCAGGTTGTATTTAAAAAAATAGATGGGAGCGGACTGGCTGGCGATCAACGCCATCAGGTTGGTGCCCTGCGCAATGACGAGGGTCACAAGAGGCCGGTTGGCGGTCAGCACCTTGAGGCTGTCCAGAAAGGTGTGGTGGGTCACGGTGCGCGGCTCTTCGTAATATTCCATTCGGTCGTGCTTCCGGATGATCCAGATCAGAAGCAGGTAGGAAAAAAATGCGACCCCTGCACAGATCAGGGCCATTCGACTGTAGCCGACCTGTCCGCCGCCGAGCCGCTCGACAAAGCCCTTCGCGCCTTTCACCAGAATGAGCGTTCCGACGAGGCTGCCGAATTGTTTCCCGCTGACGAGCCACAGTCTCTTGCGGTTGCAGTCGGTCAAAATCTTCGGGATTCCGTGGAATGGGATATTGATCAGCGTGACCCCGATTCCCAGCATGATATAGGTTACATAGGCATAAATCAGTTTGCCCGTTTCCCCGAAGTTGACGCTGGTAAAGGTTAGATACAGCGAAACAGGAATCAGGACTGCCGCGAGCGCCATGAAGGGCCGGAACCGCCCCCAGCGGGTACGGGTTCGATCGACCCAATGTCCCACAACGGGATCGTTGATGGCATCCCAGATCCGGGTTAGAAGAAACAGCATTCCGGCGGCAGCGGGGCTGATGCCGAAGATGTCCGTATAGAAGTAAAGCAGGAAGATTGAGGTCAGCGTCCAGGGTAGTCCGTTTCCCAGTGCGCCCAGCCCGTAGCCCGCAATCGTTCCGATTCCAATGTCTGGTTTGTTTTTCATATTCGTTGATCGGTTTCAAATTCCACGATGTCGCAGGTTTGCATATACCAGTCGAGCATGCGTTCTTTGAGCTGCTGGAGCACCTCCGCATACGCGGGATCGTCAATGATGTTGTGCAGCTCCTGAGGATCGTTTTTCAGGTCGTAGAGTTCGTCCTGTTCGTAGAAGCGTTTGACGTATTTATGGGTTTGGGTTCGGCACATGGCGGCTTTGGTGTGCTCCGGGCCTTCGGAGGCCTGGAGAATGAGACGCGGATAATACATGTCGTTCGGGTCGGTGTGTCCCGGTCCGTACTCCAGCTCCATGCAGTGGCGCTCGCCGTGAAGACGGCCGCCTTCGCAGAAAACGGTGTCGCGATGTTCGGTTTCTGTTCCGGCAATCAGCGGTAGAAGGGATTTCCCGAACTGGGTATGGGTGGGCTCGATTCCGCAGAGTTCTTCCACGGTGGGTTTGAAGTCGATCATCTCCGTCAATCCGTCGCGTATGCCCGGTTGCACCGGAACGTTTTTGGGCGGTTTGACGATGAGGGGCACGCGGGTCAGCACATCTTCGAAGGTGTTTTGGCTCAGCTCAATGGCGCCGTAGTCGCCGACGTAGGCGCCGTGGTCGCTGTAGAAAAAGATGGCGGTATTGTCGTATTCGCCGATGTCTTTAAGGGTTTGGATGACCATCCCCAGTTGCGCATCCAGCCGTGCGCACATTCCGTAGAGAACGGCGCGCATCTCGTTCCACCGCTCTTCCGACCAGGTGCCGAGACGATGGTTTTCTGTGATGCCGCGCAACATGCTCGCCTTGCCGCTCCAGTCGTCCGGCTCCGGGATTCGGGGGAGAACCAGGCTGCGGTCGATCATACTGAAATACGGCTCCTCCACCGCGATGGGCGGATGGGGAAACATTAACGGAAGGTGGATGCAGAAGGGCCGGTCGTCCGGCAGATTTTTCAACTGCTCGACGGCTCCCCGCACATTCGACCAGTCAGAGTCGTGATATTCTTCGCCTTCCGGAACCTCGATTTTGCCTTTAAAGAAGGAGTGGAAGGTGTCGTCGTCCGGAGTGCCCCGCCATTGTTGATCGCTGTGGAAATCATTGGATTTTGGTTTGGGGTCGGTGTACTTCACATCGCAACAGGAATCAAAGCCGTGCTGGGCGGGTACCACATCGTTCTTGCCGCCCCACCAGACAAAATAGCCGTCGTCTTTGAGCTGGCGCAGGAGCATCGGATCGTTTTCGCCCAGCATGTGGAACATGGTGCGATAGCCGCGCGTATGCGGATACATGCCGCTCATAAAGGAGCAGCGGCTCGGCGTACAGACTCCGGCCTGACAGAAGGTGTTCCGGAACGAGACCGCGTCTTCCGCGACCATTTTATCCAGATTCGGCGTATGAGCCCCGGCGTTGCCCATGTGCCCGAGCACATCGGTGCGGTAGTGATCCGGGTTGAAAAAGATCAGGTTTGGTTTTTTGGATGGCATTATAATTTCCTTTGCTACGCACGGATTTTAAATCGTTTTTTATACATGTTTTATCGGGCAACCCATTTTTAACAATACCTCAGCAGGGGCTGTTGTTCGCAGAATAATGGACGGCAGAATAATCATTTCAAATGCGTTGGTTTGATCGCTCCGCACCGATTATTGCCGCTCCCTTTGGGTCGCTTCTTTTGGAAATACCAAAAGCACGTTCGCAATAGCTCAGGTCTGCCATCCATTATTCTGCTAAAATTGCCCCTGTTCTGCGTGTTTCGTGTTCCTCAATACAAATTAAGTGGATCTCCCATTACTTTTATTCCGCTACCATGGCTATGATTTCATGAATTCTGTTTTTCTGCGCATTTTCAAAACCGAAGGCGGTCATGAGCACCGCCGCGTCCGCGCCTTCGCTGGTTCCGCCGCACGAAAGCACGGTTGCGCCCTCAGGGATCAACCCGGTGTCCACACACATCGCCGCCACCTGAAGCGCGACTTTGACGCCTTGACCCATGCAGTACCATCCGCGAATCAGATCGTTGCGTTCGTCGTCGAGCATTTTGCACTCAGGTTCTTCGGGCAGAAAGACCGCGCCAGCGTCCAGACACTGTTTTTTCAAATCCGGATCGAGATGCCAGTTGTGTTTGTCCGCCATTCTTTTTTGAAACGGAACCACCAGCAGGCGGGTGCCGGTTTCGGCAAACGCCCGAGCGGCTTCCAAGCCGGTTTTCCCGGAGGTGGATGCCACCACCACGGCGGCCGGTTTTGCCTGCAAGGCTTTTTCTTTCATCAAACCGATGACTGCGGAGGTGTTTTGCGCGCCCGCCTTTTTGAAATAGGTGATCTCTTCTTTTTTCATGTTCGGTTCTCCTGTTTTTTATTCTCTTATTTCAAAATCTACCACGTCCCTAAGGGACTCCGATTCTTCGGAGGGCTATCTTTCCCTTTGGCTTGTCCACCATAGCCTGTTGGCGACGGAGGAAGTGCGAAGCTTCGTATGCTCCGCTGGTTTCAGCAGCCTATTCTCCAGCAAAAGCGGCGATACGGAGTACCTTTATCGCCGCACTCCAAAGGAGAACTACTCCAATTCGACCTCAATTTTATAAAATCCTTTTTCTTCGCCGGGGTGGTTGGTGTCGGTGAAGGGCACCGCCGTCCAGGCGACATTCGTTTCCAAGGGTTGGAAACCGCTGAGCAGGTTGGATGTCCAGTAGACGGTGTAGACGCGGCCGCTGGTCGCGTTCCACCCGAGGACGGACGACTGAGGACTGAAGTCCGAGATCAGGAAGGCTGCGTCCGGATCAGTCGGGTTGAGTCCCGCGATGTAGCAATCCTGTACGGTGTTGACTTCGTTGGAGGCTGTTGCCGCCGGGTTCGCGTTGGTCACACCGCCATAGTATCGTTCCTCTCATGTGTCGGGCATGCCGTCGCCATCGGTATCGGGCGGACTGGCGAGGACGGCACCGTTTTCTGTGAATTTGAGCAGAACTTCGGTGGCGTTGGTTCCGCCGAATTCAGAGCCGCCGTCGTCGGTGAGGGTTACGCGGACAGTGACGGTATCGCCGGGGGCGGGGGCGATGTAGGTCAGCACGCAAACGGTGTCGCCGGTGGTGTAGCTGACGACCGGATCGTCCATTTTGGCGGGGTCGAGGCTTTCAGCGGTGATGACGATGTCCTGATCGACGATGAGGTTTTCATCGTTAATGCCCCGAAGCTCAACGGTCTGCGGCCCGGTGTTGGCCATGGATTGGATTTCCGGCGGGAAGTTGAAGCGGATGGCACTGATGAAGTGGGGGTAGCCGCCTTTGTCTTCGAGATAAACAATGGAGGCGACATCGCCAACCCGAAGGCAGGTTTCGTCAGGCATCTCGTCGCCGTTTAAGAACATCTGGACGCCGACGTTGACGTTGAAGGTCATGGTGCGGGCGGCTTCGGAGTTCCCAGCGGCTTTGCGGGCGGCCAGGTCATCGAACTGGAATTTGCCTTTCGATCCTCCGTGATCCCGCGTCACAAATTCGTTGTAGGTGGTCGGGAACCGGTCTTTCAATGCGACGGTCGGATATTCCTCTTCATGGTACTCTTCGCGCAGGAGCGTGACGGTGTGGGCGTTGGTGTCCACGGCGATGATTTCGCCAATGGCATCCGTGTGCAGCGCGTACCGGCTGTACGACGTGATGGAATATCCGTTGGACTCCGTTTGCGCCACGCGCCCCGGAACGCTGGAGGTGGTGTTGACTCGGTCAATCCATGGCGAGCCTGCCGGATCGGCTGTGAACCCGTTTTTGAATCCGTCGATCAGTTTTTTCTCCCACGAGAGCACCTCGCAAAAATGGAGGCCGAATTCCTGAGACTGCCCGATCCCCGAGGATTCGCATGAGCCCAGATATTCTGCATCTGTGTTGAGCAGAGCCAGCCGATAGGGATTGCCGGCAACCCCGGAGATAAAAGGCTTTCTAATTGGGGTTGAGTAAGGAGTCGGCATTTGGGGGGCGTTGAACGATTTTAGTAGATGTGTTCGATATATTTCATTGGTAGAGACATCGAAGCGCAGGTCGTTTTTTTCCTCCAGCGTGTTGCCAGACCACTCGGCCAGAGCAAACCCAATTTTATTTCGCCAGACGCGGTGCAGGAAATGCAAACGCGGCGCTTTGCGCACGTTTCCTTCATCGTTGTCGATTACCCATGTTCCGAAGAAGGTGGGTTTGTTTTCCTCTTTTAAAAAATTGTAGAGGGTTCTGTATTCATCCGTGTCAGGCGCATCGGCAGCCGGGCATTTCACTCTTACTTTTGGGTAGTCGTTGGATACCGGCTCCCAATATTGAGCGTAATCAATATATCGCTGCAAGAAGTTGTCGGTTTTTCCCGCCCGCAGGTGGAGAGATGTATCACAATAGTTCGTTTCGCTGAACTCGGCTTTGCTCCAAAAATGCTCGGGTTTGTACATCGAAATGTTCGGAAAAATATCGCCCTGTTGAATGGGTTCACCGGCTTGTAAGAGTTCCTCTCCCGTGGCCCACGAATCGGCGGGAAGGTCAGAAGGCGTTACCCCGCCGATA
>Ga0190284_1001264_pt1 | contig 11603 bp, 7 predicted proteins | sample 48691812_MG_FD_161668 | JGI IMG/M metagenome (GOLD analysis project Ga0190284, IMG submission 161668) | Hydrothermal vent microbial mat bacterial communities from Southern Trench, Guaymas Basin, Mexico - 4869-18-1-2_MG | ecosystem: Environmental > Aquatic > Marine > Hydrothermal vents > Microbial...
TGCCTCCATGAGTTCGGCGTTATCCGTATCCTCCCAGAAGAAGGAACCAAGCAGTAGGATGTTCTGCTTGAAGGCCGGATCGTAGTTCTGTTCATAGCGAATCGATTTGTCACAGATGCTCGCCACGATGGAAGGCGTGCTCCAGGGGATTCGCCCCACGTTGACCTCGGCGTAGAAATCGATGGGGTCGGAGTATTCACCGTACTGATGATCGCCGTCGGCGTCCCATGACTGATCGTCCGGCAGTGAGAGCTCCGCATAGTAGAAATCGGTTTCCGGCTGCCCCCAACCTATATCATGCGCCGTGCGGCGCATGGGAACATCGTCGTAATGTCCCACCAGCAGAACGTCCTCGATGCCCCACTCGTCCGAGGGATACTTGTCCCTCAGGAAGTTACGCATGGACTCCGCCAGGTCATAGCCGTCGTAATGCGTGTCGATCCAGGAGGTGGTTACCACCTCGACATTGCGGCCCTTCACGGTCTCCCAATCCGCAAGTGGCGCCACCGACGAGGTCAACGAATCCAGGGTGATAATCACAAAGTCATGAACGGCCCGTTTCGCGGACCTTTGGGACGGGTACCAATCCCGGGTTTGCTCATAGTTGAGGATGATCTCCCGAGCCGTCCGTTCGGGCCTGGCGAGGTTATCGACGATCACGCGGCGCGGCTTCTCCGGGAACTCGTAGTCCACATGGAGGGTGATTTCCGGATAGTACGTCAACTGGCCGGAAAGAGGGCGATAAGCGAACGGAGTGACTCTCACGTCCACCAAGTTGTATTTGCGATAACCAGCGACTCGCACCGTCTCGTGGATACACGACGGATAGGGATCGTCACTTCCATAAATCGAGGCCAGGTTGGCAGCGTATTCCGCCGCCATCACGGCCCTGATGGAGGCCTGACGTTTGCCGGAAATGACACCGTCCTCGCCGCCGATCACTCTGGGCAACGAAGCCGGAGGTACTTTGTAAGTGCCTGGGAGTCGAACACCTTCACCCACATCGCAGCGAACCCCCGTCACCTCGGCTCCCGGAGGAATCGCGACGGCGAATATCTTCGCCGGGAGCCGCGGCGTACCGGGCACCAGGGAATAGCCGAGACCATCAACGAAGACTTCGTCCCCCTCGGTGGTCCGGGTGATCTCGTGCGACCCTGCGGGTAGGGTGACATGGACCGTGAGCGGTTCCGCCGCCCCAATTTGGGCTTGGTTGTTGGCCGCCGGCACGACCAGACATGTCCACGTAGCGAACGCTGCCGATAAGCTGCAAATGTTCATGATGTTCCTCGTTGGAGAGACCAGATGTTGGTGGCGCACTCGATTGGCGAACGCACCCTACACGGTCTGCGCCGGCACCTCGGCGCGCGACCCCGCAGTCTTGACAAGCCACTCCCATCACTACGATAGCAGAATCCGGCGGTCGGTTCAATCGGCGGACGACTTCGGGGGCGTGCGGTACGTAACCGGTTTTGCGGATGTGTTTGTCCTGCGAACAGTGCCGGAGGAACGAAAAACAGTAGTCCAGGGCGGTAAACCTTTGGAAGCGGGGCAGCACGCCACATGAAGTCCCGCAGAGGCGGCGGAAGGACGCGTTTTGTCGTTTCTTGTCTGTTACCGTTCCAGGGCTGGACAATCCGCCGCAGCGGTCACACAGCCCATTCCAAGGGTCTGTCGCGGCCTCGGAGTGGCGGTATCCCCGCCGATTGGAATAGAATGCCGGTTTCCAGCCGCAACCGTTGGGTTGCGGCTCGTTGGCATTGGAAGACAGGCATGGGTTCAGACTCCGGACATTCTGATTCGATGGACCTTGACCGGGAGCACGGTAGCGAACTGGGCAACGTGATTCGCATAGCCGTCCCCATCGTCATTACCATGTCCACACGCATGATCATGGACGTGACCGACTACGTCATGATCAGCCGTGTGAGCCGCGAGGCGCAGGCCGCCATGCTGCCGGCCCAACTGACCATCTTCACCTACATCGTGCTGGGGTTCGGCATCCTGTCGATGGTGAACACGCTGGCGGCGCAGAGCTTCGGGCGCCGGCGCTACTCGGACTGCTCAGCCTACACTTGGCAGGGATTGTACTTGACCGTTGTCTTCGCAGGCCTGGGTTGCCTGATGTGGCCGGTGCTGCCCTGGTCAATCCGTATCATCGGTCACGAACCGGCGGTTCAGGCGTTGGAACTGGCGTACACCCGGGCGGCGGTGCTCACCATCGGACCGACGCTGGCCGGTGCGACGCTGAGCGGGTTCTTCAACGGGGTCCAGCGGCCGCTGGTCACCATGTGGTCGGCGATCGAGGCGGTGCTTATCAACGCGGTTGTGAGCTACTGCCTGATCTATGGCGCTCTGGGTTTGCCGGAGATGGGCATTGTGGGGGCGGCCTATGGCACGTTGATCGGCGGCTGTTACCGCATGGTCCGCCTGACCTGGAGCATGTGTGCGCCGTCGTACCATCGGCGGTTCGCGTCCCGGCGGACCTGGCGGTTCGATTGGGGCAAGACCAAGTCCATTCTGCGGATCGGGGCTCCCACGGGTCTGCAATGGGTCAGCGACGTGGTGGTGTGGTGGGCGTTCGTGAACATTCTGGTGGGCAGGTTCTTCGGCACCGACCACCTGATCGCTTCCAACACCGCCTGGCAGTACTTGCGCATAGCATTCCTCCCCTGCATCGGTATGGGAATCGCCGTCACGTCCCTCGTCGGCAAGGTCATCGGGCAAGGCGACAAGCCTCGGGCGATCCGGCTGACTCGCATCGTGGTCCTGCTGGTCAGCGGGTATATGAGCATCTTCTCGATCCTTTATCTGTTCGGGGGCACGTGGTTGATCTCGCTGCTGAACGACACCCCCGAGGTGATCCGCATCGGGGGCGGAGTGATGATCTGCGCCGCGATCTTTCAACTCTTTGACGGGCTGGGCATCACCTACACCAGCGCCCTACGCGGGGCGGGCGATACGTTTTGGCCGTCGATGCTGTTCATCATCAGCCACTGGGTCATTCTGATCGGCGGCGGATGGGCGGTCGCGCACTACATGCCGCACTGGGGCAGCGTCGGCCCGTGGGTGGCGGCGTCCGTGTTGTTGGTGTTCACCGGTGTCGCGTTGTGGTGGCGCTGGCACAGCCGCAAGTGGATGGCCATTGACCTGTTCAAAGACGAGGGCACAGAAGGTGGAGACGTTGTGCCCACAGAGCCCGAAGCTGCCGAAGTCGTCGAGATCTCGTAGCGCGGTCACACGCCGAACAGGTTCATGACCACGGTCTCCACAACGGTGAAGGCAGCACTGGAGGCGCTGAGCATGACCTCGTTTTCCAGGCCTTGCCTGAACGTCTCAATCGTGCAGGGACCGACCTGCAACAGCGCAAAGCCCGGCAGGGCCCATTTCAACCATCGCCTCATGACCACATACTCTTTCATCGGAATCCCTCGCGGGGAATACCACGCCCCGGGTATCACTATACCGACCGGGCGGTGAGGTTCAACAACTCGCGGCGGGCGACAACACAGAAAGTCCTCGGCAAGTTCTGGGAGGATCAGACGTCCAGAGCCCGGCGCGCCGGCACATGCTGCTGCGCGAATCGTCGGGCCTGATCCGCCGCCGTCCGAAAGGCCTTGTTGTATTTCAACAGCAGACGATAGGCCCAACACATGAAGACGAGTAGAGCCACTACCGCGGCGCAGATGGCGAAGGTGCCCGCGACCAAAGCCACCGTCGCCGCTCTGCCGGTGCCCACGACTCCCGGCGAGAAGGCGCCGGTTGCTGTCATACAGATTACCGCCGCGATTACCACCGCGAAGGACACCGCGAACCCCCACATGACCGTGCGCGTCGAGTTGGCCAGCTTCTGATCCGGCAGGCGCAGCGCAAACCGGCGAAAATAGACAAGCTGCCCCAAGAAGCCCACGACTACCAAGATCCAAAGAGCCCTCTCGAGCGTCGTCCACACAACCGCCAATTCACCGCTGCCGAGATCGCTCATGTGGTTCAGAACTTCCCCGGCCAAGCCCGCCAGCGCGCAGTAACGGACTACTTTGCGCAAGGTTATTGGGTTCTCGGTGAGAGCGATTCGCGGCTCCTGCGCGGTGACCAGAAAGGCCGCGCCCACTCCCAGGGTCCGCGCCGCCAAGCCAGCCATAATGCACAAAACTAGGCCCACTATGCTGCCGGCCCCACGACTCGCTGCGAAAGCTCCCGCGAGGAGGCCCAGCAGAATGTTGCTCACGATGGCCCAGCGCAGCAACGAGGCCCCCAGCCGGAGCTTGTCTACCCATTCGGGGTCGGAGTACCTCAACTGATTGCCGAAAACCGACCGTCCGACCGCAATCCCACATTCCGGACATGCCATTTCCGGGGTCAAACCACGGAGGTTGTAGCCGCAGCTTGCGCAGAGAGTATCTCCCTGCAACGTCTGGTCTGGATCGAGTGCGGGCGTAGTTGGGTGAATCTCGGTCACGTGGAATCCTCTCCGGTCGAATACCACCGGCCGCTCCGAGCTACGTGGCGTGGCCCGGAGCGGGAACCTCGGCATGTAGTCTGGTACAACACCGCAGAGGCGTCAACCGTGGGTGTTCTTGTCATCGCGCCTGCCTTCGGTGATGATGACAAAATATGAACAGCGGACTTTTGCTCGACGACTGCTTCAAGGAACATTTGACCGGCGCGGGTCACGCGGAGAGACCGGCACGTTTGGACGCGGTGCGCGAGGCGCTGGACGGCGCCGGCCTGCCGGCTCGCATGACGTCGGTGCCGATTATCGAGACCGCGGACCGTGACGTCCTTCGCATCCACGAACCCGCATACATCGAGCGGATCGTGCGTGCCTGCGACGCCGGGGTGCCCTACATCGACACGCCCGACAGCGCCATCTGTCCGCGGAGCTACGAGATCGCCCGCCTGGCAGCCGGTTCGGTTCTCGAGGCTGTTGACGGCGTCGTGGACGGGCGCTGGAAGAATGCTTTCTGTGCGGTGCGTCCGCCGGGGCACCACGCCGAGCGCGACCGCTCGATGGGCTTTTGCCTGCTGAACAACGTAGCCATCGCCGCCGAGCGTCTGATCCAACAGCATGGGGTCGAGAAAGTGATGATCCTGGATTGGGACGTTCATCACGGCAACGGCACCCAGCACAGCTTCGAAGATCGCGCCGACATCCTGTACGTCAGCCTCCACGGGCACCCCTCGTCGGTTTACCCCGGCACCGGGTATGAGAACGAAACCGGCAGCGGTCCGGGGCGGGGTTTCACCCTCAACCTTCCGATGGAGCCCGGTGCCGGTGATGACGCCTACCACCGGGCCTTCGACGAGAAGCTAATCCCGGCGGCGGAGTCGTTTGCACCGGACTTCGTGTTGTTGTCCGCCGGCTTCGATGCCCATCGCCGCGACCCGCTGGCCCCTATCGAGTTGGAGAATGAATCGTACGAGTGGATGACGCGCTGGGTACTGAGCCTGGCCCGGAATCACTGCGCCGGGCGGGTGGTCAGCCTCTTGGAAGGCGGGTATGACTTGCAAGCACTTGGGGAGTGCGTGGCCTTACACGTGGGGTTGTTATGTGACGCAGCGGAGTAGCATCGCAGCGCAAGGTAGCCAACGCTTTGTAGCGACCTGCTTCTTGGGGATGAGGGTTCCGTGCCCCATAACCCGGTACCAGCCGCGAACGTAACCGGCCGTCGATTTGCTCTGTAACGCCGCCCTGTCGGTTTGATCTGTAGCGTCGCCCCTTGTGGGCGGCGTTTCCTCGTCACCCACAAGGGGTGACGCTACATTGCGGTTCGGTAGGACACCGGCGATCGGCGCGCATAGAATCAGGTGCGGCGAGAGGCCACCAACCACCGGAGAATCCATGATGTCCTCGGACGATAGGAAGTACATCGCGATCATCGGTGCCTCGACGGACCGGCGGAAGTTCGGCAACAAGGCCGTCCGGGCCTACGCCCGCAGCGGTTGGCGCGTGTATCCCATCCACCCGGAGGAGGAGGAGATCGAAGGGTTCGCGGCGTTTCGAACCGTTCGGCACATGCCCGGCCCGGTCGACTGCGTTTCGATGTACCTCCCGCCCGAGCTGGGCATCAAAGTCCTCGACGACATCCGTAAGCTGCGTCCCAAGGAGGTCTGGTTGAACCCGGGCGCCGAAAGCGAGGAACTGGTTGCCAAAGCCAAGAAGCTGCGGCTCAACGTGATTCAGGCCTGCAGCATCCTGGAGGTCGGCATGTCACCATCGGACCTGAGCGACGAATAGATACGTTCGTCCGCTGAACGAGTTCGCGCCGAACAACCCTAACCCGCAACACGGGAAGCCCGACACGGTGGATGGGCGTGACCTCCATCCATCCGTCGCGGACAGCGCACCGAACCGACGATTCAACTACCGCTGCATCTGGAGTAAGCGACCGGTCTCGTCTCAGAGGGCGAACTGAGGAGATGGTGATGGGCTCGCAACACCCTCCCGTTCAAGCTGTTATAATGGCCTGCGAGACGTTCGGGAGGCAAAATGGCCAAGCGCAATAATCCGTGGTGGACGCGGCGCAAAACGTGCCCCTGGGAGAGCGGGTCGAGAAAATGTCGGGCGCAGTCGCCGGAGCAGCCGCACCCAGCGAAGAAATCGACCAACAAATCGCCGAGGTTGATGGTGTATGCGAACGCCCCTCACTCGAGTCCCCCACATTTCGCTTCCAGGAAACGACCGCGTTACTGGGTCCCGGTCAGGACAACATCGCGGATGCCGATCCAACCGAGGCCGCCTCCCGCATTTTCGTCGCGGGCGACAAGGTGAGCCGTCCGCCCGCGCCACTTGGCAATCGGGATCTGGATTCGGTGGAAGATGCGCTGACCGGGCGCGGGTGAACAAACGCACGCCAGCACTTCACTGCTCTCTGAATCGATCAGCGCAACATTGAGCGCGCCAGGGCCTTCCTCGACCGCCGAGCCGCCACCGTGGATCAGGAATCTCAGGAAGTCCCCTTCGAGAGCAAAGTCGGGCGAACTGGCCGTGGCGACGCCGTTCGAACCGGTGACCCCTTCCGAGTTGAGCGACCATTGGTCGGCAACGCGGCTGATCGAGAACGTCTTGCCATCCTGCGTCCATCCCTCAAGGTCGCCCGGCTGGTTCAGATTGAAGAGCGGCCTTGGGAAACGGGCTCGGGATTCGACCGCGCGTCGCGTTCTTTCCGCCGCTTCCTCGGGTGGAGCTGGATCCTCGATGATCGCAACACCGCCAATACCGACCCAAGCGAACGACTCACCTGTATTCTCATCGACCAGTTCAAGTCGCGCGGAGCGCCCGCGCAGTTGTTCGAGCGGAATCCGGCCCTCGCTTAAGACGTGCGTACCCGTCCCCGGAAGTCGTTCCAGGACCTCATCTGTCCTTGCATCGACGAGACGCACGTCAAGCGCTCCGGGCCCATCGTCGGCGAGGGCGCGGCCGCCATGCATCTGGAACACAAGACTGCGCGAGCGGTCTCCGATGGGAAACGCGGGCGAGATCGCCCGGCCCGTCGCCGTTTCTCCGGACTTGACGCGCGAGTTGAGCGTAGTTGCCCCAAACGCTCCGCTGACGTCGAACGCATTGCCTTCGAGGCGCCAATCAGCCAAGTTCGCAGGATTGTCGAGAGGGAACAGCATCCTCGGCCCCGGCGCTTCGAGCGGGGGCCGGACGGCGACGCTGATTCGGTCGGGCGATTCGATCATGTCGGCGGAGACGGCCACGAGCGCAATGGTCGGCTCGACACCGAACGACTCAATCGTCAGTGTGCGTTGTGCCAGTTCCGGATTCGCTGAAATCTCAATGACGTTGAAGACAGCCGAGGGCGTCTTGTACGCCAAGCACGAAGCCCAGTAGGCGGGCTGCGGGAATGCCGGCGGTTTCGCTTCGTCCCAATCCGCGTCGTCCGCGCCAAGCAGAGGCAACAGGCCGTGCCTTTCGGGGCGCGGCTGCTTGGCGGTCTGGTGCAAGCCGGCGACCTTCTGTCCCCAGCCCCAGTCGAGGTCGCCCGGCGATGTGAGTGTTCGCGAGACAAGCGTGCCATCGGCCGCGCGCATGGTCACGCGCGCCACGTCGACAAACGAATCGCTGCTGTCCATCAGCGTGGTAACGAGCAGATAGAACTTGCGATAGTGCCCGCTGCCCAGACCAAGCGTGATTGATGGGCGTCCGGATTTCCACGACACCGGCGCCCATCGCCGCTCATCCGTTATGAAGCGAACACCCGGCAGTTGCGGAATCTCCAGCACGCCCTTGTCGGCGATATCCGCCAAGTTCGGAGCGAATCTCTTCAGTCCGGTCCAGCTGTAGTTCGTCAGCCCGCGCAAGCGGTCCAGCTCATCATCATCAGCGGTCAGGACGTCCTCCGGCAAGGGAAGCGCGACAATCCGGCTCCCCAGACCGTCCTTCAGCGCGGCGTCATCGGCGAAGACCCGCGAGACGGTCAACACGAGACCAAGCCGGTGTCCCCCAGGCAGCAGCAATGTGGCGGGATTGTCGCCGGGCGAGAGCGACGCGACGAGGCGACGGGACATGTTGAGAGCCAGTTCCTTCTCCGAGCGCGGCGCGACTTCGATCTCGCACGGCGTGCTCACTCCGGCCAGTTGAAGCGTCAGTTGCCCACTCAGCGGCTCGAACGTGTTGTTGCGAACCGAGAAGCGAGCGGTCGCGATGCCGCCGTCCAACGTGATTTCGCCGCGCGGCGCGGCTTCGTAGCGCGGCAGGATGGTCACGTCGACTGGATGCCAGAAGCGCGTGCCCTGCTCCGTGACGCACGAGACGAAGAATGTCCGCCGCGAAAAGTTCATCAGGCCCAAGCGGCCGAAGCGCTGATACGGCGCAAGCAGGCCGTTGCGGACTGTCGCGTTCAACGCGGATGCCTCGGTGATTCGTGTGCTCGACAAGACACTGCAACGGTCGTCGAGTCCCTCAATCGTGCATCCTTCGACGGTCAGTTCAAGCGTATCCCCTTCGGCAATTGAGGACGGGTGCTCGATGCGGTAATCCAGCGGACGCAGCTCGACGGAGAAGAGTGTCTTCGTCGCGGGCGGAGTATCGACCGCCAGGACCACGCAGCCAACGCCGGGCAGCAGGCGGAATTCCACCGGCTCGCCGTTGACCGTCACACCGGCCACGTCTCCCGGCGGAAGCGCCCAGCGCAAGTGGCGCGCGAGCGGCGACTCGCCGGTCACGCGATACTCGAGGCGATCGCCGTTGCGTGCAAACTCCGCCGTGTATTCGGGTAGGTTGAGCGTCGCCGACGGCCAGTCGTCGGGAAACGAGGGCGCAACGGTCAGGTAGCCATCGGGCTTGTGAACTTGTAGGCCGAATAGTGCCTCGATCGTCGATGCGACAAACAGCCCGGCGGGCGGCGAGAAGTAGTCCGCGGCGGGATGCCAGCCGGACACCTCAGGCCACGATCCAGCCAGCCCTTCCCTCATGACCCATTCCGCGACCGCTTTCAGCGGCCGCCAGGTCTCGTTACGCAGTCCGGCCTTGGCGAGCGCCCAGGCGCCCCACGGCTGCTGCGCCGCCCCGGCCTGCACTCCCGATGTGCTCGGACCGTGCGCGGGGAAGTTGTTCGAGGCATACACCTCACCCGTCGTGCCCATCAGCCGGTCGCGCAGATGACGCACGCTCGTCCAAGCATCCAGCGGATCGATCTCGCCGAAGATTACTGGATGCGTGAGCGTGTGGTATTGGCCTTCGGGCCGCGTCAGTCCCAGGACGTCCTTGAAATAAATGAATCGCCCAAGGTCTGCCTGCCAAAGCTCTGCGCGCAAGTTGGCCCGAGCCTCGGCGATCCGTTGTTCGTACTCGTTCTGGGTATCGTCATCATTCAACCATTGCGCGACTTCTGCCCGCGCGCGCAGCATGTGGATCCCCTCGACCGACGGCGTCGTGCCATCGTGCGGCGTGTAGATGTAGTCCTCCTGATTGCCGATCTGCATACCCCATGACAACAACCCGTTGCCGTCACGATCGAACTCGTCAAAGCTCTGTTCGATCAGGTTGGTGAGCACCGGCGCCAAGCGCTCCATCGCCGCCCGGTCGTCGGTGAAGTTCAAGTAGTGGCGCAGTTGCCAGGCGTAGAAGTGGTTCGAACCGGCGGTGAATATCTCGCGATGGATCTTGCCTTCGGTCGTTAGCTGCGGCGCTGCGCCGGTCGGCAACAGCCGCTCGGCGTGCGAGAGTGCGCATGAACGGCTGCGATCGGTCTGCCCGATCCAATCGGCACCCGCCGCAGCCTGCATATGCCACATCATGGGCCAATGACGCACGCTCTCGATCCACCCGTAGGGCGCGAGCCAGGCGTATTCCAGCGTGATCAGTGCGGCGCGGAACGCTTCGTTGATGTCGTCGTCGGGCGTCTCGATCCGGCATTGAAACAGCTCTTGATAGGTGTCCGCGACGGCCTGACGCGCCTGGGCGGAGTCGAGTGCCGCGATCTGAAGGGCGCGCGTCGAGTCCTCCGAAAAACCGAGCAGCAAGTAACCGGAACCCGAACCGAACCGGACACGCGCCATCCGGCCCTTGTCCCCGTCGCTAGCCGCCGCCGTGACCGAACCGGAGGTGCCGAGCGCAACCGCGAACGGGTGCTTCGTACTACGCAAGACGACCGAGTCGCCCTCCAGCGTGGCGCTGGAACCGTCGCTGCCCACTTGGTCGTCCTTCAGCGCACTGGCTCGCAAGGCATGCGGATTCGATACGGGGATCTCGCCGCACTTGACCACCAACGGCGTCGGCGGGTCCGTCGAGATCGTGTAGCGCGCGCCCCCTTCAATTCCGGCCGATTCACGCCCCACGGCGAGCGCCACAATCTCAGCCCGGACCGTCACTTCGCCGACCAAGAACGTCGCGATGATTCCACCGGGAACATCCTCGACCTTCGCCTCTGTCGATTGGGAAGCCCACAGGACTTTGTCCGGAGCCAACTCAACGCCCGCAGCGATCTTTGCCAGCAGGTGCATCTGACTGTTCGGCGCATATGTCAGCAATGCGCAATTCGGCACGCTGCTGGTCATGGTGACGATCGATCGATGATAGGCGACCGTGCGGTCGTTGGCGGGGGCCGCCGCCCCAGTCAGGGGGCAGATGGTCACCGTGCCAACGATAATCAAGAGCCCTACGGTTGTTCGGAACATTATGTAGCGCCTCCGGTTGCAGATTGTCGCACACAGCATAGCACCGCCTCCCTGCTGTTCCAGATGCCAGGCTGTTGGTCTGGGTATCGCCATCGAAGATGCGCGGGAACTTGCTCTTGCGGCTGGCCAAACGCAGGGTAGAGAAGGCCGGCTACCCTGGCACGCCGCAGATCCCCTCCCTCCAGGCGATGTTGGCTTTGCTGGCTCCCAAACTGTTGGGCAAGCGGCGCGTGAGTCACATCAGCGATCTCGCATCGGATGACCGGCCCCGACCTTACACCCCCAGGCGGCTGTGAAGGAGCCGACCTCGATGGCGACGAAGACGTGGACCTAAACGACTTCGCCAGCTTCCAGCGAGCGTTCACTGGTCCGTAGCTTAGCAGTCTGTCGGACTTGAGATCCGCCTCTCCGACGCGCCGATCCGTCTCCGCTCGCACGGAATCGTCCAACTGGTGAGCGCAGGTGATTTGATGATCGGAACT
>Ga0190284_1001265_pt1 | contig 11600 bp, 14 predicted proteins | sample 48691812_MG_FD_161668 | JGI IMG/M metagenome (GOLD analysis project Ga0190284, IMG submission 161668) | Hydrothermal vent microbial mat bacterial communities from Southern Trench, Guaymas Basin, Mexico - 4869-18-1-2_MG | ecosystem: Environmental > Aquatic > Marine > Hydrothermal vents >...
CCGTAGGAACGAAAATCGGCCCCCCTGACCCCCCAATCCTGGGGGGAACCGCCGCGCTCCCCTAAGCGCAGCACCCTGTGGGCAGACTTGGGGGCCGGGGGGCTATTTTCGAGAGAGAGAGAGTCGTGAGTCGCAAGAGGAAGAAAAGAACAACCGCGAAACCTTCTCGGTCAGCCAAAAAGAGACCACCTCGTCGCCGCATCCCCACCGAGATCATCATCATCGTGGCGTTGATCGTGGGCGTGGGGCTGATGGCTGGGTTATGGTACTTTGTTTTGGAACCGAATGCCCTGGCCAGCCAAGGTGCTCCGCCAGTGCCATCCGGCGAGCCGGTCGCCGAGTCCAGCGTGGCCCCAGACTTTACCGTGACGGACCTGGCCGGCAACACCGTGCGCCTGAGCGATTACCGGGGGCAGCCGGTGGTGTTGAACGCCTGGGCCACCTGGTGCGGTCCCTGCCTGTCCGAGATGCCGGACCTGGAGACGTTCTACCAAGAATACAAGGGCCAGGGCGTGATCGTGCTGGCCGTGAACCTAGGCGAGCCGGGCGATAGAGTAACCGGGTTCATCCAGGACAGCAGTTACACGTTCCCGGTGCTGCTGGACGAGTCCACTGCGGCCGTGGGCCGGCCCTACCGCATCTCTGCCATCCCCACCACGTTCTTTATCGACCGCGAGGGCAAGATCGTGAGCATCAGACGCGGGGCCATGAATCTGGCAGAGATGCAACGCCGCGTCGCAGAGATACTGTAGGGCAGGTTTTCGAGCCTGCTAGCAGACTGGAAAATCTACTCCAAAGGGCACACGTGCTCTACGAGCGATTGTAGAGAAGGCCGGTAATGAGCGACGAGGAACGCATTCGCGAGTTGGAACGGCGACTGGCTGATCTGGAGGCCCGCTTGCCCAGGCATTCGGTGCCGGCGGCGATGATGGTGGAGATAGAGGAACTGGAGGAAGAGTTGGCCGCGCTTTGCGCACAGCGCGTGCATCGAGCGTCGGCCGGCCGAGAGACATGAACACGGTCTTTGACGATTTGGCCGCCAGCCGCGTCTACGACCGGGGCATGTGGCCCCTGGAGCGATTCGCGCTGGTTCGGCTGCGCCGCCGTCTGTTCCCGCAGGCCCAGGACCGGGTGCTGGAGCTAGGAACCGGCACCGGGGCCAACCTGCCCTTCTACTCTCACACCACCCACGTGATCGCCACGGACGCCAGCGCAGAGATGCTGCGAGCCGCCCGGCGCCGCCCGGCCCGGGCCACCATCCACTGGAGCCTGGCTGACGCCCAGGCCCTGCCGTTCCCGGGCGCCTGTTTCGACTATGTGACGGCGGCCCTGCTGTTTTGCAGCGTCTCGGACCCGCTGGCCGCCTGCTGCGAGGTGCGGCGCGTGTTGCGACCGACGGGCCGGCTGCTGTTGTTGGAACACGTGCGCGGGCCAGGGCCCGTCATGTCATGGGTCACGGAGCTGCTCAACGTCCCCTGGCACGCCTGGAACCGGGTCTGCCACCTGAACCGGGAGACCGCGCGCACGGTGGCCGCGGCTGGGTTTCGCATTCAGCGCATCCAGCGGCACACTCTCGGCGTGTTTCAATGTATCGAAGCCGTGCCACACTGAGGGAGGAACCCGATGACCGAGCGCACAGACCAACCAATGGACCTGGAACCGGAGGTAGAGGCCAGGCTGATGCATCGCCTGCGACGCCTGGAGGGACAGATGCGAGGCGTTCAGCGCATGGTGGAGGAGCATCGGGAGTGTCACGAGATCATCATGCAGCTCTCGGCCATCCGCAGCGCCGTGGACCAGGTGGGGCTGATCTTGCTGGAGAATCAGATGCACCGCTGCCTGCCCCCGCATCCCGACGGTGAAGAAACATCGGAAGCGGTAGTGCTGCGAGAGACGCTGCGGCTCTGGACGAGGTTCAATCGGGGATGAGCGGCGTGAAGCGTAAAGCGTGATGCGTGAGAACTGGCGGGGGCACGGCGAGGGCCGGCCCCCGATTTTTGTCATGCCGACGCCACGATTGCCTCACCATCCGACCGTACCGAACTGGCAATTCACTCCCCGGCGAGGGCGATTGCATTTATAAACCGGACTCCGCCAAGCTTGGACCGGCTTGGTTTTTGCCACAGATAAACACAGATTTCACCTGCACTGCGTGCGGCGCAAGTGTCACAGATTCAGTTTGAAATCCGTGTCCATCTGTGTCAATCTGTGGCTAATTCTGTCCGGAACCACTAATGGTCAATCTCTAGTCGGATAAATGCAATCGCCCTACTCCCCGGCCCACCCTTGCCGTTTTTGGCGCAAGTATGCTATAATGGGTATGGTAAATAGTCCCGAGCGCGCGTGGGCTTTCGGGCTTTACGGGAGGCAACTATAGCGTCGTGCAGGTGAGCTTGATCCGACATACACCGGACCCGGAACGCACCGTCGCGGCGGCGGCACGCCTGTGTTATGCGCCCATCGATGCCCTGCGCATCCTGGACGAGTTGACGCCAGCCCAGGTGGAGCGGTTGCTGCGCCAGGTGATCGAGTCTGGACACCACTCGGTGCTGGAGCACGCCAGCTTTACGTTTGCCATTAGCGGCATCTCGCGCGTCACAAGCCACCAGTTGGTTCGCCATCGGCTGGCGAGCTATAGCCAACAGAGCCAGCGCTACGTGTCTTACGACCACCTGGAGTACATCACCCCGTCGGCCATTGCCGAGAACCTGGCTCTACGAGATCGGTATGAAGCGGCCATGACCGCCGCGCACGCGCTGTACGTGGCCCTGCAAGAGGTCGGGATCACGGCGGAAGACGCTCGGTACGTGTTGCCCAATGCCACAGCCACCAACATGGTGGTCAGCATGAACGCGCGGGAGTTGAGGCACTTTTTCACATTGCGTTGTTGCAATCGCGCCCAATGGGAGATACGTGCGCTGGCCCATGCCATGCGGCGGGCCGTGCAGGCCGTGGCCCCGGTGCTGTTTGAGCATGCCGGGCCGGCCTGCTGGCGTGGCCCTTGCCCAGAAGGCCCCCTGAGTTGTGGCAACTCGCCAGCGCGGGATTGACGTTTTGCGAGGATGGTAAGTAGCGGATGTCAAAGGACAACGGAAGCGGAACGAGTAAAAACAAGGAGTATCTGGCTCAAGCCATCGAGTCCCTGATCGCACGGGGCAAAGAGCAAGGCTTTGTATCGCCGGAGGACATCCTAGAGTTCTACCCGGAGCTCGAAGATCACCTGGAGGACCTGGAAGACGTATACGTGGAGGTATACAGCGCCGGGTTGGAGATCCTTTCGCCAGACGAAGCACCGACCTCGGTCATGGCTGCGACCGAGGAGCGCACGGAGCCAGCGGAAACCAGCGAGGTCGATATCGATAATCCCATCAGCCTCTACTTGCACGAGATCAGCCGCATCCACCTGTTGACGGGCGAGAAAGAGGTCGAGCTGGCCAAGCGCATCGAGGTCGGGGACCTGGAGGCCCGCCAGCAACTCATCGAGGCGAACTTTCGCCTGGTGGTCAGCATTGCCAAAAAGTACGTGGGGCGCGGCGTGAGTTTCCTGGACCTGATCCAGGAAGGCAACATCGGTCTCATTCGCGCCGTCCAAAAGTTTGACTACACCCGTGGCTACAAGTTCTCCACCTATGCCACCTGGTGGATCCGCCAGGCCATCACCCGGTCCATCGCGGATCAGGCCCGCACCATCCGCATCCCGGTGCACATGGTGGAACGAATCAACAAGCTCATCCGCACCTCGCGGCGACTGGCGCAGGAACTGGGCCGGGAACCCTCCATCGAAGACATCGCCAAGGAATTAGAGTTGTCGCCCAGCCAGGTAGCCAATATCTTAAAGATCGCCCAGCAACCGCTGTCATTAGAGATGCCCGTGGGAGAGGAGGGAGATAGCTCGCTGGGAGACTTTATCGAAGACCAACACCTGCCCGTGCCGGCCGACGCAGCCTCGGACCAACTGCTCAAAGAGCAAATCTCCTCGATCCTCGACACGCTGAACCCTCGCGAGAGCCGCATCCTGCAATTGCGCTTTGGCCTGCGCAACGAGCGCACGCATACACTGGAGGAAGTGGGGCGCAAGTTCGGCGTGACGCGGGAGCGCATCCGCCAGATCGAGGCCAAGGCCCTGCGCAAGTTGCGCCACCCCAGCCGGGCCAAGAAACTGCGGGACTATTTGGACTAGTCTGGCTGATTCAGGAGCATAAGGTTTGACCGAGATCACACAGCGTACCATCGTGCAGACCACCGCCGCTGACCTGTTCGCCCAAGCTGACGAACTGTTCGCCGTGTTACTGCAAGGAGACCACGGCGCAGGAAGCCTCTCTCTGACCATCCAGAAGACATCGCCCGGCCCCCTGGGATTGGACACGGCGTTCCGGGCCACGGCCCGGGTCAGCGGCCTGTCCCTGGGGGTCGAGTTGCGCTGCACAGAATACGTGCCGCCCCAGCGCGTGACGCTGCAGAGCACCGCCGAGGACGCGGCCCTGCCCCTGAGAGCCACGTTGGATTTTCAGCCTCACCAGGACGGCAATACGATGGTCACGGCGCAGCTAAGCTACGAGCCCCCGGCTGGACTGATGGGCGCGATGTTCGAGGCGCTGGTCCCACCGGCGAGAATCGAAAAGCAGATGGGAGACGGCCTGCAGCGACTCTGCCAGCACCTGGAAGCCGCTGACACAGCGACGGGCAAAGGAGAGCCCGTGATTGCGCCTCCACCTGGAGAAGCGTGGCGAGCGCGCGTCCGGCGCATCCACCAGGCCACCGCCCACGCCGAGTTGCCGTGCGCCGAGGTGTGCCCGGAGGCCCGCTGTGAGACCGAGGGCGACGAGGGCGTGCTCTTTTTGCCCTACGAGCACGAGGTGGTGAGCGAGTACCTGGGCCGGGACATCACCGAGATAGAAAGCGTACACTTGATGGAGTTGAGCACTCTGTCGCTCCCGGTGGTCTACCTGGATGGCGAATCGCCTTGCCCGTTTCTCACAGCCAACCTGCGCTGCAGCATCCACGACGCCCGGCCCTTTGACTGTCGCAGCTACCCGGTCATGCCTATCTTTGAGGCCAATGGCCGGGTGCTGTTCTACCAGGCGTATCCCAAAGACTGCCCCCTGGGCGGCAAGGTGAGCGATGATTTCCGTGAGCTCATGGAAAGCCTATGGCGGGAGGTCAACCCCCACCTGCCCCAGGAATGGAAGCGATTCTACAACGAAGAAACCTGACGCAACACGCAGCACGTGACGCGCAGCACGTGATTCGTGATTCGTGCTGCGTGATCCGTGATACACCACACCAAAACTCAAATAGGAGGAAATGACGTGGCACTGATCGACAAAGCGGTAACACAGTTTTTAGACGAGTTGGCGTCGAATACGCCAGCACCGGGCGGGGGCAGTGTGGCCGCCCTGAGCGGCGCGCTGGGCGCAGCCCTGGTGAGCATGGTCTGCAACCTCACCCTGGGCAAGAAAAAGTACGCCGCCGTGCAGTCGGACATCAAAGACCTGCTGGTCCAGAGCGAGGCTCTGCGCAAGGAGTTGGCCGACCTGTTGGAGGCCGACGTGGCGGCGTACACGGCTGTCTCCCAGGCGATGAAACTCCCCCGGTCCACCGACGAGGAAAAGGCCGCCCGCGCCGCCGAGATGGACCAGGCCCTCAAGCACGCCACCGAGGTGCCCTTGCGCGTGGCTACGGCTTGCGTGAAGGTCATGGACCTGTGCCAGCCGGCCGCGGAGAAGGGCAACAAAAACGCCGTGAGCGACGCCGGCGTGGCCGTGCTCATGGCCGAGGCCGGCCTGCGCAGCGCGGCCCTGAACGTGCTCATCAACCTGGGCTGGATCAAGGACGAGGCGTTCGTCAAAGACAAGGGCGCGGCACTGGACGAACTGCTGGCCGGCAAGCCGGCCCTACGCGACGAGGTCTACGAGTACGTGGTGAGCAAGCTGTAGGGAGCGGGCGTTGACGTTTTCCCCGGCTCGCTTTGACGCCGAGGCATTGGCCCGGTACCACATCTCACTGCAGGACATCGAGCGGGCGCGTCGGTACGTGATCTTGTTGCAAGGCCCGGACTCGGAGACCCTGGCCGACATCGCCGCCGGGTGCCCCTACGCCACCAGTGCCCTGCTGCACGAGGTGACGGAGGTGCGCGTCCTGCTTCGACGTGACCCGCACCTGCTGTCGCGATCCCGGCGGGATGCGTTGGCGTTCCTGCAGTCCAATGAGGACGCGCACCTCCAGGCGCTCATGGTCGAGTATCCCTATCTACAGCAACAAATCGCGGCAAATCTGGGAGAGGTAATCGGTCTGGGAGACCTGGTGATGGCCAATGCCGCCCGTGATGACTTTTTGCGGTTGTTTGACTCTGACCTGTCATTGCCGGTGTTCCCACCCACTCGTGCCGGCACTCGACGGGCAAGGGAACTGATCGACCAATTGAAACAATGCGCGTGCGAGGAGTTAAAAACGTGATCGCTAGGTATCGAATCCTGTATACCCTGGATCCAGATCATCGCGTCTGGCAGGCCGCCGGGGCTGTCTTTGAGAGAACCTTTGGCGGCCCCAAGATGGCAGCCGTGCCGGTGGCTGGTGCCGGCGACGTGAAGGTCAACTGGCGCGATTGGCAAGACATCGCTGAGCGCGAGCGAGAGCATGACTTTTTCGAACTGCGCCTGGAGAACTATGACGTGGTTTTTCGTGACCACGCAGACCGCTACCGTCTCTCCGACGAGATTTACGACATGGAGGGCGAGTCGTACAAGGACATTCGCCAGCGCCTATACCAGCGATATGTCCTGGGTGTGGAGCCGGTCCCGCCGCTAGCCAGTCTGGTCTACGACCGCCCAACCGAGCCTGTTCTGGAAGCGACGACGATATATGAAGAACCCATCGAATACACATCTCACGAGGAGGAAACCACATGACAGCAACTATCCTGGACGGCAAGGCCCTGGCCAAGACCCTGCGCGGCGAGATCAACGAAGCCGTGGCCGCGTTCAAGTCCGAATTCGGCTACGTGCCGGCCATCGCCGTGGTGCGGGCCGGCGAGGACCCGGCCTCGGTGAGCTACTCTGGGCAGATCCAGCGGACGTTTGAGAAACGAGGCATGGCCTTTAGCCTGCACACCCTGCCAGAGACCGCCACCCAGGCCGAGATCGTGGCCCTGGTGGAACAACTCAACGCCGACTCTAACGTCCACGGCATCATGGTGCAGGAGCCACTGCCCAAAGGCATCGACGAGGCGGCAGTGAAGGCAGTGCTTTCGCCGGCCAAGGACGTGGACGGAGTGCACCCGGTGAACACCGGCCGGCTGGCGCAGGCGGCGCCGGTGGGCCGGCCCTCCGGCGTGGGGCCGTTCTTTGTGCCGGCCACCCCTGCCGGCGGCCTGGAGATGCTGAAACGCTACGAGGTGACCATCAGCGGCAAGATGGCCGTGGTGGTGGGCCGCAGCACCATCGTTGGCAAGCCGATGGCCCTGCTGCTCCTGCGGGAGAACGCCACCGTGACCGTGGCCCACTCGCGGACGCCGGACCTGGCCGGCGTGTGCCGCCAGGCAGACATCCTGTGCGCCGCCGTGGGCCGGCCCGGCATCATCACCGCCGACATGGTCAAGCCCGGCGCGGTGGTCATTGACTTTGGCGTGAACTTTGTGGAAGGCAAGATGCGCGGCGACGTGGACTATGAGGGCGTGAAGGAAGTGGCCGGCATGATCACCCCGGTCCCCGGCGGCACCGGCCCCATGACCAACGTCATGCTGGCGCGGAACGTGCTGGAAGCGGCGCGCCGGCAGGCGCAATAGCAACTGGCAACTCGTGTCGTTTAGTTGGCGTTCTGGAGGCAAAGCTTTAGCTGGTTTCTGCCCTATAGTATCCCGCCTGCCTGTCCACTTTAGTGGGAAGGCTCGACTCCAGTCTTAACTTGATGACATTGACTGGCAACTGGCTGTCAGCTTTTAGCGGTCAGCCTGGGGCGGGAAGCAGATTGCCAAACGCTGATGGCTGACCGCTAATCGCTTATTGGGACGCCGCAATCAAACACGCAACACGCAATAGGAGGAGCATGGACGAGCTAAAAGAACGCATCCGTCGTGAAGGCAAGGACCTGGGCCGGGGTATCCTCAAGGTGGACGGCTTTATCAATCACCAGGTGGACCCGGACCTCATGGTGCGGGTGGGGCAGGAACTGGCGCGCCGGTTCCGTCGCCAGGACGTGACCAAGGTGCTCACCGCCGAGATCTCGGGCATCGCGCCGGCCTTTACCACCGCCCTGGCCCTGAACGTGCCGGTGGTCTATGCCCGCAAGACCCGGCCGGTGACCATGCCCCCGGCCGTCTTTGTGGCCCAGGCCCCCTCGCACACCAAGGGCGGCACCGTGAACCTGATGGTCTCGCCCGAGTTCCTGGGGCCCGGCGACCGGGTCCTCATCGTGGATGACTTTTTGGCGTCTGGCAGCACCATCGTGGCCCTGGCAAACCTGGTGTTCATCTCCCGGGCCACGCTGGTGGGCATCGGCACCGTCATCGAGAAGGCCTTTGAGAGCGGACGCCAAGAGTTGGAAGCCCTGGGCGTGCCGGTGGAGGCGGTGGTGTCCGTCACGTCCATGGACGGCGGCCACTTTGTGTTCGTCGATGAGGGGGACACGTGACCGACGAATCGTGGCGCAGATTTTCCAGTCTGCTGCCTGGACAGGCTGGAAAGCGTGCCCCTCGCGAAGCCATCGCCATCCTGGACTTTGGGTCCCAGTATTCGCAGCTCATCGCCCGACGTGTGCGCGAGGCCCACGTCTACTGCGAACTCTTCCGCTGGGACGCGCCGCCGGACCGCGTGCTGGCCCTGTCCCCACGTGGGTTCATCCTGTCCGGCGGCCCAATCAGCGTCTATGCCCCCAACGCACCGCCGTTGCCGGCCTACGTCCTGGACAGCGGCCAGCCGGTCCTGGGCATCTGTTACGGCATGCAACTGCTGGCTCACGCCCTGGGTGGGCGCGTGGCCCCGGCCCGGGAGCGCGAATACGGCCCGGCGCAGTTGGATGTGTTGGACCCGGCCTGTCCCCTGTTCGCTGGCCTGCCGAGAACCCTGGACGTGTGGATGAGCCACGGGGACCGGGTGGAGGCCCTGCCGCCGGGCTTCAAGGCCGTGGCCCGCACCGGCGACGCACCGGTGGCGGCGATGGCCGATGGCACACACCATCGCTATGGCCTCCAGTTCCACCCGGAGGTGACGCACACGCCCCGGGGGCCGGACATCCTGGCCAACTTTATGGCGCGCGTCTGCGGGCTGCGCGGGACGTGGACGCCGGGTTCGTTTATCCAGGAGGCTGTGGCTCGCATCCGAGAGCAGGTGGGTGATGAGAATCACGTGCTCTGCGCCGTCTCTGGCGGCGTGGACTCGACGGTGACGGCCGTGCTGGTCGCGCAAGCCATCGACGATCGGCTCACGTGTGTCTTTGTGGATCACGGCCTGCTGCGCCGGGACGAGGCTCGCCAGGTGCTGGATGTGTTGAACCATCACCTCCCGGCGGAGGTCATCGCCGTCGACGACCGGGAGCGCTTCCTGGCGGCCCTGGCCGGCGTGGAGGACCCGGAGGCCAAGCGCCTCATCATCGGCGAGACGTTCGTGCGCGTGTTCGAGGAGGAGGCGCAGCGGCTGCGTACCTCAGCCACCCACCTGTCGTTCCTGGCTCAGGGTACCCTCTACCCGGACGTCATCGAGAGCAGCGCCGCCGACACCCGCGCCGCCGACCGCATCAAGACGCACCACAACGTGGGCGGCCTGCCGGCCGACATGGACTTTCAACTCCTGGAGCCGTTGCGGTATCTGTTCAAGGACGAGGTCCGGGCGGTGGGGCTGGAGCTGGGCTTGCCAGAAGACGTGGTGTGGCGGCACCCGTTTCCCGGGCCGGGCCTGGCGGTGCGCATCCTGGGCGCGGTGACGCCGGACCGCATCGCCACGTTGCAAGCCGCCGACGCCATCGTGCTGGAGGAGTTGCGAACCGCCGGCTGGTACCGGCGCACGGCCCAGGCCTTTGCCGTGTTGCTGCCGGTGCGCAGCGTCGGCGTCATGGGCGACGAGCGCACCTATGCCCACGTGGTGGCCGTGCGCGTGGTCACGTCGGAGGATTTCATGACCGCCGACTGGGCGCGTCTGCCCCACGACTTGCTGGCGCGCCTCGCTTCGCGCATCGTGGGGGAGGTGCCCGGCGTGAACCGCGTGGTCTATGATATCTCGTCCAAGCCCCCGGCCACCATCGAGTGGGAGTGAGCGCTCGCACAGCACAAGACGTAAAGAGGAGATGAACCGATGGCAAGGAAAAAGGGAAGGAAGGAACGGGTTCGTAAGAGCAAAAAGAAAGAACAGGAGGTAAAAAAGATTCCCATGTCTCAAGAAGAACGCGATTACTATCATACGTTGTATCGGATCGCCAAGATCATCAACTCCAGTCTGGACACCAACAAAGTGCTGAACGCCATAGTAGAGCAAACGGCAAAGGCCATGCAGGCCAAGGCCAGCGCCATCCGCCTGCTCAGCTCTGATGGCACGCGCCTGTTCATGAGCGCGACCCATGGCCTGAGCGAGGAGTACCTGCGCAAAGGCCCCATCGAGGTGACAAAGAGCACCATCGATCAGCAAGCGCTGGCAGGGAACCCGGTCACTGTGACCAACGCCCAGACAGACGACCGGCTCCAGTACCCGGCCAAGGTTCACGCCGAGGGCATTGCCTCCATGCTGGTGGTGCCACTCCTGGCCCGCGAAAAGATCGTTGGGGTGATGCGCGTCTACACGGACCAGCCACGGGATTTTAACGGGGGAGAGATCGAGTTTCTCCAGGCCATCGCCAACCTGGGGGGGTTGGCCCTGGAGAACGCGCGGCTCTACCAGGCCCTCAAGACAGACTATGAGTCCTTTTCAAACTTTCATTATCGCTTGTTCGACGGATAGGAGGAAAGCATGGCGATTCGAGTAGGCATCAACGGCTTTGGACGCATCGGCCGGCAGACACTCCGGGCCATACGCGTGCGCTATCCGCATAGCCTGGAGGTGGTCGCCATCAACGACCTCTTTGACGCGGCCACCAATGCTCGTATGCTCAAGTATGACACGAACTATGGCGTCTACCCGGGTACCATCGAGGTAGACGGAAACACGATCATCGTGGACGACGTGCCGATAACGTCTCTATCTGAACGCGACCCGGCCCGGCTGCCCTGGGGCGAGCTGGGCGTGCGCATCGTCTTTGAGTCCACCGGCATCTTTCGCCGGGCCTCCCAGGCGGCCGTACACCTCGACAACGGGGCCAAGAAGGTCATCATCACCGCCCCGGCCCGGGAAGAAGACATCACCATCGTCATGGGCGTGAACCACGAGCAGTATGACCCGGAGAAGCACTTTATCATCTCCAACGCCTCATGCACCACGAACTGCCTGGCCCCCCTGGCAAAGGTGCTGCAGGAAAAGTTCGGCATCGTGCGGGGGCTGATGACCACGGTGCATTCGTATACCAATGACCAGCGTATCCTGGACCTGGCGCACAAGGACCCGCGTCGGGCCCGGGCAGCCGGTCAGAACATCATTCCCACCACCACCGGCGCGGCGCGCGCCCTGGCCCTGGTGCTGCCG
>Ga0190284_1001266_pt1 | contig 11595 bp, 8 predicted proteins | sample 48691812_MG_FD_161668 | JGI IMG/M metagenome (GOLD analysis project Ga0190284, IMG submission 161668) | Hydrothermal vent microbial mat bacterial communities from Southern Trench, Guaymas Basin, Mexico - 4869-18-1-2_MG | ecosystem: Environmental > Aquatic > Marine > Hydrothermal vents > Microbial...
ATGTCGTTTCATCCGTTCATTGAGTTTCGTGCGTTCTTCGTTCGTCATCATGCTTCCTTCCCTATGCGTTGGGTGGAGCCGGCAGCGTGGGCGGCTGCACCGGTCCCACCTGGGTCTCTCCGGTCGGTTTGTGAACGATCGTGACACATTCCCATTCGGGCGTTTGGAGGATCAGGACGAAGTGAGCCAGCGCGTAAGAGTTGGCGTCGAAGACCTGAACGGCCTCGGGGTCCGGGTCTTCCAGGCGTGCGTCCCAGGCGGGGACCCGAAGGATGGACGTGTCCTGACCGTCGTACTCCCGGCCCTCGATCCGTTCCCTGGTGGCCAGGTAGACCAAGCCGGGCTTCAGTTTGAGTTCGAGCCCGCCTTTGAGGGTTTCGGCGACCACCCGCAGCATCTCTTCGGACCAGCCCCGATAGAAACACTGGATCAACGTCCCACGGTAGCGCCTCGACACAGCAGTGCAGGGCACCCTTGCCGTCCACCGCGAAGAGTTTTCCCGAGTCCGTCAGGCCCAGACCGAATCGGCCGACGCTGGTCAGGCGGTGGCGACAGTTGTCGGAAAGGTCGTGAGCCCAGGCCGGACCGCCGCACTCCACGTCGTAAAACGCCACCTGTGGCGTTCTAGCAAGTGCCTCCTGGGTTACCAGAACACCTCCGTCCAGGAAGGCACCTCGCCAGATGTAGGGGCCGCCTTTGGAGTAGGGATTGCTCCCAGGCCAGGGCGTCCTGCACAGACGCTGACCCTCAGCATCGAGGAGGACCAATCGACCCATCTCGCAGGCCAACAACTTGCCGTCGTGGTATCGAGGCCAATCCAAAGAACCCTTGGACTTGGACTGCCGGAGAAGCTCTCCGCGGTAGTCCAGGGTCTGCAAGCCGCGGTAGAAGCCAACGATCACGCCGTCCGGCACCGCGACCACCGAATCCACCTTACGTGGTGCCGTGTGGGTCCAGATGCGCTGACCGTCCCGGATGGCCACGACGTGGTCGCGCGCCTGCGCACCCACCCCCAGCAGGATAAGCGGATTAGAATCCGGCACGACAACAATTTGCTCGAGGGGCTCTTCCGTCTCGAAGGAGCTGATCCGGGATAGCGTACTGTCAAACTGCGTCACCTTGGCGCCGTTGTCGGCCAGGATAACCACACCGGGTTTGCCGTGGTCACCAGCGGCCAATGCTGCCTGGATGATGTCGGCGACTTCCTTACCGGCCATCCTCTGAAGCAGACCCGGGTTGAGCTGCTTGCGAGCGCAGAGGCCCTCAGGCGAGTCAATCGGCAGTTTCTCCCCGGTCAGTCGGAAGTATGCTTGCTGGGCCGACCGTCGGACCTGGAAATCCGGGTCCCTGGTCCAGGCAGCGAGCAGGTCTTTCACTTCAATCAGGCGCACCATCTTGGCAAACCGTATTGCGTTGCACTTGCCCGAAGGAGACAGTTGCGCGTCCCCGTAGCACCTGTTCATGTGGCGGACCGCAGCGTCGATGAAGCCCGGGAACGCCCGGACCCGGTCCGCGGTCCATCCGTTCTTCTCCATGAACGCCAGGATGTAGCCCGCGGCCTTCCAAGAGAAATCGATCTCTGCCCCCAGCACCGCGACCAGGGTGGGGAACTGATCCTCATCGAGTGTGTAAATCAGGGCGTTGAAACTCTCCTCGTCGATGTCGGGCGGTTCCGCCGCGCCGGTGCCGGAGTACCCGATGGTTTGGGAGCACCCGAGGATCAGCAGACCGAGCATCAAAGTGCTGATGATTCTGTTAGAGTTCATCTTTCTGTTTCTCCTTCTCTTTGCGTTCCTTGTCGTGCTCCTTGAGAGCGTCGATGATGCCCTCAATGTCTTCCACTGCGCTGGGGATGGTGTCGAAGCCGGGGAGGATGGTATTGTCCAGTAGCCCTCTCAGGCAATCGGCGCACTTGCTCAAGTCCACCCCGTCGTCCCCCGCACACTCGGCAAAACACTCGTTGAGGCAATCCCTGTGCCACTTGGTACTCGGACTGGGATTGGACGGGTCTGAGTGCGGAATGCACAGGAGTTCACAGTCCCACTTCTTCTCTTCCCCTAGTTCTTCGCAACATTTCTCCCTGCAGTCTCTTTGCGCCTCCCTGCTGCCGCAATGGGTGTGGCACGTCCCCATGCACTTGTACGAACTGCCGCATTCCGCACACTTTTTAATGAGCGCAATCTTGTCGATGATCCCCTTCCCCTTCTTCTTGGCCTTTTTGCCATTCTTGCTAGGGTCAGGCGGGGGCACGCCGTGGCCCTTTAGCTTGGGCCGCTTCCGCGTATTCGCCCGGATCTTCTTCGGCTTCTTGGTCCGCTCCGCGCCGTCGGGGTCGATGAAGATCAGCGGCGAGTCGCCGACGTACGTGTACAGGTTAAAGCCGTCCTGGTATCCGCCCTCGGGCGTCGGGTAGCCGGCTTTCCGGTCCCGCTCCAGCCACCCGATCGAAGCCGAATACGCACGGCGGTGGAAGTGGTACAGCTCTGTCCGGACGTCATACCACTGACCGGTCCAGAGGTGCGGCAAGTCGTACTTGGACTCCGCCCGGAATACCGGCCGCACCAGGCCCTCCAGGGCCTGAACGAAGACCGCGTAGTCCTCGAGATCGACGACACCGTCGCCGTCATCGTCAAAAGCGGGACAGTCTTTCTGGATACACCACTGGAAGGCGGCGAAGTCCGCCAGATCAACGTCCTCATCCTGGTCATAGTCGCCGAGGCGTCCGCCGACAAAAGTGGGCGCGCCGCGCGTTCCATAGAACAGGCGTTCGACAACCTTCCCGCTCATGTCCGCCAACGCCACGACACTGCCCAGGTCGTCCTTCAGCAGGAAGAGGTGCTCCTGCTCGCCGGCCGGCAAGTCGCCCGCATCCGTCAAATCCACCATGACCAGCGGATCAGGAAAACCGGGGCCATGCACGAACCAACGCTCTTCGGTTTGACCTTCCGACTGGGTGCTGTCGTACTCGGCGATGCAGGCCGCACCACCCACGTAAGCGTGGATGGTGCGGCTCACAGTTGAGGCCGTTCCTCCACAGGTGTACCGCATTCAGGGCACGTACCAGACGAGTTCCCCGTAAGATCATAGCCGCATTCCAGGCACAGGGACTTGCGCCACCGAGACCAACGAGTCCTACGACGACGCCACCGACGCAGTGGCCCACGGATAAAGGTGATAGTTGGATACGCGGCAAACAACACGAGCATGGGCCACAATAAAATATCGCAGCAAAAGATGAGCTGCTCTGCAAGCAATTCGTTCGGAAACACGGCGCTTTCTATTCGGACCACTCCGCAGTTAAACCTTATTCTGCTTGACATATCATGCGGCATATCGCTCGCGACGGCAAACCTCACATTGTAGGCCCAGAGTCTGCCCCGAGCGACACCGAGATGGAACTGCGGCAGAAGGCTCGGCTTGATCGACACCACCTCACGCCTCATCAGAAGATCGTCATTATACCACCCAAAAGGGCGTCGTCCCCCATAGGAGACCACGATAGCGATGAGTGTCACAACCATCAGCGTGGTCGTGATGAGGATGGCCGCTTTCTTCAGCATTGGTTGTGCCTTCGTCACCAAAGTTAACGCTAATCCGGCAGCGCCGAACAGGGAACGTATGCCCCGGCTCGACAGGCGGCGCGCCCCACGAAATACTTGTCAGCTATACCTTCGAGCATGGCAACCTTAGCTAGCCGGGCACCGGCTATCGTGAGAGCACTAAGTTGCTCGCATGACGTCTTGCACTGCTCGACCCGTGCGGGGCCCAGGCAAGCCTCCTCGCGCGCGAGTTCGCATCCTTTTTTGCACTGCCTCTCCACCGCTCTTGCCCATTCAACCGCCAGGTTGTAAGCGTCGTTGACGTCGTTGACCTCAAACTGCTCGTCTGAATGAGTGAGGTTCATGTCTTCCAGGCATTGGTTATACACACGTGGGTCGGGGCACATCGGCTCTTTTCGCTCCGGGGGAGGTTTTCGTTTCTGTCCAGGCTTAAGCTGCGGAAAAAGCTCGAAGGGGGGTATGCGTTTCGGCCACAGAAGAATCCTCCCGTCTGGGTCCACCGCAACACTTGGCATGCTGCGTACATATTGGTAGATATTCATCCCATCCTGATATCCATCCATCGTGCGGGGGAGTGATGTCAGCGGGTCACGTTCGAGCCAGCGGCCCAGATCGGGCGAGCACGAGCGGTACAGGAAGTGGTAGAGGACCACAGCCGCGTCGTAGCGCTGGCCGGTCCACATGAACGGGTTGCCGAATGCGGAGCGGTCGAGGCGCATCGGCCAATGCTCGCCGCTCAGCACCGTCAAGAAGGCGTTATAGTCGTCCAAGTCCACGTCGGAATCGAAATCGGAATCGAAAAGGTCGCAGCCTGCTTCGTGAGGCGTTCCAGCACCGCTGAAGCAGCACTGAAACGTGGCGAAGTCGGCCAGGTCGGCGTCACCGTCTTCATCAACGTCGCCGAACGTCTTGCGCGGGTTGATGATCGCGGTCTTACCGTAGGGATCATAGACGTAGCGCTCCACCACCGTGCCGTTGCTGTTAGCCAGCGCCGTCACGCTGCCCAGGAGGTCCTTGAGATAGTACAGATACTCCTCGGTGTCAGCCGCTATGTCGCCCACGGAGGTCAGGTCCACCATGACCAGCGGTTCGGGGAAATCCCGGCCATGCACGAACCAGCGCTCTTCGGTGTCGCCCTCCTGGGTGGTGCTATCGTACTCCGCGATGCAGGCGGGGCCGACCGCGTAGATGTGCGTGGTCACCTTCCGGTCGTCCTGGTGATTCGGCAGATCGACTGTCCGCACCCGGCGGCCGAGGGCATCGTAGGCGTATTCCTGAAGCACGGTGTCGTCGCTCTTGCGCGTCACGCAGATCAAGCGGTTCTCGGCATCATATTCGTAAAGCTGCGCGCCGTCGTCGGTCAGGTTGCCGTTGTCGTCGCTGACCAAGTCGATCTGCTGGGCCGAACCCACCTGTTGGATCAGGTACTCGTTGGCGGCGTTGACCGTGCGGGTGTCGGTCACGGCCTGCTCAGCGCCGACGGTCGTGTCTGTCGAGCGCCAGTTGCCCAGCATGTCCAAGTGGGTCCACTCGCGAGTTTGCGCGAACGGCCGAGGGGCGGCCTCGACCACTGCCGTCTGGTTCGCATTGAGCACTCCGCGCTCGAACTGCCTTAGCCGGTGGAGGCTGTCGTACTGGTAGAGTTCCGACAGGTGCTCGCGCCCCGGCGTCTCCACCTCGCGATACTTAACGTTCCCGATCTTGTCATAACCGTAGCCGATCCGTTCCAACTTGAGCGCGTCCTTGACGTGCTCGACCATTTCAAGCCAGCCGTTGGGATCGTGCTGCCAAGTCGAGTTGATCCCGTTGCCCAGGACCCGCCCGGTCATGCGGTCGGCCAAGTCATGGGCAGACGAGGTGATCAGGGGCTTGGAGCCGTGCTCGATCATGTCCAGCCGCCCACGTCCGTCGTAGGTCTCGTACAACGACGTGCCGTGCCCCGGATAGGTCAGCGCCCGGCTCAACGTGTGCACTTGGGTGTCTATCTGGTACTGCGCGTCGGTGGTGTAGGTCACCCCGCTCATGGTCTGTTCAGCCGTAGTCGGTCGCCCGGCATCATCGTAGGTAAAGGTCAACTCCGCCACGCTGTTGTCGGCGCCGGTACGGCGACTGACCTTATCGTACTCGAAGTGCTCCGCCGGTGTAAGCCCGTCGCTGTACGAGCGGTCGGTCAGCCGGTGGAGATCGTCGTAGATGTAGGTCGTCACCACGCCCTTCTGATCGGTACGGGTGTGGATGGTGCCGGCGGGGTAGTAGGTGAACCGGGTAATCCCATTGCTGCTGGCCTCCTCGTTGTCGGGATAGATCACCTTGAACAGCCGTCCGGCGGAGTCGTATTCGTACGTGGTGGTCTCGACTGTTCCGGTGCCGTTGGTGTTCGTGTAGGCCGTCAGGGTCAATACGTTGCCCAATCCGTCGTAGGTGTACTCGGTGATGCGTTTGAGGCCGCTGTCCGCGTCATCCTCGATCATCTTGGTGCGGCGATTCAGGTCGTCATGTTCGTACTTGGTCTCGCGGCCTTCGCGGTCGGTCAGGTGAGCCAAGTTACCGTTGGCGTCGTAGGCGTAGGTCTCCGCGTCCCCATTTGGGTTCTTCACCGAGACCAGTCGCCCGACGTTGTCATAGCCGTTGCTGGTGACGTTGCCCTCGCCGTCGGTCACGGTGAGCACCGCTCCGTTAGCATCGTAGGTGAAGCCGGCGATATTACCGATGGTGTCGAACAAGCCGGTCCGCCGCCCCCCCGCGTCGTAGGCGTGAGTTACCACATTGCCGTTGGGCACGGTGACGGTCCGCACCGGACCATTGCCAACGTAGGTGTAGCTGGTGAGCAGATCGGCACTCATGGGATCGACGATACGGCTGGACAAGCGCCCCGCGGCGTCGGAGATCGAGCGGGCGATTTCGGCTTCGGGGTTGACGACCTCGCGGACGCGCGCGCTGTCGTCATGCACGTATGTCGTCACCACGTCATCGTCGTCCGGCTCGCTACCGGTATCGTTCACTTTGCGGATAGTCTTGACTAGCCGATCGAGTTCGTCGTAGCGGTAATAGGTAACTTTGCCCGCCTGATCCACCATCTTACCGACCAGACCACTGCCCGGACTACCCCCACATCCACAACCCACGCCGAAGTCATACTCATAAGTAGTCTGGAGATTCAGCCCATTCGGGTCCACGACTACGCTGGTGCGACGGGATAGGCCGTCGTAGGTGAACGAGGTTTCAAAATACGTCTCGCCGCCCGGTTCAAGCTGTTGCCGGCGGTTGACTACATTGCCCAGGGCATTCCATTTCAGCAACGTGTCGTAACCCTCCGGCCCCTCGGGCTTGGTGATTTTCTTGGCCAAGTCGAAGGTGAAATACTCGGTCTTGGTCTTGATGCCTCGGGGATCGGTCATCCGGATGACGTTGTTGGCCTGGTCGTATTCCCACTCGGTGACTAGGTTCAGGCCGTTGGAATCTACGATTTGTTTTGTACACCGGTTACGACGGTCGTATTTGTAGTTGGTCACCACTTCACGTGGATCAGTCCAGTGCCTGAGATAGCCTTCGCCGTCGTATTCGTAAGACGTCTCCAGCGCCAGGCCGTTGGAGTTGACCACCGTTCGAGTCAGCCGACCCGTATCGTCGTAGAAATACTCGACCTCGACATCAGGGTTTTGGCCTCGCACCTGCGTCCGGGTCCGCTGTCGGCCCATCACGTCGTGGGTGTAGCTCGTGGTTACGTTCAGACCGCCTTCGTCCCTCACCACCGAATCAACGGTGCCGTTGGCGTTGAAGTTCCATGTGGTGGTGTTGCCGTGGATGTCGGTTCTCACCTGTTTCTCAAGTCGGCCGGGACGCCCACCGGTGAAGTAGGTGTATGAGTAAGTGATCGTCCGGGACGGTTCGGACCCGCCATTGGTAGTGAGGTTCTCACTGAGCAGATCGCCCCTGTTGGCGCTGTAGACGTAGCCCCACTCATCGCCATCCGGCTTGACCTTCTTGGTGACCAAGCCGGGCCAATTCGAGTCGTTGTACTCATAGCTGGTCAGGTTGTCCTCGGGGTCTACGATCGCCGTGATCTTCACGGTCTCCCCGTCGTAGGCGTAGTAGGTGGGAGCGAAATCGCCCATCTGACGCGAGCGCAGCCGATGGGTGCCGGTGCCGGTCAACATGTGCGTGCCCGCCGCGAAATCGCCTGTCTCGTCGTCGTACGTGTTGACCACGATGCGTGAGGTGGGGTCATTCGGGTCGGTGGGGGGTGTGAAGCTTAGAATGCGGCCCAACCCATCAACCTCATAAGTCCACGACGAACTGTAGAGTCCCTCGCGCACCTCAACGGTTCCACCTCGGGTGCGGGCCTGGAAGGTCTGGTTGGAGTAGTAGGCGTCGTCATCCCAGGCGTCGTCGTTCGTCCAGACCATGACGTAGCGGGAGTTGGGACTTCCATCGGGATAGGTATCCTTTATTTCCACCGAGTCATCGCTGTAGTAGATGCGATACTTGACCCCGTTGCGGAGGGTCTCCGATTCAATACGGTGATCCGTCGTGGATTTGTACGTGTAGGTCCGGCTGTTCTGTTCCGGGTCCTGAATGCCGATCAGGCGATCATCGTCGTCATAGCTCAGAATCGTTACCACGCCATCGGGGTGATGGATCTCCTCCAGCAGTTCGGTGCCCGGCCTGTACGCCAGGGTGATGGTGTTGTTCTCGTAGAGGCCCCGAATCTCGGTCAACAGCCCCGTGGTTTCGTGGTCGTAGATCAGTTCGGTGGTGCGGCCGCGACGGTCCACGATCTTGGTGAGTCGATACCAGTCGCCCCCTTCCTCGGGGTGGCTACCGTTGCCGGTAAGGCCATCCTCGATGGTGTCCAGATACTGAGGCGTAACATCGTCGATGAGGGCGTACTCTTCATAGCTGCCGTTTTGGTAATGGACTCGATATGTGGAGGCGTCCGGTTTCGCGATCCAGGAGAACACGCCGGGCATCTTGGCGGTTCCCACGCCCCCGGACAGGGGATCGTAGTTGCGACGACGCCCCTGGGCGTCGATCACCATGAATTCGGTGTGCCCCCAATTCGTGCCCTTGAAAGCGAAGCCGTTGTACGAATGGGTCCAGCCTGGTCCGAGCACGGTCTGCCGAAAGAGCGATCGAAATTCAGAATCACCGCCCGCAAAGCGCGAGTCGTAGCGCAACCGAAAACTTAGCGCAATCCGGTCGGCCACCCTGGCCTCAACCACCGGAACTTCGGTCCAAACGTTGCCCGTGGCAACGTTGACGAACGCGCCTGGACCTACATTGGCGCTCCCGATCTCTGGCCCGAGCCCGCGGGGTCCTCCCGGTCCGCCAGGACCTCCTCCAGGACCGCCACCGCCTCCTCCGGAGCCGCCACCAGGTCCACCACCAGGACCAGCACCACCGCCGCCCGCGCCGGCTCCGCCTGCACCGGCACCCGCGCCTGCACCAGCTCCGGCTCCGGCTCCGCCGCATCCGCCTCCACATGGCGGGGGGCAACAAGGTCCAGTACAGGGTGGCGGCTCGTCATAGACCGTGCAATCGGGAATCGGGTCGCCTTCCTCCCATACCCAATGTACACACCACATCGAGCCCGTTGCCAACGGCGGGTACATTGCACCCAGTCCGATGACCAGCCCAAACACCGGAAGCGCACGGAGAACCGCGGCCCACGTGTACCTTGCTTTCCTCTCGTTCCTGTCTCTTCTCAGCTTCAAATCGCGTCGGATAGACGTGAGATTCGACATTTGCTTTCCTCCTGGTTAATCTGACTGTTACTATTTAACACGAGCCTCTGGTCTCGGCCAGGGTTGGTTCAATTCGCAGCCCACGGGACACGCCATCGCTCCCGCAGGCTGCTACCGTTTTCATGGAGCGGAATGCTCGAAACCCGCTGCCTATCCGCCAACCCGCAAAGCGGTCGCTGGAGAGCATCCCTTACGTTTACCTCCCTTCTTCTTGAAAACGGTTTCTCTGCCATTGGCGCGAGCGGTCGCCTGTGGCTTCGCAGACACATCGATACAAACAGGCGACTGTCCCGTACCCGCTCACTCCCTCCGCAGGCGTATCCTCCCGTAGCCGTTGCCTCCCGGCTGATGTGCGACAGATTAGCCCCGGCCCTTCGCTGACCGTGTCCTCCGGCGTCAGCAGATCGGCCCAACGGCGAGCTTGAGCCTCAGTGCAAGCGCCTTGGCGAAGCATCCGTTGGTGAAACGCAGGACGATCTTGAAACCGGTCTCGCCAAGATCCTCCGCGCAGTTGACTGCGATGGTCACGGTCGAGCGCAACGGGTTCCCCCCGACGATCGGTTGCTCTTCGATGTTGCCGATTGCATGCAGCGGTACGCGGGCTTGGCCATCTTCGATCCGGATGACGAGTTCCTCGTGGTCGACACTCACGGTCGCTTCGGTCGGTTCGCGCACACCGAGGCGCGGATGACCTCCGCAATAGAGGCAGGGGTAGTTGTTCACTAGTCCGCGCCGCTCCTCTCTGGAAACGTCTCATCCAAGGTGGCGGGAACAATCGCCTGTGGTTCTTCGGTCGCCCCGACCAGCCCTGACCGAGGCAGGCGATTGCCCCGCACGTCTCGCTCTCCCTCCCCAACCACCTGTTGTCTGTGCAAAAAGACCTGATCGCCTTGCCATTCGCTCGCTGAGACCACAAAGTCGGGAGAGGCGCCGAGCGCACGGGCGCTCGGCGGTCTCCCGAACGGAGGGGATTGGAAGCCATTACATCTTGAACTGCCTGCCGCATCGCAGCCTTTCCGTTGCCGTGTGATCAGTTCATCTGGCGCGCGCCGTGGTGGCCTCGGGGTTCCACCCCTCTCCGCCAATATGACCGACCACGCGCGCACTCCCATCACACCCTCCCCCAATCGGGGAGACCACCGGACGCTGGCGCGCCTGGCGGCCCCCCGTATGGAGGGGAAGGAAGCCGAGGCCAAACGAGTTCTCCCGGCGGGCGAGCATCGCGTCGCGCACGCCGTGTGGTGACTAAGGGCATGTCCGGTGCCAGAGCCAAAACGACGCTCGGTTGCAGTGGCTCTTAATGGTCTCAACGGGGCTGAGTGATCGGACCGTGACGCTCGATGAGACGCATGCCCTTGTAATAAAGGCACTTACTTGCCCGTTGGCCGCGCCTGATCACGCGACCGCGGTAGCGGTGGAGTTCAGTCACGGTTCAGCGACGAGGTGGCCACCTGGCCACGACCTGGCCACCTGCATATCTGCTTGTCCTGCAACGAGTTACGTCAGGCCACCCGAATCTCGGCGTGACCACCCACCTGGTCGGTCGGCGACCTAAGCCATTGTGAATCAACGGATCGCGGTTCGGTTTGCGGACGTTCTTGGCGTGGCCACCTGGTGGCCAGGTGGCCAGCTAGTCGCGTCGTGCAAATCGTCCTGGCGACGGTCTGCGGGGCGTTGCCAACTGCGGCATTCGGCGTGCTACTGTTGCAGTGTTGTCGAGCGCGCCCAACGCTGTTCTGGGGATCGAGTATAGAGGGAATGGTTTGGAATGAACGCCGCGTAAGGGTATCATGTTGTCTTAGCGCGGAACGCGGGGGTGGTGGTATGCGCATGTCGAAATGCAATGGCTTCGTTGGAATGAGGGGGGCCTTGACCCATAGCGCCTGGGCGTGTTCAGCGATCTGCCTGGGCTTGGGTTATGTCACACCGATGACGGCTTACGGTGTTCTCGGTGACGTCACCGACCCCAATCCCATTGCGGGGACCAAGCAGGCGTTCGTGGACCCGGCGGACGACATGGCGCTGCGGCGAACCGATGATGACTCCGGCGTTGATCCGCTCACCGGCAACTGGCCCGAGTTGAGCTATGTCACGCTGGGACGGTGGGCTCCCACGGACGCCTTCTCCGACCCGTACTTCGGCGACTATAGCACCAACGGTGGCTTCTGCCGGCTGGACATCGTCCTGGCCAGCCTAGTCCCAAGACCAGCGTAGTTTGAACGCTTGATTGCAGGAAAACACTCGAAATGCCTTCGGTAAAGCGTTAGAGTGTGGTGTCAAACAAACGACAC
>Ga0190284_1001269_pt1 | contig 11583 bp, 8 predicted proteins | sample 48691812_MG_FD_161668 | JGI IMG/M metagenome (GOLD analysis project Ga0190284, IMG submission 161668) | Hydrothermal vent microbial mat bacterial communities from Southern Trench, Guaymas Basin, Mexico - 4869-18-1-2_MG | ecosystem: Environmental > Aquatic > Marine > Hydrothermal vents > Microbial...
GCGCAGGTCCGGCGGCAGCAGCATGGGCGTGTTCCGATCGATGTTCACGAATCTGGTAGCCATGTCGGGAGGGTACCACGGATCGCCGAAAAAAGCGCGCCAAAAAGTCCGACAGACTGCTAGCCTGTGCGGGCTTCATCCTCGCCGGATCGACGGCGCAGGGGGCGACGTACTACAGCCGGGTGGCTGACACCGGCGACTGGGACGCGCAGAGTAGTTGGTCAAACGTCGAATGTGGGGGCGACGAGGGGACAGGCTACCCCGTAGCCGGTGACACGGCCACGGTCTGCGTGGGCAACACCATCAACTTGGCCGACGATGAGGAGATCAAGGTTTTGGATGTCGCTGGCACCCTGAATACCAGCAGCCAGACGCTGACGATCTCGCAATCGGGTGCCGACCTGAACATCACCGGCAGTGGCGTGATGAATATCGATGACAACGGGATGGTCCTGATTACCGGCGGCGGGACGGGACACTCGATCGAGACGGACGCACGGCTCAACCTCTTAGCGTCCGGCTCCATCCTTCGCATCACCACCAGCAGCCCCGTCGCTATCGGCGGACTGGGGGCGATCGTCGGCTCGGACGATGCCGCCAGCATCGAAATCGGCTATCAATCAGGGGGCTCCACTCCAGTTGTCTTTACCAGTGAGATAACCATCAGGGGCCACCTGGTTATCGACGACGTGTCCGGCGAATCCGGCAGTTTCACCAACGAGGGCACGGTGGAGGCAGATGCCAGCGGCACGCTCAAGGTGGCGGTAGCCGGCACGCTGGCCGACGGCACCAACGCCGACCGGTGGAAGGTTACGGCGAACGGGGCCAAACTCAAGTTCGATTCCACCATCGGGGTGATCAGTACGCTGGACGGGAATTTCATAATGCCCATCGGAGACTCGACTTCGGAGATGATCCTTGACCGCGAACTGGCGACCAACGGCCGGTTGCAGATTTCCTCGGGCGTCGCGGGCGTTGTAAGGATCAACCCGAACGGCGACAACACCGTCACGTTTGACGCAGACTATGCGACAGACCCCAACCCCCTCGACATGCAGGGAGGAACGATCGAGGTAGCCGCCGGCAAGATGTTCACGCACAACTAAGGTCGAAGGAGCGAATCGCCTGAACAGCCCGAAAACGCAGGCTGACCGATCGATAACGGGAGGCCCCCGATCCACCACCTGTCGGATGGGGGGCCTCCCTGCACCTATCGACAGGAAAGACGGACGTGAAGGTGTTACGAATGCTCAATGTAAGACTGCCGGGGGAACGTCTGCTGCTTCGCGCCGCTCCCACCCTGCTCCTCGTGGCTCTGGTCCTGCTGACCTGCCCCCGCGGGCGCCGGCGCGAGCGGTCTGTGAATGCCTCATGGTCAATGGCGACAGCGCAAGGTCATCACCAGTCAGCTATCAGTTCTCACATGTCAGCCTTGAGTAATCGGATTCCTGATCTCGACGACATGATGCCCGCCTGGGTTCACGGCCCAAGTGTGCGTGTTGAGCGAAGACCAGTCCCCATCCGGAATCTGCAGTCGTCAATCCGCAATCAACTGGGGCCCGTCATCGCGGCGCTGAACGCCGCCAGATCGGCCGCGTCGACGTCCCCGTCGAAGTCGTAGTCCAGCTTGAAGCAGCCATAATCGCTCGGGGTCACGCCATCGCCGCCGAAGCAGCGTTGAAAGGCCGCAAAGTCGCCCAGGTCCAGGTCCCAATCGCCATCGGCATCACCGGCGCGCGGACCGAAGACGATCTCGTATGGCGGCGCCATTCCACTGGGATTCGTCTGTGTGGCAAAGATGCCCAGGATCTCCTCCGCGAAGAGGTCATACTCAAAAACATGTGAAGCACCCGCGACGAAGAGGTGCCCGCTCGGACCGAAGTCCGAAGCCGCTGCCTGTGAGATGTCACCGGCCGGTGGCGGTATCGGCGTCCTCAGAAGGTCGCCCGTCTCCGGGTCATGCTCCGTGACCCGCCCAAGTCCGGGACAACTACCCCACCGCGGGAGCACCAAGTCCCCGGAGTGCGAGGAGAACTCCAAGGCCGCGAAGGCAGTGTCTGGTTCGGTGGGAGGCGGGAGGAGCGCCGCGCCGCCCACACACACCCCGGTTTGCCCGTCAAACACAAAAACCCCGCCATCCACGTCGGTAATGTAGAGGTCGCCGTCAGGACCAAACTCGAAATCGTGAGCACATCGGAGCCCGCAGCTTCCCAGCGGGACGAAATCGCGAACGAACGCGCCGGTCAAGCCGTCGAACTCCAGGGCCCCACTGAGGGTGCAGTCCACATTCCTGTGGAGCACGAAGAGGTTGCCGTTCGGACCGCCGAAGGTCAGCTTTTGTGGCTTAAGCATACCTCCAGTCCCCGCCAGAATGAACGTCCCGATCTTCCGCCCGGTAATCCCGTCGTACTGGAGTACGCTGCCGTCGCTGGGGTTCAGCGAGGTGATTAGCACGTTCCCGTCGTGTCCAAACGCAAAACCGGTTGAATAGCCAAGATCGTCGCCGGCAGTGCCGCCTTTGTCTTCAACCATAAACCCGATGAGGTCGCCCGAGGTGCCGTCGTATTCAAACAGGCCGTGGCGGCTCACGATGCGATGCCGATAGCCCAGGACGAAGAGGTTCTCCTCCCCCGCCGCGCAGCAGGGGGTGATCTTAAGCGCGGACGGTAACACGTCGGTCTGCCCATCCGGGTTGACGACCTCAACGTCCCACTGCCCGCCTACCATGCGGGCTCCGCCGTCGAGGTCGAAGTCCACTGTCAGCGACGTGCCATCGGGGCTTCCGCTGACGACCGCGCCGAAGTAGTCCGGCTCATCGGCCTTCGCCAGCTTCACAATCGCCTTCGCCGGGTCCAGATTGGTCCCGGTTACGGTCACGCCCATCAGTGACTGGCAGGCGTTATGCTGCCCGACTGACAGACTCGTCACGGTGGGTCCCGGCATGGGGTACGGAGGCGCGGGTTTGAACGTCAGGCCCCAGGGGTTCACCAGCTCGCCCGATGTGGCGAACGTCCCGATTACCGCACCACTCTGACCGTCGTATTCGATCACGCCTTCGACTCCCACTCCGCCGTCGCGGTCCGAGACGACGAAGAGATTCCCGTTGGGACCGAAGGTCAAGTCCCGAGGCCAGTGAAGCCCGCCGCCCGAGGCGAAGGTCCCCACAAACGCGCCCGTCTGCCCGTCGAATTCGAGCACGCTGTTGTCCCAGAAGCTGACCACAAACAGGTTCCCGTTGGAGCTGAACGTCAGGCCGTTGGGCCAGTCAACGACCCCGGTGTCTTCGACAAAGACGCGTATCAGTCGGCCGGTTGTGGGGTGGTACTCCACGACTTCATTCGTATCAGCGTTCACCGCGAAGACGTGGCCGTTTGGGCCCATTGTGAGAAACTGGCCGAAGCCGAGCCCGCCTGGTGAATGCCCCCCGATGGCAAACGTCCCCAGCCACTCACCGGTGTTCGCAGCATATGCCAGCATGGCCTCGTTAGACGAACCTACGACGAGGAGGCTCCCGTCTGGGCGGAACACCAGATCGTAAGGATTGGCCAGCCAACCGCCCGAAGGGCCGGCGTTGTCCGTGTACGTCGCCGGATCATCGAACGGGGTACAATCGTCGATGAGCGCACCAGTCTGTCCGTCGAATTCTCTGACGCGGTGGGCGTCCCGCGCGATTACGAACAAGTTGCCGTTGGGCCCAAACATAAGTCCTTGGACCAGCTTGCTGAAGCTATGCCCCGGAGGATCAGGTGGTGTGACCTCCGTGACGAACACGGCAACGAAGTCGCCTGTCTCGCCGTCAAACTGGACCACGTTGTCGCTGGAACGACCCGTCACGTAGAGATCGCCCACGGCTCCGGTATCGCCGGCTTGGGCGAGGTGGGATGGCACAAGAAGAACGGCCGCCACGAAGATCGTCAGCAGCCGTACCAGGTGTCTTCTTTCCGCTCTTGAATTGCCGTCACAACTTCTCATCGCAAATCACTCCACCGTTTCGTTTCCTAGCCCCCTCGCTGATCGCCCGCGTTGGCGAGTCTGGATGGCGTTTCTTCCCGCGCGCTTGAGATTGAAATGAAGAGCGTCAGAGAAGGTGCCCTGGCAGCCTCAGTCCTTTGCCGCGCGCGCAACAACGCGGCGAGAGGCCAGCCGAGGACAACGTGCGCGCAACCCGCGAAGGATGCCAACACACGCGCCCCGGCTGGCCTCTCGCCGCGTCATGGGGACCAGGAAGATCCCATTCGTCCGGCTGAAACGCGAAGAACACGTTTCAGACGCACGGCCCTAAGCAACCAGAGATTGCCAGGGGATCGTGCTCCGTCCGACAAGCGGCGTTCGGCCAACCGGCAGGTTCGTGGCGTGGCATCCTACCTGGCATCCGGCCTAGCGACTAGGCATCGGGCCAGGTATCGCGGGTTGCAGCCACGAAGGCGCTCAAATGCGTTGCAGTCACCTGACTGCTGCGATAGACTCCTCTCTTGGTACGTCCAGGCCCGCTGCAGACCTCCGGCGCAGAGGGTATGCCCGCTGTCGACACAGCGACTGCGCACCCATCCGCCCAGTGGCTGTACCTGCAGCGAGCCGGGACTGGAAACGTTTCTGACAACCGCAGAATAGCAGGTATATTTCTGTTGTCAACAGGAAAAAGAAAAGAATTCCGCTGTTTCGCCGCCAAGCTCCAGGAGCTGCGCACGGCATCAAAGGCCAAGCAGAGGGATATTGCCAAGGCGGTCGGGGTCAGCCAACCCACCGTGCGGGCGTGGCTCGCCGGAACCTCCGGCCCGAGTATCGGGCACTTAATTCAACTCGCGGATTTCTTCAGGCTGCCGACAGTGGACGAGTTGATCCGCCCGATGCCTCACGGTGGGGAGTCCTGCCTCGTGCCCAAGCGTCTCCTGCAAGAGATGCTCTGCGGGGCCGAGGATACCAGCCGCAAGATCCAGCAGGTCCTCCAGGAGGCGGGCGCTGTCAAAAAGCCGACGCGGAACCCCGCCACGAAGGCCGGCCGCCAGAAGAGCGGGAGACAGCCGTAGCTCGGATTCTCGTGGTCGCTCGTCCCCTCTGCCGTCAGGCGTTCCTTTCGCCGGGTCAGAAGGACGGGTATCATGAGGCCGACCAACGAGAGTCCGAGATTCCTGGAAGCCCTTCTAGAAACTGGCCGGGCGCTGGCGGGGGTGACCCTGGCGCTAGCGGCTTGGCCTCACGCGAGTGGCGTACTGGCGTAGGGTTGCGTCGACGCGATGAAGAAAGCTGCAACGGAACAGAGCGGGGCTTTTGAAGAGGAAGTCGGGGTAGTCCTGGGCCGCTTGCGGGGTGCCCTGGCTGAGTTGCTGGCTGCGCTGCCCGGGAACGTTAGCAAGGGGCCCGATCTCCGTCGCGTGGTGAAACTGGACAACAAGCTGTGCTGGAAGGTGGTCAAGGTGGCAACGGCCGGCAATCCGCTGGCCGCAGCTATCCACGTGCCCAGTCCGACAAACATGAAGAGCCTGCTGAAGGCGGCCTCCGCCCGGAAGGTGCCACGCGATCGCCGAGAGGCCGTGGCCCAGGCGGCTGCGGATTTCGAGAAGCTGGTGAAAGACCATGCCGGTGACCGGGCTTCGTTTGACTCCATGGTCAGCGCCTACGGCGACGATCCCGCCGCGATCGACCTGACGCACAAACGAGCGGCGTTCCGGGCCAACAGCCACATCTGCGGCATGCAGGCCGAGACGCAGTTGAACTGCTGCTTCCTGCATCCGGCCCAGGATCCGGGCATGCTCGACATAGCCACGCTCCGCGGCGGGCTGAACCTGCGACGGATGCGGCCGGATGCCACGTGGATCGTCGCCGAGGCCAGGACTGCGGACAACGACGGGGTGGTCCGCCGGGAAATCGTCCGTGAGCCGCTGGACCCGAGCCAGGAGACGACGCACGGGTTGGCCCCCTTGCGGGCCTTCTGCAGCGAGCCGCTCCCCAGGTTCAGCACGGTTGGTGGGCAGGGAGGATTCGTCCTCGGGGAGCTTGCGGGCAACCGGGTGGGGAACGCGTCGGCGATCACCTGTATCACCGCAGACGTGATCCGCAACGCGGCGTCCTGCTACCAGGATGAGCATAACACCCATGGGGAGCTGGTGGCCGGCGTGCATACACCCTGTCACGTTCTGATCCACGACGTCTTGATATTCAAGGGGATGTTCGGGCCGATTTCGCCGGAAGTATGCGTGTACGACGACTACTGGCGGAAGATGAGCCGCGGCGCCACTGTTCCGGAGGCCGTGACGCTGGCCACCCGCGAGGTTGTTTCTTGCCTTGGACGCGGACCCTCGGTTCTGCCCACGCCGGACGTGCCGCGTTATGCGGAGATGGCCCGATACGCCTTCGCCCGCCTTGGCTGGGACGGGGAGCAGTTCGAGGTCTATCGCTGCCGGGTGGAGTATCCGGTAATGCACTCGGCCGTTGTGGTGCGCTTTCCCCTGCCGAAAGCGCCCACGATCTGAGGGAACGCAAGGCTCTGCGGACATCCCGGCCACGTGCGACGCAAGGCACAAGGCGACGCGCGTTGTTGGCCGCCATCCCCTCGCCAATGTCGGACAGCTCTGTCGCGCGCTGGACGTCCCGCTGCACGACATGCTGGAGATGGTCGGCGATCAGCCGAAGCCCAAGCGGGGGGCCGAACAGAAAGGGCTGAACGTAGCACAGCAGGGCGGGCGCAACGCGTGTCGCGATCGCACTGCCGCGTCATGCACCGCCAGTGCACGGTCTGCATCGCCCAGTACCAGGCCCGCGGGTATGGCCTCGAAGGCGCCGATTACGTTCCGTTCTCGCTGGAAACCGCCGCAGTCCGGTTTGACACCGCGGCGCGCAATGCCGTATCATAAGGTCCACTTACACCGGTGCGGCGGCACCCGCAAGGAACACGTGGCACTCTGCGCATCACTGGGTCGAGCCATGACCGGCCACCATCAGTCCTTGCGGGATCGACGCAAGCAGCATGGTTGGGTGGTGCGCGTTCTCAGAAAGCGAGGCGGCGCGAATCATGTCCCCCTCGGTGTGTGGATGGAGGTCCTACTATGAACCCTTCTGGTCTGTCCAGGCTGGTGGGCTCTATTGTCCTTAGCTCTGTCGCTATGGTCATCGGATGCAACTCCCCGCCGCCCGGCGGCGATCTCTGTGCGAACGTCGAGTGTGATGACGGCGACGCCTGCACGAACGACGATTGTGTGGACGGCCAGTGCGTCTACACGAACCTTGAGTGCAACGACGGTGACCCGTGTACAGAGGATGCCTGCGTGGACGGCCAGTGCGTCTACACGGACCTCGAGTGTGACGACGGTGACCCGCGTACAGAGGATGCCTGCGTGGATGGGCGCTGCGTCAATGCCTGGATCGACGGAGGTGGTGACGGCGACGATGGCGGAGGGGACGATGCATCCTGCGTCTCATTTGACCTGCTGAATGGCGAAACGCTCCCGCCCAGCGTGGTCAAACTGTACTTCCAGCTGAGCACTTGCGATGGCGATCCATTGGTCGGCATTCAACCCGGCCAATTCCGCATCGAGGAAGATGGAACCGAGGTATCGGTATACGAGAGCAAGCAGGGATACTCCCCGGAACCACGTCCTTTTGAATTGGCTGCCGTTCTTCTCTTAGACATGTCGGGTTCCATCCTGGAGTCGGGCAACCTCTCTCCGCTTCAACAGGCGGCGAAGGCATTCGTCCAAACGGTGGCGCCGGACCAGTCCGTTGCCGTCTATACCTTCGACGGGAGAGCCCACTTGCAGCTGTTGGCGGACTTCACCGCTGATGTTAATGCTCTGAAAGCCGTCATCGACTCCTTGTCCGGTTACCAGGTGGTGGACGAGTCCACGAACCTGAACGGGGCGGTTGTTCGAGGCCTGGATGTCCTCGATGATGAACGGGATTCTGTTGATCCGGACGCCCTGTTTACGGGAGCACTTATCGTCTTTACGGACGGTACCGACCAGGCAGCTCGTACGTCCGACAGCCACGCCGTCTCGGCGGCGAGTGACAGCTCCCACAGCGTTTACACGATTGGCCTGGGCGGCGAGGTGGACCGCGACCACCTGGAGTCGATTGGTAAGGACGGCACGTACATCGCGGATGATGTGAATGCGTTGGAGGCGGTATTCGCGAGCGCGGCGTCTGACATTGAGGCCATGGCGCAGAGTTATTACATCCTGGCCTATTGCTCACCGAAGCGGGCGGGTGATCACACCTTGGAGTTGTCACTTCGCGATGCCACGGGCTCGGTGACCTACGGTTTCGATGCACATTGGTTCGCAGGTGGCTGCTCCCCGGACGATTTTCTCGGCGATCGCTGTCCGAATGTAGCGTGTGACGACGGTGACCCGTGTACAGAGGACACCTGCGTGGACGGCCAGTGCATCTACACGGACGTAGAGTGTGACGACGGTGACCCATGTACAGAGGACACCTGCGTGGACGGCCAATGCATCTACACGGACGTCGAGTGCGAGGAGGGCAAGGTGTGCGTCGACGGCGTATGCATAGACGCTCCTCCGTCGATCGTGGCGTGGGGATACAACGAGTCCGGCAGCGGGCAGTGCAACGTCCCGGCACCGAACACGGACTTCGTGGCGGTCGCGGCGGGCAGTGCCCACAGTGTCGGCCTCAAAGGCAATGGCTCGATCGTGGCGTGGGGACAGAATGACTTCGGTCTATGCGACGTCCCGGCGCCGAACACGGACTTCGTGGCGGTTGCGGCGGATCGCGTCCAGAACCTCGGCCTCAAAGCCGACGGCTCGATTGTGGCGTGGGGATTGAATGACTTCGGTCAAAGCGATGTGCCGGTGCCGAACACGGACTTCGTCGCGGTTGCGGCGGGCTGCTACCACAGTCTCGGCCTCAAAGGCAATGGGTCAATCGTGGCGTGGGGAGGGAATGACCAGGGCCAGTGCGACGTGCCGGCACCGAACACGGACTTCGTGGCGGTCGCTGCGGGCAGTGCCCACAGTCTCGGTCTGAAAGCGGACGGCTCGATCGTGGCGTGGGGATATAATGGCTACGGTCAATGCGACGTGCCGGCGCCGAACACGGATTTCGTGGCGATCGCAGTGGGCGTGGGGAACCACAGTCTCGGCCTGAAAGCGGATGGCTCGATCGTGGCGTGGGGAGATAATCACTACGGTCAATGCGACGTGCCGGCGCCGAACACGGGCTTCGTGGCGGTCGCGGGAGGCTGGGAGCACAGTCTCGGTCTCAAAGCGGACGGCTCGATCGTGGCGTGGGGATATAATGGCTGGGGTGGATGCGACGTGCCGGTGCCCAACATGGGTTTTGTGGCGGTCGCGGGAGGTTGGGGCCACAGTCTCGGTCTGAAAGGGGGCGGATAGACCTCATCGGCTACGAACGAGTTACAGATCGACGCTCGCTGGAACATTGGGCTGCGCGTCCCCCCGCCGCCCTAACTGATCTGGAGTCGACTGGGTCCGATGATTGTGCCTGCGGGAGCTTATGTGGAACGTGCCGCTCGCAAACAGTGTGACTTTCGCCAATCTCCTGAGAGTGCTTCAGTATTAGCGTCGACTCGCAGAAACGGAGCTACTGGTGCCGCGGTTCGGCGAACCGAAGTCGGCACTGTGCCTCGCTTAGCAACATCAGCAAACCTGTCCGCAAACGGAGGTGGCTACTATGACTAGTTCCGGTCTCTGTACGGCGGTCCGTTTGGTCACGGTTCTTACGCTCGGCCTGATCGTCGGGTGCAGCGCTGGACCGCCCAGCACGGGAGATGGCGACGGTGGTGGCGGGAATGGTGGCGCTGCCCCCGACATTCTGCAGGTTGCTGTTGTCGACGACCCGTACACGGACCTTTCAGCGGTCGTAAGTGCCGACAGCAGCAACGAGAAGCTAGCAGTATTGGGAGAGAAAGATGCCGATGGGAATCTCCAGAGGATCACCGGCGGGATGTTTATCGATGATAACGGTAATGCCATCACTTTCTGGATTGGAGACGATGGGCTTCTTACAACTGCGGTCGTGGGAGCATCAACGTTCCTCTTCAGGAATTACACGACGGACACTATGGATGTCATCGAGATAGGGGGAGATGGCACTAGTACGGTGACGCCAGGAGTCGCTGTTGATCCGTATTCGTTGTCTTTGCTGCGCAGCATGGCGGCAGCGGGAGCACTGAGCCATTATCGAGTGTCAACCGTGTTTGGGAAGTCCAGTGCGATTCCGAAGAGTTTTGAGGACTGGTACTTAGACGTAGTACAGATCGTAACTACTTGCGCCAGTGTGATTATGTCCGGTCCGTTAGTATTCGTTCTGCAGACGGTCGTTGAGGATACTGTCTTTGACCCAGCAACCATCGAGACATATGAGATTCATCCCACTGAAATTGAGTCCATCGAAGAGTATTCCCATGTGGACGCCACACTCATCGAAGCCGAGGAAGTAGCCGACAGCGCTGAGAATGCGTGTGGAGGTGATACAGACGGCGACGGCGTCGGCGACAGATGTGACGACTGCCCGAGCGACCCGGATAAGCTTGTTCCCGGCAGTTGCGGGTGTGGCAATCCGGACACGCCGGGATGTGATAGTCCGGGATCCCTTGAGGTAGTTGCAACTGTGCCCGTTGCCGCCGATTTTCTTGCGCCCTTGCCGACTCGGGACGATATCTATGTCGCAACCTGGCGAGATTGGTTTGATTGCAGCATAACGGTAGTCGGCGCGAGCGATTGGCAAGTGCATGATAGCATCGCGACGGACTGGGACATTCACTCAATTGCCTTCAGCCCCAACGGCGAACAACTATATGTTGGGAATCGTGGCGAGAACTCTATTCGAGTCTCCCTACTCAGCACAAGCGACCTCAGCGTCATCGAGCACATAGTTCTGCCGGAGGACTTGGGTTGGCCGACTACCTTGGCGACTAGTGCTGACGGCGCGTTTCTCTACGTGGGCCGGCAGGTAGGTGCCTGGAACTCGGGCGTAGACGTTATCCGCATCGCCGACAACAGCGTCATCGAACGCATCGAGCTCGATCCGGATGATTTGGCGGCCGATCCGAAGAGTCGCGGTGTGTATGTTGCGGAATTATTTGGGCTTTCTGTAATCCAAACAGACACGAACACCGTAAGTCCTGTGCTTGAGTTTGACCCTTCAGACTCTCCATATTGCTACGGCCCGGGCCGCATTGCAGTCAACCCCGTCGCGGACTTCGTATACATGACCGCTTTTGGGCCCGACGATAGGACCTTTGTGCTAATCGTTCGGACCTCGGACAACCGATTGGTCAAAGCGCTACACGTTGGAGTCGTATGGCGCGAACGCGGTAGTGGACTTGGCGATCTGGCGGTGACGCCGGACGGGCGTTATGTATACGTCACTGATCCCGGTGTGTCGAGGCTGGTGGTGATCGACGCCACTGACAATATCATCGTTGCCGATACTGCGCTGCCCCATACGCCGTGGCGCGTAGCAGTGACTGGTGACGGCGCGCTAGCCCCAAAACAAGCGTACGACGATGGGCATTGTCATAACGGCGCGGGCCGGCGGCTGATGGCGCGGACTGCCGCGCCTGCCGTGCGTGACGGTGTCGTAGCACTCGATTGTTCTTTTGTCATA
>Ga0190284_1001270_pt1 | contig 11581 bp, 9 predicted proteins | sample 48691812_MG_FD_161668 | JGI IMG/M metagenome (GOLD analysis project Ga0190284, IMG submission 161668) | Hydrothermal vent microbial mat bacterial communities from Southern Trench, Guaymas Basin, Mexico - 4869-18-1-2_MG | ecosystem: Environmental > Aquatic > Marine > Hydrothermal vents > Microbial...
GCGACTCGTCACCCGGCGAACGCTCCAAGGCCATCAGGCCGGAACTCAGCCGCTCCAGGCGCTCGACCGCCTCCATCTGGAAATAGTCAAAGGGCGTTGGCATGGTCTTGCTCACACCGCCTGTAGCTTTTGTTCGGAACCCTGCAGCTGTCTCGCGGTCTCCAGGAGCGCCTGGGCGTTGGTATCCAGTTGACGCGCGGTTTCCGCGGTCTGCTGCGCCGCGGTGTCGATGTTCTTGACGGCGCCTTCCATCTGCTCAATCGCCGTCGCCTGCTGGCGGCTACCCATCTCGATGGCCTTGGCCGACTCCGTCGTGGAAGCCACCTGCTCCGCAATGCTCCCGAACGACTTGTCCACCTCCTCCGTCAAGCGCACGCCCTCTGCGACCGCCTTGGTGCCCTCCTCGGTCGCCATGATCGTGGCGTTGACAGTCTCCTGGACGCCGTCGATGAGGCTGCGGATCTCCCCGATGGAATCCGTCGCCCGCTCGGCCAGCTTGCGGATTTCACTGGCTACCACGGCGAAGCGCTTCCCAGCCTCGCCGGCACCGGCCGCCTCGATGCTGGCGTTGAGGCTCAGCAGGTTGGTCTGCTCGGATAGCTCGGTGATGATATCCAGCACGCCGCTGATCTGCTGGCTCTTGCTGCCCAACTCCAGCATGTGTGCCGCGATCTTCTCCACCCGTTCGTGGATTCCCTTGATTCCGTGGACCGTGCTCTCGACGCTGACCTTACCGCTGGCGCATTCCTTCGCCGCCAGAACGGCCTGTTCGGAGACACTGGTGACGTTTTCAGCCATGTTCTTTGCCGAGGCCAGCAACTCAGTCACCGTGCTGGTCATCTCCTCGGTGGCGACACTCTGGTTCTTGGCCCCCTCCGCTTGCTCTCGGCTGGCGGACACCATTTGGGAGCCGGCCGAGTTGATCTGCGTCACCACGCTGCGGAGGTTGGTGATCATCCGGCTGAGGGCCTGGCCCAGCAGATCCTTCTCGCCCTTGACGCTGACTTCAGTGGAGAAATCCCCAATGGCCACCGCCTCGCACACCGTCACCACGTCGCGGAGGGTCTTGGTCATCTCGAAGAGGGCTATGCCCAGCTCATCCTTGTCGCTGCGTGGCTGGATTTCCGCCGAGTAGTCGCCCCGCGCGATGGTGTCGGCCTGCTTCACTACGCTTTTTAGGCTGTCGATTGTCTCGTTGGCCATGTCGAACAGAGCGGCGATTTCGCCGCTTCCTCGGATGGCCACCTGTTCGCTCAGATCACCCTGAGCCAGCGCGCCGAGTATGTGCATGAGCCGGCGGACGGGGCGCAGGATACGGACCCGTACGGTGACAAACACCGCGATGGTCCACAGCAACCACAGCCCAGCTAATACAGCTACCACCCCTATCGCCGGGGGCCGGCCGGCGGTGGCGTAGTACAGAGTCGCGACTAGCACGCCGACCGGCCCCAGGACACCCAGTCCGACAGCCAGGGACACCCAGCTCACCGACGGTGCTTTCACCCGCCGGCCACTGGCACCGTCCGCGGTGGTGCTCAAACGCTCGTTCTGGAACGGTGCAAGAGTCATTTTGAAACTCCCTTGTGATGCTCCCCCGCAGCCGGGCGCGGTCTGCACCGGACGCGGTCTGGACTTGGTACGTTTGCAGCTTGTATCCGTGACCAACCGTTCACGCTGTCCGCTCCCTCTCGTGCTGGGAGCCTGCCTCCAGCCGCTTCGCCATGTCCAGGAGCGCCTGGGTTTCGGCATCCGCCTGACGTGCCATTGCCGTCGCCTGCTGTGCTGCGGTGTCGACACTCTTGACCGCAGCCTCCACTTGTGCGATTGCGGTCGCCTGCTGGCGGCTACCCATCTCGATGGTCTTGGACGCTTGCGCCGTGGAAGCCGACTGCGCGGCAATGCGCTCGAATGATTCGTCCACCTCCTTCGTCAAACGCACGCCTTCCTGGACTGCCTTGGTGCCCTCCTCGGTTGCCATGATCGTGGCGTTGACGGTCTCCTGGACGCCGTCGATGAGGCTGCGGATATCCCCGGTGGAATCCGTCGCCCGCTCGGCCAGCTTGCGGATCTCACTGGCTACCACCGCGAAGCGCTTCCCGACCTCACCGGCGCCGGCCGCCTCGATGCTGGCGTTGAGACTCAGCAGGTTGGTTTGCTCGGATAATTCGGTAATGATGTCCAGCACGCCGCTGATCTGCTGGCTTTTGCCGCCCAAGTCTAACATATGCACTGCGATCTTCTCCACGCGTTCGTCTATACCCTGAATTGCACGGACTGCTCCCTGGATGCCGCTGTTTCCTGCGGCACAGTCCCTGGTGGCCAGTTCCGCCTGCTCTGAAACACTTGCTGCGTTCTCGGCCATCTTCTGGGCCGAGGCGAGCAACTCACTGACCGTGCTGGTCATCTCCTGCGTCGCAATGCCCTGGCTCTTCGAACACTCCGCCTGTTGGCCGCTGGCCGTCTTCAATTCGGAGGCGGCGCTGTTGATTCCGACGATGATCTCCTGGAGGTTTTCGATCATCTGGTTTACGGTCTTCGCCAGGAGGTCCTTCTCACTCTTGACTTCAACGCGGTGCGTGAAGTCACCGACAGTAACCCCGGCGCATACTGTGGTGATGTCCTCAAAAGTGGCGATCACCTGATTGATCGCATGCCCCAATAGGTTCTTTTCGTTTCTGACCTCCACTCGGGTTGAGTAGTCGCCGGTGGTGACGACCTGACAGGCTTTGGCTACGTCCCGAAGGGTCTTGGTCATCGCGAACAGGGCCACGCCCAGCGCGTCCTTGTCGCTGCGCGGCGCAATCTCCGCCGAGTAGTCGCCATGAGCGATGGTGTTGGCCTGATCCACTACGCTCCGCAGGTTGCCGATCATCTGGTTGATGGCCTGGCCCAGCAGGTCCTTCTCGCTCTTGACGGTGACTTCGGTGGAGTAGTCCCCGACGGCCACCGCCTCGCACACCGGCACCACGTCGCGGAGGGTCTTGGTCATCTCGAAGAAGGCCGCGCCTAGCGCATCCTTGTTGCTGCGCGACCGGACTTCCATCGAGTAGTCGCCCCGCGCGATCGTGTTGGCCTGCTTCACCACACTCCTGAGGTTGGTGATCATCTCGTTTGCGGCCTTGGCAAGGGTGCCAATCTCACTCTTGCCCTCGGCTAGCACATGCACGTCAAGATCACCGTTTGCCAGAACCGTAGCGGCGTGAGCCAAGTCTCGGATCGGCCGCGCGATCTTCAAGTGAACGCCCACGATCACCCCTATGGCGCCCAAAAGGCACAACGCCGCCAGGCTGGTCAGCAAGGCGAGTTGCTCGCCGGTGTGTGCGCCTATGGAGTATAAGACCACAATGAGCACGCACATCGGTACGAGGAGGCCCAGACCGAGGGCGAGCGCGAGTGTGACGGCTATCGGCCTCTTGATGCTCAGTTCGTCAGGGGCAAGCAATCTGGCGGTTGAAGATGGTGTGCCGGGGAGCGGGGATGTCATCGGAAGACTCTCCTATATCGTGCTCAGTTGGCGGGATCGGTCCGGGTCACGCGCAATGACTCCGACCCGCATAACCGCTCCATGTCCAAAAGGAATACAACTCGATTGTCCACGTAAACCTGCCCCGCCAGCAGCCGGGCCTTATCGTCTCCGATCGTCACCGGCAAGGAGAGGATGTTTTCGGCCGCGACCTCGGCAATCTTCTCCACGCTGTCCGCCAGGATTCCGGTGACCAGCGACAGGCCCTTGGTCACGATGATCCTGCTGCCGGATCCCGGTTCGCCGGCGGTCAGCCCGAGCAGACCGTGGATCGTCGTGACGGACAGGATCTGCCCGCGAAAGTTGATGATGCCCAACACGGCCGGCGGCACGCCCGGCACCGGAACGATCGGCGGCACGTGCAGGACCTCCAACGCGTGGGCCACCGGGTACGCGTATGCCTCACCCGCCAGCGTCAGCAGCAGAAACTCCTCGGCTTTCTGGGTTTCCTCAGCGGGCGCACAGCGGATGTCATCATCAAACGACCGGCGCAACTCCTCCAATCGCTGGTTGACCTGTTCGACCTCGCTGCTTGTTGCCGTGTCAATCTGTGTCATTCGCACTTGCCCTCACTTCCCTACGAGTTGGCGGTCGATGCTGTCGGGATGACGTCCTGAACCGTGGCCGACTCGATACCGAGCCGCCGCTCGCATATTTGCGCGACGATCTCTTTGCTGAATCCGCCGGAGTAGAGCCGCACGCGCTGTTCGTCATCGTCCGGCAATGCTTTGAGCGTGTTGCTGAATTCGCGCATAGCAGCATCCTGGCGCTGCGCGCGGTTGTGGAGACCGGCCAAATGAAAGTGAGCAATCGAGAAGCCGTCGTCGAGGTAGACCGCTTTCTCAAGCTCACGTTGGGCTGTGCTGTCCTCGCCGAGCCCCTCATGCACCAGGGCCATTACGCAGTAGGCCTCTGCGGACATCGGCAGCGTATGGAGAACGCGCTCGCAGCACTGCAACGCCGCTGCACTGCTACCGCTGCCGGCCAGAAGAAGTGCCATTCCGAGCAGGCTCTCCGAGTCGTTCGGTTCCCGTCGGAGGATTCCCTCAAAGGCCTTCCGTGCCTCGGTGTTCTCCTCCGCACAGAGGTGTTCGATCGCCCGAGCACGAAGATCGTCCAAAGACGGCGCCTCAGGCGTTGCCACGGGTTCCGGCGAAGCCGGCGCATCGCGCTCCCGTGTCCGATCAGCCTCGGTCGTTGCACGCAACGGGGCGTCCGCCTGAGGGCAAATGGCCGCCCTGCTCTCGTCCATTCGGTCGGCTGTCGGCCGCCGTCGCTCGCGGCTTGGGCGGCGATCCTCACCTGAGCATCTGCGCGTCGTCGGAGCAGAAGGCTCGCGATCGAGACGCGGCGAAGTGTCGATGGGTCTGGCGGCGTGCGCAGCACAGGGGACCGACTTGTAGAGGAACGTGTTGCACACATTCAAGCTGGCGAAGCCCGACGAGTTGCCGTGCGTGCTCTCAGCGTGGCCCAGGAATACGTAACCACCCGACCTTAGACTGCGGTGGAAATGGGCCATAACGCGCTGTGAGCCCGACGCGTCGAAGTAGATCAGCACGTTGCGGCAGAAGACGACATCGACATCGCACATCTGAGTCATGGCCGTCGTGTCCAGGAGGTTCATCTCCTGGAAGCGGACCATGTCGCGAATGTCGGCCCGGGGGCGATACCGGCCGGCTTCCACTGGGTCGAAGTATTCCTTCTTGATCTCCGGCGGCACTCCGCGGAACGAATGCTCTGTGAATACCGCCCTCTTGGCGGCCGCGATGGCCACGGGGCTGATATCCGTTCCGATGATCTCGACTGACCACCGCGCCAAGTCCGGCAGGCTCCTGCTGAGCACTATGCCCACGGTGTAGGCTTCTTCACCGGTTGAACAGCCGGCGGACCATATCCGGATGCGGCGCTGGCTGGTGGCCGCGTTGCGCTCCAGGATCCACGGCAACACGCACTCCGCAAATGCTCGCCAGTGATCCTTGTTCCGGAAGAAATGGGTTTCCCCGACGGTCAAAAGAGCCGCGAGCGTCGCCAGTTCGTCTTTGCTTCCCGGCGATGAGGTCAACACGCGTTGGTATTCGCTGAAGCATCCGATGCCAAGTTCGGACATCCGCAAACCGATGACCTTCGCGACTCGAAGGTACTTGTCATCAGCGAAGTGCAGACCGCAGGCCTCCCGGAGATCGTCACGGAAGATGCGGAACTCGGTGATGTTCAGCCGCTCAGACACTGGCCGTTTCTACCTCCATCCCTGCGAGAGAGACTTGTGACAGCATGCGTTCCACATTGACCACCCCAATCAGTCCGCCCGTTGTGGAGCGTGTGACATAGTCGAGCCATCGGATGTCCACATCGGCAACGACCGGCGGCGGGGGTTCGAGATCGGCGTCCGTCACGTCGTGCAGGCCGTCAATCTGATCTACCAGCAGGCAGACCGCCGTGCCGTTGTGGTGAACCACGATCATCCTTCCCTGCCGATCGCGCTGCTCACACGGAACCTCGAGTACCGCGTTCAGGTCCACGACGGCAGTGGATTCACCACGCAAGGTGATCAAGCCAGCCACACGATCGGCGTTTGGCAACGGGGCAGAGAGCGGTATGGCCCGTGCGACCTCGCGCACGTCTCGCACGTCGATACCCAGGCGCAATTCACCTGTCCGAAACACAATGAGCATCTCGGGCGCCCGCCGCTCATCCGTCGCGCCATTCATCTCGCGCTCGTCATGTCCGTCTTCAACATCCATGGGATCCCATCATCCCTTGCTGATTGTGCTATCTGCCTGACCGTGTCGTTCCTGCACCGACTGATCGTTGGGCGGTGCCACGTCATGCCGCGAATCGACGGCGACGAGAGAAGGGATTCCCTTCGGAACGCCCCGTCGTACCCATGCGAAAAGCGCGACCTTTGAGAATCGCCACTGACTGCCCACCTTCTGACCGGGAATCGTTGCTTCCCGAGCCAGCCGGTAGATCGTGTCGTGGCTTACGCCGAGCAGTCGTGCCGCTCCATCCACGTTAAGTACGCTGTCTTCCATTACGAACCTGCCGTCCGTATGCCTTCCTGATCAAGTCTCCTCCAAGCGTTACGCTCCCTAATAGATCGGCAACACACAGCGCCACCTTATCTTCAGCCCGGGTGTGCCGGGGTGTTGGGTCGATGGCCGATAAAGACCACGTTGGTCTTCACAGACTGGCTGATCGGAAGTGGAATACGACGGTACGCGGAGACTGGCTCAGCTATCGGGTGTGCCGTGGCTATCTTGTGAACGGTTTCGGACAAGTGCTTTCAGCGGAAGCAGGCCCATCTGCCCCACCAGCCCGAAGGGATGACGCCCAGCCTCAGGCTGGACGTCGGCGGCTCGAATCCGCTCGCCCGCTATAAAACATGTCCAGGTAGGTAGTTACATCAAATAGGCGAATTGCACCTTTGCCTTGAAAGCGAAGAAAAACGGTCTCTTTTGGTCGCTGTAAGTCCTTATTCGTCCGTTTAGATACCACGGAACCGCCAGTAAACCGCCAGTAACTTGGGTCCGACTTGGTGCGGACGACCGGACGCGGTAGGATGGTTGGCGGTAGGCAATCTGGTTTGCACGAAGCGAGCAGCCGGGCAACGCCGTTGGCTCTCCCGTCGTACGAGGAGAAATAGGGAATCCGTGCCGCGCTGCCAGCCGATGGCCGGCCCTGCACGGCGCAGGCAAGCTACCTCCTTGATCGTATGACGACGTCCCTCGCCCTGTTTCGGCGTGTGTGTGGCGCCGGCCTGGCCCTTGCGACGATCCTTTCGGTCGTGGCAGGTCGAATCCTCTCCAGGCGAAGTCTTCGACCGGTGCAAACGCTAACGGAGACCGCCGGACGGATCGGTGCCGAGACATTGGGCGAGCGCGTCCGACTCGTCGGCACGGACGACGAGTTAGATCGGTTGGCGGAGACCATTAACCGCATGTTGGATCGGATTGAGCGCCACGTCGATCAAGTGCAGCAGTTCACGGCGGATGCCTCACATGAACTGCGCTCTCCCCTTGCCGCGCTCCGTGGAAACGCCGAAGTTGCGCTGACCCGCAACCGCCCGGCGGAAGAGCTGAGACGAGTGCTCGAGAACAGCATCGAACACTATGACCGCCTCTCACGAATTGCCGAGGACCTACTGTTGCTGGCGAAGGCAGATACGGGTCATCAAATCGTGCGGAAAGAGGGCGTGCGGCTCGGCCGCGCTGTCCGGAGCGTGGCCGATCTCTACGGGCCTATGGCCTGCGACCACGGAATCGAGCTGGTATTGGGCGATTGTCAGGAGATTCGGCTCGAAGGTGACGGCGCCCGGTTGCGGCAGCTTATCGGGAATCTGCTCGACAACGCCATCAAGAACACGAAAACGAGGGGGCGAATCACCGTTTCGCTCACTCCCATGAACGGAAATGCCAGACTCGAAATCAGCGACACCGGCAGTGGGATTCCCGCCCACCATCTGTCGCGCGTGTTTGACCGGTTCTACCGGGTCGATCGTGCCAGGTCGGCACAACACGGCGGCACCGGCCTCGGGCTTTCGATCTGCCGCATGATTGCCGAGTGCCACGGCGGAAGCATCGACATCGCCAGCTCACCAGGCGAAGGAACATCCGTGGTGGTTACCATCCCATTGGATCGCGGCGCCGATCAATCATCGCGGCGTGCCGGGGCACCCCTGACCACCGTGAAATCGGATCACTCTCGAAGGACGGAATCACAATGAAAACGACCATGCTGCACATTTTCCGCAATTCACCCCTGGGGCGAGAGAACCTCATGCAATCCGCGTACTTCTGCAAGCAGCAACCGGGGATGTCGCTGGTAGTGTACGTCCCACAAACGGCGCGGTTTACGATGAACCCCGGCGGCGAGCTTGTCGTTGTCGAACTCGACGAGTCGTACGTTCGATATCCGTCAACGGCACGGCAGCATGTCGAAGAATTACTCGCGGAATTCGACTGCCCGTTCGAGTTCCACACCCCCTCAAAGCATGACAAGAGTCACATGCCTCACCTTCCAGGCCACTGGACCATGATGGCCTGCCCGCGTGTGATTACCGAACACTCAAGCCGGCTCGGGCTGGGACACCTCGGCCCCAAGGTCCGCAGCCTGGCCAAACTTTCGAATTTCCCGATCTTCATTCCGAGCATGTCGTTCAAGGCCTGGACGAACGTGACGGCTTTTTTCGGAGGTTCCAAACTCGGGGCGATCGTGGTCAAGGCATCCTTGGCCATCGCGCGCCTTGCTAGAGTACCCCTTACGGTTCATACGCAACTGAATGGGATCACGCGAGAAGACTGTGAGAAAAGCCTGTCCGCGGTCGGCATCCTCGATACACTGTCAGATGGCGACATCCAATGGCGAGTTTGTGATGAGGGAACGCTGGACGAGAACCTCTACGCCGTGTCACACGACAGCCTTGTTCTGGTGGGCGCGGCCGGCCACAAGCTCATCCGCGAACTCGTCTTTGGCAGCAAGCTCGAAGCGATTCAATCGACGTTACCGAATCCGCTGGTCATCCTAGGCCCGGAATGCCGGATCCCATGGGATCTTCTACCTGAAGGCGGCGCATGACGAGCAATGAGCTTCGTTCGCCGCAGGACCAAACCGCGCCCACCTCCCGGTCCCCGCGGAAACACGTCGGATGAAGCCAGCAAACCAGCAACGGTACCGTCCTGGAAATCAACCGGCCATGAAGCTGACCGCCGCATCGAATAAGCACCGCCAGCAAATGCGGCCGAAGTTGCGCCGAACGATTCGGTGGCTGATCGTTCTGCGTGGCTCGCCGGAGGCAATTGCCGGCGGCGTGGCAATCGGCGTGTTCGTTGCCTTTACGCCGACGATCGGGTTTCAGATGGTGATTGCCGCGCTGCTCGCCACGTTACTGAGGGCCAACCGCCCGGTGGCGGTCGCGATGGTCTGGCTCACCAATCCGTTCACGGTCCCACCCGTGTTCATCACCACGTATTGGCTTGGCACGTTCTTTCAATCAGGCCCGCCGGTTGCCGAGGTCTATGCCCTGCTATCCGACACGATGCAGAAGATCTCCAGCCATGACTATTGGGCCCTGCATGACCAATTCACGACATTCCTGGCGGTTGGCTGGCAAATCCTCATGCCCCTGCTGATCGGCGGGGCGCTCTTGGGCACGATCCTTGGAGTTGCCTCTTACGTGGTCACTCTTAAAGCAATCGGGAGGTATCGGCGGCTGAGGGCAAAGCGCAAGCGTCAACGTGCGAGGGAGTACATTGATCCGACTCGACGCGCCAAACCCACGCCGTCGGAAATCGGCTCAGACCGAGGCACCCCTTGATGGGAACGCTCCAGATGCGGAGCGTCGCCCCTCTCGTTGCATGAACCTGCCGAGCGATGCGGACTGAGCCGCGCCAAGGACCGACTTCCAAACACTGGATACGTTAGGGAAGTGAAGGCCTTCGGAAACTGAGGCACTGGCATTTGTACGCGAGTTTGATTGGCCGACAGATCCATACTACGATGCCGTCTGCTGTGCTTTCGACGTGACCCATGGAACTTGCGAAGGAGCGAGTCGATGGAAGTGCCTGTGCTGACGGGCGACATGATCCTGGTCATGGCAATGATCGCCATCGCCGTCTTCCTCTTCATCGTCGAATGGGTCCGCGTGGACGTGGTCGCGATCATCATGATGGTCACTCTGCCGATTCTCGGCTTGGTGACCGGCGAACAGGCCTTCATCGGGCTGAGCAGCAACGCAGTGGTGTCGATCATCGCAGTGATCATCATCGGTGCCGGCCTGGACAAGACCGGGACGATCAACCGCATGGTGGCACCGATCGTCAAGCTGGCCGGCCGCAGCCAGAACAGGCTGATTCTTCTGCTCGCAGCCACTGTGGCGATCATCTCCAGCTTCATGCAGAACATCGGGGCGGCGGCGCTGTTTCTCCCGGCCATCCAGCGCGTGTGCCGCAACACGCGGGTCCCCATTTCCCGCGTCCTGATGCCGGTGGGCTACTGCGCAATCCTGGGTGGAACGATCACACTGGTCGGCAGCAGCCCGCTGATATTGCTCAACGACCTGCTGCGCCCCTACGAGTTGGAGCCGTTTTCCCTGTTTTCGGTCGCTCCGATCGGAGGAGCCCTAGTGGCCAGCGGCATCATGTACTTTCTTCTCTTCGGCCGCTTCGTGCTGCCGGCTCACAGCGATGTCGTGGCAAGCCAGGCTGGCGGGGCCGACATCAGTGAATTATACAGCGACCTCGGCGAGCTGATGGAGCTGCTGGTGCCCGAAGAGACGCCTTTGAGGCCGACCATCCAGTGGCTGAGAGACAACTTCCTCGTCCACGTGACGGCCCTTTCACCCGATGGCGGTAGGACCAAACTGCTGGCGCCCGACCCGCTGCGCCAGATCGGTCCCGGTTGCACACTGGCGGTGTTCGGCCGGCCACGAGCGGTCAAGAAGCTAGCCAAGATGTTCGGGATGACCGTCAAACCCGAGTTGGATGTGTTCCGCAAAGAACTGGCCCAGGATATGGCGGGTATTGTCGAGGCGGTGGTCGCGCCGCGATCTCATTTTATTGGTAAGACGATGCGGCAGATGTTCTTTCGCAAAGCGTACCGTGTCACGCCGCTGGCCATCTGCCGGAAGGACCGCACCTACTACGGCGGCCTGTCCACGATGGTGCTCCAACCCGGCGACGCCATCCTCATGCACGGGACCTGGGAGCGGTTCCACATCCTCCGCAAACGCCACGACTTCATCTTCACCCACCCCGTGGATGCGGAAGTCCTTTCGCCACAGAAGGCCATCCTGGCGGGGGCGTGCTTCGCCATCGCCATCGGGCTGGTGATGTTCAGCAGCTTCAAGCTGTCGGTATGCCTGATGGTCGGCGCGTTGGGCATGATCCTGACCCGGGTGTTGACCATCGACGACGCCTACGAGGCCGTGGACTGGCGGACCATCTTCTTGCTGGCGGGGCTCATCCCGCTGGGCATCGCGACCGAACAGACCGGGACGGCCAGGTACATCGCCGCGCAGGTGCTTGGAGCCATCGGGGATCCCTCGCCCTTTTTGCTGCTGTC
>Ga0190284_1001271_pt1 | contig 11573 bp, 12 predicted proteins | sample 48691812_MG_FD_161668 | JGI IMG/M metagenome (GOLD analysis project Ga0190284, IMG submission 161668) | Hydrothermal vent microbial mat bacterial communities from Southern Trench, Guaymas Basin, Mexico - 4869-18-1-2_MG | ecosystem: Environmental > Aquatic > Marine > Hydrothermal vents >...
CTTCCTGCATCTCGTAGGGATCAAAAGGCTTGATGACGTAATCGCGCGCGCCCAACCGGAAGACCTGCACGACCAACTCGGCAGACTCGCGGACGGTCGTGAAGATGATTGGGGTGTCTACATTCTGTTGTTGCAGCGCCTGCAGTACCTCAAGGCCGTTCATCTTCGGCAATTGCATATCCAGGACGATGAGATCTGGATGCTCCTCTAGAGCCAGCCGAAGCCCCTCCTCGCCGTCCAGGGCCACGATGGGCCGATAGCCGCTGGGTTCAAGCACCAGTTCGGCCAGTAGTTGCTGTGTCTCGGAGCTATCGTCTATGACCAGAATACGTTTCTGTGCCATGGATCCCTCCTACTCTGCACCTAAATATACACGAATTTGCGCTATAGTCAATTTGCAAGTCTGGATGTTAGATGCTGGTTGAAGGGAAGGTTTACCCTGGTACTTCTCCGTCGGCTTGGGCTAGGGCGGCGGTGGGGAGGGTGAAAGCGACGGTGAGACCGCCGCCGGGAGTAGGCTCGGCCCAGGCGCGGCCACCGTGGGCCTCCACGATGTGGCGGGCAATGGCCAGGCCCAGGCCGCTGCCGCCCGTGGCCCGCCGCCGGGTCGGGTCCCCTCGCCAGAACCGTTCAAAAAGGTGGGACAGATTCTCGGTCGGCACCCCGGGGCCATCGTCAGCGACGGTTATGGTTATCTCCTGTCCTTGATCCGTCGCCCGCACGGCGACGTGTCTCCCCTCCGGCACGTACCGGAGAGCGTTGCTCAACAGGTTCCCCATCACCTGCACCAGCCGGTCCCGGTCCGCTGTGACCAGGGGGAGGGTGGGGGGTGTCTCAAGCGTCATATTCACCGCCCGCTCCTGAGCCTGGAGCCGATGGGCCTCTACTACCTCTCGCAGGAAGGCGACCAGGTCGAGCGGGGCCGTGTGGAGGCGGAGTTGTCCGGCGTCGGCCATAGCCAGCAGGCGCAAGTCCTCCACCAGACGGGCCAGCGTCCGCACCTGGGCCTGCGCCGCCAGCAGGTTCTCCCGGTCAGTGGGATAGACCCCGTCCAGCATCGCCTCCAGAGCACCCTGGAGGACGGTGAGGGGGGTGCGCAGTTCGTGGGCTACATCGGCGGTCTGGTTCCGGCGGGCTTTCTCAGCGCGGGCCAGGCTCCCTGCCATCTGGTTAAAGGCATCGGCCAGTTGGGCTACTTCGTCATGCCCCTGAACCGGGGCACGGATGGTAAGGTCGCCTTCAGCGATGGTCTGGCTGGCGACAGTAAGGCGGCGCAGGGGGGCGACGATGGAGCGAAACAGCAGCCCCCCGACGATCAACGCGACGACCGTCGCAGCCAGCGCGGCGATCCAGAGGGCCGCGCGGACGCGAGACAGGAATTGAGCCTGGGGCGGATCCAGGGGCAGTGCTGTCTGAGTCTGGGTGGAGGGGAGAAGATAGCCCGCGACCTGACCCTGTACTTCGATGGGGATGCCGGACTCCAGTTCCGCCTGGGAAGCGGTGCCGCTGGGGGATTTTTCTGTGTCGCCCATGATTTGCATCTCTGGGTCAACCAGCCGGAAGTCGAGCATCGGGGGTCCCATTCCTCCCCTACCTCTCCCAGGGTCTTGCTGTCCTATTCTCTGAGTGGTTTGCAGTGTATCCTGGACCCCCTCCCAGGAGTTGTGCTCGGCGTAATAGGCGGCTAGCTCCACCACCTGCTGTTCCCACCTTCCCCCTTGAGTGAAGGCGTAGCGGCGAAATTCGATCTCGGTGACCCACCCGGATAGAAGCGCCACCGTCCCGACCGCCACCAGGATAACTGCCAGGAAGGTCAGCATCCCCTTCCAGTATAAAGGGAAGCGAAGCGGCTCTTTCCAGCTAGGCATCATCTGGCTCCGAGGTCAAGAGATACCCAATTCCCCGCACAGTTAGGATGTAGCGTGGGTGAGCGGGGTCCGGCTCCAGTTTGCGCCGCAGGTTCTTGACGTGGGCATCCACCGTCCGCTCGTAGGCCTCGAAGGCGACCCCCTGTACCGCCTCCAGGAGCTCGGCCCGGGTGAAGACCCGGCCCGGGGTGGTCATCAGCGTTTCCAGGATGGAGAACTCGGTGGGGGTCAGATCCAACGGTTGTTCCGACACCGTCACCGTGTGGGTGGTCCGGTCGAGGGTGAGGGGACCGGCGCGGAGAACCTGGGGGGCTTCGGGAGGGGCCTGAGCGCGGCGCAGGATGGCACGGATCCGGGCGACCACTTCCCTGGGGCTGAAGGGCTTGGTAACATAGTCGTCGGCGCCCAGTTCCAGGCCCACGATGCGGTCAGTCTCCTCGGCCCGTGCGGTGAGCATAATGATGGGGATGTTCCGCTCGCGGCGGATGCGGCGGGTGAACTCCAGCCCGTCCATGCGGGGCATCAGGACGTCCAGCACCACCAGGTCGGGCTTCTCGTGGCGGGCGACGTAGAGGGCTTCCTGGCCGTCGGATGCGGTCACGACGTGGAAGCCGGCCTCCTCCAGGTAAGCCCGCACCAGTCGCACGATTTCGGGTTCGTCGTCAACGACGAGGATGGTCTGAGTCATTGGATCTTGATTGTAGCACAGAATCCGCAAGTTGGCTATGATTCTCGTTTCGGCCACTTGCTCGGCGGGGATTTGACAATCCCCGCTCCAGCCACCGGATTTGGCAATCCGGCGGGAGCAGTTGGCCGAAACAAAGACCAACGCCCGCAAGTTCGCTATCGCAAAAGGCGGAGAATAGGCTAAGGCGCGTCGCCAAAGCCCGGCTCGGAGAGGTCGCAGATGCCGTTGTCGTTGGTGTCCACGTAACGTTTGCACTGGCCGGGTTAGGGGTCGTTGACCTGGCCAAAGGGGCAGGCTACCGTGCCGGGCGTCGCCGTTGCCGGGGGCGTCTCCGTCGCTGTGGGGGTGATGGCGTCTGGTGTAGCCGCCGGCTCGTCCGGCGTTTCTGCCAGTTCGTCGCTTGATGGCGTGACCCCGCCGGTGGGTACGTCGGGGCTTTCGCTCTCCAAAGTGGGAGCCGCCTGCTCACTGTCGCAGCGTCCGTCGCCGTCCATGTCCACGAAAGCCGGGCATGACTCGGTGCAGCCGCCAGTCAGGAAGGCCGCGCCGATCAAGAGGCCAGCCAGTAACAATATGCCAATGACCGCCAGGATTTTAACTGTGCGTTTCATCAGTCACTCTCCTCGTGCCCCCCTGGCTCCAGTCCCAGGATGATGTTCGCCACGTCCGAAGGAGCATAGATGCTGCTGTCAGAGAGGGTACGGACGCGGGTGGTGGGGCTGGCCTCCAGGCCGTAGGCCGCCAGGTGAGCCAGCCCATCCGCCACCGGGATGTCGTGCTGGGCACACAGTTCCTCCACGGTGAACTTGCCCCATTCCCCTGTCGGTCCCCCGGCCTCGTGCTCCTCTACGGTCGTGTCAGGGGGAATTGTTTCCGCCGCCGGTTCCACTGTCTCGTGCTCCTCCGTGGTCGTGTCGGGAAGAACCGTTTGCTGTTCCCACGACTCTTTGATATTCTCGCCCCAGTCCATCACCGTGCCAAAGGGAGGGATGTGATAGGCTGAGCCTATCCAGACGATGATCGTGAGGAGCAGGGTCACGATGAACTCGGCCTTCAGCCTGTACGCACGACGGGCGCGGTCTCGCAAGTAACTGCGCAGCGCCTTCCAGTTCAGAACCAGGTGGAACACGACAAAGAGAGTGCCAACGTACCCGGGTAGCGTGTGAATTGCCTCCCACTGCTCTTTGTCGAACCCCAGGAGCCGCCAGCCCGTGGAGTGGGCCACGCCCGGCGGGGAGATAAAAAGCACCAGCCCGGAAACCAGTAGAACGATTCCTGTGAACAGCAGGTGAAATGACACCAGGCTGCGCCAGTTCCAGGAACGACGGTCTTTTCTTTTCTGGGTTGTTTCGGTTTTCATTTATCTCAATACCTCTTGTATTTGATTTGCCCACAGTATACCCTGTCTGTGTGAAGATTGGATGAAGGAACGATGCGGAAAGTGTATAGGATGGGCCAGAATCAAAAGCCCCCGGCCTGGGGTTTCCCTCCAGGCCAGAAGCTGGGTTCCGCACCGGCCTGCAAAATCCGGTACTGGATTGCTCTCTGAGACAGCAGCGCCTGTTTCACGGCGGTACGGTTTATTCTACTACTCCGCCGCGCGCTGGCCCAGCAGTTCGATCAGCGTGTCCAGCAGGATGTCCCTGCGCTCCGCGCCGCCTCCGCCGCCGGTGCCGACGGGCGGGCCCAGCGCCTCGGCGGTAGCGCGAGCCGCCTCGCGTTCTTCTTGACTCAAGCCGCTGTTCCGGCCGCTCTGTGGCGTCACTCCCGGCTCCGGCGTAGTCAACTCGACTCCCTGCTCGACGTAGAATTCGTTCAGGTCGGCGTCGATCAACTGCATAGCGGCGATGGCCTCCAACTGCTCCGGCGTCATCACTTCCACGATCTGGGTCTGCACGGCGGTTGTCTCCTCCGTTGCGGCGGTCGAATCTGCCGACAGGGCCTTAAGGGCCTGCCAGTACAGCATCAACTCTTGCGCCTGCTCCGGCGTGACCGCGTTCGCGCTCCCCTCCAACCTCAGGCTGCCCAGCGCCAATTGATTGCGTGCTGGGTAATAGAAAATCCGTTCGTCCTGCTAATCCGTGTTCTCACGATTGGGCCTCCAAGAATGCGATGACCTCATCCAACAGCGCGGTGCTCAATCCGCCACCACCACCATCCCCGCCGACGCCGCCATTCTCGGCCTGGCGCGTCGCGCGTTCCTCATCGCTGAGACCGTGACCGCCTCCTCCTCCCATACCGCCGCCTGCGCCCTCGCCAGTGCCCAGCGTAACCTCTTGGCTCTCGGCCCAGGCGCGTAAATCGTCTTGCGTCAGACGCATCGCGCCGATGGCGTCCAGTTGCACCGTGGTCAGCGTCTCCTCGATCTGCGCCAGCAGCGCGTCCACCTCGGCGGTGGCTGCCGCGCCGCTGCGCATCGTACCGCGCAACGCCTGCCACAACGGAAGCAGCGCCTCAGCCTGCTCCGGCGTGGTCGCGTTCTCCGCCCCGTCCAGATTCAGAATCCCCAGCGCCAGTTGATTGCGCACCGTGAGCGCATTTTCGTAACCAGTGTCCAGATCGGCACTGACATAAGTATCGCTCCCGGTCACGGCGGATGCCGGAGTCGCCTCCCCACCCGTACAACCGGCCAAAACAACGACAACCAGAACCAACCACAAACTCTTACTCCAGTTTCTCATTATTTTCCTCCATACATTCGTAAATTCGTAGATTCGTAAATTCGCTGATTCGCTATTCCCGCCGCAGCGCCTCGATCGGGTCCAACTGCGCGGCCTGGGTGGCTGGGTAATAGCCGAAAAAGATGCCCACCGCCGCTGCCGCGCCAAAGGCCAACGGGATGGAGGCCGGCACCAGTTCCGTGCGCATCGCGCCCAGTTCGCCAAAGAGATACGAGCCGCCGATCCCGGCCACGACGCCGACCAGACCGCCTGCCAGGCTCAGGATGACCGCTTCCAGCAGGAACTGCATCCGCACGTCCCCCGGGCGCGCGCCCAACGCCTGCCGCAGGCCGATCTCCCGCGTCCGCTCGGTGACGCTGACCAACATGATGTTCATAATCCCGATGCCGCCGACCACCAGCGAGACCCCCGCGACCCACGCCAGCAGGCTGCGGAACGCTTCCGTCGTCGCCTCTCGGGTGGCGATGATGTCCTGCTGCGTCTGCACGCTAAAGTCGGGCTGCGCGGGGTCCACGTCGTGGCGCTCCGCCAGCAACGCCGTGATCTGGGCGATGACGCTGTCCATCGTCTCGCGGCTCTCTGCCTTGACGTAGGCCGTGCGGATGCGGTCGCTGCCCACCTTTGTGGTGGTGAATTTCTGAAAGACGACAGTGATGGGGATATAGACGCGCCCATCATAGTCCACGTCCCCCACTATGCCCTTTTGCTCCATCACGCCGACGACGGTAAAACTCGTCGAGCCGATGGTGACCGTCTGGCCAAAGGGGTCTTGCGCCCCAAAGAGGTCTTGCGCGATGCCATAGCCCAGCACTGCCACTTTGGTCTTGCGCTCGTTCTCCTCGGCGGTGAAGAACCGCCCGCTCGCCAGCTCGTAATCGCGCACTTGAGGAAAGTCGGCGGTGACGCCCAGGATCGAGATCGCCTCCAGTGACCCGTCGCCGCCCTTTACGTTCTGCGTGGAGAACTGCTCCGCCGATACGCCCGTGATGCCGCGCACATTCTCGGCGATAGCCAGTGCGTCCTCGTAGATAAAGGTCTTGGCCGCGCCCGGCATCCCGCGCATCTGGCCGACGATGATGAGATCGGCCCCCAGCGAGTTGATCTGCTCGGCGATGGCGGCCTCGGCCCCGGCGCTGACGGCCAACATCATAATGACGGACGCCACGCCGATGATGACACCCAGCGTGGTGAGGAACGAGCGCACCTTGTTGAGCGTCAGTCCCTCCCAGGCGATTTCCAAAGTTTCAAGGAATGTCATTGCGCGCCTCCCTTGGACTGCTGCAGTCCGCGCACACACTCACTGTCCCCGCCGCGCCCGTCGGAGATGACCTGCCCGTCGTGCAGGCAGATGACGCGCTCGGCGTGGGCGGCGATGTCAGGCTCGTGGGTCACCATCAGGATAGTGACGCCCTGCGCGTGCAGGTCGTGGATCAGCGCCATAATCTCCGCGCTGGAGCGGCTGTCCAGGTTCCCGGTCGGCTCGTCCGCCAGGATGAGCGAAGGTTGGTTGACCAGCGCCCGCGCGATGGCGACCCGCTGCTGCTGCCCGCCGGAAAGTTCGTTCGGGCGGTGATACAACCGGTCGCCTAGTCCCACCGATTCCAGCGCGGCGATGGCCCACTCCTCCCGCTCCTCCACGTCCAGCCGATCCTCCGGCCGGTACATCATCGGCAGTATCACGTTCTTGAGCGCCGAAAGGCGGGGCAACAGGTTGAAGGACTGAAAGACGAAACCGATCTTGCGGTTGCGCACATCGGCCAGCTCGTCCTTGCTCAATTCGCTCACGTCCTCGCCGTCGAGGATATAGTTGCCAGACGTGGGGCGGTCGAGGCAACCAAGGATGTTCATTAACGTGGACTTGCCGGAGCCAGACGGCCCCATAATCGCGGCGAACTCTCCCTGGTCTATGATGGTATCCACCCCCGCCAGCGCGTGCACGGCGATCTCGCCGCTGCCGTATATTTTCTTTAGATTTTGCACCTTGATCAGATATTCGTCCATAACCCATCTCACTCCATTCCACCATTCGCCATTCGCAATTCGCTACTCCGTCTCCACCGTGCCAGTGCTGATAACTTCCCCCTGATCCAGGCCGGAGAGAATTTGCGCGTTGGCAAAGTCCCGCAGGCCGACCTCCACGGGGCGGAGTTTCAACTCGCCGCTCTCGGTGACGACAAAGACGGCGTACTGACCGGGCGCCAACTCTCGCAGCGCCTGGACGGGAACCAGCAGCGTCTTGTACGCTTCCCCGGCGATGATCTCCACCTCGGCGGTCAGGCCGACCGGCAGCGCGACCTGGACCTCGGGCATATCCAGCGTGGCCCAGACCTGGGCGGCAAAGGTGCCGTCCACTGTCACCAGCATCGGGTCCACCCGCGCGACACTGCCGGGAAATTCTTGGTCCGGCAGAGCATCAAAAACGACGGTCACTTTGTTGCCGACGGCTACCTTGTCCAGGTCGCTCTCCTCCAGGTAAAAGCGCACCTGCGTCGTGTTCAAATTAGTCAGGGTGACGATGGGGTTGGTTCCCACTGCCTCGCCGACGTTGGCAGAGACCTCCACCACGGTACCGGCGGCGGGGGCGAGGAGAACGGTGTTTTCCAGTGTCAACAAGGCCGACTCTAATGACAGTCCGGCCTGCCGCACAGCCCATTCGGCTGCTTGCACGTCCGCGCCGGAGAGGATTTCATCCAACGATTGTTGAGCAGCCAATACTTTGGCCTGGGCTGCCTGGGTCGCGCTATCGTCGTCGAGATTGAGAATTGCCAGGTTGTAGTTGGCCTGCGCGATCTGCAAGTCGTCCTGCGCCTTTTCCAGGGAACGGAGGGTGGACGCCCGTTCGTTCTCCAGGGCGGTGGCACGATTTTTAACGGCGAGCTCCCAGTCCCGAGCCGGGTCCCAAGCGACGTCGTAGGCCTCCTGGGCATCGGCGAGCTGTTCAATGCCTTGCTCCAGGTTGATGCGGGCAGGCGTGAGCCGGTCGCCGGTGTGAGTAGTCTCCTGGACGAGTGCATCATAGTCGGCCTGGGCTGCTTCCAGATTGACCTGGGCGATCTCTGACGCCTGCGCGCTGGTGCGGCGCAACGTCTCTAGTTTGGCCTTGGCTTGCTCCAGGTTCAGTTCCGCCTGGGCCACCTGAATCTGGGCGGCGGTATCGTCCAAGCGGGCCAGTGTCTGCCCGGCCTCTACCTCGTTGCCCACCGCCACCGCCAGTTCGACCAGCGTGCCGCTGGTGCGAAAGCCCAGGGCGACCTCCGCGACGGGCACCAGGTTGCCGCTGCCCATTGCCGTGATGACAATGTCGCCCTTGCGCACCGTCGTCGTCTGCAAGGTCGGTTCCTCCGTTGCCTCGGCAGGCATCAGGTAGCGTGTATAGTATAGGTAGCCGCCCACGGTCACTATGACTATTGCCAGCAGGACGATGGCCCACATTCTCTGTCGCTTTACTTTTCTTCTGGGTTTTGATCTCATTGCTTTTCCTCCTCTATCGGTCGTCCACTTCTACCTCGCATTCTCATCATCTCCTCGTTCGATTTGCCGGCAGTATACCCGGCTTGTGTGAAGATTTGATGAAGAAACGATACGGGAAGTGTGTAGAACGAACTGAACCAAGGGCGCCTTTTCCGTCAACGCCATGACACCGGCTCGCATCAAAACAAAATCAGCCCGGAGATTCACCGATCTCCGGGCCGCGTTCGTTCGGCAGCTATGGCTAGTCCTGGTTCTTGAGCTGTCCCCGTCCCGCCCACATCGGGCGCCCGGCCTCGTCCCGCAGGACAATCGTTTCTCCAGTGGTGAGGTTCTCGACAGTTCCGGCCTTGAACTCGCCATCCTCGTGAAAGCCGAGCACCGTTATCTCATCTCCGACCTCCAGTCCAAAGCCTTCCCGGTACGTGGATTGCCCCATACCGACCACTACCTGACCCTCGGCGGTCTGGATTGTGATCTCGCCGTTCACGACGGTCACTTCCCCGGTCTGGGTTTCCCATTCGATGGTTCTCACTGCCCCATTTTCATTGCGTCCCTGGCCTGCGCCGGAACTCTGTCCGCGCCCGTCGGAAGCGCCCGCGCCGCCAAAGGCTCCACGGCCCTGCGCCGCCTCGCTGCGTCCGTAAGCGGTCTGAGCATGTGTCTCCACCTCGTTGCTACCGTTCCCACGGCCCTGGCCCTGGCCGTAGGCAGTGATGCCGTTCTTCATTCTCTCGCCGCTCTGCCAGGTTTCACTGCGACCTTGGCCCTGGCCTTGAGCACCGAGTGGGCCTTGTCCGGCCTGGGCCTCTGTGGGACTCAGCAAGACATACCCTGTCCCCGCCAGCAATGCTACAGCTAGCAGACTGACTATACCGTAACTCAACACTTTCTTCACCATTTTTGCATCTCCTTGTTTTGTTTGTTCGAGGTCGTAGTGGCGGCTTTAGTCGCTTTGATCTCATTGCACTGAACGACGAACGACTGAAGTCGTCACTACGAGTAGATTCGACTTACACTATCACTTCGCATACCTGCTCCTGCACCCGGTCGGCCCGGCGCGGCAGGGCAGGCAGCATCTTCCTGGTCGCGCAGACGATCCACTTCCAGTGAAACACGATGTGTACCGCGATACCGACGATCATCACCAGGCTGGCCCAGGTGTGCAGATCGCTCCACGTCGTCCGGCCGATGCCCAGCAGTGTCGTCGCGAAGCCCGGATTGCGCCTGCCCTGGTAGCCGCCGGAGCCCATCAACAGAAAGGCTATGCCGGTCACGCCGGAGAGCAGAAACGCCAGGCCGATCACTGCGTCCAACAGATAGTTCAACTTTACTTTGTTCATCTCAGTACCTCCTTCGTTTGATTTGCGCACAGTATACCCGGCGTGTGTGAAGACTTGATGAAGGAACGATGCGAAAATCGTGGAGGATGGTCCAAAACCAGAAACCCCCGGCTTGGAGAAGGCTCCAAGCCGGGGGGCTAACGTCAATGTTTTCCGAACAATCAACCGCCTTGTCCACTGTTGCCGCGTTCACCACCACCTTGTCCGCTCCCGCCCGGTCCGCCACCAGGGTCCTGGGGCTGTGGCGTCGTGGCGGGAGGTGCAGGAGTCTACTGGTCGTCCGATAGAGCGACACCCAACCAGAGCGGCGCACCTCTCGGTGCGCCGCTTTGACATTCCAGTTTCATCACGACTTCTCATGCGACCGTGGCTGTTTCCGGCGAGGTCGCTGGATGGTAATGGACGTGAACCCGGCGCATATATTCGATGTGCTTGATCAGCGTGTGCTCTACCTGGGTGGCAATCCTATCACCTTCAGTCACGCTCAACGAGCCATCAACACAAACGGTGACGTTGGCCACCAGGTACGGCCCGAACCGGTGGGCGTGGACCTCCTCAACCTGCTGTACGCCCGGAATAGTGTCCAACAATGCGGTGATTTGTTGGGCCAGTGCCTGGCCAGGTATGGTATCCATCAAATCTGCGGCTGACTCACGCAGAATCTTGATGCCCGTGCGCAGGATGATCAGTGCGACCAGCGCCCCGGCCAGCGGGTCAACCCAGGGGTGGCCCATTCGGCCAAAAAAGATACCAATCGTCGCTGCCAGGGCGGAGAGCACGTCGTTGCGGTGATCGTAGGCCAGCGCCAGCACGGCGGCGTTCTGCGTTTGTTGACCTACCCGCTGGGTGAAGGCTGTCAGCCCCAGCTTGATAATCACCGTGAGCAACCCCACCCACAGGGCGCCAATTGAAGCTCCGCCGAAGTCACCCTGCTCAATCAACAAATCGTACACGTTGTTGACCGCATCCCAGAAAATAGCGATGGCGGTGGTCATCACAAACGAGCCCACGACCACTGCCGCGATGCTTTCCATCTGGCTGTGGCCATAGGGGTGCTCTTCATCGGGCGGCTTCCCGGCCAGCCGCATGAACACGCTGACCACGATCCCGTAGGCCACGTCGGAGGTAGAGTTGACGCCATCGGCAAGCAAAGCAGGGCTATGGCCCAGGATGCCGATGCTCGTCTTCAATGCAGCCAGGAAGATGTTGGCAGCCAATCCAAGGTTGACGGTCAGGATGCCTTTGCGTTCTCGCTGTTCAGGGATCATTGTGACCTTGAAGCCTCTCTCGTTTCAGACTGCAACAGAAACAGCCCGATTGAGCTATCTCACAGAATTGCCTCTATCTACTCTGTGTGGCACATTCTACTATATGGAGACAACGCTGTCCAGTCCGATACGGTCCTTTCCCTGCTCTAGCCCAGGTCACGGTCTGCGAAGACCGATCAGAACTGCGTCGAGCGCGACTTCATCTGCCTGGCCGAAAGGTATCCAGGATACTGCGCGGAGGAAAGGTAATTGCCCTG
>Ga0190284_1001272_pt1 | contig 11543 bp, 10 predicted proteins | sample 48691812_MG_FD_161668 | JGI IMG/M metagenome (GOLD analysis project Ga0190284, IMG submission 161668) | Hydrothermal vent microbial mat bacterial communities from Southern Trench, Guaymas Basin, Mexico - 4869-18-1-2_MG | ecosystem: Environmental > Aquatic > Marine > Hydrothermal vents >...
CAGGTCTTATCTGGACAGAGAGCTTTGGCGTATTTGTTTTGTAATCTTTTACCAGTTAACCAGTTAACTAATCAACCAGTCAACAACCCCGCGGTTGGATTGCTGAAAATCGGTCAGTTTGAGTAAGCAGTAGGTCATGCAACTTGTTGCATGGCAATGGAAGAGCCAAAGCAGTAGGCCATGCGACTGCGTGAACCCCTCGTTCCTCGGGAACCACCCACCCTCCGAACCACCCATCTTCTCAAGTGTAACCTCGAAATGCTTATTTTTTAACCAGGCCCGGAATTCGGGCTTCGTTATTCGGAATTTTCCGTAGCCTCAGTGCATCTGCCAGTTGCGTCGCAGTAGCCATTCTACTGTCAGCAGGGCAACCAGCAGCACGAAGAGAATCGGGAAGTTATAAAGTCTCGTCGCAGTCGGCCTGGCTGATGGCCTGGCGGTTTTGCCCGCTCGGGCGATGACGATGTCCAGCACATCCGGCAGGGCTGCCAGCTCAGCCAGTTGGCCTGCTGAAGCTTTGGCTAGCCGAGCCAGCAAGACGTCGTTGCGGGCGACGTCCTCCAGTTCTTTCGAGCGGGGGAAAACTTTCAGCGGCAGTTCGTCGCGCCCAAGCAACTTACCCGCAGCGTCCCTGGCAGTGAGTTCCAACACGAAATCGCCGGGCGAACTCGGCGAGAACCGGGCGGAATAAACGCAAGGTCCGGTTGCGGGCAGGAGCGTAACGCTCGCGGTGGGCTGGCTGTTTTTAACTGGCCTGATCTTGCAGACGACCTGAGCGTCGCTGCCAGGCTTGCCCGCGACACCTTGCACGAAGGCGGAAATTTTGACCCCCCTGCCGAGCCTGCAATATGATTTTTCCAGTCGCAACAGTGCTGCGGAGCGGGCCTGGGCGTTTTTCGATTTTGCTCCGCCCAACCAGCGGACGAGTTGGCCCCAAAAACGATGGTATGGACTTTGCGACCCCATCGCCCGCATCGGCAGATACCACAGCCAGGTGTCCCCCGCCATGAATGCCCCGCTGCGTCCAGCTCCGAATTGCTGCACCGCCAAAACCGTCAGAGGTCCCGCTTCGTTTCGAGCAGATGGGTGCACCGCCAAAACCGTCGCAGCAGGTTTGGCCCGGCGGACTCGCGCGAGGCTTTGCAACGGCGGGAGCTTGGCCAGGCCCTGCTCTGCCCCCCTGCCGGGCGGGCCTGGGAAGTATCCTGAAATGCCTGAAAATATAGGGTGAACCTCGCCCGCTGCGGTCAGCATGGGCACGAACTTGCCAGGCTTGGCCCCTGTCGACCGCGGGCCTATCTCTACGGGCAAAGCCGTCGCGATGGCTGAGTTTCCATAGCCGCCCGGGCCGAAGCTGCCAGGCCCGCCGATCATGAGAAGCCCCCCGCCGGCAACGACAAACTCGCGCAGAGACGCCTGCGCCTCGGCGGTGAGAAACGAGCTGTCCAGGCTGCCGATGATTATCACATTGAACCCGGCCAGGTCTTCTCGGCTGGTTGGCAGGCGGTCGAATTTCCGCCCGTCGATGCTGCCCTGCGACCAGAATTTTTTTGGGGAAATACGAATCAGCCCGACGAATTGCACGTTCGGGTCGGCTTGGAGTTCTCGCCGGAGGTACTTATATTCAGGCCTGATCGCGCCCTCGATGTACAGCAGGCGGATTTTCGGATTCGTAACCAGCACATGCAACTGGGCTATATTATCAGCAAGATTCGTTTCGCCCGCAGCCTGTCCAAGGGGCGAAACTTTCAGCCTGAGCTTACGCACGTCAGGGGCTGTGGCGGATTTGTCGCCAGCGGGTTTCACTCGCGGCGTCCAGTTCAGCTTGACTGGGACGGTCGCGTTTTTTTCGTCGGTCGATATCTCAGCGGTGGCAACGGGCATAGCGTCGTCGCCTTCGAATAGGGCCACCTGGCAGGGAATTTTGGGCATGTTCGTTATGCTGACGCGCGCGATAATTTGCGACGCGATATTGGCGGAAACTTGCCAAGGCCCGTCAGCTGCGAGCAGTTGCAGGTTCGCCCCAGCCAGGCCCGTGCCCGGCGTGCCCACAGCCAGGGCGTAAATCGGCACCTCAAGCTTGGCTGCCTGTTTGGCCAGGTCGCCCGGGGTGTTGGCGACGCCGTCGGATATCAGAATCACTCCCGCCAGCTTGCCCCCCCCGCTGCTAGCGTCCGCAGCCGCTGCGATGGCTGCGGCGATGTCCGTAGACTCGCTGCCCGGGCCTGTTGGCAGGAAATTGCCCAGCTCGACCAATGAGTCAGCCCGGCCTGGCTTGGCGGCGAATGGTATCCACACCGGGCTGAAGTGTCGTTTGATTCGGCCTGCCTGGGAACGCAGCATCGCCAGGGCCTGGGCATGTCGGCCTGGCAGGCTAGGCTCGTCGGCGGTGAACATCGAAGCTGAGCGGTCTACCAATATCGCAAGGGTGGGCAGCGGGCCTGTCTGGCTGGCGGAGGTGAGTATCGCGGGTTTGAACAGTATCAGCAGCAGCCCCAGGCAGGCCAATATTCGCAGGGCCAACAGCACGCCAAGCCTGGCTGGGCCCAGGTATGTGTAGACAGACCAGTACAACACGCACACCGCTGTGGTCAGTTGAAAGGCCAGGATCGCCAGCCAGGCTGCACCAGCAGTGTTGACCAGTGCGACCAAAATTGCCCCCAGAAGCGTAACGGTGCCCGCTGTGGCAGCTGCGAGCAAACTCCGCCGAGCGGCAGGCCAATCGTCTCGCGCGAGTCGAACAGCTCCGTCTGCCAGCAAAGCCAACAGCAACGCCCCAGGCCCAGCAGCAGCTGCGATGCTCAGCAATCCAGCCCGTCGCCGAGAGGCTAGCAGTTCCCGCACGCCCCAGACGAGCAATATCAACGAGATGCCCCCTATCAATACCGCCGGGAGGTATCCCATCTTCGCAGCTTGGAACTCAAGTGTCATACAGCCTTCCTGATATGTATATGCCGTGGCTTGGGCATCTTGCCCAAGTTTTTTTCTTTTTTTACCGACCCGTGGCTACCCAGCGGACAGCCGCGGTGTAGCCACGCCACCCAGCGGACTGGCTTTTTATCTTCACGCTCTTCATGTGCTTCATGGTGAACTTTGTGCAAACTTCCACAGCCGAGGGCGGCTGTGCTACATTCACGGCAGAAAGTTCAGCTCGACCCAGTCGCGTTGCAGCTCGCCGCGTCTGCCGGAACCCGCTGATCGTTGAGTCTTGACGAACAACATATAGATGCTGTCCTTGGGACATTTTTCGACGGGAATTTCCCGCCTGCCGATGAAAAGTCTGCTCACCGTTCGCCTGCAGACATAACCGCCCTGGCGAACCTTTTTCACACCGCCCCGGTCAAAGCGGTGGATCTCCGGGCCCAGGTAAAGCCAATTGTGATATCGCCCGCTGTCGGAAATTTGCAGTATTTCGTCGGGGTTCATAGGCTCTTCTGAAATCCTGCTATCCTCACCGAGCAGTTGGTCCAGCCTGTCGCCCCGCATGGCTCGGTCGATAAGCTCGGGCCCAAACGAAGCCTGCACCAGCATCGAGCCAAGCTGGGAAAAATGGAACACCAGCGTAAAGGGCTTCTTCTCCAGCGCAGCCCGTCGGTTGCGGATGGGGATTTTCCTGCCGCCCTGAATAATGCCCAGCGTGAAATGCACTACCTGGTCGCCCGAGCTGGCCTGGATGTTCTTGTCCGAAACACACCCCCCCGCCGTAGCCACAATTCCAAGCAACATAAGCAGCAGGACGATTCGACATCGAATGTGAACAATCATTTTTTTCTCCCGGATGTTGTCAAAGACTCTCGCGTGCGATATTGTAACCATTCACACGAAAAAGATGAACCACGAATCCAACACTTATTTGCTAGGGCCATAATGAGCATGGCAAATAAGTGCTGGACTAATAAACGCGAATTATTGTAACCATTCACACAAAAACTAATTGCACCATGAAGGTCATGAAGACATTGAAGAATTTTGAAGATAAAAAAATAAACACTTCATATACTTCATATGCTTCATGGTAAATTTTTGTGTGGCCGTGAACGGTTACGGATTTTTTGAGGATTCAACTTGACTGGACTTTGGAAAACATTGGGCGTCGCGTTGCTCCTGGCTGGGCCTTTGGCCTGGGGTGGGCTGGTCGGCGCGTTTTTTACATACCTGCATAAGCGTTCACTAGGCAGAGGGCCGAGCTGATGGACGCGCTGATGGATGTACTGAACTTGCATGTCCAGGCCGACTTGGCTGGGCCGATGCTGTGGGTGTCGCTGGTGTTCATAGGCCTGGGCGTGGGCGTGCTGACGGGCCTGTTCGGCGTCGGCGGCGGCTTCCTGGCTGTGCCGGCAATGAATATCCTCCTGGGCATACCCTACGAAATAGCTATCGGTTCGAGCCTGAACTTTATCGTCGGCACGAGCATCGCCGGGCTTGGCAAACACATCCGAGCCAAGCACGTCGAGGGCAAGACCGTTTTCGTCCTGGCCATCGGCAGCATGGTCGGAGCCGTCCTTGGCGACATGCTCCAGGACGTGATGATAGTGCACCTGGCCCGTGGCGACGAGGTAACCTTCGACAATATAATGACAGGCCTGTTTATCGTGCTGTTGCTGCTGACGGCCTGGGTGGTATTCGCTGGGCCTAAGGAACATCACACGGGCCTTTCGCCGATGCAAAGGCTGGGCGTCGGGCCTCGCGTGGACCTGCCAGGGGCGGGGCTGCTTGGCGTGTCTCTGCCGGGCATGATACTCACAGGCCTGGGCGTGGGCGTGGTAACGGGCATCTTCGGCATCGGTGGCGGCGTGCTGTTCGTGCCGATCTTGCTGCTGCTAGTGGGCCTAAGTGCGCATCAGGCAGTTGGCACGAGCCTGGGCGTGGTGCTGCTGGCATCGATAGCGGGCACGATAAAAAAAGGATACGCCGGCAAGGTCAGCCTGTCTGTGGCGATGGCTCTTTTGCTGGGCAGTGCGATAGGAGTACAGCTGGGAGCCTGGCTGTGCGTGAAACTCCACGCGAACAAACTGCGACGCGCCTTTGCGGGCATCGTTTTAATCTCCGCAATGCTCATGGCTGCGAGCCTGGCCAAAGACCTTATAACGCAAAGTTCACCATGAAGAACATGAAGCTGTTTTTTTTTCTAAAAAAATCTTCAAGCCCTTCATAAACTCCATGGTGCGATTCGCTTTCAAAAACCAATGGCTAAACATAAAGGTAAATCCAAACGGCGGATAAAGGACTGGCAGGGTCGGCTGGACTCTGGTGGAGACTTTGTGAGCGACCCTGCGGAGCCAAGGCGGTTTTCTGCCCAGGGCGTCAAGCTGGGGCCTGGGAGCTTTGCCTCGGGCGAGGCTGAGGAGCTGGGGAATATGGAATCTCGCAGCGGGATGGTAACGGGCGTCTTTCGCCGGGGCGTGTTTGTGCGAATAAGCGGCGAGGAACTTTTCTGCGGCATGGCCAAGACTTTTCGCCCGCCCGAGCGAGCGGAGATGACCAGCCCCCTGGCTGTGGGCGACGACGTTACCGTCGCCCTGGCTCGCAGCGAACACACCCATGGACAAACCGATCTCGACCGCAACAGAATCGACGGAATGATACTGTCGCGCAAGCCTCGCCGAACCGTCCTGGCCAGGCCCGAGCCCAGGAGCCAAAAGCGACGCGAACAATACGATGGTGATGTCTTCGAGAAAGTCATCGCAGCGAACATGGACATGCTGGTTATCGTCGCAGCCACGGCTCAACCTGAGATGCGGCGGGGCCTGATCGACCGGTTTCTCATCGCCGCTGAGCGGGGCAAGCTTCAGCCTGTGATGCTGGTGAACAAGATAGACATTCAGCCTGCTGAGGCCCACAGCGAGATACTGCAAGACCTCGCAAGCCGGGGCGTGCCCATCGTGCCCTGCTCGGCCGTGCGCGGCGACGGCCTGGCTGAGGTGCGAAATTTGTTGGGGCAAAAACAGTGCGTCCTGGCTGGGGCCTCGGGGGTGGGCAAGAGTTCGCTCATCAACGCCATCGTGCCCGAGGCCCGCATAGAAACCCGGGCTGTTCGCAGCAAGGACGACCGAGGCAGACACACCACCAGCCAGGCCCGCGTGTACGACCTGCCGGGTGGGGGGATGATAATCGACACGCCGGGCCTGCGCGAATTGGCGGTGGGCCTATCAGCCCGCGAGCTGCCGTGGTATTTTCCGGAGATAGAACTCCTGGCTCCCCAGTGCAAGTTCCGCGACTGCACGCATACCCACGAACCAGGGTGTGCTGTTATCCAGGCTGTTGAAGATGCCGTCATTCCAGCACACCGATACGAAAGCTATCTGCGAATACTCGCGACAATTGAATAAGACGAAAAAAAATGTGAACCACGGATCCAGCACTTATTTGCCATGCTCATTATGATTCCAACAAATAAGTGCTGGATTCATGGTTCTTTTTTGCACGGCCAAGGACGCTTGGGAGAAAATAAATGAAAACTTTTGGCGTAATGTTGCTCCTGACTTTGCTGATGTTGGTCTCGGCGGGCGGGTGCTCGAAAAAAACCGCAGGCCAGGTTTTTGACAGCAAGGCTTTTCGGTTCAGCATCGCGTTTCCCAAAGACTGGGAGATGCACTCCTACGATTATCGCAGCACGCCGGTCATCGCGTTTCGGCCCAAGGGCAAATCGCCCAAAGCATTCCGCGAGAACGTTAATGTGATGGTCAAAAACTTCACGACCAGGCAGGACTTCGACGATTGCTGCAAAAGCATCGTCGCAAATTTTAAACGTGCCGGTAAGAGCTTCAGGCTCGTACGCGCCGAGGATATCAGCATCGCAGGCAGGCCCGGACGCAAGATGATTCACTCGCATGAAGGTGGCGGCCAGCTGTACAAAATCGTCAGCTACATCACCTTCTCTCGCGACATGAAAGTCTGCTACATCGTCAACTGCACCGCCAGACTATCGACCTTCTACACCTATGCGGAGCAGTTTGAGAAAATAGCCAACACGCTCAAGATAAAAATCTGAGAGTCCGGAATTAGAGATATCTTTTACCATGAAGCTTATGAAGGGCTTGAGGTTTTTCAAAAAAAACTACTTCACGTTCTTCATGTTCTTCACGGTGCAATTCACTTTCGCGGTGCGTTCAGTTTTTGCGCGAGTTTCTCTGCCTCGGCGAACATAGCTACGCTTTCGGCCTGGTCCAAACCCGCTCCGCGACAAATAGCCTCGGCGTAATCTCGGGTGGGCATCTGCTCCGGGTCGTGAGCGTCCGAGCCGAAGATCAGCTTTGCCCCCGTCTGTCGCGAGATATTCACAACATAGCCGTTGCACAGCGAATGGCCTGTCTTGGCGGTTATCTCCAGCAGCACTCCCCGCTGGGCTGCCAGGGTTGCGTCCTCTGGCGAGATAAGTCCCGGATGGGCCAGAATATCCACTCCCGCTTCGATAGCGGCGCGGTTCGTGCCGGGTTGGACAGGCTCTGCGATGGTCTCGCCATGGCAGATGACATATTGCGAGCCGCACCGCCGAGCCAGGGCGGTAGCCTCGGCTATGTGGGTGGGGCGAACGTGCGTCAGCTCGACCCCCACCAGGATGGCCATCTCGCCCAGCTCGTTCTCGCGCGCCGCCGCGGTCAGGAGGACAGGAATAATCTGCTCCATCGTAGCCAGGTCCACATGGTCGCTCATGCCGAGGATGCGATACCCCCGCACCTGAGCCCGGCGGATATGCTCAGCCGGCACGAGCGCGCCGTCAGACAAAAGCGTATGCGTGTGAAAATCTATCATCGTCTCGTTCTCCAACCCGTTGGCTACGGGAACCACGCCACCTGTTTACGATTAGGCTGCGTGGAGAGGCCTCACTGACAAAATATCGCTGTCCACAATCGGACGAACGTCAGAGTCCGCCGGCGTTACAAGTGCTTGCGTCCTCCCTGAGCCGGTGAGAAACTCAACCTCAAGCCCGTCGGGTTTGTACAATTCGACAACCGTTCCAATATCGCCAGCTTGCAGTCCGTACCCGGATAAATCTTCTTTCAGTACGACAGTGTCAAGCGTTTTCATAGTCATATTTTCGTTCCACTTTGCAATTAAATCTCAGGACATTATATCGACCAGAGCGATATCTACAAAACAGAAATAATACTCGCACTCCCGCCCTGGTTTATCGTATCATGCGGGCATGATTGAAATCGACTCATTGCCAGAGACATTGGAAACCCTCAGCGCCCGGATAATCGCAATCCGGGACTCTCTTTGACTTGCCTGCGCGCAAAGAGGAAATGGCCGACCTCGAACAGCAAATGGCCAAGCCTGGCTTTTGGGACAATCCCGAAGCTGCCCAGCCCACCGTAGCCAAGCTCAAAACCATCAAGGCCATCGTCTCGCCGGTGAGCGACCTGACCCAGCGGATAGAGGACTTGCAGGTTCACTGCGAGCTTGCAGCCGAGGCTGATAGCGAGGAAGATTTCCGCGAGGTGGCCGAGGCTGCCGAGCAGCTCAGCAGCGATTTGGAGAAGCTCGAGCTTCGCACACTGTTGGCTGGTGAGCATGACGCGGGCAGCTGCTTTTTCTCGATTCATGCCGGGGCTGGCGGCACGGAAAGCTGCGATTGGGCGGAGATGCTCCTGCGAATGTACGTGCGATATTTCGAGAGGCATGGCTACGCTGCTGAGGAAATGGACCGCACCGACGGCGAGGAGGCGGGCATCCGATCTATCACGTTGCGGGTTACCGGGCCTTACGCCTATGGGTATCTTTCGTGCGAGCGCGGGGTGCACAGGCTGGTTCGCATAAGCCCATACGACTCGCAAAGCCGCCGCCACACCAGCTTCGCCTCGGTCGATGTCATGCCGGAGCTAGCTGACGTGGATATCGAGATAGACTGGGATAAGGAAGTCCGCGAGGACACCTATCGCTCCAGCGGGGCAGGCGGGCAGCACGTCAACAAAACCGACAGCGCGATTCGCCTGACGCACCTGGCCAGCGGCATCGTCGTAACTTGTCAAAACGACCGTTCGCAGCATAAAAACAGGGCCCAAGCCAGAAAAATGCTGGCCTCGAAACTACATCAGGCTGAGCTTGCAAAGCGCGACGCCGAGCTTGCGAAACTCTACGGAGACAAGGGCGAAATAGCTTTCGGAAGCCAGATTCGGTCGTACGTGTTGTATCCGTATCAGCTGGTGCGGGATGAGCGAACGGAACTGAAAAACCCGCATGCAGACCGCATTCTCGACGGCGATATTCAGGAGTTTATCGACACGTATCTCCGCTATAAGGCTGGGCAACGGTAACGGCAGAGGCTGACAAATTGCGAGCAAAAGCTATGAGGACAGGCCCGGCGGAAGACACGCGGTAAAAAAAAACTATTTTCTCCGGCATTTTTCGTTTGAATTATATTTTCGAGTGGGTTAATTATCTCATCAGGCCCGGACATGGGAGTCGGTGCCTATAGGAAAACAGATTTTCGAAAGGAATCTACCATGGCAAAGAAGACAGTGAAAAAGGCAGCCAAGAAGGCCGTCGCGAAGAAGCCCCTGACCAAGGCACAGGTGACAGCAAGCCTCGCCGAGACGACCGGCCTGAGCAAGAAGGATGTTACCAGCGTGATGGACGCGATGAGCGCCCTGATCAAAAAGAACATTGGTCGCAGTGGCCCGGGCGTCATCGGCATCAACGGTCTGATTAAGATCATGGTGCAGCGCAAGCCCGCCACGAAGGCGCGCAAGGGCATCAACCCCTTCACCGGCGAAGAAACCACGTTCAAGGCCAAGCCCGCCCGCAACGTTGTGAAGGTCCGCCCGCTGAAGGCTCTGAAGGACATGGTCTAAGACCATAGCTTCACCTAAAACTTAAAGCCAAGCTCCGATTATTCAATCGAGCCTGGCTTTTTTTTTGCGTGGCATGGGCGTCTCGCCCATGCTACCATTCCACGTCGATAATTTCCTCGTCGTTGCGGGCGACGATGGCTTGGCCTGGTTGGACTATCAAAAAGTCGTCGTCCCATTGGCCCAGGAACAGCCTCTCCAACAGCGTCATGTCGCCCTTGCGGATATCGAGCTGCCATTGCTTTTCCCTGGCCCGGTTGCGAGCGTGCTCTATCAGCGGCTCCTCGTCGCACAGGCCCATCGCGATATAGCAGAGTTTACTGTAAGCCTGTTCCCACCCGCCGAGCGTCTCGATTATATAGTCCGCGTTGTCCTTGCCATGCTTTTCCACGAGCTGCTCGTACGACTCGCTAAGCCCGAGTTTCGCCATCACACCTTCTTGTCCATAGGCAGGCCTGGCGACCTGGCCGGTAGCGGAGTTGTTGTGTTCGACCCAGCCTGTCGTTTCATAGTATGTGCCCGGATTGGCGTCGAAGTATTTTTGGTACCCCGCCCGCGAGCCGAAGAACAGCGTGATGCAGTCGTGGGCCTTGGGAATGACCAGCGGGATATCCCTCGCCCGGACGCTGACAAGCCCGTCGTTGCAACGCGCATAGCCCAGCAGCACAGCTTCGTATCCGCGGTGCGACCCAGCCAGGGCATCGACGGTAGCCTGGATTTTCGCGACCATGTCCTCTGTCGCCAAATCGTGCAACCCCTTTTCCAAAAAGTCGATATCCACACGGTTAGGCCCCGTCGCAGCCAGATAGCAAGCCTCGCGATAAAAAATCTCACATCCGATGAACTTGAAAAACCTCGACGTTTTTGATGATTGCTCTTGCATAAATTTTATTTCCTGATCGTCTACAAAAAAAGAACCACGGATCAACACGGATGTACACAGATGTTCAGAACTATGAAAAACACAAAGGAAAAGCAAAAAAACTTCACGCCCTTCATGTGCTTCATGGTGAACATGGTGTTTTTTTACGATAATCAGTGTTCATTCGTGTTCATTAGTGGTTCTTTTTCCGCGTGCGAACTCTGTGATAGGTTATCTGGTGCATCGGCTGGTCGCTGAGGTAGAGTATCACCCGCTCGCTGTCGATTTGCCTTAGCTGACATAGCAGGATTTTTCTATCAGCCCGTAGCGTCAAGCCATACATGTCGTCGCCGATGAGATGCCCGCGACCGGTTACCCCCGCAGCGGGAATGGCGATGGCCAGAGTGCCAGGCTCGCCGTTTTTGTAGCGAACATCGAGTATGTGGTTTGGCTGGGCTTGCACCGCAGCCATGACAGGCCCGTTGAGCAATGGTCGACAATTCCTAGGCGGCAGCTCGACATATCGACCAACCAACTCCTGCCCGGGCTTGGGCGGGGGCAGCAGAGTCATCGCGACAGGCTCGAAGTCGCCCACGCGAAGCCTGGCCTGGCGGAGGTTTCCCGGCAGGTCGAACAGGAATGTTATGGTCTTTTGCTCGCCGGGTCTGACGTGCACCGGGCCAGGCTTGGGCAACTGTGGCTGGGGCAGCTTGCGGGCATCCGCCGGGTCGTCAGCCAGGCCAAGGGATGCGAAGGAATCTTCCCCCGCGGTCAGCCTGGCCTCTGCTCCGTTGCCGTCAAAGATTATAGGCTTGTCGCCAGCCCGGATTTCCACGGGCAATTTGTAGTACAATCTGCCGGGCCTAGCTGGGATATATCCCCCGGCCGCA
>Ga0190284_1001274_pt1 | contig 11523 bp, 9 predicted proteins | sample 48691812_MG_FD_161668 | JGI IMG/M metagenome (GOLD analysis project Ga0190284, IMG submission 161668) | Hydrothermal vent microbial mat bacterial communities from Southern Trench, Guaymas Basin, Mexico - 4869-18-1-2_MG | ecosystem: Environmental > Aquatic > Marine > Hydrothermal vents > Microbial...
GTAAAAGGGAAAAAAGCGGTTCGGAAACACCGTTCCTGACCGTGAAAACCACCGGCGAGACGCCGGTGCCACAGTATTGCCACGGACTGTTAAGGGCAGGATCGGCCCCATGGAGTTGGCAAATGGTGTGATTCACGGCAACAGAGGCCGTTCTCGCTGGAATCGAGTCGGTTGTTCGCATAGGATGACTGGTTAAGAGCTCGCAAACGGAGGAATATCGGGTAAGGAGCGAATCATGAGTGAAGGACGTCGGGACTTGCCGGCCGCACAGTTCAATCCATTTCTCTGCGCAATACTCCTGTGCTGTCATGATCAATCCCTGAACAAGGTACAAAGCCGGCGCCACGTTGCGCCATGCTTTGATTCTGGGGCCGCAAGGAGAGTGCAAAGCACGCTGATTGCTCGCCCTCAAACGGAAACGGCGTTACCGCCGAGGGCGTCGTTCACAAAGACCCGGAGCCACGAGGAACTCGCATGATCGCCACATGTCCCGGCTGCAACAAGAGGCTGAAGATCGAGGGCGCGAGGGCGGGAATATCTGTTGATTGCCCCGCATGCGGGCAATCGTTCACCATCTCCAACCGTGTAGGCCCGTTGCCCTCGCCCGTTTCACCCGACGATGCGGCCGAGCGTGGCCGATCGCCACAGGAAGCACTTGCCGATGCAATCGCCGAAGGAGCCGCGACTCAGCCGACTGAAAAGCCGGCGCAGAACAGGCAAGAGTCGAAGAAACCCCAGGGAGAACCTCGCACAATGCCGCCGCCGCTACCGCCCAGCGCGCGGTCGGGCCCACCTGGGCAGACTGGAAGCCCCCAAGCCCCATCCGTGCGTCCGTCGGCGAGCCCGCGGTCGGCGCCATTGGACATTCTGAGGGCTGCCTTCAACCGCGCGACGAGCTCCCTTCGCCCGGCGCTGAGCGCCCAGAAGCTAGGATTCTTCTTGGCAGGTTCGTTGTCGGTCGCGATCATCGGCGGTTTGCTCATGGGGATTGCCAGCCAGATCAGTCAGGGGGTATCCGCGGCCGTGACCGTGATCGTGGGCATCGCTACGGTCGGTCTTCTGTTCGGCGTCTTGCCGGGTGGCGTGGCTTACCTCACTCACATGGAGAATCAGGGACGTGCCGCGGGGGTCGGCGCGGCACTTCGTTTCTGTGGGCGGCGTTTTTCATCCCTGTTCGGTGCCGTCATGCTGGTTCTGCTGGTGGCTTTTGTCGTTAATGGCCTGATCGTATGGATGAACAGCAATGACAGCGTCGGTTCGTTTATTGGTGCATTGCTGTTCCTGCCGCAGTTTGTTGTCAATCTGTGTCTTGTGATGACGGCCATCCTGGGTGTGTTGATTCCTTGCGCAGTTGCCATCGAGGGAATCGGCTCCTTTGCCGCCGTTTCACGCGTGTTGAATTGCATGCGCCACAAGACTGGTCAACTCCTTGCTCACGGCCTTCTAACGGGGATCTTCAGCAGCATCGTGACACATCTGATTTGGACGCTGGTGCTCATCACCTTGGTGCCCACATTGATTACGAACGGTCCGATCGGCCTACTGGACCTCGGCGCCCTCACTGAGTTTATGAGTGCCGGCTCCACCTCGGACTTCGACGCTCTCTTCGCGTCCGGAGGGCAAACACTATCCGCATCGAAGTCACAAAGCGGCGATGACCTTCGCGTGTTCTTTGTCATTGTCGTTGTCTTAATCGCGTCGGCGTACCCCGTGGTTTATTGGATTGTCTCGTTCACCAAGTTCTACGAAACTGTCCAGCAACGCGCTTCAACGCTGAAGCCGCCCAATCCGAAACGGAGTCGTGATTGCACCGCCTTGGATCGTCTTACCGTTGACGGGAAGTGAACATGCGTGAGTCAGAAGCCATCTGGTTCTTGCCCGGAGACGATGGCCGGCCGGCCGGCCCCTACACGGTGTGCGAGGTAATCGAACGTCTACAGGATGGCCGTGTGGACGGTGAAACCCCATGCTGGTGTGATGGCATGGTGGACTGGCAGGCATTATCGACCGTCGACGTCTTTGTCGGCGCCGCCATCTCGATTGCAGCCCCGACAGAGGAAACACGAATCGAAGAAGTGAAAGAGACCCCCGGCGAGATCCTCAACGCTACGGAGTCCGACCGGCAGCCTGAGTCATCTGCTGAGTCCATCGATGCCGTATGGTTCTTACGCGACGACCAGGATCAGGCAGCAGGACCCTACGTGCTGGACCAAGTCGTCCGGATGGTCCACAACGGACAGGTCGCGGAGACAACCGACTGCTGGCGCAAAGACATGGACGCGTGGCAACCATTGTCGGAGATCCAGGATGTCACCGATGCGCTCACACGGTTCCGAGCCGAACGGCGGCGAAGGGCCCGCCGGGTTTCAGCCGTGTGGGGCGTTGCGATCTGCGCCGTCGCAGTTGTGGGGGTGGGGTGGATTCTCGCGATGGGGCCTCCCGAGATCCGCCAAGCCTCCAAACTCACAGCGGCGGGATGCCATGTCGAGGCTTCGCGCGTGCTTGAACCTTTTTTGCTTCAACACCCTGATCATCATCAGGCCGTCTATATGCTTGCCGTCTCAAAGACCAATGAATTCGCGACCGCCGAGTCTCGAACCGACTTCTTCTCACCAATCCACGGGACGCAAGTTCTCAAAGAGGCGAAGAAGCTATTCGATCGGGCCTTCGTCGGCGACGCAAAGTGGAGGGATCAGGCCGGCTCCGATCTTGCGGATGCCTTTACACGCGTGCCGTCCGACGCGATGGACGGCTTGGCGCGATGCCTTGATATTGCCAATCTCCAGGCAGACCTGGGTGTGGCAGAAGAGAAGTCGCTGGCACGCGACCTGTTGACTGAGCTAACCGCTCGCACCGAGACGACATTATCCCAGCCGCCGGTGACCCAATCGGTGACCAACCGAATCGTGGGGTGGGACAGCAAGCTCGCCCCGAAAGTCATCGCCTGCTCTTTGCCGGGACCGCATGTCGAACCCATGCACTTCAACCGGGCTGTGAGGACATTGCGGGATTGTGCCAAGAAGCATCCTGCGATCGCCAAGGCGCTGCCCACGGTGTTCATCGAGCGTGCGGATAAGTCCATCGCGGCAGGCGCGTGTACCCAGGCTGAGATTCTGTTGTTCGAAGCCGGGCGGAGCGCGCCGTTCATGCCCGAGGAAGTGGCCGGCCACTGGATCCGATGTCTGAAGGCGCTGATGAAACGCGGTGAGGCATTGCGCGTGTTGGGCGTGCTCAAGGGCATGAGCCGTGAGTCACCAGAGCGAACGAAGACTGCCGTTGCCGCATTGTACATCGATGCCGCTGAGCAGCTTCGCATTAGCCAGCAAGCGAAGGCGCGCGAATCACTGAATATCGCGATCAAACTCGATCCAGACACCGCCGGGACCGATCGGGTCACGCGACTGCGGATTGACCTGGCACAGCGAGCGAACAAGGTGAAACTCGATCTTTGTCTGGACTTCCTGAACCGCTTTCCCGCCAGCGCCCATCGCGGGCACGTGTTGCAGACAGTCGTCTCCGACACCCCGATGGTCTTCAAAACCTACTCGAGATGGAATCGGGCGGCGGCCATGCCGTATCTGGATAAGGCTCAAAAAGCGGCGATAGAGCTGATCAAATCGAACGACAAGCAGCCCGGACTTGGTGACAGCATCTTGTCCCTCGCCAGGTGCCTGGCCAATCACGAGCAGAAGGACAACGCACTGCAACTCCTCGAGTTCCTGCTTCAAGAGATCCCCGGCATGAAAGACCGAGGTGAGATTACAGGGGAAGTGGCGACATTGAGGGCACCCAAGCGCCCGAGCACGCCACCGCAAGCCGACAAGCCGAAGTCTGCTGCTGCCGGAAGAAATCGAGCCGCAGAGAAGCGATCGCCCGCGAAGCAGAGGGCGAAACGCACCGAGGACAGGATTACCGATGTCAGGACCAGGAAGGCGTTGAATGCGGTCCTCGCGAATCTGAACCGGCACCGTGTCATCTGGATTCATCTGCGCAAAGACGAAGTCCCTTCCGAGGCCTTGAAGCACCTTCGGAACGAATGGGTGAAGAAGCAGGGTGGCGTTCTGTGGATGGACACTGACCTGATCGAGTCCGTGGGTTACTTCAGCAAGAAGACCGAGAAGGCGAATCAAGCGGAAGGCACGGCGCGGGTGGCCGGGACCGCGCACTCGATCACCAAGGACATTCGGGGACAGGAGGTTGGCTACTCCCTTTCGTCGGATCGTCTCCTGATCAGAGCTTCGAAGCGCGTCCTGAAGAACGACAATCTGACACCCCTGCTCCTCTCACACGCCAAAGACGACGCGCAGTTGCTCGTTTGTCTCGTTTACAAGTACGGCAATGGCTGGATCGTCTACCGACCCACGCGAATCGACACGAGCAGTAAGGCTGCCGAGCGCTTCGCAGACCGTCTGCTGACATACAGCCTTCAACACGCAGAGCGAGCCCGAGCGACCATCGATTCATCTGACCAGTCCAAACAGCGAACCACCCCTCGACGGCCGAGCCGTCGGCGAGACAGGTGAAACCCGTAGTAATCCTCTGCCTTTGTCGGTTCGACTCGAAGAGGCTCTTCGTGTTTCGACATGTGCATTGTTTCACGCCTTCCCAATACTTGCCGGTCGCCACGTGCGGGTTGTGACACGTGGTGCACTCGAACGTGAAGTCGTTACCACCTCTGCCAAACACCGTTTCGAGGTCATGGTGCCTGGACTTGCCGAACGCTTCCTCGAGCCGAAATGGGAAAACGAAAACGGTGATTGTAGTCAAAACTTTTGACGAAAAACGGCCCTGACGCTACCGCAAAGAGGGTTCAACCCGCGCAGCTGCGCAACTTGGGCGAGTGACATCGCCGACGCGATCGTCTTCCTGGCATCGGATCAGGCCCGCTGGATTACCGGGCAACTGCTCTGCGTCCACGGTGGGCACCGGATGTCATTGGGCCTATCAGCCCGTGGTGAAAGGGAAAACAGCGGTTTGAAAACACCGTTCTTGACCGTGAAAACCACCGGCGAGACGCCGGTGCCACAGTTTTGCCACGGGCTGCTAGGTGACCACACGCCTTGGGGAGGAACTTCAGGGCGACCGGTTGACGGAGCTTCAGGTCATCGGCTCGATAAACCTCGCCCATCCCGCCCTTGCCGAGCAGGCCGACGATCCGATACCGCTCGGTCAGCATCGTGCCCGGCGTAAAGCGGGCCTGGTCGATGGAATCGGACGATGATCCGTTGTCTTCGTCCCTTGCGGCAGGCCCTTGCGCTTGACTGAGGGATGGTGTCCGCGAGGGCTCGTGCTGCCGACTCGACTGTGTTGCCACAGTAGGGGCAGAGGCGGCTGTCCTCGGGAATCTCGCGGGAGCAGGAAGGACACTTGATCATGACCGATTATGCTATCCGACCGCCGTCAACGCATCGACACCAACGGGCGTAGGAGCCCTCACGGCTCCAGGCCGATGCGGCGGAGAAGGTCATCAAACCGCAGGTCGGCACGCAGGGGATCAAAAAGAGGAGTCACTTTCAAGTAGGCCAAGAATGTGTCGCGCTGGTCGCAGGCACGTTCCAGCCACGCGAAGGCCTGATCCGTTTCTCCCAGATTTGCGTAGATCCTGGCGATTAGAGACAATGGAACATACTCTTGCTTCGCCTGGTCCTTCAGTCGAGTGAGGACCTTGCGAGCTTCGTCTTCCAGGCCCAGAACGGCATATGCACAGCCGAGATAGGCCAAGTCCTGAACCGTGGCGTCTGGAAGGGTCACAGCGTGCGTGAGCTCCACAATAGCTTCAGTCTTGAGCCCCTTCTGCATATACACCAAACCCAGATATGCCTGCGCGGCATGGAAGCTCGGATCGAGATTGAGCGCCTGTTGGAAAGCATCGATGGCTTGATCGTAGTCTCGTGCCAGGAACCGGATGAATCCTGCATCCGTGTACATGATCAGTGAGAGCGGATCAGATTCCAGGGCGCGTTCCATCTCTTCGGCGGCTCGCGAGTGACGCCCCGTGGCCGCCAGCACGATAGCATACCAGTGATGCGCAGTTGCATATCCCGGGTTGAGTTCAATGGCTCGTTTGAGGGATGCCTCGCCCCCTGAAAAATCCCACTCGTAAGCCTGCTGGATCCCTCCCAGCGACGTGTGTGCTTCTGCGAGGGTGTTGTCAATCTCCAGCGCCTTTACTGCGGCCTTCTTCGCTTTTGGGAAGGCCTCTTGCGGCGGAGCAATCCCCCAGGCTGCAAGGGCCGTATACGAGTCTGCCAGTCCGGCATAGGCGAGCGCGTAGTCCGAGTCCTTTTCGATCGCTTGTTGGAATGAGTCGATGGCCTTGTTGAACCCTTCTTCTGTTCGCTTATTCCAAAAGTAGCGGCCCTTGAGGTAAAGTTCATGTGCCTCTGAGTTGGCCGTCGGTGGCTTAGCCAGCGAAGCCTGCTGAGCGGGCAGTAATTCGAGCGCCGATCGAACGGATGACGAAGTGGGTATGACCTTACTGGATTTGATCGATGATGATGTCCTGGAATCCGGGGCCGGCCGGGTCGATCGGGGGAGCGTCCAGGACGACGAGGGCGTCGAAGACATCACGTTTGAAGACCTTACCGGAGAGTCTGTGGAATTATGACTGATACGCCGGAACAACATAAATTGCGTGTTGTGACCGGAATGGATTCCGGCGAAGTGGTGGAATCGCAAGATGCGACTCCCATCGACGAGACGATTGGCCAGGAGGGCCGAATCATGTTGAAAGGTATGCGTGTGTCCAAGGAGGGGCCGCTCACCGCCGGAACGCAGGATGCGATTCGGCAAGTGCTTCGAGATCACATCAAGCTGAATCGGCTGACCTACCGCGAGGTATCGAAACAGATCGGCTGTGCCGAGTCGACGCTCAGCGAAGTCCTCAAGGGTTCCTACAAGCGGGCCGATCCGTCGCCCATCCTTCGTAAGCTCAATTCTTGGATCGATGACGATGAGCGACGTCGACAGAAGACGCGACCACTGGGCTTCTACCCGACATCCGTGTTTGAAACGATCCGGGCGCTTGCCACACTCGCCAAGAGCAACGGGCGAACACCGGACTCGCATCGCAATCCGATCGTGGAACACGAGCCGCCCAAGATCGCGATCGGCTACGGGCCGGCCGGTGTGGGTAAGTCGATCGGCGCGCGGGCGTTGCACGCGGAAGACCCGCTGTCGATCTACATTCGCATCGAACAGAAGAGCGGTACGGATTCCGGTATCGCCAATCTCATCATCGATGCGATGGGCATTCGGGGTGCAAAACGCGGCCGGGGTGCCGTGGGGTTCGTGCTCGAAAAGCTCAAGGACACGGGGCGATTGTTGATCGTCGACGAGGCTCACCGCGTCAAGTTCTCGGGAACCGAACTCATTCGCGACCTGGCCGACGTGTGCGGCATCCCGATCCTGATGCTGGCCACAGAAGCGGTCTATATGAAGCTGACGGAAACGCGGCAACGGCGCGGGTCGATGTTTTACGATCAGTTCTTGCGTCGCGTTTGCCACGTGGCGGACCTTGTGGCGGGCCTCGATGGCAGGGGGGGGTGACACGCCGATCTATTCAATCGCTGAGGTTCGGGCGCTGTTCCGCGGCGATAAGGTGCGGTTGACGTCGGATGCTTATGACTACCTGCAAGACGTCGCCTGCACGGTGGGGCTCGGGATGTTGGGCCTTGCCGCGACGATCTTCGAGAAGGCGTATCGGTCGGCACTACGCGGTCGGAAATTGATCGATGCTGCCCTACTCAAGAGCGCGGCGAAACGGGTATTGATCCCCGCTGGGCATTTGGAAGATGAGACGCTCAACCTCATCTGGCACACGGGAGAGCGACGCCGCAAGATGGCGATGGGCGGGTAGAGGACTGCTAATCGTGAATGGTACGTCGATCAGAACGGGAGTCACGATAGGCCGCGGCGGTCGCACAAGCGGAGGCTGCTCGTAAGGCGAGCCGCGGCGGGATGATGAGTCCGTGGTGATGGAGGAATGCAATGGCACAATCAAAGACCATTGATCGGAAGGTGAAACACCCGATATTCGTGCTGATTAACGACCAGGTATTCCGTCCCTCGGAATCGTTGGAAAGCACGCTCTTACAGGAATATGCCCGATGTGCAAAGGGACCGCAGGCGACGGGTTGCTCGGGGCCACCGTCGCGGTCTGTAAAGGCGCGTTCGCGTGGGAGTTCAGGAACCGGCGGTCGCGGTTGACGGCACGGATGGTTGAATTGCGGCGACGTTGTAGCAAGGGCGTGAACATGGAGGTTCGGTAGTATGTCGCAACTCAATTTCGGAATCAGGATCGGGGCACAAGACGACAGCCAGTCGACGCTGCGTGGCGCGATGGCGGGATTCCGCTCGTTCGCCAAGACAATCTCCAAGCCGATCACGATCCCGTTGAAGATCGGTCACGGCGGGCTGAAGCTGTTGCGTGATATCAACCTTGGTCTTGCGCCATTGGTGCGCGGGCTTGATAACGTCATCGAGCGCGGCACGGGCCTGGAGGTCGTCCGCAAGTCGTTTGAATCGCTGACCGGCAAGAGCGGCCGTCAGGCGGACATCCTCGGTCGCCGCATGGTACAGGCGGCGAGCGGTACACTCCGGCTGTCGCAAGCGATGCAGATCGCCAACCGGGCGGTGGCCTCGGGGATATCCTTCAAGCAACTCACCGTCGCGATGGACTTTGTGTCCAAGAAGGCCATAACGACAGGCATGAGCGCCGAAACGGCCATCGACAAGGTGATCACCGGCCTGTCTCGCGGATCAACATTGTTCCTGGATGACTTCGGCATCCTGGTCGACGGCATTGAGGGTATCGAGCGGGGTTACAACAAACTTCATGGATCTGGAGCATGGGACAGCTTGGCACCGGCGGCGAAAAAGGCCGAGACAATCAGGCAGGCCGTCGCGGAGATGGGTGGACAGTTGGGACGAATCGGTGTCACCGGGAAGGAAACCGTGTTCGTCTTCCAGCCGATCAAGAACTCGATCGGCGACGCGACGGACAAACTGTTCGCTGCGGTCGGCCGTAGCGATTCGCTGAAGAGTGCGCTACAGGGCATCCGCGACACGATCGGCGGCATGACAAAGCACATCGAGGGGGGCGGCAGTCTGACGGACATCCTGTTCGGTAAGAAGGAGGGTGAGAGCGGCGGGCTGTTCGGCTTCCTAAAGGCGGGGGCACTCGACATTGGCATCGCTTTTGGGCAAGGAGCGGTAGGAGTCCTCTTTAAGTCGCTCGCAGGCCTAATAGGGGCGTTCAAATCAACGTGGACTTGGCTCAAGACGGAGGCGCTTGGCCTGTGGGATACGCTCGGCCAGAAAATCAAGAAGACATTTTCCGAGATCAGGGAACCCTGGGAAAGTATGTTCAAGGGCATTCTGTCGGACTTGAGCGGTGCGTTGGGGCCGCTTGGGCGGCTGATGTCGATCACGGGCCGATCGACATCACAGCCCGCGTCTGCGACGGACGGTATTGTGCAAGCCGGTGTCAAGGGTGCGGTCGAAGCACTACCCAAAGTGATCGCGGGTGACGCCGCCCGATCGTTGGGGGCGCGTGGAGCCGCAGCCGCGGCTGGGGCCGCGTCCAGGCAGATAGCGGCGGACAGAGCAGCTCAGGCGGCTGCCGGCCGCATGGTGCCACTGGCGGGGGACCAGATTGCGAAAGGAGCAGCCTCGGCGGGGCTGGCATCCAAGGCGGGCAAGGGCGCACTGGGTTTCGTGGCCAAGCGGGCGGTTCCGATAGCTGCAATAGCGGACTTTGCCCTCACGCTATATCAGTTTGCCAGGGCGATTAAAGGTTATTCCAAGGCCAGCGACGAACTGCAAGACACGCAGGACATGCTCAAGCGCCAGCGGGAAATGCTTCGCAAGCGAGGTTTTCCCGTGGCTGCCGGCCCGATGACGTTAAGCCCCGCACTATCGGCGGCGCTCGCCGTCAACGCCAGTGCCATCGGTATGACACCGTCAAAGGGTGAAGGCTTCCTCAAGGTCATCGCCGAGTGGTGGGACAAGATTGGTCCCATCACATTAAGCGGAGGCGGCGGCGGTCGAGGTCTGGCCGCGGTGCTCAACAGGAGGGGTGATGCCCTGCTGGGAGATCTGACCGGCGGCGGTAACGTGAGAAAATGGCAGGGTGCGTTCCAAAGGGATTTCCCTCCACACCATGATGTCAAAACCGCACCGGCGGACGACGACGTTGATCCGTTTACCGGACAGCACAAGCGGAACATCCTACGTGACATCGAGAAGCGCAAGGAAAAGATCAGGCAAATTAAACAGGGAAATCTCGGTGTCAAGCAGGAAGCGCGACGTAGGGCGGCGCGGGAAGCGGACCGTCTTCGTGGAGAGGGCAAACGGGTTTCCAAGAGCCGGGAAGGGGAAATCTTCCGCGACATCCTGAAAGAGATGATTGATAAACTCGTCAAGAAAGAGATGGATGCGATCAAGCGGCGAGAACAAGAACTCGCGAAGGTCTTGGAGAGCGAAAGGCGTATCCGAGATAGGCGCCGGAAAGATCGCGATCGCCAGCATATGCGCGGCAAGCCTGCATGGGAGCGGCCCGAAAGAGTGCAGGGTGAGCCGGAGGAAGACGCGGGGTTGAGGCTACCCAAGAGAAGACGGCGAGGTCCTACGATTATGGAAGACGGCGCAGCGGCCGGGACCGCAGCGCAAGGCCAGGGGTCCAAGGAAGAGGTCGCGGCGGCGGAAAAGACGGCCGATGCCGTCGAACGACTTGAAGCACTGGCCGGTCAAGTGGCCGGCCTTTTGGCCGCGGGGGTTAAGGAACTGACAGGTGCCAAGATTGCGCTGGGCGCTATCGGCAGGCGTCGGCATTGACCATGAGAAGGATGAAAGCATGACACAAACGAATCAATCGGGCTTAACACTGCCAAGCTCTGACGAACTCGCCAGCTTACCTACCCGTCCGCGGATTGCCTTCGCGGCCAGGTGTGCCCGCCGAGCGCTGAGTTTGCTCACAGAACGATTCGGCCAGGCAGCCGGTGAGGCGGTCGGTGTACTCGATAGCGTTGTGAAGGCCGTCGAGGATGCCGGGGGCGGCGCGGACGCGGAAATCTCCCTAGAAGATGCCCGCGATTTGGCCATGCGGGTGTGCCTGAACGCGCAGGATCAAATGGCCGAGAGCCTTACGGGTGAGTCGCCCCCGGTCTACGCTTACACCGCGGATTGCGCGGATGTGGCTGTATATGCCATCAAGACGGCCATTACTGAGGACGCCAAGGCGTCGGCAAAACACGCCTGCAACGCGGCGCTGCAAAGCCGACAGGTAGCCGGGACGAGCGCCGACGGCGGCGAAGACCTGACACGCTGGGCAGCAGCACTGCACGCGACCAGAAACGACTTTGATCGGCTCTTTACCGACTCCGAGCGGCTCGGTTGGGTCGGCAGCACGTGCATTAAACCGGAGTGGTTCGGCGATCTCTGACCAGACGAACACCCGCGAGGGCACACGCAGTGAGAACATCACAGTTGTTCATGTTGTTCCCGCCGTCCCGAGCTCCTCTC
>Ga0190284_1001275_pt1 | contig 11509 bp, 11 predicted proteins | sample 48691812_MG_FD_161668 | JGI IMG/M metagenome (GOLD analysis project Ga0190284, IMG submission 161668) | Hydrothermal vent microbial mat bacterial communities from Southern Trench, Guaymas Basin, Mexico - 4869-18-1-2_MG | ecosystem: Environmental > Aquatic > Marine > Hydrothermal vents >...
TGTAGGGTGGGTGAAGGATTTCCGATTTTTCACGCAGTGAAAAACGAAAACCGCAACCCACCTTAAGTAGTTGTAGGGTGGGTGAAGGATTTTCGATTTTTCACGCAGTGAAAAACGAAAACCGCAACCCACCTTATATAAACTCGGACGTGACCGCAGACGAACACAGGATTATTGAATTGCAAAGGAGGAAATGCCTGCAGTTATAAATTTGAAACCTTCATACAAAAATATACACGATTGAGTATATTTTAAGGGACAGTTATGACATTATGCTGAGATATATTATAAAACGGGTGATTGTTTCCATTCCCGTGATGATCGGAATCACTGTTCTTCTTTTTATCATGCTGAATGTCATTCCAGGGGATCCGGTGGCTCTGATGATGAAAGAGCATATCAGCCCCGACGTGATTGCCAGGGTGCGGGCGCAGATGCACCTTGACGATCCCGCTATCACCCGGTACTTCCGATTTGTCAGCGGTGCGATTCAGGGAGACTTCGGCGTATCCTACAAACTTAACCGGCCCGTAACCGGCCTGATTATGCAGGCGTTTCCAAACACGCTGACTCTGGCTTTGTGTGCTGCCATGGTGTCGTGGATTATGGGGATACCCGCCGGCATTCTGTCGGCAGTGAGGCGATATTCATTTCTTGACAATTTCTTCATGGGATTTTCGCTGATAGGCGTGTCAATGCCGGTATTCTGGTCCGCGTTGCTGATGCAGTATGTTTTTGCTCTCAAACTGCACTGGCTTCCTGTTTCCGGTTTTTACGGCTTTGAATACGTGATTATGCCTGCGATTGTACTCGGCTGGAGTTCCGCAGGGGTTATTGCCCGTCTGACGCGCTCCAGTCTCCTCGAAGTGATGCGCCATGACTATATCCGCACTGCGAGAGCAAAAGGGTTGCGCGAACTCCCGGTGATTGTCGGTCATGCCCTGAAAAATTCCATGCTCCCTGTTGTCACGATCATGGCGATTCAGGTGGCAAGTCTTCTTTCAGGCGCGGTAATCACCGAGAGCATTTTTGGCATTCCGGGAGTGGGCAGGATCGCGGTGAATGCAATTCAGACCAGGGACATGCCCCTCCTGCAGGGTGCCATTCTTTTTACCACGATTCTCGTCATTACGGGAAACCTTGTGGCGGATATTCTTTATTCATATCTTGATCCCCGGATCCGCTTTGAAATGCAGGAGAAATAAGCGATGAATCAGCAGATTGAATCAGAAAGAAACAGAGGGACAGGGTCTGAAACCCGTGCCGGCCATGAAAATTTTCAGAAGGAAGATGACACCGACACTTTCTTCAAGGACATTGTCCACACGTTCAGGAAAAACCATACAGCAATGGCAGGACTCATCATGGTGCTGTTTCTTGTCTTTGTTGCCGTATTCGGGCCTGTGATTTCCCCTCACGATCCGTACAGAGTGGAACTTGACGAGCAGCTTCTGCCTCCGTCCCAGACCTACTGGCTCGGGACAGACAAATTCGGAAGGGACCTCCTGACCCGGATTGTCTATGGATCACGAATTTCTCTCATGGTCGGTCTCGTGCCGAGTTTCATCTCCATGTTTCTCGGAACATTCATGGGAATAATCAGCGGCTATTACGGAGGCAAGATTGATTTTGCGATCATGCGGCTTGCCGATGTCATGATAGCCTTTCCCTCGCTGTTGCTTGCAATGGTTGTCATGTACACCCTCGGAGCGACTCTGTTCAACATTTTCATCGCACTGAGTCTTGTGGGATGGGCAGGAACCGCACGGGTGGTGCGCTCCCAGACGCTCGCACTGAAAGAGAAGGAATTTGTCGAAGCAGCACGGGCCATCGGGGTCAGAAAAAGCGTCATTATGGTCAGGCATATTCTTCCGAACTGTATGCCGGTACTTATTGTTCTGTTTTCACTCGGCATTCCCGAAGCCATCATGTACGAGTCGAGTCTCAGCTTTCTCGGGGTCGGGGCACAGCCTCCCACACCGAGCTGGGGACTTTTGGTGTCCAGAGGAAAAGCTTATCTCTTTTCCGCTCCCTGGGTGGCGATCATGCCGGGAGTGGCGATTCTGATCACGGTGATGGCTTTCAATTTTATGGGGGATGGGTTGCGAGATGCCTTGGATCCCTATATGAAAGATTAGGATGAAGAATGAAGGATGGACTGTCTTCATACTTCATCCTTAATATAAGGGGTGAAGGATGGAAAATATTTTACAGGTAAAGGACCTTGAAACAAAGTTTCATACGAAAAAAGGGGTTATCCGAGCTGTTGACCATGTTTCTTTTGAAGTCGGGAAAGGAAAAGTCATCGGCCTGGTGGGGGAATCAGGATGCGGAAAGAGCATGACCGCTCTTTCGATCATGGGTCTGGTTCCCTCTCCCCCGGGTGAGGTGACAGCCAGCGAGATTCTCCTGAATCAGCGGGACATTGCGAAACTGAGCCATTCCGTCTTGTGCAATATCCGGGGTAAAGAGATTTCCATGATTTTTCAGGAGCCGATGACATCCCTGAACCCTGTTTACACGGTGGGCCGCCAGGTGGGCGAGGCCGTTTCGATTCATCAGAAGAATGTGGGCAAGGCGGAGATTCGGGAGCGGGTGGTTGAAACCTTTGATCTGGTGGGCATCCCGGAACCTGCCTCCCGGTTCGGCGCGTACCCGCATCAACTCTCGGGCGGTCTCAGACAGCGGGTCATGATAGCCATGGCACTTATCTGCAAGCCGGAACTGCTCATTGCTGACGAGCCCACCACAGCACTTGATGTCACCATTCAGGCTCAGATTCTCAGCCTGATGATGGGGCTTAGGGAGCGTCTGCATACTTCCATCATCATGATCACCCATGACCTCGGTGTCATTGCCGAAGTATGCGACCATGTGAATGTGATGTATGCGGGAAAAATTGTGGAGACAGCCAATGTGTTCGATCTTTTTGACAAACCCTCGCATCCCTACACCCGCGGACTGCTCAGGTCAATTCCGAGCGTCACGGAACAGGGAAGGCGAAAACACCTCGACAGCATCAGAGGCATAGTTCCCAATCTGCTTTATCTCCCAAACGGATGTTCTTTCAATCCGAGATGTGATAAGGCTTTGGATATCTGCCGACAGGAAAAGCCCGAATTTTTTGATCTTGGCGGCGGACACCATGTATCTTGCTGGCTACACGAAAAACAGGGGGAAGCCAATGACAGTGCGGTTGATTGAAGCACGGAATCTGAAAAAATATTTTCCGGTAAAAAGCGGCACTTACGGAACAAAACTGCAGTTTGTCCATGCTGTTGACGATGTGAACATCGTCATTCATGAACGGGAAACCTTTGCGCTCGTGGGCGAATCAGGTTGCGGCAAGACGACTCTGGGCAGAGTTTTCCTGCGTCTTGAAGAAAAGACTTCGGGGACAGTTCTTTACCGGAACACGGACATTCACTCTCTGAATGAGAAGGCCATGCGGGATCTCAGAAAGAAGATTCAGATCATCTTTCAGGACCCCTTTGCGTCACTGAATCCGAGAATGAGGATACGCAACATTCTGGCGGAACCGCTCACAACCCACAAATACGGCACGGCAGAGGAGACTGACTCAAGAATTCTTGAATTGTTGGAGCTTGTGGGACTCAGAGCGCATGTATTGCAGCGCTATCCGCATCAGTTCAGCGGGGGACAGCGTCAGCGGATCGGCATTGCCCGGGCACTCGCGCTGAATCCTGAATTTGTCGTCTGCGATGAGGCGGTTTCAGCTTTGGACGTCTCCATTCAGGCACAGATTCTGAATCTTCTCAGAGATTTGCAGGAGAAATTCAGGCTGACCTATCTTTTCATCACCCATGACCTGAGCGTGGTCAGACATATTGCAGACCGTGTCTGTGTCATGTTCCTCGGAAAGACCGTGGAACTCGGTCCCACGGACGAGATATTCAGGTATCCCCGGCATCCTTATACGATGTTTCTGCTTTCCGCTGTTCCCATTCCTGATCCTCATAAGAGAGGGCGTGAACGGCCCGTTCTGAAAGGAGACATCCCAAGCCCGATGAGTCTTCCCCCGGGATGCCGTTTTCATACCCGCTGTCCTTATACCAAACCTGTATGCAGGGAAGAGGACCCTTTGTTTGTCGAAAGCGGTGACAGGGCGGTGGCATGTCATTTTCCCTTGGATCAGAATTAAGTTCGCAGTTCCGTTACAGGGCAAGCATCAAACATCAAACATCAAACATCAAACATCAAACATCAAACATCAAACATCAAACATCAAACATCAAACATCAAACATCAAACATCAAACATCAAACATCAAACATCAAGGATCAATTATGAATTTTTCATTTAAAAAAATCAGGCTGGAACAGATATATCCCCTGCGAATCAGCCGGGGGCTGAAAGAGGATTGCGATAATCTGTTTGTTTTTGTGGAAAAAAACGGTCTGACCGGTGTCGGAGAAATGGTTCCCGGTTCTCTTACCGGCTGTGAGTCGGCAGATGAGGGAGAGAAAATTCTAACAGAATTCACTCCGACGATCAGACAGGGAGCTTCTGTTCATGAAATTTACCATCAGGCAAGAACCGAAGGCATCCCGCCCTGTGTGCTGGCCGCATTGGACATGGCATTATGGGACCTGCTGGCAAAAGAAAGCCGTCAGCCCCTGTACAAACTGCTGGGTCTGGCAAAGCCTTCCGCTCCGACATCTGTCACCATCGGCGTCAATCCGCCGGAAGTCATCCGGGAACAGGTTCCTGAAATGCTCTCCCGGACCGGATGTCTGAACCTGAAAGTGAAACTGGGCTCTCCCCAGGGAATTGATGCGGACAAGGAAAGTTATCTCGCCGTTCTAAAAGCTGCTGAAAAATTTCATGTGGGCATCCGGATTGACGCCAACGGCGGCTGGAGTCTTGAGGATGCAAAGCAGATGATGAAATGGCTTCAGACCCGGAAGACAGAATATGTGGAACAGCCCCTGCATCATGATTGTGATGATCAGTTGCCTGAACTGTTCAAGAACCGTGCCCTGCCGATTTTTGTTGATGAGTCGTGCCGTTTTTCTTCTGACATTCCCAAGTGGGCTGACTCTGTTGACGGGATCAATCTGAAGCTGATGAAATGCGGCGGCATCACTGAGGCGTTGCGGATCGTGGCCACTGCCCGCGCTTTCGGACTTCAGACCATGATCGGATGCATGGGGGAATCCCTGATCGCCATCTCCGCGGGCGCGGCTCTCGGTCATCTGTTTGACTTCATTGACCTGGACTCACATCTCAACTTCAGAAACGATCCCGCGGAAGGGGCTGTACTGACCCAAGGCATTGTCACCCCACCGGGCCGTCCCGGACACGGGGGCAGGCTTTTGAATGATGAATGATGAATGATGAGGGCTGTGGCCTGCTATTATCAGTAAACTTCGCAGAGCTTTTCTCGCGGAACAGGGATATAAGACCTGCGAGGTTTCCAAAACCTCGCAGGTCTGGAAAGACTGTCGCCTTCGCAGAGCTTTTCTCGCGGAACAGGGATATAAGACCTGCGAGGTTTCCAAAACCTCGCAGGTCTGGAAAGACTGTCGCCTTCGCAGAGCTTTTCTCGCGGAACAGGGATATAAGACCTGCGAGGTTTCCAAAACCTCGCAGGTCTGGAAAGACTGTTTTTTATGACAACTGTTTTTTTTATGACAACTGTTTTTTATGATAAAGGAGGTGCCGATGTTTAAAAGTAAGAAAGTGCTATCACTGCTGATTCTGATTCTTTTCATGGCTGGGGCAGGGTGTGCTGTGGCCACGGAGAAGGCAGCGGTAAAATTTGAACCTGTAAAGACAGCAGCGAAATCTGAACCTGCTAAGACAGCAACAAGGCCTGTTGAGCCTGCAAATGTCATTTCTGTCAAAGGCAAGGTAAAGGGAATATCCCTGAATGCCCACACCATTGCTGTTGATGTGAAAAATCAGGGTTTTCTGGTCTTCAAACTGAACGAAAGGACGATGTACAAGAACGCAAAGTCTGCCGAAGATATCAAGGCAGGTGAATCTGTCACTGTCAGTTACAAACCCATAGGCGCGGATAATGTCGCTTATGTTATCAGGAAGAATCTGGTCAAACTTCCTGATGGAGTGACTGAGATAAGCACCCAGGAGCTTCTGTCCCTTGTCAATTCCCAAAAAGGCGATTATCTTCTGATCGACGCCAGGCCTGCGATCAAATACAAAGAGGAGCATATTCCCTCTTGTGTTTCAATCCCGTTCACCAAGCTGAAAAAAGAGGGAAAAGGTCTGCTTCCAGCTGACAAAGACAGACTTCTCATATTTTACTGCGGCGGCCCCACCTGAGTGATGAGTCCTAAATCCGCCGGTCTGGCGAAAAAATGGGGCTATGCCAATGTAAAGGTTTATGTGCAGGGGATTCCCAAGTGGAAAAAAACCGGTCATCGCACGGAACCGTCGCTTGAATATGTCAGGGACGGCAATATTGTCATTGCTGATCTGCGTTCTCCCGAGGCTGTCAGGGCAGGTCATATCCCGCGTGCTTACGGGTTTCCTGCAAAAGACTATGAATGGGCTGAATACGCGCTGCCCCTGTCAAAAAGTGCGCCTGTCATCATCTATTCCGATAATGATGATGAGACAGACATGGCAGTAAAAGCCACCCGCAAATGGGGCTATAAGAAGGTTGTGGGATTTTACGGCGCGCTTGAAGAATGGAAAGCAAAGGGCTATCCTTTAAAGACAGGCCCTGCCGGCTTTGCCGATGTTGACAATGTCATTCCTTATGAGAGAGAAATCGGTCCGGGTCAGATCAGCATAGAGGATTTCAAAAAAGCCTTGAAAGCCGACATGATACGTGTGATAGATGCTCGGACACAGACGGATTATGAGGGGGGTCATTTTCCCGGCTCAATCAACATCCCCCTGGATGAGATGAAAAGCAGAATCAGGGAGATTCCCAGAGAGAAATTCATTGTTCTTCACTGCCAAACCGGCGCAAGAGGAGAAATCGCATATAATATTCTCAAAAAAGAAGGCTTTGCAGTAAAATATCTGTTGGCCGAATGTGTGTGTGAGCCTTCAGGAGAATATGAAATATGGTAATCATGGGCAAGGAGAAAGAATGGTGAATGGTAAATGGTAAACGAGGTTAATGAAAAAAATCTTAACCCTTCTTTCTCCCTAACACTTAACACTTTAAAAGGAGGTACGTTTTATGATCAGGAAGATGATGGTTGTTCTGCTCGGGTTGGCTCTTACCTTTACGTTCACTTTCTCGGGCATGGCTGGTGAAAAAGGTAACAAACGCAAGGGAAAGTACACTTTCCGCACGACTTGCCGGGAATGCCATAAGCCGGACGCTTCGGCAAAGGAAATGGGGCCTGACAGCAAAACTCAGGCCCAGTGGGAGACTGTTTTCAACAAGGAGAAAGGGAAATATAAGGAACTCAAGTGCTATAAGGAGGGCCACTGGAAAGATAAGAAAAAGAATGAGGCTCTGACTGAAAAAGATCTGCTGAATATCTTTACTTATCTGCACGCTCATGCGTTTGATTCGCCGTCTCCGGCAAAATGTAAGTAAGAATTAAGGGTTGAGGGTTAAGAGGAGAAGATTTTCTTAATTCTTAACCCTTAACCCTCCGAGGAGAAAATTGCAATGGCAACAAAAACAGATACATCCATTTCGCGCCGGAGTTTCCTCAAGTGGTCCGGGGCGGCCACAGCAGCGGCTGTGGCAGGAGGGCAGGCTCCGGTTCTGCACTCGCTGGCTTATACAGGCGAGAAAAGTGCCGGATCCGAACCTGAATATCATTTTTCAGCCTGCGGCATGTGCCTGAACAAATGCGGGCTTGTTGCAAGGGTGGAAAACGGCATCGTCACCAAACTGGACCCCAATCCCAAGTTTCTGAAATCCCGGGGCATGCTCTGTGCCAGGGGGAACGCCGGGACCAGCCAGTTGTACGACCCTGACCGCTTAAAGTATCCCCTGCTTCGCAAAGGGGAAAGAGGTGAGGGCCGGTGGCAGCGTCTCAGCTGGGACCAGGCACTTGATCTTGCTGCTGAGAAACTGACAAAAATAGGGGAAGAATACACCCGGTGCGGAGTGCTGTTCACTCCCGGATCCGATATGCAGTCCCAGTTTGTCCACTGGTTTGCGGAGGTTTTCGGATCATACAATGTGACCACCCACGAATCCAACTGCCTTCTGAGCAGAAATCGTGCGTATCTTGACACATTCGGCGAAGTTCCATTCGCAGATGTGCTCCATTCCAAATATATCATCATGGCAGGTGCAAACCGCTTTGAGTCAATCATCACGCCCGACAGCATTGATCTGATGACTGCCATGAAAAAAGGATGCAAGCTTGTCGTGCTTGATCCACGGTTTACCAAGACAGCAGCCCTTGCCCATGAGTGGTTTCCCATCAGACCCGGCACGGATATGTCATTCTTTCTGGCGATCACCCATGTCATCATCCATGAGAAACTGTATGATGAAAAATATGCCCAGGAGAAGCTTTACGGGCTTGACAAGCTCACGGAGCATGTGAAAAAGTATTCTCCTGAATGGGCTGCAAAAGTATGCGATATCCCGGCAAAGGATATACGCCGCATTGCACAGGAACTGGCCGCTGCCGCACCGGCTGCCATGATTTACCCGGGCCGCCGCACGTCGGATTATGTGAATTCCACCCAGATCCGCAGGGCCATGGCCATTGCCAATGCCCTGCTGGGCAATTGGGATAAGCCCGGGGGACTGCTTGCAGCGAGGATGGTCGGCACAACCGGCCCTGAACTGCCGGAAGCCCCCTTTTATGATGACAACCCGGATGACCGCCTGGATCACGGAAGCGCGCATATCATGTTTGATGAAGAGGGGTCATTCAAACATACGAGGGACGCGATCATCGCGGGAAAGCCTTATCCTGTGAAAGGATGGTTCACCTATAAGATCAATCCCCTGCAGTCAGTTGCCAACCGGCGGAAAACACTTGAGATGATAGACAAACTTGATTTCATGCTCACTGTGGACATTGCCATGAGCGACACAGCATGGATGGCCGACCTTGTGCTTCCCGCACCCAGCTATCTTGAAAGACAGGACCCGGCTGCCGGACTTCAGGGATCATCCGCGTGCGCCTGTGTTGTGACCCGTGATCCGGTGGTTCCCGCGCTTTTTGAATCAAAACCGGTCTTCTGGATTCTCAGGGAACTCGCCGGGAGAATGGGGCTGGAGGAGTATTTCAGTTTCACCATGGAAGAATATCGTGAGCAGCAGTTGAGAAAACTGCCTGACTCGGAACGTGCCTTGCGGGAAGACGGGGTTTACTATAATCCCAGCAAGCTTTACGGCATTTATGAGGGGAAAATCTATAAGACCAAGTCCCAAAAGATTGAGCTTTACAACGAACGGTATGCTGAAATGGGACTTGATCCGATGCCGGTATGCAAGCCCCTGCGAGAGAATGTCCCGTCAGACCGCTTCAGGATGGTTGTGGGACGAAACGCCTATTTCACGCACTGCACGACACAGAACAACACGCTGCTCAATGAGCTGATGCCTGAAAACACGCTCTGGATACATCCGAATCCCGCGAAGAAACTGGGCATCAGAGACGGAGACGCAGTTGTTCTCAGCAGTAAGTCAGGTGAAGGAGAATTGAAAGCCGAACTGAAGAAAGGGATACGTGAGGACACAGTATATATGGCCAGCGGATTCGGCGTTCTCTCAGAGGGACTGACCAATGTCTTTGGCAAAGGCGCGTGTATGGCGGAAATACTTGAGGATTTCACAGATGAACTGTCGGGAAACATGGCAATGCATGAGACCATTGTAAAAGTTGCCAGGAAAGGAGCGTCATGAAAACACAATTGGCCATGGTGATAGATTCATCCTCATGTATAGACTGCAAGGCATGCATGGTATCCTGCAAGGTGGAAAACAAGGTTCCCGGGGGATACTGGCGGAACTGGGTGAAACAGCGGGAACCGCGCTTCGGCAAGATTCCCGGAGCCAAAGATCCGGCTGCTCAGGCCGAAGGTTGCAGAACCTGGATAATACAGGCACCTGATTTCGACAAGGTAAAGGGATACGGAGACCCGGGTTCCATGCACTTCCAGCCGGGCGGCTGCATGCATTGCGCCAACCCGGCCTGTGTTCAGGCGTGTCCCACCGGTGCGACATACAAGGATGAAAAGGACGGAACTGTCAGGCTGAACGACAAACTGTGCATAGGTTGCGGCTGTTGCATCCCTGCCTGCCCTTATGGTGCGAGATATCGCCATCCGGAAAAAAAAATCGTTGACAAATGCGATTTCTGTGCAAAGCGGAGAGAACGGGGTGAGCTTCCGGCCTGTGTGATAACCTGCCCGACCAAAGCGAGAACCTTCGGAAACATAAATGATCCTGAAAGTGATGTGGCCCGGCTTGTGAAGGAGAACAAAACTGTCAGGGTCGTCAACGAGGAGACAGACACGGAGCCGAACATGTATTATGTCTTAACGACCGCTCCCATGAACTGGCCACGGAAAGCTGAATCCCCGACCCCTATCCGATGGTGGGCAAGTCTGGCCAAGCCCCTGGTGTGGGCCGTTGTGGGGCTGAATGCGCTCGGGGTCCTGGTTATGTTTGGTAAACAACTGATTATAAAAGACGAAGAAACTGAGAAGTGAAACGTGAGAAGTGAAACGTGAACATCACGCATCACTTCTCATCTCACTTTAAAGGAGGTAATTATGAGCGACGAACAGATTAAGAGACATACTCCGGTCACGATTTTCATCCACTGGTTCAATGCGTTCTGCTGGTTCTTTCTTCTGGCAACCGGCCTGGGGCTGATTGGAAATGAGCAATTGCAGCCCCTGGTGGGGACATGGTGGCCAAGTATGATGCGGATCATATTCGGAAGCGGGGAAATGCTTCTTGTGCTCCATATAATCTGCGGTCTGGTGTGGACGGTGGTGTTTCTCATCTATGCTGTTTTTGGGGCAAAACAATATGTGATTCCCTTTCTGAAAGAGATACTTGCCGTTGTTCCTTCCAGAGATGTCATGTGGCTGTTCACAAAGCAGATACAGATGACCATGGGCAGCAAGACTCTTGAAAGAATGGGAAAGATATTCGGATTTGACGCGAAAATACCGGATCAGGGCTTTTACAATGTGGGGCAGAAGCTTTTTGCAGTGCCTTCGATTCTGGGCGGCCTCGTGATCGTCATAACCGGAATCATCATGGCCCTGTCCAATGTCTGCATCACCGATACCAGTGTTGTCCAATGGTCCATCCTCATCCATTTTGTCACGGTGGGGTTTGTTTTTGCAGGTCTGCTGATTCACATATTCATGGCCTCCATCGCTATCGGCGAGCGACCTGCATTCATATCCATGTTCACCGGAACTGTTCCCGAAGAGTACGCCAAGCATCATCACAAACTGTGGTATGATGAGGTGAAAGGGAAGCTTGATGTTTGATGTTTGATGTTTGATGTTTGATGTTTGATGTTTGATGTTTGATGTTTGATGTTTGATGCTTGGTGTTTGATGTTTG
>Ga0190284_1001276_pt1 | contig 11509 bp, 9 predicted proteins | sample 48691812_MG_FD_161668 | JGI IMG/M metagenome (GOLD analysis project Ga0190284, IMG submission 161668) | Hydrothermal vent microbial mat bacterial communities from Southern Trench, Guaymas Basin, Mexico - 4869-18-1-2_MG | ecosystem: Environmental > Aquatic > Marine > Hydrothermal vents > Microbial...
CCGGTGCTCCGGTGAATGTATAGTATTTGGCAAGTTCCGGTCCTGCGTGTCGTGTGAAACGCAGCATGCCGCCCAGGCCGGGATATATGCCGATTCCGGTTTCAGGAAAAGCCATCGATCCGGCAGGTGTTGCAATTATTGCCTGGCAGGAAAGTGCAAGCTCGCTTCCACCGCCAAGGGAAAGTCCGTCTAAAAGTGTTATCGTGAGCTTGTCGGAATTTTCAATCCTGAGATAAAGTTCATGTCCTTTTCTCGTAAACTCAACGATATCAGGTATTTTATCGGCCTTTATATTTTTAACAAAATAACGTATGTCCGCACCTGCTACAAATGCCTTGCCTGCACCCTGAAAGACAATCGCATCTACAGCCGGATTTTTTTCCGCTTCAGAGAAACGCGCATCAAGCTGGGCAACCACTGTTTCGTTTAGAGCATTCATTGCCTCAGGACGGTTTAAGGTTATATATGCAATGCTGTCTTTTACATTTAGATCGACAAAGTTAAAGTCAAATGCTTTACCCAGTTCTTTTTGTTTTACGAGGATTTTCGGCATTTTAAAATCGGGATATATTTTGGTAATGGCTTCAACATTTTCATAGGTTTTTTCGATGCCAATTCTGTTCATCAACTCGAATGGGCCGAAGATCCATCGTAGTCCGATTTTTGCACCGCGGTCTGTATCTTCTATTGATGCGACACCTTCATCTACAAGGGCTGCCGCAACGCCGAGGCACACACCATTAAACCGGTCAACGGCCGCCTGGATCTTGGATTCGTCAACTTCACCTTCTATATCCCAGTTTTCTCCCTTCTCCATCTGTTTTTTAAGGATTTCACATGGAGCATAGAATGGACCAAGCTCATCGCCCAGGGTTGTTGCGGCATGGACTGCGATGGGAATACCAGTTACGTTCATAAGTAAAAATGGTCCCATGCCTATTTTAAAGGCACGTTTTGCAGCTTCTTCCAGGGTGGGGATGTCAGCAATGCCTTCTTCAAGCATACGGGCTGCTTCGTTTAAGAAAGGCACAAAAAATCGGTTGACCGCAAACCCTGGTGCGTCTTTTACAACAATGGAAGTCTTGCCGTGGAGCTTTGCCGCAAGCAATGATTTTTCAATGGTCTCAGTGCTTGTTGTTTCATGGGGGATAACTTCAAGGAGCCGGTTCTTTGCCGGATGGAAAAAATAGTGAAGCCCTATAAAACGATCGGGGCGAGATATCTGCCCGGTGAAATCCTTTACAAAAAAGCTGGAAGTATTTGTGGCAAGAATTGTCTTTTCACTGCAAATTTCATCAAGTTTTTTAAAAAGATCGGATTTTACTTTTTTGTCCTCAAAAACAGCCTCAATAACGAGATCTGCATCGGCAACTTCGTTAAAGTCGGTTGTTCCTGTGATTCGAGAGAGTGTTTCTTCAACCTGCTGAGGCTTGAAAATCTTTCGCTCAACGCCTTCTTCGAGCAAGCCTTTAATGATTCCGAGTCCGCGCTGAACAAACTCGTCTTTCATATCTACCATTACAACATTTATACCTTCCTGGGCGATTTTCTGGGCTATACCGCTTCCCATATTGCCCGCACCTATTACACCTATTTTGTTAATCTGAGACATGTGGCCTCCCGTTATGATTGAAAATTGTTGATTGATGGTTGGAAATAGGACACGGATTTGCACAGATTCACACAGATTTTAATAATATCTGCACTTCTTTTGCCATAATAGCAAAATTACTATATCTGTGTAATCCGTGTTAATCCGCGTCCTATTTGAAAAAGAAAAAAGCGTATTATTTATTTATCCAATCAGGACTGCGCTTCTCTTCAAAGCTCTTTATACCCTCAAGAGTATCTTCGGTTTTCATAAGAGTATTGAGGAAAAGATCACTTACCTGCACCAGGGATGTTTTAAAATCCAATCCAAGATTTTCCCTTACTGCACGTTTGTTCAGCCGGATAATAAGCGGACTGTTAGTTTTTAATTCGCCAATCAACTTGTCAAGGGCTTCAGTGAATTTGTCGTCATCGACTACCTGAGAAACAAAACCGATGGAGCAGGCTTCATCAGCAGAATAGGTCTTTCCTGTGGTGCAGACCTCAATAGCCTTGGCAGGGCCCACAAGCTGGGGTAACCGTATTGCAGCATAAGGGGGAAGGAAACCGAGTTTCACTTCCGGTTGGCCGAATTTAGCGCTTTTACCGGCAAGAACGATATCACAGGCAATTGCATACTCCATTCCGCCGCCAACGCAGACACCATGAACCGCAGCAATGATCGGCACTTCAATAGCATTGATAAGTTCAAAAGAACGGTTAAACGTTGCAATCATGTCATGCACCAGATCCGGTTTATGATCACCAACTTCCACACCTGCACACCAGCTTCTTCCCTCGCCAAGAAAAACAACACACTTAAGGTCATTGTCATTGGCAAGCTCTTTTAGCATGGCATTGAACTCATTCATCATTTCAATGTTAAATACATTGTGCTTCGGCCTGGCAAGAGTGATTCGCGCAACACCATCAGCGATTTCTATCTTTAAATATTTATATTCAGACATAATCAGTTTCCTTTGAATAAATTATTCCGTAATTTATTAGCTCATAGCTGATAGCTGACAGCTAATAGCCTGAAGGATTCAGTCCCTTTACTATGAGCTATGAGCTAAGAGCTCTTTACCTTCCGTCTTTCTTTACGCCTTTTCAAAAACATAATTCAATTGCTCGTTTGATGTCTTATTAACTACCGTTTTCATTTCCATGCCGACTTCGATTTCATTTTCAGGCACGTCTTTGGCGATTCTTCCGAATATTTTATATTTTCCGTAGTCAAGAAGTGCAATGCAGTAAGGCACATCATCTTGAAATCCGACAGGTGCGAACTTCAGTTCACTGTAGGTTAATAGTTTTCCTTTTCCTGAAACTTCAAACCATTCCACGTTACTTGCAAGACACTTATAGCAATCGGCTCTAGGAGGAAAAAACACCTGGCCGCAGTCTTTGCAACGGGTGCCCATAACCTTGCCACCCTCCAGAAAATCAATAAAATCATTTGTTTTAGTGATGGAGGTAAAACTTACCGTACCGAATTTTTTAAACCGATCGTCCACCTCTTTTTTCTTGCCCATTTTTTACCTCCCCAATATTGAAACATTTCCGTAAAGACCAACACCGCCAATATTATGAACCAGTCCTATTTCCGGGTTTTTAACCTGAATATCTCCGGCTTCGTCTCTGAGCTGGAGGACAATGGTTCTAATCTGTGATCCGCCTGTAGCACCGATTGGATGTCCCTTGGATAAAAGCCCGCCATCGACATTAACCGGTATGCTTCCTTCCTTATATGTTTCTTTGCTTTTAATAAGTTCTTTTCCTTCTCCGGGCTTTGCAAATCCCAGGTTTTCATAGGCCATCATTTCCGCAATTGTGAAACAATCGTGCACCTCTGCAACGTCAATATCTTTAGGCGAGATACCTGCCATTTTGTAAGCCTGATCTGATGCCTGTTGAGCAACGCTCAGGCCGGTGAACAAATCCCTGCCGGCTAAGTTTACGCTGGTTGTTGCAGCACCCAGACCTAATATCCAGACCGGCTTTTTACAAAGGGCTTTGGCTTTTTCCTCGCTTGCTACGATGATACATGAACTTCCGTCTGCATTTGCACAGCAGTCTCCTATACGAAGAGGACTTGCTACAGGACCGGCCATCCTGTTTTCAGGATCTGAAAACATTTCAAAAGTAACAGGTTTGCGGTAAACAGCCTTTTCATTAATCTGACCGTAAGTTGCGGCTTTTACCCTGATAAGAGCCAGATCATCAAGTGTTGTCCCGTATTTTTCCATGTGTGCTTTTGCGTACATGGCATAATAAGCAGGCATCATAGTTCCAAAGGGGCTTTCCCACTGGATGTCCGCACCACGCCCCATCCGCTCCTGGGATTCAGCCGAAGATATTTCCGACATTTTTTGAAACCCGACAACAGCTACCACATCATGAAGTCCTGATTTGATAAGTGAATAAGCAAGTCTTAAACCCATGCTGCTTGATGAACACAAGCTTTCCACATAAAAAGTGGGTTGTGGGTTGAGTCCTAAGTATTCGGCAAAGACCCCCGCAGGTGATCGTTGTTTGTCGTACTCAGGAGCGCTGCAGATTATAGATGCATCTATATTTTCCGTGGTTATCTGTGCATCCTGCATTGACTCTTTAAATCCATCAAAGGCCAGTTCTCTTATCGAACCCGGATAACTCCGGACAAAGCTGCTCTGGCCGACACCGATTATTGCTACTTTTTCCATAAATTACCTCTTCTATATTTATTAGTTTTATATATGATTTAAGCTTTTTTCAAATGGGACACGGATGAACGCGGATTACACAGATTTTAACTACTATGACAAAGAAAGTACCAACATCATGAATATCAGTGTGAATCTGTGTAAATCTGTGTCCTATTTTCAATCGCCAATCATCAATCTTAAATATACTGTCCTCCGTCAACCTTTATAACCTCACCGGTTACATGTCTTGCCTTATCAGATGCCAGGAATGCGACAACATTTGCAAGATCCTCCGGCTGGCCCACACGCTTTAAAACGATCTCGTTCATGGCCATATCGATAATCTTATCTCGGGAGTCTGATTCTTTAAGCATCGTAGTTTCAATCAGTCCAGGTGCTACCGCATTTACGTTTACGCTGAATGCGCCAAGCTCTTTTGCAACGGCCTTTGTAAAACCGATGATACCGGCTTTGGAAGCGGAATAGTTGGATTGCCCGAATTTTCCGCGCAGTCCGTTTATTGAAGTAATATTAATAATTTTCCCGTATTTCTGGTCCTTGAAAATAGGGGCAACCTGTCGCGTGAAGTTGAAATAGCCTTTTAAATTAACCTCGATAACCCGGTCCCACTGCTCTTCAGTCATTTTCCACGATACACCGTCCCAGTTCATTCCCGCGTTGTTTACAAGAATATCAAGTCCGCCGAATTCATCAACCGCTTTTTTTACAACACTCTCGGCTTCGGTAAATGATGAAATGTCACACTTTACTGCAAGGGCTTTTCTGCCCATTTCGCGGATCTCATCGGCATATTTTTTTGCCTCAACATCGTGCTTGCGGTAGGTCAGGCACACATTTGCGCCTTCGCGAGCAAGTTCCAGTGAAGCGGCGGCTCCAATCCCTTGCGAACCTCCTGTGACTAAAGCATTTTTTCCTTCTAAAAGCATTTTTTTCTCCTTATTAAATCATTAATTGTCTTGTTTTTTAAAATTAAATTAAAGCTACATTACAGCTACTTTTTAACTTAGTCAAGAAAAATAACAGCACTTGAAGTCGAATAGATAGGATACCTGTTTAGTGCAATTTGGGGAAGCTTTTCCTTTAACAAGCTACATTTGCCTCCATGACCGAAAGGTTTTTACAACTGGGATTGACTGGACGATGAATAAATTGTTATGACAGGAAGCGGTTTTGGCCTCAGGCGAATATGGCGAATATGGATCAGTTTTTTAATCACTCACAAGACTATGGTCTTTATCACCTTTAGTATGGATGTATTGGATAGATTTTTAAGGAAGGCATTTGCAGCTGATGAATAATATGACAAAAGACGAATTGATCAAACTCCTTAATGGGCATGAATGGAATAATGTTGAATTTAAGAAGGCTCAACGCGGTGCGCCTGAGTCCGCCTATGAAACCGTGTCCTCTTTTTCAAATACTGGCGGCGGCTGGCTGGTGTTTGGTATCAGGGATTACGACGGCAATTATGAAGTTGCTGGTGTTCTTGAGGTTGACAAAGTTCAGAATGATTTTTTGAGCGCGCTACGTGCCGGTAATAAAGTGAATCACGATATTAAGGTCGAACCGGAATTAATCGATGTAGAGGATAAGACAGTTCTGGTCTTTCGGATACCCGAGGCATCCCGGCAAGACAAGCCAATTTATCTGAACGGCGATATCCGCCGCTCATTTATTCGCAGAGGAGGTTGTGATCAGCGTTGCACTATGCCTGAAATCGAGCGTTTCCTGCGTGATGCGGCTGAGGAGCGCTGGGATGGACAGGTTTTCAGCTATCCACTGGAGGAAGCCTTTCATCGAGAATCAATCAAATGGTACCGGGCATTGTTCAACGAAAGAAATCCCGGTCATGATGAATCTCTCAGCGACCAGGAATTTCTCCATCAGTGGGGTCACATAGTAAGAAAAGATGAAATATTACAACCTACCAGGGCCTCCATTCTTCTTTTCGGATCCCCGGCGGCAATTCACCAGATGCTTCCCCGGCCTACCCTTGATGTTCAATGGATTCCATCAGATCTTGGTGAACCACTGCCAGAAGTTCGCTGGTTGGACCGTAAGGTTTTTGAGGATAATCTCATTATCACATGGCGTGGACTGGTTACCAGCTACATGCAAAAGGCGGAAAAACCTTTCCGTATCGATCCTCACACCTTGCTGAGAAATGACGCGCCACCAGAGTACAGAGTATTCCGTGAAGCTGCTATTAACCTGTTGATTCACCAGGATTATGCCAGTCACGGTTTCAAGGCGGTAATCAAGTTTTACCGGAATCTGATTCAGTTCTGGAATCCAGGAGATGTTTTCGGAAATGCCGATCTTCTGCTGGAGCCTGGTGAAAAAGAAGTGCGCAATCCCCAGATTGTGGCGGCATTTCGGCGACTGGGGCTCTGTGAGCAGGCAGGCACAGGGATGCGGATGGTGTTGAATCAATGGCAGGCATTGGGACATCTTGAGCCGGAGTACGATAATGACCGCTCGCGCAAGACATTTGAAATACGTTTGCCTTTGGCAAAAGACCAAGTTACACCACAAGTCACCGAACAAGCTACCGAACAAGTCACCGAACAAGCTACCGAACAAGTTGGGAAGATGCTACGACAGTTTGGGAATAAACCTGTGGATGGAAAATCCTTAATGGTTGCTGTAGGGATCTTACATCGTCCTACATTTCTTTACAGCTACTTGCAACCCGCATTGAACGCCGGGCTTGTTGAAATGACAATCCCTGATAAACCGAGAAGCAGCAAACAAAAATATCGTCTTACAGATAAGGGCAAAGAATGGGTTGAACAGAACCAGGCGGAAAAATGATCATGATTCAGCGAGGTTGTCGAAATATGAAAAAGGAAACGGCAAAACATGTTGCAAAAACATACAACAAGTCCATTTCCGGCGATCTTATCAGTGATATCCGCAGTCTAATTGAAACTGCCAGGCAAAATGTTGCGATTGCGGTTAACACCGGACTGACCATTCTTTATTGGCAGATTGGCAACCGTATTTGCCAGGGTATTTTAAAACAAAAAATGGTATAATCTGAAATAGTGACACATGAAAAAATCAAACAAAGAAAAAAATAATCTTCACATAAAGGATTGGCCTGAAGGCGATCGTCCACGGGAAATGCTTTTGGAGAAAGGCCCGGAGGTTCTGAGCGATGCCGCGCTACTGGCTATTCTTTTAAGAACCGGAAGGCAGGGTAAAAATGCCATAGCCCTTGCGAGAGAGATGATAAGCAGGTTTGGCGGGCTAAACGGGTTGATGATGGCAACACAGGAAGACCTGTTGAGTGTCAAGGGGATCGGAAAGGCCAAGATGGCTCAGATCCTTGCCGCCATGGAAATTGTAAAACGCCGGTTGCGCCAGCCACTTGAAAAGATCAATATTATCGAAAATCCCCGTGATCTGTTTGAATATCTAAAGGCATCCATGAGCAATCTTTCCCGTGAGGAATTCAGGCTCCTCCATCTAAACAGATCAAAACACCTGATCGCCGAAGAAGTCCTGTTCCGTGGTACCGTTGATGAATCAGTGGTTTATGCTCGGGAAGTTGTTGAATCCGCTTTAAGGAAAAGGGCATCAGCCCTTATCTTTGTCCATAACCATCCCACCGGACCGGCTGAATCCAGTTTGGAAGATATGGAATTGACCATATCTCTGGTGAATGCCTGCAGATCTGTTGACATTCCGGTTCTGGATCACGTCATTGTTGGCAATGACGGTTTTTTTAGCATGCGGCGGGATCAACCTGAAATTTTCGCAACAGGACAAATTTAGACAGGATAACAGGATAGACAAGGTATTTAACTATTCCATTCTTGACGATATAAATTGAGGAATGCCCCATAGATTCACGCATTTTTGTAATTTTGGAGCTACTATGACATCAATTATTTCCACTGAATCAATTGTCAATAAGATAGTTTTTCTTCGCGGTGAATAAATTTTGTTAGATCGGGATCTTGCAGAACTTTATGATGTTGAAACCAAGCAATTGAAGAGAGCTGTTCGCCAGCATATTAGCCGATTCCCAGGAGATTTTATGTTTGAACTAACCAAAAATGAGTATGATTCTTTAAGGTACCAATTTGGCACCTTAAAGAGGGGCGAGCATTCAAAATATTCACCTTTTGCCTTTACTGAACAGGGTGTGGCAATGCTTTCCTCAGTTCTCAATAGCGAGCGGGCTATTGAAATGAATATCGCAATCATGCGAGCTTTTGTTCATCTAAGAAAAATGATTGCCTCCCATGATGAACTGGCACAGAAACTTGCAGAACTTGAACAACACCTGGAAGGTCATAATGAACAGATTCAGGCTATTTTTGAGGCGATCCAGCAACTAATGACACCGCCTGCGAAATCACACAAGAAGATCGGATTTGTAGTAAAGGAAAAGCAAGCTGCCTATGGCCGTCGGGGCGAAAAACACAAAAGAAAAATCTCGAAAACAAGAAATAAATGATAAGCAGAATTTCTATATTATTTTGCTCTATCAAGTTTATCCTGTTAATCCTGTCTAAATAAATTTATGAAAAAACTGACACTCGCACAACTTGAACATCACCTTTTTGCCGCGGCTGATATCCTGCGTGGAAAGATGGATGCCTCGGAATTCAAGGAATATATCTTCGGCATGCTCTTTTTAAAACGGTGCTCGGATGTCTTTGATGAAGAATATGAAGGAATCGTAAAGGCCAATCTTGCCAGAAGTCGGACAAAAGAGCAGGCCGTGAAACGGGCCGAAGATCCGGACAGATACGCTAAATCCTTTTTTGTCCCAGAGGAGGCAAGGTGGGAAAGGCTTAAACACACGCACCGCTACATTGGCGACGAACTGAACAAGGCATTAGGCGAGCTTGAGAATAAAAACCGGAGCCTTGAAGGTGTGCTCGGGCATATTGATTTCAACAAAAAAGCCGGAAAAACGAAAATGCCTGACCGGAAACTCCGCGATTTGATCAACCATTTCAACAAATATCGCCTCAGAAATACCGATTTTGAATTTCCTGATCTCATAGGCGCAGCCTACGAATATCTTATCGGGCAGTTTGCGGATTCTGCCGGCAAAAAAGGCGGTGAGTTTTATACCCCAAGAGACGTTGTTCGTTTGATGGTGCGCATTTTAAAGCCGCAGGAAGGCATGCGCGTATATGATCCCTGTGTCGGTTCAGGCGGCATGTTGATTCACTCAAAGCAGTATGTGGAAGAGCATGGAGGCAACTGCTTTAACCTGAGTCTTTACGGCCAGGATAACAACGGCGGTGTCTGGTCCATGTGCAAGATGAACATGATCCTTCACGGCATTGCAGGTGCGAATATCCAGAACGACGATGTACTGGCCTCGCCCCTTCATTTAGATGGTGGGGAACTTATGCGATTTGACCGGGTCATCACCAATCCCCCCTTCAGCCAGAATTATTCAAAAGACGGCATGAAGTTTGCCGAAAGATTCAGATACGGTTTTTGCCCTGAGTCCGGCAAAAAAGGCGATCTGATGTTCTTGCAACACATGTTAGCGGTCCTGAGAATAAACGGCATGATGGCAACGGTTATGCCCCATGGTGTCCTCTTCCGAAGCGGCGCTGAAAAAGAGATTCGCAAGGGCATTATCGAAGATGATCTGTTAGAAGCGGTGATCGGATTTCCGCCCAATCTCTTCTACGGCACCGGCATTCCCGCATGTGTATTGGTGTGCCGGGCCAAAGGCGCCAAACCTGACGAACGCAAAGGCAAGGTTCTTTTTATCAATGCAGATGCGGAATTTCATGCGGGCCGGGCCCAGAACTATTTAAGACCGGAACATATTGAAAAGATCACATCCGCTTTTGACGCATTTGAAGACATCCCCGGATATGCAGCCGTTGTTACCAGAGAAGAACTCAAGTCAAACGACTGGAACCTGAACATCCGGCGGTATGCGGATAATGCTCCTCCACCCGAACCCCAGGATGTCCGCGCCCATCTGTTAGGTGGAATTCCCAAAACCGAAGTCGAAGCAAAAAAAGAACTCCTCGATGCCCACGGCCTTAAGGTCTCAACCATATTTGTAGAACGTGATACAGGCTATTATGATTTTGACCCAACGCTTACCGAACGGGGTAACATTAAGAAAAGGATTGAGGCCGGAAAAGGGGTACAGCTAAAGGAAACAAAGCTGAAAAATACCTTTGATCGATGGTGGGGAAAGCATAAACGATTGCTGATTGAGCTGCCCAAAACCAAAAACCTCATGGAGGTGCGCACCGCTCTTTTAGAAGCATTTGTATCGGATATCACGCCGGTGGGATTGCTTGACCGGTTCAAGGTGGCGGGTGTGATTGCCACATGGTGGAATGAAAACAAATTCGATCTAAAAACTCTTATTGCACAGTGCTTTGGAGGGCTGGTGGACGGCTGGGCGGATACCATAGAGGCCGTCATGGAAGAAACTAAGGGCAATCATTTTGACCTGGCCGATGATCCGATTGTGACCAGGTTAATCCCGGATTATCTGGATGAACTGGAACAGGCCCGGCAGGATATTGTGCGCCTGGAGCAAGACAAAAAAGACCAACCTCATGTGAAAACCAACCAACTCAAAATAACGAAAAAGCAGCTCAAGGAACTTCAAGAACAATTCATTAAACGGGTGCACGAAGCCCGTGAGGCCCTTTCCGATGATGATTGCAGAAATCTGGTCCTCGATATCCTCAATGAAAAACTTTCCAGCCATCTTGAGAGCTATGTAACTGCACATCGTCAAGAAGTTATCGCCGCTGTGGAGAACTGGTGGGACAAGTATCAGGTAACATTGAGGGATATTGAGTGGAAGCGCAATCAGATAGCCGAAAAGTTAACATCTTACACATATGAATTAGGATATGCTTGAAATGCGACTTGCGAAAACAACAGGATGAAAAATGTTAGCAGATAGTTGGAAAATGACTCGAATTAAGGATGTCTGCGAGCTCGGTAGAGGCAGGGTAATTAATCAGGATGAGCTATATGATCATCCTGGCCAATATCCTGTTTATTCCTCTCAAAGCAAAGATAGCGGAGCTTTTGGTTGTTTGGATACTTTTGACTTTGATGGTGAGTGTGTCACTTGGACAACAGACGGGGCTTATGCTGGTACAATTTTTTACAGGTCAGGACGTTTTAATTGCACAAATGTATGCGGTACACTTAAAGCAAAAACAAATGAAATATGTATGAAATATCATTCT
>Ga0190284_1001277_pt1 | contig 11506 bp, 8 predicted proteins | sample 48691812_MG_FD_161668 | JGI IMG/M metagenome (GOLD analysis project Ga0190284, IMG submission 161668) | Hydrothermal vent microbial mat bacterial communities from Southern Trench, Guaymas Basin, Mexico - 4869-18-1-2_MG | ecosystem: Environmental > Aquatic > Marine > Hydrothermal vents > Microbial...
TAACACTGGCGGACAAGCCGCCAGTGGCACCCGTCAATTAAGGCGTGACGGAGCACTAGGGCGATTCGTGTAACCCGTGTGTTGGCAAGAGGTTGCGCCTCGCAGATGATCTGCGGGGCGGTGAACAAGTGGCGGTTCGTGTCTGGCGACGAAAGTGGGCTTCCACCGTTCCCGATGTTGTGTTATAGTACGCGGCTGTGCTGCGTGCGCAACAGGCAGTCGGTATAGCTGTAGGCTGGGGTCGTTGGTGGTGCGGGACGCACGCGACCAAGCGCGAATGCTAACTAACGAAGTGCGTCCTGGGTGGAACAACAGCATCGGAGGTACTGTGGTCAAGATCAAACCCCGAGGATCGGAATCCGTTCAGCAGATGCTCAAGCGCTTCAAGCGCTTGTGCCAGCGCGAAGGCCTCACGCGGGACATGAAGCGGACCAGCTACTACGAAAAGCCTTCCGAAAGGAAGCGCCGCAAATCGCGCAAAGCGCTGCGGCGCGCCGCCACGCTGTAGAACCCTCCTCAAAGTTCACCGGATCAAGGTAACGGCGCTTTCGAGTCATCACGCGGTGGCCATGCGGGCTTGCCGCGCGCTTGTGCGTTGCCGCGGGTGACGTTGGCATCGGGGCACATCAAGGGTATAGTCCGCGCATTATGGCAAAGCTGATTCTGTTCGAGGACGACCAGTTCCGGGGCTTCTGGCCTTTGATCTATTGGCGAACCGTGTTTGAGTTGCTCTGCGGTCGCTGGACGCTGATGGATCGCGCCGCACACTATCTCCAGCAACCCATCGCCGGCCTGTGGACGCGGGATTGGCTCGCCGGGCACGTTGCCCAGCACTGTCAGGTACCGGCAAACGCGGCGGCGGATGCCGAGACGGTACTGATCAACGGTCGCTGGCTGGTCAATGACGCGGTTGAGTTCAAGCCGGCCCCGTTCGTCGGCACAAACGACGGAGCGGTCGTGTACGTTTCCTGCAACGAGCAACTCGCCGGACGACTGACTCCCAGCGTGATGCTCGACGCCGAGCGCATCGGCGAAGTGCTGGACGGCGTGCCCCGAGAGGACATCGACGTTCGCCTTGTGCGCTATCCCTGGGACCTGCTCGCACACAACGCCCAGATTCTCGAAGACGACTGGATGTCCGGGGCCCACGGGATCGAAGGCATGATCAGCCATTCGGCGATCATCGTGGACATTGCCCACGTCAACGTCGGGCACGGGGCCGTGATAAAACCGACGGCCTACCTCGATGCCAGCACAGGCCCCATCCACATCAGCTTCAACGCCACGGTCGGCCCGCACGTGACGATCGAGGGCCCGGCGTACATCGGGCCCGGGGCGGTGGTGAAACCGCACGCGCACATCTACGGCGGGACCAGCATCGGCCCGTTCTGCAAGGTGGGCGGCGAAATCGACGCCAGCATCATGTGTGGGTATTCCAACAAACAGCACGACGGGTTTCTGGGGCATTCGTACTTGGGCTCCTGGATCAACGTCGGCGCCGGCACGGCCAACTCTGACCTGAAGAACACCTACGGGCCCGTGCACATGCGGATCGGACGCGACGAAATCAACACCGCGGAGCGCTTCCTCGGAGCGGTCGTCGGCGACCACACCAAGATCGGCATCAACCAGATCATCCCAACCGGGGCGACGATCGGTTTTGCGGCCACGGTTTTCACGTCGTCCGTGTTGCCCAATTGCGTGCCGTCGTTCGCCTGGTTGACGGACGCCGGGATGGCTCGAGGCGATCCGCGGCGGCTGATCGAGACTGCCCGCGTGGTGATGGCCCGACGCAACGTCGAACTCTGCCCAGAGGCTGAAAAGCTCTTTTTCAGCGTGCCCGAACGGATGAAGGAGCTCGAAGGCGAGTACGACGCTCCACCGGACTGAACCTTCAAGCCTGCGAGCCACGTTCGTGAGGAAGCGGTCTTCACGGATGATCGGTCCGCTCGCCTACCGTGCAGCACCGCTTCGACGGGATTATCGCAACTCGGCGATCCAAGAGCCCGATAATACCGGTGAGGTCGACCTCGTGCCCACTGAAGTGGGCGGGCGAAACATGCTGCGCGCGCAGGGACTTGGGTTGCCGTAGCGGGAGACACCGCCTTGGTAGGAACAACCGCAGCAGATCCGAGCCGCGTCACCGCCGCGGACCGTCTGCGAATCGGGACCGCCAACGTCTGTATGTTGCGGCTCCTCGAGAAGGTCGCGCTGCGCTTCAACCGGGCACACGTCCCGCTGATGGTGCTCAAGGGGGCTGCGCTCAATCTCACGATTCACGACCGGGCCGACCAAAGACCCATGTCCGACCTCGACTTGCAGATCAGGCCCGAGCACGCCGCGGAAGCCGTCGCACTCCTCGAGGAGGTCGGCTGTCGCCCGGGGCAACCGTTGGTACGAGAGGACTTCTTCCCGCGGTTTTACCATGAGACTGAGTTCGTCACCGGCGGTCTCTTTCCCATGCGAATCGACTTGCACGTCCGCCCGCTACGCCCGTTGCCCTACGCTCGTCGCGTACCGCCTGACGCGCTGTGGCGGGGGGCAACAGCGATACGCGTCGGGCAAGGCGAGGTGCTGATTCCCTCAGCCGAGGACATGCTCATTCATCTTGCCGCCCACTCGGCAATCCACGCCAATTCCCGCCCGATGTGGTTGCGGGACCTCAAGCACTGGGCCGAGGCCTGGGCGGACCAAATCGATTGGGAACGGTTCCTCGAAAACGTACGCGCCTGGAACCTGGTACTGCCGGTTCGGCAGGCACTCGATCGCGCCCAAGAGAGCTTCGGCCAGGTGTGCCCACCGGACATCAGGCGGCGGCTGGCGCAGAACCGCGTCGGTTGGCGCGACCGTCTCAGCCTGCGGCAGGCGCCGCGTGATGCGGAGCACCCCGTAGGCCACGTACTGGTAAACGTGCTGTGCACACCCGGCTGGCGATTCGTTTTGTCGTATCTGTGGGTAATGCTGGTCCCCGGTCGCCGGCACATGGAGGAGTGGTATGACTGGCGGCATTGGGGGTGGTTGCCCTGTGCCCACGTTTTGCGCGTGTGCAGCCCACTGTTGCGGCGCATTCCGAGGGTATGGACTCGGTTCGCCAGGATCGAGGTGCGCGAGAGACCGAAGCGGGGGCTGTGCGTGGTCGCCACGCGGGACATGGTGGCTGGCGAGTCGCTCGCCGGGTGTTGCGGCGATTGGCCCGCGAACCGGAACGCCGACGCACCGTATCGACACGCGGCCGGGCGGAAGCCTGAGAACCTCATGGGCAAGTTGGCGCACCTGAGACACTCCTGCCGCCCGAACGCCGAACCGTGCGCTTCGGGACTGCGGGCGCTGCGGAGAATCGACGCGGGGAGGGAGATTACGATTGACTACGGAGAGGATGCGTGCAACTGCCGGAGCCCCACCCCCGAGATCGGCGAGTTGGCGATGTCTGCCTGAGGGAGAGGTCCCATGGACGAGCGAAGCCTAACGGAACCAAAAGAGTCGGACGCTGCGGTCGATAGCACCGCCCCTCGCGCGGCATCGGTCAGCACGCGGCGGACCTTCCTCGGCGTCGTAGGGCGAAAGACGGTCTACATCACTCCGGTGGTGTGGACCCTAACGGCTCAGCAGGCGCTCGCTGCAGGCAGCAACCCTTCGGCGAACCCGTCGTGCGTCCCGAATGGCGAGTTATGCGATGACAATTCCGACTGCTGCAGCAACAACTGTGTGGCCGGCACCTGTGAGGAGTGAACGGGGTCTCTCGGGCATCCCACCTTGCGCGCCCCCGGCGGTCTGTGATGGTCACCCACATGGCCGAGTCACCGGCAGCTTTCCTCTTCCCATCAGCTACAGCATTGCTTTAGGGTGGCGTGTTCCGAGCAGGGGCCTGAGTGACGCGAGCCGACCTCCGGCCGTAAACGCTGTCGCTTTGTCCTCCTTTCGTCCGATATTATCAACCGTCTGATCCAAGCTACGCTCAAGGCCTGCTCCACGACGGTCCTGCCGGGATCATGGGGGGCGGGAACGCAGACGCCGGGGGTTGGATCGTGCATGGAGCGCAGCGGATTTCTAGTCGGAGTCGCCTAGGATGGGAGCATCACGGGTGCCGTTCTCACTCTCGCAGCTTCGTGGTCGCTTGCGTCTGGAAGGTCGCCACAGACGGGACGAATGTCTGTTCCCGAAAACGGAATCGGAGGTCACAGGCAAGACGTGGATCGGGCAACGGGGCACGGTACTTGTGTTGTTACTCGCCGTATTCCCCTGCGTCTCCCCGACCGCCTACGGAAGCTACGTCGAGAGCTATCAAACTTGGTCGGCCACCTCTGCGGACACGTGGGAATCGAAGGACTTGAGCGGGGCCCCATTCAATGTGCCGGCCAACGCCGTAGTTGAAGTCGCGGTGAGGAACTCAGACGGCTCCAATGCAATGTGGGGAGGGGCCCGAGCGGTCGGCTCCAGTTTGGACAGGCAGCTCCAACTCCACAAAGCTGAATCCGGCGGTTGGGACGTGCTGGTGATCCATGTGCAGGCAAACGCCGGTTCTCGCATCGAACACTATGCCGACGTCACCTCTGAGATCCAATTCATCTTGCTCGGCTATTGGACGAACGGGACCTACGTCGAGACATTCCAGTCCTTCAAAGCGGGAGCCGACGGTTCGTGGCAGGAGCACAATCTCGGCACCTATGGAGTCGGCGCCGGCGAGATCGCTGAAATCGTGATGGTCAACGGGCGACACAGCCTGGAACGGGAGGTCGGCGTGCGAGCGAACGGCTCGGCTCTGGACCGGATCGTCGACATTCACAAGGCCGAATCCGGCGGCGGCGATGTTGCCACGATGTTTGTTGAGGCCGACGCAACCGCCAATGCCACGGTCGAAGTTTATGCGGAGGACAACTCGGACGTAGATTTCTACCTGGTTGGCTATTGGAGCACCCCGCCCGGGTCGTACACCGAGCTGTTCACCGACACAGGGTCCCCATCGACCGACTCGACCTGGCAAGACCGGGACCTCACGAGCCTTGGAATACCGGGAAACGCCGTCGTTGAGATTACACTCGGCAACATGTGGCCTGGTGAAGAGGACAACATGGGCGTCCGCCAGAACGGGTCTACTTTGAGCAGGCTTCTCGATCTTCACGAGGCCGAGGGGGGTGGTGGGGACTTCGCAAGAATGCACGTCTGCACCGACGCCGGCTCGACCATCGAACTGTACCATGAGGACGTCAGCGACACGCACGATTTCCGTCTTACCGGATACTGGGTGGTGTCCGCGGTCACCGTTACTGAGTCGGGCGGCTCGACCGACGTTACCGAAGGCGGTCCGACGGATACGTATACGGTCGTGCTGACCACCCAGCCCACGGCCACCGTAACGATCACGGTCGATCCCGATGACCAGACCGATCTCGGCTCGGGAGCGGGCGTGGCGATCACGCTTCCGTTCACTACCGGTAACTGGGGCACGGCCCAGACAGTGACCGTGACGGCGGTGGACGACGCGGTGCAAGAGGGCGATCACACGTCGACGATTACGCACACCGCCTCCAGCTCGGATGGCAACTACGACGGAACCTCAATCGTCGATGTCACGGCCAATGTCCTCGATAACGATGCGCCCGAGGTCAGGGTCACGGAGTCGGGTGACTCGACGGACGTCGCCGAGCGTGGCGCCACAGATACCTATACGGTCGTTCTGACCACCTTGCCCACAGCGACCGTGACGGTCACGGTCGATCCCGATGACCAGATCGATCTTGGCTCGGGAACGGGTGTGGCGATCGTGTTGACGTTCACTACGGGCAACTGGAGCACGGAGCGAACGGTGACGGTGACGGCGGTGGACGACGGAGTACCGGAAGATGCTCATACCTCGATAATCACGCACAGCGCCAGCAGCACCGACGGTGACTATGACGGCATCTCGATCAGCGATGTCACAGCGAACATCACGGAGTTCGCCGGCGAATGGAAGCTGGATGAGGGAGCCGGAGCCACCGTCAGTGATTGCACGGCGGCCGGTAATGACGGAAGCCTCAAGCCTGACCAAGCCACCGGGCCGCAATGGACGGCGTTGGGAAAGATTTGCAGTGCCTTGGGGTTTGACGGAAGCAATGACTACGTAAGAATCCCTGCGGATTCATCGCTGGACATGTCCGGAGATGTGGATATCTCCGGATGGTTCAAGCTTGATTCCGCTTTCAACAGCTCAACGGCAACATCCCAGATTCTCCTGGAGAAGTTCAACAACAATAACAATAACATGCACATAGCCCTGGTGGGTATCGACTATGGCGAATCTTCCGTCGCAGACGGTTCTCTCGTTTTCAAGATTGAAGAAAGCAACAACTCCAGATACAAATGGACGAACCGGACGAGCTGGACGGCCGGCCAATGGTATCACTTCACGGTGATTCTGCGCGCCAGCGACAACGCCTCGAATCAGATCTTCATCAACGGCACCGATGACACGGGTGGGGATGCAGGCTCGGCGACAACGGCGAGCATGAGCTTCAATGCCGACATCAACATCGGCGGGAAGAACGCCGCCAGCAGTGATTTGTCCGGATCTCGGTACTTCGACGGTTTGATTGATGAAATCGGTGTGAACAAAGGAGGCCTCAGCGACACGGCGATTGAGGACCTGGCAGCGCAGGCTTACTACACCCGCACGGACTTGGGTACGCTCACAGGCGAACCGAGCCTTGCGCTCGGCATCAATGCCAGCGGCCAAGTTGCCGGGTATGACGAGGATGCTTCCACGGGCAACGAGAGCGCCTGGTTCTGGGAAGACGGTTCGTTTACGAGTCTTGGCACCCTGGGCGGAGCCACGAGCGCGGCTAGGGACCTCAACGCCTCCGGCACGGTCGTGGGGCGAGCCGACACGGCAGGCGGCGATACACATGCCTTCAGTTGGGACAGCGTCGGCGGAATGCAGGACCTCGGGGTGCTTTCCGGTCGGACGGACAGCGTAGCCTATGGCGCCAACGGCGACGATGAGGTGGTGGGCGCGTCACTGAATTTGGGGGCGTCAACGGTCCGTCGTCTGGCTTTTCTCTATCTGCCATCGGCTGCTTACGGCCTGCCCTCGGGAATGAACAACCTCGGCACGCTCGGAGGCAACGAGAGTATGGCGACGGACGTCAACGACTCGGGCCAGGTGGTCGGCGGAGCCCAAGACAGCAGCGCCGACATGCGTCCTTTCCTCTGGTTGCCATCGGCAGCGTATGGCCTATCGGCCGGAATGAACGACCTTGGCACACTCGGCGGCGATAGCAGGAGAATCGCTCATCGCGCCCAGGCGATCAACGCCTCAGGCCAGGTAGTGGGGATGTCGTACACTGCCGCGGGCGACGCGCACGCCTTCCTTTGGCTGCCTTCGGCAGCCTATGGTCTGTCCGCCGGGATGAATGACCTCGGCACGCTGACCGGCGGGGACACCAGTTGGGCGTTCGGCATTGCCAACGATGGGAAGGTGGTCGGCACTTCTAACGTGACCGATGGCGACTTCCATGGCTTCATCTGGGAAAACGGCACGATGACCGACCTTAACGACCAGATGGAGCTCGGCTCCGGCTGGGAAATGGCTCGGGCGACCAACATCAACGCAAACGGTTACCCGGTGGGCTGGGGCACCAACGCGTCCAGCCAAACCCGCGCGATCGTTCTCACAGCGGCGTCGTGCGGCTGTGGAGGGGCGCGGAGTCCTTGGTCCGGTCTCGTCTGGCGTTCCGGCTCCGAGACGACAGATTCCAGTGGAACCTTGGAGATCCTGGCCATTGACGACGGGGGCGAGCCCCTGGCCGAGATTCTGGTCAACGCGGCTAATCCCGGCGAGACCTTTGAGTGTGAGATCACGGTCCCCGCCGCTGATGCAGCAGGCGCGCCGGGCCCCGGCCGTGGCACGTTTGCCGGATTCGCGGACGGCGTGGCGTTAGACCACACTCTAGGCGTCGACACGTCAGCGACGCCAGGTGGCTTCAACCTCACCGTCGCGATGGTCTCCAGCGTCGATGAACTGGCCAGTCTGGGCCTGGATCCGGCGGACGTTGAGATTCATGTGTTGGATGCCGGCGGGGATCCGCCGCCGGGAGTATGGGTGGCTGCCGGTAGCAACATCGGCGAATCGGCGTCCACCAGAGTCGTCGGGAATTCGGGATACTTCGTCAAAGAGGACCGAACGGTCAGCTTTTGGGCGGTCCGCGATCGCGCGGGGGTTTTCGCGGTGGGCGCCAGATCTGACGAGAAAGCCGGTGAAGCTAACCCGATCGTTCCTCCACCCCGATCTTCGTCCGCGTCAGTGCTATGTGGCGCCGGGGCGGCCCAGGTTGCGCTGCTCGGGTGGGTCACCCTGTTGGGGAGGTGTGTCTTCCGACGGTCCTACGGCGATCGAAGCCGCTTCATGTAGTGCATACGGCACGCGTTACCTTAAAGTCGTTCCAAGGTCGGTCCGATATAGCAGCGTTGCAGGTCCAGGTTCGCGGGGTGTGCCATCACCGACGTGGCACCTGCTGAAGCACGGCGGTAGTGACGCCAACCCCCGCTAACAGTACTGAAATGGCGGCTGGCGTGAAAGGCCAACATCAATCTCGACTGCCCCTCGTATGGACACTGAGCCGGCTGGCGTCACCACGCAAAACCCGCGTGATGATGGATGGATGAGACGTTGGGCGACTCGGACAGAGAGACCGTGAAGTTACAGTCTCAAACCCATTGGGCCAGAAGCATGGAAGTGCCGGTGCCGTACCGGCGCGATGGCATCGTGGAAGGGGTCCTGGAGTCCGAGGCGGTGCTCTACGATCAGCAGAGCGGGTGCACACATCGGATGAACGAGAGCGCCCTGGCTGTGTGGCGGGCGTGCGACGGGCAGTCCACGACGCGGCAATTGGCCGAGCGACTGACGCAGGTATACGACGTTCCGCTGGAAACGGCGATTCACGATGCCGAACAGTCGATTGCGGCCTTCGCGCAGGTCGGGTTGGTGACGGCGGTGGAGGATCGATGACCACCGGTTGCGCCGATGTTCTGCTGGAGCTCCCACGCACGGCGACCGAGGCAACGCCGCGCGCCGCGGACAACATCGACCGCGCCGCAATCAACGCGCGGGGCGGTTTCGGCGTGGGCCCGGTTCGGATCGAACTGCGCAGCGATTTGTCCGACGTTGTGGAGGACCTTGCCGTCCTGTATCGCGGTTGCAGGCACACCGCAGCCGCCGCTGACCGCGTGATCCGCATGGAGGTTCGCGCCGCCGCACGAACGCGGTGGGGTGTCAAACGCTACGCGATCCTCGGAGACGGCAAGGAGATCTTCGGCGGTCTTCGGCCGGAGGAAGTGCTTCCCTATCTCGAGTGGGGGATCAACCACCGGGTGATCGCCACCTGCTCGGAGTATCTGCAACTGCACGCTGCCACCCTGGCTCATGCGGGTGGGGGCGTCATGCTGGTGGGGGAGTCCGGCTGCGGGAAGTCCACGCTCACCGTGGGGCTGGCGGCGCGTGGATGGGGCTACCTGTCCGACGAATTCGCCCTGATCGCGCCGGATACGCTCCACGTGCACCCGTTTCCCAAGGCTCTGTGCATCAAAGCCGGTTCCTTCGATGTGGTCCGGCGGCTCGGGTTGCCGTTGTGGCGTCGTCGGCCGTACGTCAAGGCCCTCAAGGGGAAGGTGGGATATGTCAGCCCGCTCGACGTGAACGCTGAAACCAGCGCGTTCCCCATCCGGCTCATCGTCTTCCCGCGCTACACCGGCGTAGGCCGAACGGCGCTGTACCCCATCTCTCGCGGTCGTGCCGCCTTTTCGCTCGCGGCCAACGCCTTCAACCGCCATCTGTTCGGTGATCGCTTGGTCCCTCTGCTCGCCGAGGTCGTGCGCAACGCTGCGTGTGTCGCCCTCGAACCGGGTGGGATGGACGAAACCTGCGACCTGCTCGAGTCCTTAGTCTCTTCGCAGCGCGCACGAGATTGACTCCCCCAACCGAGCCGCGACCGTGAGAAGCGGACAGAAAGGCAAGAAGCATGAGGCAAGCGGTACGGCAGGTCGTGCCCGCCGGGTCGGAACCGCGGCCGTAAGGCAGTAGCGGCCGGCGCCCCCGCCGGTCGTTGTGCGTAGTAACGCCTGCCCGAGGAAACGGCCTGCGAGACGCAGGCCGCTACAAGGCGTTGGCGACCTTACGCCGTAGTGCCACGCGCCCCGCGTGTAAGAGCTCGGTTTCGCACCGCTGCGATGATCGTGTACCATTGGCTCCATGTCGGACGATGGGCTGCAAATCGAATCGGGCTCCGTGAATCCACGGACCTTCCACTGGTTGGTGGTCAGCATCGTTGCCCTGGCATTCGGCGTGCGATTGGCCTACCTCGTCCAGATTGAGGACATCCCGTTCTTCTATGACCTGATCGGCGACGGGAAGGCGTATTGGGCCTGGGCCGGGCGGATCGCCGACGGCGACTGGCTGGGCAGCGAGGTCTTCTACCAGGCGCCAGCGTATCCATACTTCCTGGCGTTGTTGCGCCTGGTGGTGGGGACCGATCTGTGGTGGGCGCATGTCGCGCACGCCGCGCTGGGTTCACTGGCCTGCGGATTGCTGGCGCTGGCCGGCGGTTCGTTCGTTTCGCGCCGTGCGGGGTTGTACACCGGGCTGATCGTCGCGCTGTACGGGCCGGCGATCTTCTTCGACGGGTTGATTCAGAAGGCGACGCTCAGTTTGTTCCTGACGTCTCTGCTGCTGTGCCTGCTGGGACAGACACTGCGCGCCGGCGACCGAGCCGGACGACGGATTGCCCTTGCACTCGCTGCCGGAGTCGTGTCGGGCTTGCTGGCTCTGACGCGAGAGCAGGCGCTGTTGCTCGGGGCGGTCGTTCTGCTGTGGCTGCTGCGGCGCGGCACGTGCCGTATGCCATGCGAAGGCACACGCCTAGCGCCTTCGGCATCCGGGGACGCGGGCGTGTCATGCGCCCCGGCACACGGACAACCCAACACGCCCGGGCGACGCGTAGCCGCGGCATCGGCGGCGCTGTTTCTGGTCGGCGTGGGCCTGGTGCTCGGGCCGGTTGCCTGGCGGAACTACCGTGTGGGTGGGGAGGTGACGTTGACCACGGTGCAGGCCGGCCCCAACTTCTACATCGGCAACCACGAGGGGGCGACCGGGCGCTACATCACGCTGGTGCCCGGTGCCGAGTGGCCTCCGCTGGAGCGGCAGGCCGCCACCGAACTGGCCCAAACCGAGTCCGGTCGGACACTGGCACCGGGCGAAGTGTCACGGTACTGGCTCGGAAGATCGTGGGACTACATCAAGCGTCAGCCGGTGGATTGGCTGCGTTTGTTAGCCTACAAGTGGGGGTTGGTGTGGAACGCCTATGAGTTGTCGGACACCGAGAGCTTCACGCTGTACGCCCACCTCTCCTGGTTGCTGGGGTCCCTGGCGATGCTGAATCACTTTGGCGTCCTGTGTCCGCTGGCCGTGATTGGCCTGGTGGCGACAGTCCGGCGCCGGCGTGGTCTGTGGCTGCTCTATGGGATGATCCTGATGGTG
>Ga0190284_1001278_pt1 | contig 11506 bp, 9 predicted proteins | sample 48691812_MG_FD_161668 | JGI IMG/M metagenome (GOLD analysis project Ga0190284, IMG submission 161668) | Hydrothermal vent microbial mat bacterial communities from Southern Trench, Guaymas Basin, Mexico - 4869-18-1-2_MG | ecosystem: Environmental > Aquatic > Marine > Hydrothermal vents > Microbial...
CCCTTGAAATGAGTTGTGCGGACACTTCTTCCCCCCCCCCTTCGCCGCCTCCCATGACGGGCGGCTCTCTCCTGGATTTCCCCCGCGTTTATCGGCGGCATTTACCCGTGCTTTCGCCGACAGCGTCACTCATTTATTCGCGTGTCAAGTCACGAAGTCAACGAGAGAGACGGCGGGGTGACAGGTGTGTGCGATACCCGTGCGATGCGGCCGGGTTTCTTGGACGTTGCCCCTGCAAGGCGGTGAGACGGCCAACAAGACTCGCCCTGTAATGAAGCACGGCGGTTATGCCGATGCTGTTCAGGGCACTAGAGCCTATCCCAAAACTGTGGGACAGGCTTTCTAATCTGTCTTGACCGGCTGGAAAGCCGGTCCCACAAGGGTTTGGGGATAGGCTCTACTGAATGGGTTTCGACTCGATGACAAAGCGCGGGAATGGTCCGCGAGCGTCGGCGCTTTCGAGCATGGACGCCCGCACCGAAACAAAGGAGACTTGCTCATGCGTTCTACCAAGTTGAGTCCGCTGGCTCTGATAACGGTGTCACTGTTTGCCGTTGCCCAGGCCGGCACCGACAAGCCGACGAGCAATGCGGCATCGGTGAGTCCGCAGAGCTTCGCCGCCGAGTTGACCTACCTGGACGCCAACGGCGACGGACGTATCGACGCGCGCGAGTTGGCCAACGGGCAACAGATGGCCTCGATGATGTTGATGCTGTCTTGGGACGCGTGTGACCGGAATCAGGATGGGCAGCTTACGCCGGAGGAGTTTGAGGTCGCGGCGACCGAGGCGCTGCAATCGCTGTCCTGGGCCAACAGCGAAGCCGATCGGCAGGCTGAGGAAGCCCTCGCCAACGCCGTGCCGCTCCGTGTTCTTCTCCAGCAGTTGGGCGGCGACCCGAGCTACGCCGACGAACTCAACGCCCTACGCCAAGCAGTGGAAGACGTCGACGATGACGACACGGTGATCACACACGTCATCTCAAACCCGACGCACTACCCTCGATTGAGTCCCGTGGTGCGCACGTGGACGCGCTACTACCCCGTGAAGTCGCATCTACGCCGCAACGTTCGGCCGAACGTTCACCGCCACGATAAACCGGCCAACGCCGACCGAGTCCGCGTGGGACCGAAACACACGCGAAAGCCCGGCAAGTCCGGCGTCACCAAGTCGCACAGGCCACACAAGTCGGCGAAACCCAAAGCCGGGGGGCGCCCGCGGTCCGGTGGGCGTCGCCCGTGACACACACAGAGCGTCGAGCCGACCCGCACGCAGTGCCCCGAGGCACTTGGTAGGTCCCGCTGTGTAAACCACGAAGCCGCCCACTCCGGTGCGCCAGGCTAGCCGGGATGACCGTTGCTGTTCTCGAAATCGGTGATCTTGTCCAGGCGGCGCGAGTGGCGCCCGCCTTCGAATTGGGTGTCCAGCCAAACGTGGACGACGCGCTTGATCAGTTCCTCGCCGACCAGGTCGGCCGGTAGGCAGAGAACATTGGCGTTGTTGTGCTTGCGAGCAAGCACCGCGGTGAGCTCGTCGTGACACAGTGCGGCTCGAATGCCCTTGACCTTGTTGGCAGTGATGGACATGCCGATGCCGGTCCCGCACATCATGATGCCCAGTTCCGCCTCACCCCGGGCAACGCTCTCCGCTCCCGGCAGGGCCATCTCAGGGTAGTCACAACTCGCCGGGCTGGAGCAACCGAAATCGGCGACCTCGTGTCCCATGCCGGCGAGCATGGCTTTGATCCGTTCCTTGGCCTCAAAACCGCGGTGGTCACTGCACAAAGCAATCCTCATAGTCTCACCTCCCCCAGCCGTTTGGTCAGGGCTTTCTCGATGTTGGCCGCACAGGATTCGTAGACGGAGACGCCACCTCCGATGGGGTCCTCGATGTCACCATCGTCGCTGAGCAACTTCGTCTTGGCCTCGGCGGAAGGCACGGCGGCGGCGACGGCACCGGCATGGCTCCGGGTCATCACGTAAATGCAGTCCGCCTGGTCGATCAATTCGGGATTCACGCGCCTGGCACGATGATCGGAGATGTCCACACCCCGCCGCCGCATCACCGTTACAGCCTCGGGCGACACTTTGGAGCCGTCGGCGGCGGAGGTTCCGGCGGATCCGACGCACACGCGATGATCCGCCAGTTCGGACACGGCACATCCGAGCCGAGCGGCCAACCTGTGCCGGAACAGACCGGCGGCCATTGGGCTGCGGCAGGTGTTTCCGGTGCAAATGAACAGGAAGTCCATCGACGCGAGTCTCCGAAGCGTTCGCGCGTTCCATACCCCTTCACGCACCACTTCATACTCGTTTTCGCCGACGCGCACAACCGTGGAAGGCATCCCGAACTTCGCCGGTCCCGCGTCCAGCAGCAGGTCGATCCCATCGCCGAGTTCGACCATCGCCGCGGAGGCATCACATGCCGGGGCGCGACCGACCCGGTTGGCGCTGGCGGCGATCACCGGACCGGTGACGCCGGCGAGCATCCCGCGGGCTACGTCGTGATCGGGACAGCGAAGCCCGATCTCGCCGGCGTGGTAGATCTCCGTCGCCAGCGCCGCGTCGCGATCTTCCAGCGCGGGTGTGCAGACCGGGTCGGGAACGCGAAACAACAGCGTGAGCGGCCCGGGCCAGCCTTTCCGCACCAACCTCCGCCCCAGATCCGTCAGATTGGGAACGTAGTCTCGTACGCGGCTCGGGTCGGCGATGTGTACGGTGAACGGTTGGCCGTCCGGGCGTGCCTTGAGAGTACGCAAGCGGTGCAGCGCTTCCCTGTGGTCGGCGCGAGCCCCCACTCCGTACACCGTTTCGGTCGGGAAGGCGACCAATCCACCCTGGTTGAGCACCGAAGCTGCGCGGGCGCCGGCATCGCGGCAATCTTCTTCGCAGTGAACAGGTATGATTTCGGACATGATCGTCGCGAACGCCCCCCCGCCCGGCATCCGTATGCCTCAGAACCGTTCCAGCACGCGATAGTTAAGCGCCTTTGGAAAGCCGCTACGGTTGCAGCGAGCCCCCACTGGAGCCGACGTCGCACCGACCGTTCGGCCTGCGGGGACGCAGGACTCTACAACTCCTCGGCATGCTCCACGCACCATGCGCGACAGGCCAGCGGCCTCTCGTCGGCCGGCGTCTCCGTGGTTTGGCGTTCGCCGTCCGTCGTCGTGGTCTGCAACTCACTGTCGCCCTGAGCGCCGGTCTCATCCATCATGGTCCATGGGAACATGCAGTCGCGCAGGCGCTTCTCTTGCTGTGCACCAAGCAGCATAACGGTCTCCTCCCTGATTTGGGTGCTTCGCCCGCTCCATGTATATTATGACCCATAAACGCGGGGGACGCCAGATGCAAAATCCTGCGATTCCACGCCTTAGGCCCCGGCGGACACATCGCTTGCATCCGTAGCGGCGGCGCCAAAGCGAATGCGGTAGAGAACGTCCGCACCGACTCGACGGATCCTGCAGGAAGCATGCAGGAGTGCGGTTGCCACGCGCGCCACGCCCTTGCCCCCGTAGGAAGAGACCGCGTCGTCCCCGCCGATGAACCGTGGGGACACAAAGACCATAGCCTCATCTGCGAGCCTGAGGTCGAGAAACTCGCCCAACACGCGCCCTCCGCCCTCCACAAGCAGGTTCGTAAACGACCGTTTGCCCAATAGACGCAGCGCCGAGCGAAGATCGACCCGCTCGTCACGGGCTCGGCAGGCCAGGACTTCAACGCCGGCGCGGCGGAGTCGGTCCGCCTTGGCGCGTGCCTGGAGCAGGGTCTGCTTCGTCGTGAGCACAACGGTCGGCGAATCCGGGGCCGTGGAGATCATGGCCGCCTTCAGAGGGGTCCTCAGTCGGCTGTCGAGGATGATGCGGGTCGCCGTGCGGCGTAGGGGTACGTCGCGGGCGGTGAGCAGGGGATCGTCGCGCAGCACCGTTCGCACACCCACGACGATCCCATCGACCCGGGCTCGCAGCCGATGCACCCGCTTGCGTGACGCCGGTGACGATATCCACTGCGAATCACCGGTGCGGGTGGCGATTTTGCCGTCGATGCTCTGGGCCCATTTGAGCAGGACGTAGGGGCGCTTGCGGGTGATCAAAGACAGAAAAGGGGCGTTGAGTTCTTGAGCCTGCGCTTGCAACAACCCGACGTCGACACGGATGCCGGCCTTGCGAAGCGCGCCGATGCCGTGCCCATCGACGGACGGGAACGGGTCGCACATGGCGACGACGACGCGGGCGACGCCCGCGGCGACCAGCGCTTCGGTGCAGGGCGGTGTTTTGCCGTGGTGGCAGCAGGGTTCCAGCGTAACGTAAGCGGTGGCGCCGCGGGCTTCGGGCCCGGCGCGCGCCAGGGCGTTGATCTCGGCGTGCGGTCCGCCATAGCGGCGGTGGTAGCCTTCGCCGATGAGGCGACCTCGTTTGACCAGGACGCATCCGACCATGGGATTGGGCTCGACGCGGCCTCGCCCACGCCGCGCGAGCTGCAGGGCGCGTCGCATATGCCCGTGCTCGGTGGAGGTGAAGTCCATTGTCATGGGATGGTCGCACACCGCTTCGTGTTCGTTCACCCAGGTGTGACGTTTGCCGGGGCAGTTCTTGCGAGGGCTCGCCGCTCGGATGCAAAACCGACAAGCAGCATCCCCACGCCGACAACCAATAGAGCGTCGGCGACGTTGAAAACCCAGGGCCAAACGTCACGTCCGGCGATCGGCTGAATCTTGATGAAGTCACGAACCACGCCGATGGACCGGGGCGGCTGTGCAAAACCGTCGCGATTGAAGGTCCTGGGGTCGTCCCCCTCCGGCCAGGAGCCGATCCGGACGGCAGCGGCCTGGGGATCACCCAGGATGAGACCCAGGTTGCGCCGGCCGTCCTTGAAGACGACTAGGTCCGCGCGCAGGCATGCGCGATCGAACAGGTTTCCCAGGGCCCCGGCGAGGATGAAGGCCAAGGCGACGTGGAGCACGTGGTGCTTGCGGTGGCTGGAGGCGAAGAAATAGAGGATGAACACCACCGCGAGAATGGACGCCACGACGAAGAGCGGAACCAGTCCCTTGCCCATCCCGAACAGGGCCCCGTCGTTCAACGAGCGTTCATAGTGGACGAGGTTGAAAAGCCCGGGGCTGGTTTTGCCGGGGCGCAGCTCCGTGAACGCCCAGTGCTTGGTCCAGAGGTCGGCAGCCAGGGCAAGACCGGTAGTAATCCATAAGAGCAAATGAGCCCATAGGTGACGAATCGCGGAATCCGGCCCGACCCCGCCAGCCGTGTGCTTGTTGGCCTCACCAGCGTCAGACATTTCACACCAGCCCCGGGGGGATGCGCCCGGTATCACGAAGCCGCGCGAACTCGATGCAGTACTGCGCCCAGGGTTTGGCTTCCAGACGTTCGGGTGAGATCATACAGTGCGTCGCAAGGCAGACTCCGTACGTGCGATTGCGGATTCGTTCCAACGCGGCGTCGATCTGGCGAAGCAGGAGCCGTTCGGTTGCGATCAGCCCCAAAGTGAACTCCTGTTCCCAGTTATCCGAGCCCACGTCGGCCATGTGACTTGGCATGTTGGACAGGTCACCGCGCGATTCCTGACGGCTGGTGTGCAGAGCCTCGTTCGAGAGTTGACTGACATCGCCCAGCAACTCACGCCGCTTGGCGAGTAGGAGCTCCTTATGCTCACGGAGTTGCTTGGCGCGCAGTTTCGTCTTGGGGAGCGGTTTGGACCGGGCCACAATCTCGATGCCGGCGATGGTGATCCCTGACGGCGGTGGAGTTAGCGCAGCGGGCGCGGGGTGCTTGGGACTCTTGGGACTCGCTGGCTTGGTACCGCTACCCGCCGGGCTGGTACGCTTCGTCGTGGTTCGCCGCGCAGCGGTCTTCTTCTTCGCCGCAGGGGATGCCTTCTTGGTTTTGGCAGCGGACGCTCTTTGCTTCGCCGCCACGGACGTTTTCTTCTTTTTCGCCGCGGGGGATGCCTTCTTGGTTTTGGCAGCGGACGCCCTTCGTTTCGCTGCTACAGACGTTTTTTTCTTGGTGGAGCCCGCTCGCTTCCCGCCGGTCTTGGCGCCTGACTTTTTGGCGGCGGAACGGGATTGCCCGGTTTTACGTTTCGCCACGATGCATTCCCATCATGCTCGGAACTGTCGTAACTTCTTATCCAGTAAGGGACTATAGCCAAAGGCCCTGAGCCCCGAAAGTATAGCCCGGCAGTGGTGCGGTGTCAACGTGCGATTCACCGCGTTGGATTGCGCAGATAAACCTCGATCACCCGCCCGGCGTCAACCACGCCGGGGATCTGAAACAGCACGTCGCCAGCGGCCGTGCGGCTGATGGTCTCGAGGATCACGTAATCCACATAGACCCAGGCCTCCGTGTTGAAGCTGTCCTGGATGACGAAGGTGGGGTTGTGCAAAGGTGTGTGCTGTGCGTCGAGGGCAAGCAGGACGCGGTTTTCATCCGGGGCGAGCGTATAGCATCCGAAGCGCTCGTTGAATCCGTCATGGTCGTTGTCACCTTCGGTGTCGGTTACGAGTGTGCCGACGGAAGGAGAGAGGGCGGGCGGGAAGCAGTAGCGCACGGCGCGAGCCGCGCCGGCGCGTTGGCCCTCGTCAGTGGACGACCCAAGACCCAGCAAGCAGCTCCACCGGTGTATCGGCTTCTGTGTCTCTCCGCCGAACGCCATTGCGGTGAACCGCGAGGATGGGACGGCACGCACACACTTCATCACGGGTGCGGAGCGCCCGTTGTGAACGACGAAGAGCAGATCGGGCCCCCAGGCGTCGCCGCCACACACATAAGCATAGGGAACGTGCAGGAGTCTACCGGTATCACCGAGTTGTGAGGTGGAATGGCAGACGGCGTCCATGCCGGGAGAATCCCGCCGTGAAACGGCCAATCCCAAGCGGTCGGCGGCCCAGGTGGCAGTCTCCGTGGTGCATTCAACGTGTACATAGAGCTCGCCACTGGGATAGACGGTGTAGGTCCAATTCTGCCGCGGCACGTCGGTTGTGGCAACCGTGTCGGACGGAACGAAGCTCCAATCGCACGCAACGACGATGCGCGTGGGCGATGCCTCCACCAGGCGCTGGCGAGCCACGACTCGATCACCCCAAGCGGGGAAGCTGTCCAACGCCGCGCCACCGGAATAGTCATCACCGGTCAACGTGACCACGCTGGGTCCCAGAACGGCGTCCTCGACGAGGTTTCGCACGGCCAACCGGTGCTCGGAGAGGTCGTACCAGTGCCTGATCTGTCCGTTGATGAACCCGATCTCGAAGTGCCCGCCTGCGCCAATATCCCACCGCCGCCCACGCCGCCGCACATAGAGCCCGCCGTTCTCGGCGCCGGAATCACCGAACAAGTCGGCGCGATTGTTGGCCAGAACGATGTCGTCGAGCAGCAACACGGTCGGGTGTGTCAGCTCGGGCAACAACCATCGCAACTCCCGGATGTCGTCCAAGGCTACATGCTCCGCCGCGTCGGCCAGATCCAGACGCAACACGTTCCATCCGGCCTTCAACGGAATACGCGAGTCGGTGATGGATCGGAGCCTGCCCTTGCCGCTGACTATGGAGAGTTGCAGGGGGGCTGCGTCGGGGACGTGCACGCTCATCAGCAGCAGGTCGTACTCGCGCCAGTCACGCGGGAGGTTCCATTGCCGGGCGTTGGTCGCATCGGCGATCAACTCGTCATCCGGTCGGCCGAACGTGGCGTGCAGGCATCGGCCTCCGGTGGAGGGGATACCCGAGGTCAGGCTGAGGCGATGCAGCGCTGCTCCACCGCTGGAAACCGAGCGGAACAACTCCATGTGGCTGGTCTGCTCGAAGTCGGCGATGACCACAAACCGTCCGGACTGGAGGTCGGCATAACTGCCCATCAGACGGTCGGAGTGCGTCACCGGGCTCGCCTGGCGAATCCCCACGCCGCGGCATCCCGCCAGAACCGCCGGTAGGATGCCGGACAGAAGAAGAAGGCAAACCCAGGGCATCCGATGGTGATGGGATGACGTGCGCGGGTGCGCGCGTGGTGCGAGTAGCGTGCGACCCCGCGCGGGGGCGGTCTTGCCGCAGGTACTTGCCGATTGCCTGTCCCCCATGCGGACCACCTTCGGGACTTCTCTGACGGCCGAACGCCCGCAAGTGGCCGTTGAGCAACCCCTTGCGGGCGATCGAGTGTAGCCGAACTCAGCCTGGGAGCAATCCGGAACATGCCCGGGACTGGAGTCGAACCAGCACGTCCTTGCGGACACATGGCCCTCAACCATGCGCGTCTGCCAATTCCGCCACCCGGGCGCTGGGCCGTTACGCTCTCCGTGCGACCGAACGCGATAGGCTAGAGATCATCCCATCACGTGTCAACTGCTGACGCAACGGTGGAGCGGAACAGGGGAAAGCCATACCCTTTCGGCGGTACGCATCCGCCTTCACGCCGCCTATGTGCCGAAGGCCTCGATGAACTCGGCGAAATCTTCGAGGTCCACGTCGACGTCCTCATCGAGGTCGGCTCCGTCGCATCCGGGCAGGATTCCGCCGCCCGGGCCGGTCAGGCAGTCGATAAACAGATCGTGATCGACCAGGTCGATGTCACCATCTTCGTCAATGTCGCCGGGGATCAAGTGGACGATGGCGTGGATGAAGACGTCCGCCGTCCCGCTGTCGGTGGTGAGGTAGCAGGGATACGTTCGCCGGGTGCCGATGGCCAGGCCCAGGTAATCCCCGATGAAGCCGCCGCCAAAACCGTCATCGGCGGCGTTGAACGGCGAATCGGTGAGCACGATCTCCTGCCACGTATCGCCGCTATCGTCGCTGTAGGAGTAGTAGGCTTCGATCCAGGCGTCGGGTGTTTCGTCGAATTCGTCGTCGTCCTGCACGACGGCGCGGGTGTCGAAGAAGACCAAGTGCAGCCGGCCGGTCGTATCCACCTCGATCCAGGGGAAGAACTGGTCGCCCGGCGGGGTGGCGTCGGTGTTGATTACCACCGGCGTCGTCCAGCTCGTGCCCTGGTTGGTCGACTTGGTGAAGTAGAGATCGACGTTGCTGTTTCCACCCACGATGTTGGTGGTGTCGAAGTAAACACAGTAGAGTGTGCCGTCGTTCGGATCGACAGCCAAATAGGGCAGCGGTGCGCAGCGGAAACTGCCGGGGAAACGAGACCCATCCACCCACCACACGTCCATACGGTTCGCGATCAGGTACGGGCCGCTCAGCGTGTCGCCGCCATTGAAGCTGCGATACAGACGGATGGCGGTGCCGGCACCGGTCCAATCCCAGTAGGAGATATAGACTTCGCCGTTGGTCCCCACGCGGGGCAGAAAACCCAATCCCGCTCCCAGGTTGGTCGGTCCGCTCCAGGTGTCGCCCATGTCTGTGGAGATGAGCAGGCCTTCGTTGTACGCGATGTACAAGCGGGTGGCGTTGGGGTCGCCGGGATCGACGCCGGCAGCCATCCAGCCCTTGTCCGCGCCGCCGGTGATCTCAGCCATCACGGCCGGCTCGAACGAGGATTCGCCGGCGTCCTTGCGGGCGACGAAGACGCCGCCGTTGTTGTCGAACGAGATCGCTCCGACCCACAAGGTGCCGGTGCGGTTGTCGAACGCGGTCATGGGATCGCCTTCGGTGTCGGCGCGGTAGCCGGCCGGTGGGCGAACGAGGAAGTCGTTCCAGGTCTGGCCGCCGTCCTGGCTCAGCCCGACGCCAAGCCGGGCCGAACCCTCGCGATAGTCGTTCCAGGTGGCGACCACCTGGGTGGGGTCCGAATCGAGTGAGGCGATGGAGGTTTCGTTTCCTGGGTTGGGGTTGGTCATGTCCACGCGCGTCTGCGGGCCGATCAAAGGCGCGCCGCTTCTCGAGGAGGTCACTATCATGTCACCCGACAGCAACGCGCGCAGTTGCGGCTGCACGACATGTCCCAGAGCTTCCGCCTGACGGATGTGCGCCTGGGCTTCGTCCCGCCGATTCGCATAGTACAGATCGATCGCCAACTGGCCGTACGCCGCGGCGTGTTGGGGGTCACGGTCGAGGACCCCCTGCAGTTCGTCGATCGCCTGCCCGCGGCGGCCGAGCCACTCCAAGGCAATCGCCAGCTTGAACCGAGCACTGACCGAGTCGGGGGCCAGATCGAGTGCGGTCCGAAACGCGGCAGCCGCCTTCTCGGGTTTCCGCTTGCCCAGCAAGGCCACACCCAGACCTTCGTACAATTCGGCCGCTTGCGGATTGAGTAGCACCGCCCGCGTGTGCGCCTGCAGGGCTTCGTTCACTGCGTTGCGGTGCAGCGCGGCCTGGCCTCGCCCGTACTCCACCTGGGCCTGCCGAGCGTCTTGGTGCTGGACGATCTCTCCGGCCGCTTCGGCGTCGATCTCGACTCGCCCGGTGTCGTAGCGAAGCCCGCGCATCGCTTCGCGAGTAAGCCCTCGCCGGTACTGGTTCGGGGGGCTGATGGACGTCTCCGCCGGCGCGGGGGCTGACGCGGAAGCCTGTTGTGCCACCAACTCGTGGTCGGTGCGCTTTTGACCCGATTGGCAGCCCACAGCCAGCGCCGCCACTGCAGTCGTCACCAAGAGAAGGGGAACGCGTTTCATAATCCGCTCCTTTCGCTATTACAAGGACCCAGCCACGTGTACCGGCTCGCGATACAGGAGATACGGATCGCCTTTGATCCGAGGCTCTCCATTTGCCGAGCTTCTCAATCCTACCCTACGAGGGCTCTCGATCCAAGCGGGAACCGCGGATTCGGGCATGAATCCGCCTGTTCGGATGCTCCAACGCGCCAATCTCGCCCCTGGCACCTCCGGGGCAACGATTCCGGCCCGTTTCCGCGCAGCATCACCCGCGCCGAGTTCGTCCGCGCCCGCCTCCGCAAATACCAGGCGCGAAACAACCTACCCGCCATGCAGAAGGGGCCGCCCATGAAGGACGGCCCCGAAGTTCCTGCAACCGCGTCGCACGTGCCGTTTCTGCCACGGCGGTTACAACCCTACGGACACGGGTCCACGCACTCGGAGATCTCCAGAGTGAGAATGCCCGGCTGGTTTCCGAACATGCTCGCCTGGATGAAGTACGTATCGCCCTCGACCACTTCCACAAGCAACTCGCCGTCCTTCACGTCCGCACAGTAGCCCTGGAGGTCGTCGACGCAGGCACTGCAGTGCCCCAGGTAGTCCATTGTGGCACCACCGGTCCTGCCGTAGCACTCGGTGTATTCAGACTTGGCGCAGGTCGGGAGCACCTGGTCGTCGGCCTCCCAAATCCGCAACAGACCACCGTCACCCGTTCCCAGCGCGGAGGCGCAGGTCTCAATCCGCACGCGACCCGAACACGGTGCCACGTACCGCCACCAGACATCCGCATCGTTGGCGGGGTCTCCGCCTTCGCAGTAACCGCTCTCGCCTGGTAGGTAGGCCCCGGGGTACAGGGTCTTGTTGAGTTCGCCTGACCAGACGCCGGCACCGGCGGCTTCCACACCATTGCTGCACTCGTCCGTGGGCGAGGGCAGTCCGTTGAGCGGCCTGGCAACGATCATCTCAGCCA
>Ga0190284_1001280_pt1 | contig 11498 bp, 8 predicted proteins | sample 48691812_MG_FD_161668 | JGI IMG/M metagenome (GOLD analysis project Ga0190284, IMG submission 161668) | Hydrothermal vent microbial mat bacterial communities from Southern Trench, Guaymas Basin, Mexico - 4869-18-1-2_MG | ecosystem: Environmental > Aquatic > Marine > Hydrothermal vents > Microbial...
AGTGCAGAAGGAAATCCTGAAGAGAGCGGGACTGAAGCCATCTCTTTATAAGGATCTGGAAATTAACAAAAGTCCACCTCAATTAACCGAATGATGAGTTACAAGACAATACTGACAGACGCGTCCGTCTGGGCGCGGCTCTTGTTTTGTGTCTTGTAAACGGTGCTTGGCGGTACCTTAGTTGGGACATGAACATAGAGTTGCGCCCTTTTTTTTTGGGTGGGGCTTGATCGGCTTGATCCGATTGGAAGGGATTTGGTTTAGTAAGGCCAGTACTTCGATTTGTGCGGTCTCACCTGAGCCTCTCTCAGAAACCGTCCCACACTGGCCGGCGATATCGTCTCAACGATATCCCTGATCACCGCCTCCTGAGCGATATCCTCATGAGTCCTGCCGCTGACCGGTCCGTCGGAGTCGTCGAGAACCTCGCAGGCGATCGCCACAACGTGTACGACCTGTTCCGGCGAGAAATGGTGCGGAGCACCCGGACGCGGCGCATCTCCGAGAACTTCCGCAACCTTTTTCTCATACTCGGCGGGACTGATTTCCCCCTTTTCCTCCGCCTCTTCCGCACTCCTCAGACCCGGCAGGGATTCCTCCCATCTCCCGCACCATTTGCGCACCGTCTTTATGTCGATTTCCATATCCTCCGCAATCTGCCTCTTCGGCGTCCCCTCCGCATGCAGAAGAACAATCTCACTCCTTTCCCACAGCCGTTTCTCGCATGTGGCACGACAATTTATCTGTTCAAGGACATCCCTCTGCCTCCCAGTCATGGGAAATGCCGTCTCCTCCCTGTTTTCCGTCACACTTCCTCCGAACACTTCCGCAGAACTGCCTGCTGCCGGCACTTGCCGGCTCGGGTGAACTGGGCCGTATCAGTTATATATATTCCAACCGGCTGAACCTGGGAAAAATCCGCAGGGAAGAGGTTTCCGTTTTGCTGATTCGGATGCGGCGTAAACATAGACACCGGACACTTTTTCTCTGTAAATGCGGTTGGTCTGAAAAAGTTTCAAAAGAGTGTGTCTGACTTCAACATACAGGGTTTCTCCGAGTTCATCTGCGGTAAGACCCGTTGCCGAATTGTCAATGAATTCTCTTGCAGTTTCAATGAGATTGCCGTATCGGGAAAACCAGACCGAGTCAAATGACCAGAGCCCGGATTGATCGAATTTCGGAATTCCATGCAGAGTGCAGTATTTTCCGCGATGTGAATAGCTTGAAAGATATCCGAGCACCCTGAGCTTTCTGAACACGGTCATTGTGCCGGTGGTTTTCAATATGTTTTTCAGTTGACCTATTGTTGCGATTTTATTTGACATTAAGAATTCTGAGACATCCATGGCTTGGTATAGTTCCCCCTTTCATTGGAAAAATTAGGGGAATCATACCACTTGCAAATTATGAATGTCAAGGGCTATCTCTTTATTTTTACACATATAAACATGAAATACACAGCCATCAGTTTATATCACATTCATATCGCCATTCTTTAATATGTGAATTTATTTTTGAGTGAACACTTATCGCCAATCCGTGTAGATTCACAGGGCGAATCTGAGCCGCATCTGCGTGGCAATCATCTACACGGATTAGTGATAAGCAGGGATTTGTTGGCGGGAGACCGGATAATCCCTGCTTATCGCCAATCCGTGTAGATTCACAGGGCGAATCTGAGCCGCATCTACATGGATTAGTGATAAGCAGGGATTTGTTGGCGGGAGACTGAGACCGGGATTCCAAATCCCAAATAAATCTCAAATTCCAAAAGCCAAAAGCCAAAAGCCAAAAGCCAAAAGCCAAAAGCCAAAAGCCAAAAGCCAAAAGCCAAAAGCTAAAAGCCAAAAGCCAAAAGCTAAAAACTCACGAAAGTCTCGAGGTGCTCAACGCTTTTTGCAGCTGCTTGTAATATTTTATTTTTTTTGTATCAATCAGGCTGTCAACTTTGACAGGCAAACGCCAGTTATCTTTTCCGGAATATCGTTTGCTCCAGTCAATAAGGAAACTGTCATCAAGGATTTTCAGCCGCAGACTGCCAAAACCGAGGTAGCGGTTGTTCCCCATCTTATGAGCAAGGTCCGGCTCCAAGGCAACACACCACAGCAGTCTTTGCAGTTCTTCTTCAAGAAGATTCCAGAAACGAATGGTAAACCGGGCGCGTTCCCCCGGCAGTATGGTCCTGAAATAACGGGCCTGAAACGTATCCGGCTCAAACGCTCTGATCTGCTCGACAATAGGAGCCAGCGGTGCATGGGGAAAGATTCGCCAGTTGTCGGCAATGACAAGTTTGGAGGCAAATTTGCCTGACGTGTTTCTCCACTTGCCGCCGACATACTGCCAGTCGCCATAAGGATACGGCACTTTGAACCACGCTGGCGGCTGTGTAAGCACCTCGAATTTGCCGATGCCAAAGGACAGACGCCCCATGAGTGCCTGATTCGGCCCGTTTCCCACCCATCCGAACAGGCTCTCCGCGGGATTCAGCCGACCGATGTCCGAACTTTCGCCCCGGGAATCCGTGACAATGCTGTAAGTATGACGCAGCATCCCCCTGATACTCCGGCTGGGGAGTGCGTAAATCCTGTCCGCATCCCGCTGGACAGCCTCCGGCGGGGAAAGGGAGAAAAATTCCCATCCGTTCACAGGCCCGTCTTCCAACGTCGTTGTGAATGAAGGCTCGCCGCTTTCCTGGATGTTCATGGGGGTCAGGAGTTCCGCTTCCACCACGAGTGTGCCACAGCAGCCGCCAAAGGCCCGATGGGAAATAAAACCCGCCTTGGCTTTCGGAGGCAGGCCGGTCTTTCCATCAGGCAAAACCGGTCGGAGGGGTTGCAATACCTTGGCAGCGGATTCTTTTTCAAGCCCCAGTTCCTGCCACGCGCCACTCGGAGTCAGTGCCTGCTTTCCAAACAGCTTTTGGGTAATCCCCTCCGGGTCGGCCGTCAGCCATCTGAGTTTGGAAACTTCAGCCTCAGTCCATCCGAAACCGTTGGTCTTATTGCCGCCAAGGGGAATATCCCCCTTTTGAAAATCCTGCAGCAGATGGAACAGAAAAGATATCATATCCGCATCCCGGTCGGCGATGTCCTGGATATCAATCCGAACCTGAAATACCAGATGATCCCCGTAAGCGTACAGATAGTCCCGTTTGGAGGTGTCAACGGGCTGGCCGGTTTTGGGGTTCATCCGGATGCCGTCCGCGGAACACCAGGAGCGTTCTGAATCGGCCGGGTCAGCAAGATATGCATCAGAAAAGAAAACCAGCCCTCTCTGCCTCTGCGCCCCGAAAATGCGGTTCAGCATGTCAGCGGTCTTCTTTGAATCCCCCCACAGGGTTTTGAGTATCATGGATGCCCGCTTTCTGAAAGCCCCTTTGACCGTGCTGCCGGGAATATATGTTTCCCATGTTCCCTGCTCCTTTGAAGACGGTTTCCAGCAGAGCATCCGCATGAAAATCGTGTCAAAGGGTTTTCCGTATTTGCGGGACACCTCGCGGTTGGAGGGGCCGCCCCGCCGAAAATCAATATGCCGGGGCTGGGAAAGCTCCTGCCGTGTACTGTCCCGATATGTCTTCAGAAATTCAATCTGGTTTTTGTCATTGGTGATGCTTTTCTTCAGATTCTGGGCATTCAGCATATGGCTGAAGCGTACCCGGTCATGGGCATTGAGAAATTCCCGCCACGTTGCAGACCGGACCCCTTCCGGAATCATCCCCGGGTCATTCCACTGGTATTCTTTGATTTCCCCGTTACGCAGCATATTTTTGATCATCAGATGCTCTTCACGGATCTGAATCTCGGCATCCACCCACGCGTCGCTTTGGAGCAGTTTGATCTGCTGATCCACCTGATCATAAAACTTAGGGAGGAGAGACTGGCAGGCCGGGGCAAGAATTTCCACCAGGCCGGCTTCATCCTGTGCCCCTGCAATGCGTTCTCCCAGAGTTTTATCCAGTCCCAGCTCGTCGGCAATTTCAATCCACGCGGGGCCGTCCAGTTCCTGGCGAACCTCGCGTTGCTGCCCCACCTCTTTCATCACCCGTTTTGACATATTTGCTTTTTTTCCAAGAGCCTCTTTGAAAGCCTCATCAGCAGCTTCCCGGGTGGGGAATGGCTGATCTGCCAGACCTTTTATCTTGTTCAGCAGTTTCTTTGTGAGTCCATGTTTTCCCTTGCCCAGCCTGGTCAGTCCAGCCACCGGCAACATCCAGAACTCAACCTCCTCGGAAGATTTTTCCTTCAGGCAGATGGCAATGATTCTCGGAAGATGTTGTGCAAACTTCTGTTTCCAGTCCTCCGGGCTGAGGATGGGGCCTCCCAGGGCTATTTCCAGACGTTTGCGGACGGCATCCGGAATCCCCTTCATCGCTTCGATCATCAGATGGCCTTCAATGGCTGAAAACGAAGTTGTCTGAGGGTCAACCTTGCCCCAGTTCCAACCCACCAGGATGGGGTTTTGTGCGTTGAAGGTCATCTCTATTTTCAGATGGTTGGCTCCGGAACGCAGGGCAGGGGGATTTTCAGGAGCAGGAAATGGAAGTTTCATTTCAAGGCGGACCCGGCCCATGCCTTTGCTTTTGCCCGCGCCGAACCAGAATCTTCCTGCTTTGATTTCCTCAAGCAGATAATACAGCCTGGCCCTGTTTTCATCTTTTTTCAGCAGGGCTTCCCTTGCAGACATGGAAAAATCAAAGACAGAATTGCGCAATACAGTTTCCATCTTGTAGTTTGCATTGGATTCTGCTGCCCAACGATCTTCATCAAGCTTTATTCCCATGCGCATGTCAAAAAAATTGTTCCGCGGATAGCTCTTTTTCTGCAGCCTGCAATCCACCTTTTCAATTAAGCTGGCAGGCAGTGGGACACCATAAAGGCGGTTCCACATCTGATTGAACAGACCGATGTTTTTTTTATTTGTGGATTCACCAACAAACGCATCCATAAGTGCCTGTGCTGTGCCTGATATTTCCCCGCTCAGGGAAATCAGCCGATGGGTACCGTCTCCGTCTCTGGTAAAAAGCGTCTTACGTGCATTTCCCCTGTAAATCGGTGATTCCACATAAAGTTTACCTTTCAAAATCATAGAACATTTCCTCGTTTCTGTTTTTGCCGGCTTGTGAAAAGATATAAGGGGCATTCCCCCAAAATCAGACAAGACTTTTTGGGAAATTCTGCCATCAGAATATCTGGTCGGGCAGTAGCGCAATAATCTTTAAATTCATCCCTGCATCTGACAATTTTGTCAGGAATGATAAAGTGCGGGATGAATTACGAGTTGCTGTGGTCCTAACATTATAACATCGGATTTTGCCTGTCTTAAAAACCCGACAGTGAAAGTCTGTCCGCAACTGTCTGAAATTGTTCAGCACCATCGGCATCACTGATTTCAGAAAGTTACGAGAACTTATGCTGGCAAGTTAAAAATATTAATCAATTCCGAATATCAACTCACCATCCGGTTAATATTTTTTTAAAAAATCAATTTTTATATTCAATAAAATCAGATGACTGCATTGCCCGTCAGGCATCTGTTCTATAATATGCGGATAATCAGTTATGATTTTTCTGACAGATTTTTGTCGGGCAGCGGCCTGAAGTCTGAACACTGCTGTCCGCTTTCAGATCCTGTTTCTGCCCGGATAACATAAACGGATCCGGATTTCAACATTTTTCTGAAAAAAAGCCTGTGTCTGTCTTCCCTGTATGATATTCGGGCAGCATATTCTGAAATTCGGACAGGAAAATACGAAAATGGGTAAGATAATTAAGACAATAATAAAGGATACTGATATCGGCGGCGATGCTGACTGTGCTTCCGCAGATATCCGGAACAGCGGATGCCTGCGGTCCCTCCGGGCAGGGGATAGCCGGTGCGGGGAGCGGAAATTCCGGCCCGGCCGGGAGTCAGGGTGTTCCTCACAGTGGCTGTGTCGGAGAAAATCGGGGCGCCGTCTTCCCGGAAGGCCCGGACGGGATACCCCTGACAAAGCGAAAGGCGGCGGGGGAAAGACTGTCCGGCCCCGGCATCGCGGAAAATCCGGAACAGAATTCCTCTGAATTTTCAGGAAGCAAAAGACAAGTTGCAATACTTGGACAACTACAGAGTTGGATGTGGATATTGTTGAGACTGCAAAAACGATACCGGGACTGGAACTGCATGACCGGCTTATTCTCGCCACTGCGTTATTTTGCGATATTCCGATTCTGACAGGCGATCAGGTAATAACGGACGCTGGTGTTATTGATGTAATTTGGAAGTGAATTGTCGGATTTTCAGAAAAGATCACAGACTACCATGAAACAACGGACACTGTCCTGCCGAAAGGGTTTGTGATCAATCATCTGAACCTTATCGAAATATCTGCCCTGAACTGCCCGGGCCAGACGATTAGAAATATGAACTCAGCAAAAGCATTTCAGCCATGACATTCTTTTTTGTAATACTCCAATAATACAGGGAATCCGTATTTATAATAATAACTCAGTTCCTCTTCGTCTGTCACGCTGTTCTTTAACCAGACAAACAATGTTTTCCTGAATCTCACCAATTTGTTATGATTCAGATTAAGGAGATTTATGGTATATTCGGCTCTTTTCCGGATTTTCCCATCATCAGACAGCGGGACAATCTTACCCGTCATTATCTCATAGGTCATGAAACTCGCAGGATCATCTTCCGCAGGATGGATAAAATCATCGGCATAACTGTTTGCTTTGTAATGCCCGCAGGTTCTGTCCGAACCGCCATCCTTTCCGCATGACACAGAGAGATTGCTGTAATCCTGCTCATATTTTTTAAAAACGCTTTTCGGCCTGATATGTTCAATATGGCTGTCATCCTGGCCGACCGCTTTTTCACAGTAAACACAGCAGGAAACCTCCGCATATTTCTGTTCGCACTCAAAGATGAACGCCTTCAGGCGTTCCCGAATGTTCTCCCTGTCATAACCGGCCCAGTTCCCGGGACGATATTTCTTCTTATATTTTTTCAGAAAATCAGGTTCCCCGGCTTTGGTGATCTTCAGCATGATTTCCGCGTCTCCTTTTTCAGCCGGTCAATCTCCATCTGAATCAGGACAAGGTCCTGGTCAGGTGTGCCGACAATATCCTCCAGTTCCTTGTATCCGGACCTGAATTCATCTGTGTTGTAATTCCCGAGTCTCACCATATTCCTGAGAGCCTCGAATTTTCTTTCCACCTCCGGATCCCTCAGAGTTTCAAGCCCCATCAGTTCCACAAGCACCCTGTCCGCAGGAAGGCCGTAGGCCCCGTCTGTCTCATCCCCGTCCATGATCCTTATTTTTCCTCCCTCGGTAATCAGAAGTCTCACATTCTCGCTTCTCACAGAGGAAAGTACATGCGGGGAATGGGTCGCGGCGATGATCTGGTTGTTCTTTCCGACACGCTCGTAAACCCTCAGAATCTTCTGCTGCCAGGAGGGATGGAGGGATATTTCAGGCTCGTCCACGAGGATGACAGAGTTGTTCACCTCAGTCATTTTAAGCGCCATGATGCGGATGAAGAGCTGCTTCTCACCGGATGAAAGTTCTGTAATATCGAATTCCTGCCCTGCACTGTTCCGGAAAACAGGCATCCTGGACCCGTCCTTTCTCAGACCGATAATTTCCGCATCAGCATCCAAGTCTGAAAAAAGGACGTTGAGCCTGTCACACGCATTTCTGACAGCTTCCCTCACCGTAAGGTCCTCATTCCTGTAAACCTCCCTGTCAACACAGGTTGCAAGATATTTCGGGATATCCTTTGTCACAGCATTCCTGATCTCACAACTGAATGCATATTCATGGGAATAAGGTCTTATGTCCGGCTCAAGCTCGTCAAAACTGATTTCAGCAGGCATATAAACAATTTTGGGAAGCTGTCCCTTATCCGTGCCAGAAGATTTTTTTGAAAAGAGTTCTCTGAGCTGCCTGAGTTCCGATCCGCTGACAATCTTTTTGTCTGTCCATTCATCCGAACCGGGGATATCCTGAATACTTCCGACATCCGCCTCAAAAAAATCCTCCTCATGGGAATTGCCCGGGTCAGACAGAAGGGAGAACAGAATTTCCAGGAGCGTGGTTTTTCCTGATCCGTTAATTCCGGCGAGAACAACCGTGTGAGGGGTTTTGCCGTTCTTATCGGTAAAATCTATGTCTGCTGTCCCGAAAAGGGGATGATCTTTCAGATGTATTTTCCTGATTTTCATTTTTTCCTCCGATCAGATGCTTTCACTTACAGAATTGAAATATGCCTGTTTCAGATGGTTTCCCGGGCAGTATGACATCGGATTTCATAGGGCGCATCTGTGTACAGGACAAAAAGTTTGGGATGGCCGAGAAACCCGTCTTTTTTCCCGAACGGACAGATTCCCCGACCGCCAGAAAAAGCCGGGTTTCTTTCCCTCAATCATTTTTTTGTCCTGTACACAGAGGGCGCATTTAAAAAAATGGGATAAATTTTTTGTCCCGGCAGGTATTTTGTGGTTTCGTATGATTTCAGACAGTCACAGCAGTCAGATTCAGGTCTGTCCGTCATGAAAAATCACATGCCGGCAGAACACATTCCCTTTCTTATCTTTTTTCCCTGTAGTTTCACTGACCGTCAAAAAACTGTAACACTTTAAAATTAAATGGAAAAAAGATAAGAAAAGGAAATGACACCTCTTACCCGCACAATTTCGCTCATCATACCCACGGGAAAGGCACCGGAACCCGCCGCAGGATCGCAAATACAGAAGGGAGGTGATAAGGAATCAGGTTTGTATGAAATGTATCTGCAAAGTCCGGGGAAGAAAGCGCACGGTAAAAAAGCATCCTGCCAGATGGTCCCGTATGTTTCGGCTTCCAACCCCCGAACTGTTTGTAATATAAGCCCGCGAATAATTTTTGTCAACCGCGGATGAATAAAAACTTCTCCGGCTTACGGATACAGGTAAAGGCAGGAATGAATTTGGCAAAAATGTTTTGAAACGAAGTTGTGTACAGGACAAAAAATGTTCCATATTTTCGGATAACCTTTTATTCCGGACAGTTATGCGGCTTTATCCGGAATGCCCGGTTTCAATAATATCAATATGTTATCAATTTTTGTCCTGTACACAGGAAACGAAGTTGAAATTATCTGATTATAACGGATTCAGGGGAGGCTCCCGCACCTGCCCTCAGACAGATCCGGCCGAACGTGCAGGTTTAAAGCTTTGTGCCCCGGGTTCAAGCTTTGCGGCCTTTGTGCCCCCTTTGTGTCCTCTGTGGTTAAAAAGGTGCGATGCAGGGCTGATTTCAGGCCTCCCCGAGAAGCGTTATAATCAGAATTTGTCATATCCGAATTTAAAGTTGACTTATAATTTTCTCGTCAGTCATAAGTTTTCCGGAGAGCTTGTGAAAAGTATTCCGGTAACTATATTTAATTAAAGGTTTATTGTTATTGACCACACAGAAGTGCAAAGGCACAGAGGAAGGTAAAAACTGGGGAAGTTTTAATAGTTAGACGCTTACAGAAAACTTTGAACTATCAGATGTTATTTTATATCCCTTCATCGTAAATGCCTTCCGGCCACGATATGGCTACGCGGTAATATTAACAGTTTTATTATTGATTCTTTCAGCCACAATGATTTTTAAACTTTTTCGATAAATTTTGGCTTTTGGCTTTTGGCTTGCACAAAAGCAAGATTTATGTTTGAAATATGTAATGGCATACAAAATGATCTGAGTGTGACCAAAAATTTGAACTTGATTTCAAGTTTAAGCTTAGGGCTTCCCTAAATCCGTTATAATCAGTATTTTTCCCCTGCCGGTGAAAAAACCGTGAAGAAACCCGGCTTTTTTCTGTTGCAAATCTGGGCAAAAAAATTTCAGATTTTCGGGCAGCCTTTAATATCGAACGGTCATAAGATTTTGTCTGGAACATTTATATTCAGTAATATCAGCATATTACAATTTGTACTGTACAGGATGCAAATATAAACTGATACAATAAGGATGCTGATTAGCACAATGCTTAAAATATTTTGCCACTTTATGATTTTTAGATTGACAATGAAATCAGACCGTAATATAGAGCTTTTTCATATTGATTAAAAGGCATCCTTCATCAGCTATTATAGATTCACTTAGCGTTGGAAAACCAGTTATTGAGTTTTTACCGGTTCAAACGCTACACAGCATGTTCTTAGTTAATCAATGGGGCCAGCTTAAAACGCCCGCCGAATTAATAGGTATAGCAGTTCATGCAAGTAACAAGGAAGAATGCACCAAGCATATTAATAATTTCTTTGACAATCCTGACCGCTCTCTATGGGAACAACAGCAAAAAGCATTCAGAAAATTTTGTCCTCCGAATGACAGCGCTTCTCTCAGAGCAACCCGACGAATCCTGAGTCTTGTCGAACCGGACATCGCAAAGCAGCATGATTTACCCCCGATACATTCAGTCTGGACTCCGGTCACCGGGGAAAACCGGATATTTCTGAAACAGGGACAAAACAGTGAAAGCAGAGAAATTCTGCATTTGCAGCTCAAGCGGATCAAAGCCTATGGTATGCCAATCAGTTCCGTACTCTTGCGTGAGCTACACCAAGTATCCGGAGCAGAAATTTTTGTGGCGACAGGAACTTTCAGCGAAGATATAGCAAGCCAGGCTGCCGATATTTTCAAAGAAGTGCATACTGTAGAGTTAGCTGCTGATCTGTACCAGCCTTCTGCAATGCCTGATATTGCACGCCATAAAAATATTCACATTTATCATTCGGCAAATGTTCTCAAAGTCATATTGCCAAATCTCAGAGGAAAGATACTTTTCTGGTTAGGCACCAATGAGACTGCCGGCATCACATTCAAAAACAGAACCAACACCCCTGTCATCGAAGAACTCAGGGTGATCGCTGAAAGCGGCATAAAAGATTCGTTCATTCTGATAAACAACATGCGTTATTTCCAGCCCATTGTTTCAGACAAACCACCGTGGTATGGTCGCGAAAGCCGTAAATATCCAGACGTGCAACAGGCAATTGATGCGATTCTTGGAATTGACCGAACTTATCAATTCTCCATTCTTGGTGACATCGCCATTGCATATCCTGCCGGAAGTCCCGTCACAGTTTCTCCGACTGTGCGCGCCTGCACCCTGAGCCGTATGTTTAATGGAAACAATTCGGATATCATCTCAGTCTTTGAAGCAGAAAGCATGATTGCCTTTGGGCTGCCAAAGTCAGAAAAAGAAGCGGTTCAGGCACTTCATAAGGATTATTACGACCCTTATGAAGAACCCGGTGTAGGCGGACATTACCGTTTCTGGTACGCTCTGACACTTTTTGGTGAAAAACGCTATGCTGAGGCAAAAAATGAATTTCTCAAAGCAATCAATTTGAACTGCAATCACTGGCGAGTGGTATGGTTCCTAACTGAATCCGCTCACAGATCAGGTGACACTGGCCTGGCAAAGCAGGCAGTAAAAAATTCTTCATTGGAAAAACCGGTTATAGCCGGGTATCATCGT
>Ga0190284_1001281_pt1 | contig 11495 bp, 10 predicted proteins | sample 48691812_MG_FD_161668 | JGI IMG/M metagenome (GOLD analysis project Ga0190284, IMG submission 161668) | Hydrothermal vent microbial mat bacterial communities from Southern Trench, Guaymas Basin, Mexico - 4869-18-1-2_MG | ecosystem: Environmental > Aquatic > Marine > Hydrothermal vents >...
GACCCGTGAGGAGGCGGAGAAGCTGGGCCACTATGTGGAACGGGATATGAAGGACGCGGCCCGCTACCTGGCTGATACGGGTGAGGAGATCCGTGAGTGGTGGCGTTTCGATCTCAAGCTGATCGAGCGCCAGCTGCTGGATATGTTTGCCAGCGTTGCCGACAAGACCCGGGTGGAGTTGGAGCGCTTTGCCGAACAGGCCCGGGAGGCTTCCCTCTACCACACCGGTGAGGTGTCCGGCCCGGGCACCCTGGTGTGCGTGGAATGCGGCAAGGAACTGCACTTCCACAAGGCCGGCCGCATTCCACCCTGCCCCCAGTGCCACACTACCCGCTTCAAGCGCCAGCCTGGCTCATCGAAGGTGGGCTGAGCGGGCAATCAACGGGTCAGTCGATCAGGGCTGCCGTTTCCTGAAACGCCAGCTCGGAGCTGGAAAGGTAGATGTCATGGACCTGATTCGGCTCAAGGCCGGGGAAACGAATATCTTCCCAGCGCTGATATTCGATCGCGGTGGCGCATCTCAGGGCCTGGCCAATGAGGCCCTCATGCTGCAGCAAGGCCAACTGGAGGTGGGGTGCCAGTGAGATCTCCTGCAGGATTCCGGCCAGCGGGCGACCCATCAGCTGGTCCAGTATGGAGAGCAGGCCGGCGGTGAAAGCGGTATTTGGATCGGATCGGGTGTCAGTGGCGACCAGGCGCATGCACAGATGGGCGCGCACCAGGGCGGTGATGAACAGCTCCTCCGGTTTCTCTTTGATACCCGACAGTGTGACCAGGCTGGCCCAGGCGCGCAGCCGCTGCATCCCCAGATAAATGACTGCCTGATGAATGGAGTCGATCTTCCGTGGCAGGCTGACGGCGGCCGAGTTCAGGTAGCGAAGGATCTTGAAGCTGAGCCCCGGGTCATGGGATATCAGCTGATCCAGTTCGGTTATGGAAACCTCTGGATCATTGAGGCGAGCCAGCAGCTGCAAGGTGATGCTGCGATTCTCGCTCAGTCGCTGCCCTTCCACGACATGGGGGCGGGAGAAATAGAATCCCTGGTAATAGTCGAACCCCATGCCCAGCAGTCGTTGGTATTCTGATTCGGTTTCGACCTTTTCCGCCAGCAGACGTACGCTATAGCGGTTCAACCGTTCCAGCTGCTGTGGCAGTCCGTCCCAATCCAGCGTGGGGACCTCCACCTTGATGATGTCCACATGGGGTAACAGCGGGTCCCATCTGGCCTCGAACTCGAAGTCATCCAGTGCCAGCCGATAGCCCTGGGCCTTCAATTCTGCCACGGCATCGATCAGTTGTTGATCGATCTCCACGTCTTCCAGGATCTCAAGCACCACCCGGTCTTTCTCGAACGGGATGCTGGGGTGGTCGATGAAGAAGCTGCGCGTGAGGTTGATGAAGACCTTTTTGTTACCGGCGATGCGCTGCAGTCCGATCTCCATGAAGGCGTTGAGCATGACCCGGGATGAGGCCTGATCTCCGTCCCTGATGGTGGCGCTGGCTTCCCGCCCTTCGCGATAGAGTAATTCGTAGGCGTACACCCTGAGAGCCCGGTCGAAGATGGCCTGCCTGCCGACAAAGATCTGCTGCAATGGTATCCCCTTCAGGGCCGCTTTGTAGGCCCTGTTCAACAAAGGGGGTCGGCGGCTGAGCGATAATCTTGATGGGATAGCCGAATCCAGTAACAAAAAACCCGCGCCAGGGCGCGGGTTTCGGGGCCTCGCAAGTAAGCCTTGCCTATTTGATCTTGGCTTCCTTGTACATCACGTGTTTGCGGATCTTGGGATCGAATTTCTTGATCTGCATCTTGCCCGGCATATTGCGCTTGTTCTTGGTGGTGGTATAGAAGTGGCCGGTGCCGGCACTTGAGACGAGTCTGATTTTGTCACGCATGGCTTAGTCCTCCTCAGACCTTTTCGCCGCGGGCACGCATTTCCGTCAGTACGGTGTCTATGCCCTTTTTGTCGATAATACGCATGCCCTTCGAGGTAACGCGCAGGCGCACCCAGCGATTCTCGCTCTCCACCCAGAAACGGTGGGAATGCAGATTGGGCAAAAAACGGCGCCTGGTCTTGTTGTGGGCATGGGAGACATTGTTTCCCGTTACCGGACGCTTGCCCGTTACCTGGCATACTTTGGACATGATCGATTCCTCAAAATCCTGTTCAGCAGGCCCTGCTGGGCTGCCTTGAAAAAAGCGGTTACAGCTCCACGGGGAGCGAAAGAGGCGGATTTATAGCAAAAACCCGGGGCAATGACAACAAAAACCTGTGATTATTTGGTAACTATTCACCACAGAGGCACAGAGAGCACAGAGATCTTTGTATTTTGTCTGGATTACTGAAAAAAGCCCGTAATCCACCTGACATTGCTTATTGTTAGCGCTGCCTGGGTTCGTTTTAGTAAGAAAACTCTGTGTCTCTGTGGTGAGTTATCTGTGGCGAAGTTCCACCATGGGCGAGGCCGCTGAGTGGCGTCACCAGCGAATCATTTGGTGTAAAGCATATCCCGAGTCATCCCAGCAGGCCCCGCTCGGCCAGGGATACCGTCTCACTACCGCCGATAATAATATGATCCAGTACGCGGACGTCGATCAGCGCCAGCGCCTCACGCAAACGCTGGGTGATGTGCTGGTCCGCCTGGCTTGGCTCGGCGATTCCGGAGGGGTGGTTGTGGCTGAGGATGACCGCTGCCGCATTGTGAAACAGGGCGCGCCGAACCACCTCCCGTGGGTGCACGCTGGCGCCGTCGATGGTGCCCTGAAACAGCTCTTCGTACTCGATCACCCGGTGGCGGTTGTCCAGGTACAGGCAGGCGAATACCTCCTGCAGGCGACTGGCCAGCTGTGCCTGCAGGTAATTTCGGGTCAGGTCGGGGCTGGTCAGCGCCTCGCCCCGTGCCAGTCCTTCCCGCAGCTGGCGCCGGGCCATCTCCATCACCGCCTGCAGCAGGGCGTATTTGGCTGGCCCCAGCCCCGGCCGGCGGCAGAACTGCCGCTGATCGGCGGCCAGCAGGGCGCGCAGTCCACCGTGTTCCCGGATCAGTTCCCGGCCCAGCTCGACGGCGCTCTTGCCCGCGACTCCGGTGCGCAGAAAGATGGCCAGCAGTTCCGCGTCGGAGAGGGCGGAAGCACCCCGTTGCAGCAATTTCTCCCGTGGCCGCTCACTGGCGGGCCAGTCATTGATTGGCATGCTGATCTCCCTATCTTATGCGTCTCTTCCATGAGTGACTCGATGCAGATTAATGCAAGCCTGCTTTGCATGCCAGTTTAAATGTACTTTCAGCCCCCCCGGCATTCGGTTACTCTTCCGCCGATACCTAATTGCGACGGGGTTGCTTGAGGGATGCCTGGATTGCAGGGGAAAAATATACTGCTGGGTGTGACCGGCAGCATCGCTGCCTACAAGGCGGCGGAGCTGATACGTCTTTTGCGGCAGGCGGGTGCCAGCGTGCGCGTGGCGATGACGGCCGCCGCCAGTCAGTTCATCACCCCGATGACGTTGCAGGCGCTGTCCGGTGAGCCGGTGAGGCAGGCGTTGTTCGATCCGCAGCATGAGGCGGCGATGGGCCATATCGAGCTGGCGCGCTGGGCCGATTTGATCCTGGTGGCGCCGGCCAGCGCCGATTTCATGGCACGCCTGGCTGCTGGTATGGCCGATGATCTGCTGACCACGCTATGCCTTGCCGCCACCGCTCCGGTTGCCCTGGCACCGGCCATGAACCAGCACATGTGGCGTAATCCTGCGACCCTGGACAACAGTGCCCTGCTGCAGCGTCGCGGGGTGATCCTCTGGGGCCCGGCAGAGGGTGAGCAGGCGTGCGGCGATCAGGGCCCCGGGCGTATGCTGGAAGTGGATGAACTGTTGTCGCGGCTGCGGGATCATTTCCCGGTAGCCGGATCGCTGCAGGGCCGCCGGGTCCTGATCACCGCTGGCCCCACCCGGGAGATCCTCGACCCGGTGCGTTACCTCAGCAACCGCAGTTCCGGAAAGATGGGCTATGCCCTGGCTGAGGCCTGCATCGACCAAGGGGCGACGGTGACACTGATCAGCGGTCCAGTTGCCCTGGCTGTGCCTGCGGGCGTGGAGCGGGTGGCGGTGGAGAGTGCCCTGGAAATGGATGCCGCAGTAATGCAGCGCGTCGATGCCTGTGATCTGTTTATCGCCTGTGCCGCGGTGGCCGATTACCGACCCAGCACAGTGGCGGAGCAGAAGATCAAGAAGCAGCATGAGACCATGGCCATCGAGCTGGTGCGCAACCCGGATATCCTGGCGCGGGTGGCAGCGCGGCCCTCGCCTCCGTTCACCGTGGGGTTTGCGGCGGAGACGCAGAATCCGCTGGACTACGCGGATAGGAAGCGAAAGACTAAAGGTGTCGATATGATCGCCGCCAACCTGGTGGGTGCCGCCGAGGGGGGGTTCGAGCGGGATGACAACGCCCTGACGGTGTTGTGGGAGGGAGGGTGCTGCGCGCTTCCCCTGTCGAACAAGCGAAGGCTGGCCGATGCGTTGGTCGTGTTGATTGCGGAGCACTATGAACAAAGAGATTCAGCTGAAGATTCTGGATGATCGTCTGGGAGTTGATTTTCCATTGCCTGACTATGCGACGGAGGGATCGGCGGGGATGGATCTGCGCGCCATGCTGCACGCCCCGCTGGAGCTGCCCCCCGGGGAGACCCACCTGATTCCGACGGGTATTGCCATCCATATCGAGGACCCGCACCTGGCGGCAGTGATCCTGCCCCGTTCCGGGTTGGGCCACAAACATGGCATTGTGCTGGGCAATTTGGTCGGGCTGATCGACTCCGACTATCAGGGACAGCTGTTCGTTTCCTGCTGGAACCGCGGTCGCAATCCGTTTCTCATCGAAGTGGGTGAACGCATCGCTCAGCTGGTGGTGCTGCCGGTGGTGAGAGCCAATTTTCAGCGGGTGGATGAGTTTACCCGTTCAGAGCGGGGGGAAGGCGGTTTCGGCCACTCCGGCAGGCACTGATAGTCGGTACAGTTCAGGGTGCCTGTGATCGGGTCATGAATGCCCCTCTCAGGTCCAGAATTGATCATAGGCTGCAGCCCGCCAGACGGGCGGTGAAACAAGGAATGGAATGAACAAGAAGGCCAAGGCAAAGCGTGGGCGAAGCGGTGCAGGTATCGGCACCCTGGGGCGGGCAGGGCTTGGTCTTGCCCTGGCCATCGCGCTGGTGTTGTCCCTGGCGGCTGCGGCGCTGCTCTACCTGGAGCAGCAGCGAATACTGCAGGCGGAGACCGAGAGAGCCCAGACCGCGGCGCAAGGGATTGCATCCGATGTAGCGTCACAGGTGAAGGTTTGGGGGGCGATCCTCGATCGCTTCGTCAGGGAGGAAGGTCTGGCCAGGTTGCTGCTGGCCGAGCAGTGGGATGCGCTGAAACAGCAGGAGCGTCGTTTCAAACGGCTGATTCCGGGCGTGATCAGGCTGCGTATCCTGCCAAAGGAGTGGGATGAACGGGATTCCGAGGCGATGCCGCCCTTCAGCTTTGCCTCCCTCGATATGCTGCGGGGGGTGGAAGCTGACGGCAAGCCTTCGCCCGTGGAACTGCATTACGCCGGTAAGGCAGCTCAGCACCTGGTCATGGCGGTTCCGGTCGCGGATGACGGCGGAGAACTGGTCGGTGTCGCTCATCTTGCCTTCGCCTTCGATTCCGTGGAGCAGGTGCTGCAGGCATTGCCGGGTGGTGACATCCCGCTGCAACTGCGTCAGCAGGTGCCGTCAAGAGACGCGTTGAACCTGGCGGGTAGTCAGGCGGCGGTGACGGTGCAGGGGCGTGCGGCCGGCAGCGTGCCGGTGCCCGGGACCCTCTGGCATGTGGCTTACTGGCCGGCCACGGCCACGGTGGCGGCAATGGGGCAGGGGCTGCTTGGGTCGGCGTTGGTGCTGGGTCTGGCGCTGCTGCTTATTGCGATACTGGTCCTGCTCACCACCCGGCGCCTGAAGCGGCTGCTGCAGCAGGACCAGCTTGCGCTGCTGTCGCAGGTAAAAGGGCTGCTCAGGGGCAATGGGCGCGGGTTTCCCGAACCCGCGATCTCCGAATTGAACGGGCTGATGAGAGGCCTGAAAGCGCTGCGTAACAGCGGGGATCAGAGCGGCAGGGTGCAGGTGCCCTCCGCCTCCGGGGCGACGCCAGAGCCGGGGGATAGGGTGAGGAATGAATCGGCGGTGTTGTCCGCAGCGTCCCCCGTCGTACCGGTCGAGGTGCCGTCCGAGGTGTTTCGCGCTTACGATATTCGCGGCATCGTGGGTAGTCAACTGGATGAGGCGCTGCTGAAGTTGATCGGCCATGCCATCGGCAGCGAGGCCAGGGATCAGGGCGAGCAGACGGTGATTGTCGGCCGCGATGGACGTAACTCCAGTCAGTCACTCAGTGAGGCCCTGTGCAGCGGGTTGATAGCCAGTGGTTGTGCGGTGGTGGATCTGGGGCTGGTGCCCACGCCAGTGCTCTATTTCGCCACCCATGTCCTGGGCAGCCGCTCGGGAGTGATGGTGACCGGCAGCCACAATCCGCCGGAATACAATGGCCTGAAGATAGTCATCGCGGGCGATACGCTGTCAGACCGGCGGATCCAGGCGCTGCGTGAGCGCATCGAAAGCGGTGATCTGGCCCAGGGGCAGGGCAGCCTGCAGGAGCAGGACCTGGTCCCGGACTATATCAACCGCGTCGCTGAAGACGTGCAGTTGCTGGCGCCGCTGAAGATCGTGCTGGACTGTGGTCACGGCGCGGGATCCGTGGTGGCGCCGTCCCTGTTTCGCGCCCTCGGCTGTTCGGTGACCGACCTCTATTGTGAGGTCAATGGTAATTTCCCCGCCCATCACCCGGACCCCAGTGACCCCGGCAACCTCAAGGCGCTGATTGCAAAGGTGCAGGAGACCGGGGCCGACCTGGGTATCGCCTTCGATGGTGACGCCGATCGCCTGGGGGTGGTCGACAGCAGTGGCAAGATTATCTGGCCCGATCGCCTGCTGATGCTGCTGGCGCGGGATGTGCTGATGCGCCACCCCGGCGCCGATGTCATCTACGATGTGAAGAGCAGCCGCCACCTGGCCGGTGAAATCCTCGCATACGGCGGCAGGCCGATCATGTGGAAGTCCGGCCATTCCCTGATCAAGGCGAAATTGCAAGAGACAGGCGCCGTGCTGGCAGGGGAGCTGACCGGCCACATCTTTTTCAGTGAGCGCTGGTTTGGCTTCGATGATGGGTTATACTCCAGCGCCCGTTTGCTGGAAGTGCTTTCTGCCGAGGGCATCAGTTCGGCTGAGGTGTTTGCCCAGTTGCCGGAGAGTGTTACTACGCCGGCGTTGAGCATGACCGTTGCCGAAGGGGCAGGTCGGGAGCTGGTAGATCGGCTGGTCGAGCGCGGGCACTTTCCCGATGCCAAGCTGATTACCATCGATGGTATTCGGGCGGAGTTCGGTGATGGCTGGGGGCTGGTACGTGCCTCCAATACCTCTCCGGCCGTGATGTTCCGGTTCGAGGCCGATGACGAGGCGGTAATGGCGCGGATTCAAGCCCTGTTTCGTCAGCAGTTGCTGGCCATCGACCCGGCGCTGCAGCTGCCCTTTTGATTGCTCTATCTAGTTGCCGCCCGGAAACAGCCTAGTAGGACGCACGACTGCAGGCACGCAGGAGATAGAGCGACGCATGGAGTAGTTGCCGAGAGAACGCTTAGTAGTGCAAAGAACGCAGAGAAATTATATGCTTAAACAAGTGGTTACTTTGCGATCTTTGCTCATCTCAGCGAACTTTGCGTCCAGTTTTCTTGTTTCTGGACGGACACTATCTAGCCAGGAAGTCTGACAGGTTATGAGTCTCACACCCGAAGCGGCGAGCAACGTCGCCCATGTGCTTTCCGAGGCACTTCCCTATATTCAGCGATTCCGTAACAAGACCATCGTCATCAAGTATGGCGGCAATGCCATGACCGACGAGGTCCTGAAAAAGGGCTTTGCACGTGATGTTGTGTTGATGAAGACGGTCGGCATCAATCCGGTGGTGGTGCACGGTGGCGGCCCGCAGATCGGCAATCTGCTGCAGCGCCTGGGTAAGGAGAGTGAGTTTGTGCAGGGCATGCGGGTCACCGACCGGGAGACCATGGACGTGGTGGAAATGGTGCTCGGTGGCCTGGTCAACAAGGAGATCGTCAACCTGATCAATCGTCATGGCGGTTCTGCGGTAGGCCTGAGCGGCAAGGACGGCGACCTGATCCACGCCCGCAAGATGATCGTGAAGAAGCGCAGCCCGGAGATCGAGGTGCCCGAGATCATCGATATGGGGCACGTCGGTGAGGTCGAGAGCATCGATGCATCGGTGGTGGATATGCTGGTGAATGGCAACTTCATCCCGGTGATTGCCCCTATCGGCGTAGGACGGGATGGCCATTCCTACAATATCAATGCCGATCTGGTGGCCGGCAAGATGGCCGAGGTGTTGCAGGCAGAGAAACTGGTGCTGTTGACCAATACCCGAGGCCTGCTGGACAAGGCCGGGGAGCTGCTGACCGGGTTGACCACTGAAAGGGTGGATAAACTGATTGCGGACGGCACGATTCACGGCGGCATGCTGCCGAAGATCGGCTGCGCCCTGGATGCGGTGAAGGCGGGGGTGAATTCCTCGGTTATCGTCGATGGCCGGGTGCAGCACGCGGTGCTGCTTGAATTGTTCACCGACGAGGGCGTCGGCACCCTGATCCGCCGTCGCTGATGGGTGCCGTTGTGAGCAACAAACCGACCCGTAAACAGCTGATTCTCCAGGCCCTGGCCAGTGAACTGGAGAACAGCCCCGGCAGTCGCATTACCACGGCCGCCCTGGCCCGCGCCACCGGCGTCTCGGAGGCAGCCCTGTACCGGCACTTCGCCAGCAAGGCCAAGATGTTCGAAGGGCTGATCGGATTTGCCGAGGAGACGGTGTTCAGCCGAATCAATCAGATCCTGGAGGAGGAGAAGTCGACGCGTATGCGCTGTGCCCGGGTCATCTATCTGCTGCTCGGATTTGCCGACCGCAACCCCGGCATTACCCGTGTGCTGCTGGGCGATGCCCTGGTGGGGGAGAATGAGCGACTGCATCTGCGGGCGGAGCAGTTTTTTGCCCGCATCGAGACCCAGTTGAAGCAGATCCTGCGCGAGGCCCGGCTGCGTGAGAGGGAGGGTGTGGCCTACCCGGACCCGGATATCGCAGCCGGCCTGTTGCTGTCGATGGTGGAAGGGCGCATGCACCAGTTCCTGCGCACCCGTTTCAAGGTCTCCCCCCTGACCCATTGGGAACAGCACTGGGGCCTGATCGAGCCGCTGCTGTTCCCGGGTTGAGCCGTACCTGGGGTGTTCGTTATGGAACACAGAGGCCACGGAGTAGGCGCAGAGATCACAAAGTTGTTTTTTCAGCAGGCCCCGGTGTAATCTCCGGCTTCAGCGGCCAATCAACCCTCCCGGCTTCGATCAGAAAGATACTGCCGGCCTGTTGTGCATATTCAGAGAAAAGCGCCTTGGTCGGCGCTAAGTAAGTAATCTCTGTGTGCTCTGTGCCTACTCCGCGGCCTCTGTGTTCCCCTGACGAGGATCCTCAGACGTCTCCTTACCAGCGCCGAGGAACTCGCGGAAGCCGGAGCGAATCTGGTTGATCTCGTCGGTTTCGCAGAAGTCCCGGCCGCGCGGGGATTCCTTGCACTGCAGGTCCATGAACAGGCGCGCACCGGGCCGCTCCTTGTTGCGGATGCGGGACACGGTGATGCTGATGTCGTTGTCCTTCAGCGGTGAGGCGGTCATGATGATGCTGTCTGCCAGCATCTGCAGTCGCGTGGTGGCGCGCTTGCGTACGTAGGCCTCGGCCAGAACCCAGGCCTGGCTGCACTGAGACTCGCCGCTGCAGATGACCACCGTTTCCAGCAGTGAATGGCCGGATTGCCACTGCTCCTTCTGGCGCTGCTCCGGGCGGAGGTTCTTCAGTTCCTGAAAACGCTGCAGGTCGGCCGCATACAGCTGCCGGATCACTTCCTTGCTCTGTTCCTTGCGGATGATCGAGGTGTAGTGACCCTTCAGTTGCTGCCGGGTATTCTCGATTTCTTTCAGATGGTTGGCAGATATCTTCTTGCCTTCCCGCTCGAGATTGGCGGCGTTTTTCTGCATCTCTGCCAGCTTCAGCTTGAGGCGCCGGATATTGCTGCGGATGATCTGGATCGAGGCATCGATGGTGGTCAGCTTTCCGTCCCGGGTCATCAGGATGTCATCCTCGGAGCGAAATGTGCGCAGCAGTACCCGGTCTTTTTTTCGCTGCTCCTGGATCAGCCGCTGCTCCTCCAGCCTCAGCTGCTTCAATTCAGCCTCTTGCGCCAGCTCTTCTGCGGTCTTGGCGCGGTCGATCTTTTCCACTTCGAGTCCGCGTGCATCCAGGCGCGATCGCTCACGCTCTATGGCCTCATGAGGCACCCGGTCTGAGTAGTGCACACGGCCGTTGGCATCGACCCAGCGGTAGGTTTTTGCATGGCTGTCGATGGCGAGCAGCGCCAGCACTATTACGGCGAGAATGATCGGTGGTCGCAGATGCATATTCGCAATATTGAGCCTGTGGTTCCTTAACATCCATTCCTGGTGCATCCGCATCCCTGTCAGGAGAAGTTTCGCATTGATGAACAGACACTTGTTAAGCTTGTATCGGTCGGGGTAGCGGAAAATTGAGCGATCTGCTCAATGACGTAAAGGTAAACGTTGAAGTTAACCCTTTCCCGGGCGGGTAGCTGGAACCGGGTCACACTCCATAGTTGTCACGATAGGCCTCGATGTGCTGCAGTACGAGCGTCGCGTCCGGTTTGTCTTTTAGATATTCGGTCAGGTCCCGCAATTTCACGATGGAGACCACCGGGATACCGTAGTCCTGTTCTACTTCCTGGATTGCCGACCGCTGGTCGCGGCCTTTTTCCTGACGGTCCAGAGCGATCACCACGCCGGTGGCCCTGGCGCCCTGGGATTGGATGATATCCATCGCCTCCCGCACCGCTGTGCCCGCGGTAATCACGTCATCGATGATCAGCACCCGGCCGCTCAGTTGGTGGCCGACTATGCTGCCACCCTCGCCATGATCCTTGGCCTCTTTGCGGTTGAAGGCATAGGGGATGTCGACCTGGTGCTGGTCGAAAAGAGCAGCGGCGGTCACCGCGGCCAGGGGGATGCCTTTGTAGGCCGGGCCGAACAGGACGTCGAACCCGATGCCCGAGTCGATGATGGCCTGGGCGTAGTAACGCCCCAGGCGAGCCAGGCTGGCACCGCTGTTGAACAGGCCGGCATTGAAGAAATAGGGGCTGATGCGGCCGGACTTGAGGGTGAATTCACCGAACTTCAATACCCCCACTTCGAGGGCAAAATCGAGAAACTGGCGCTGATAATCTTGCATGATGGGCTCCATGAAATAGTGGCGCCATTTTCCGCGGGTGGGGGAGGCGATGCAATAGATAGTGTCGGTCTGGAAGCGCCTCTTTTG
>Ga0190284_1001282_pt1 | contig 11493 bp, 12 predicted proteins | sample 48691812_MG_FD_161668 | JGI IMG/M metagenome (GOLD analysis project Ga0190284, IMG submission 161668) | Hydrothermal vent microbial mat bacterial communities from Southern Trench, Guaymas Basin, Mexico - 4869-18-1-2_MG | ecosystem: Environmental > Aquatic > Marine > Hydrothermal vents >...
ATAGGGTAATCGCAAAAAGCGATGGTGGGCTTTTACACCTTGTAGCATGGGCGCAATGTCGTGGGTGTGCAAAACACTTATACTGGGATGGAGAAAAATATACCGAGGGAGGAAGCTGGTGGGATACTCTATAAAAAAAGGCGTTAAGATGTGCTCAAATCACACTGGCCCACAACGTGAGCAGAAAGATGCACGGAGGGCTTGGCCGTCAATGATACTTGGGGCAGCATACAGAGATAATAACGGGTGGTACGCCGGCCCAGACGGGAAGACTCCAAACTTTAAAGAAAAACTTCAATCATGGAGAAAAAACAATGAAGCCAAAAAACTTTCCCGCGAGAAAGCTAAGAAGGAAGCTGGTAGCTGATAAGCAAAAGTTATACACAAAGGACATAAGGCGGTTGATCGACGAGGCGAGGAACGTGCGAACAAAAAAAAAATAGGGGGGGGCTAATGGACGAAAATGAAAGAGAGATTAGATTTACGTATCATCCACCGGTTGATAACCAATCGGTCAGATATGAGAAATGCCGTAGCATGGCAAAAGAGGTCTCTAAATTTATCGACCTCCTCTCACCGAGCAGCAGGGAGCGCTCCATTGCTCAAGTAAAACTGGATGAAATGGTATTTTGGGTTAACGCGGCAATCGCGAGAAGGGGGTAACATGAAGAAGTTTATTTTTATTGCAATAGCTGTACCGTTTTTTTTTGTTGGTATAAGCCTTGCTGGTCAGCCGTCTTACGGGCCACCACCGTGTCAAGAATGCCCTCCTGGTCCTCCTGGGCCTCCTGGCCCACAAGGCCCCCCTGGTCTTCCGGGTAACGACGGAAGTAACGGTAACGACGGGCTAAACGGGAATGATGGCATAGACGGGACAAACGGACGGGATGGCATCAATGGAAGCAACGGCCTAAACGGTAGCGATGGGACCAATGGCAACAACGGTCGCAATGGGTCTAATGGGTTGGACGGCGAGAGCGGTAGTACTACAACCACAGTCTACGTTGAATCGTGCCCCGGGTGCCTGGATGATAGAATTAACGCAGGGGATGCCGTAATAGCTGCATTACAATCTCCATATATACCTCAGCATAGGCGAGTAGCATTTAGCCTTGGCTTGGGCGGTATGGAAAACATGGTTGGGATTGGCGCCGGGCTCGGCGTACGCATTACGGACGCTATATACGTGAACGGAAGCGTCGGCACAAACCTGAACGAGGTGTGTGATCCTGACGAGGGCTGTGTCCAGCATTACGACCGGTATGAAATGTTGGGATGGAAGGCCCATATCAATTTTGAATTTGGTGGGCCAGACAGATCATCCACCGAGAATCCTGGAGGTGGCTCATGAGTATAGACACGAAAAGCGAATACTATGATATGGGTGGTATAGAAACCCTTGAGATTATAAAGGCAAAGTTAACCCCGGAACAGTTTGATGGGTATTGTATCGGATCAGTCATAAAATATCTATGCCGAGCTAACTGGAAGAACCCAAGCATGTACAGGGATCTCGAAAAGGCAGCGAATTATCTAAAATTGCTCCCAAATCTATACTAAAAGGAGGTTAAGACATGAATACCTACCACAAAATCCAAACGGTCTATAAGCGCGACCCAGAAACGAAATACAAAACATTATTGGATGGTGATTTTTCACTTCCAGAATTTGACTATTTGAGGAATAACGAATGGGTCTTCACCGAGAAAGTCGATGGGACAAACATAAGGGTTATGCAAAATGACGGTAAGGTAACGTTCGGAGGGAAGACTGACAGGGCACAGATACCAGCAAAGCTTATTGAACGGCTATACGATACGTTCATGCCGCTTACTAAACAGCTTTCAGATGTCTTTAACTCTTCCGATGTCTGTCTTTATGGCGAAGGGTATGGCCAAAAGATACAAAAAGGCGGTGCAAACTACAGAAAGGATCAGGATTTTGTACTGTTCGATATCAGGGTGGGCAGGTGGTGGCTACAACGTAAGGATGTTGAAGATGTTGCCGGGGAGTTAGGGCTTGATATTGTCCCAATTATCGGCAAAGGCACCCTACAAGATATGGTCTCTATGGCCAAGGAAGGGATCACTTCAACGTGGGGCGATTTCCAATCAGAGGGTATTGTTGCCAGGCCGTCAACCGAGCTTGTCACACGTAGCGGGCAAAGGCTGATTACTAAAATCAAGACCCGAGATTTTCCGGTACAATTAAACGTGAACAAAAACCAAGAATTTCATAAAAAATGTCATGATTGTGGTTGTATTTTAAAAAGTGATGATTGGGTGCCGAAGGACCACGAGTGGAAGAAACACGCTCTGTGCCCAGAATGCTTTTTAAAGTATTGTGACCCAGGGAATATGTAAAACGCACATCGAACAAAGACCACAAGGGGGAGTAGTGACCTTGCACGACTGTTTATTCCAATTTCATCCAAGAAGTATAACGCTGGTTTAACTTGCCGCCGTTATATTCAATTAAATTTCAAGGAGTAATAAAAATGCTAAAAGATAATCAAAATACTAAAAATCCGCTAACACAAGGCGGTCAAGTTGAAACCATTGTTAGAAAACTTTTTGACCGCATTGAAGAATTATCCGAACAAGTACACAATGCCTGGATGGATGAAAAAAGAAAACAAGGATTTCATTCACCGCAAGAATGTAAAAATTACGGTGGAATAGTATTTAAAAAATGGTGCGATAGATGCCATACAGATTTATATCCATACGCATCATTGCCAGAAAACATAAAAGAATATGATAGAGTGACGGTTCGTTCAGTTTTAAATGCAATTAAAAAAGTTTTATAACGATTTAGCTAAGTGGCGGGAGCGAAGCGACCGTCCAGCTTGAGCGACTTGTTATAAACCGATTTTATGAGGGTACGATAATGGCATATTGGGTTGATAAAAACGGGAAAAGAATAAGAGCGGGCGATACATTGAGAAACGATTTTAATGAACCGCCTGAACTACCTGTTCTTGAAGACGAAAATGGGCAATTGTTTTTAGGCGATATGGAAACACCTTTTGATTGTCGATATGGGTTCGATGAGTTTTGGGAAATTGGGTTTATAACGCCGCAAATCACCGGCGAGCGCAGCGAGTCCGCTGTGAATTTGCCTTGTTAGGTATTTGATTATGAACCTGAAAAAGAACGATAGATTGCAAACGCCTGAATGGGTGTATTCACGCCTCGGGCATATCGACCTTGATCCGTGCGCCGGGATTGATACCAGCATCGGAACCGTGAACTGGGCAATAGAGCGCGAGGAGAACGGACTTGACCGAACTTGGTTTGGTTTTGTGTACTGCAACCCGCCTTTCAGTCAGAAAGAAATATGGGCCGAAAAGATGCAGGAACATGGAACCGGAATCCTGATTTTGCCAGAGCGCGGTAGCGCACCGTGGTTTGGGCCACTTGCCGCCAGTGCAGGGCGTTATTGGGTGATGGGTAAAAAGATCAATTTTGTTGGCGGGCCGAGCAGCAACAACCTTGGGAGCTGTTTGTTCCCATTTGGAGATGAGGCCGTGATGCGGCTGATTGAAAGCGGATTGCCTGGGCATTTGGTAGAGGTAAAAACCTTCAGGGCGCGAAGCGCTAGCGGAGTGCGGTCGGGTGGAGCGAATTGTTATGCACAAATTAAACCAATAGGAGGCACTGCTGGACAGATAAATGGTATGCCAACAAGCTAACAATTAAATTAAACGGCGCGTCAGCGTTATATTACGTAAATTTTATGGAGGTGGAAGATATGTGCAGAGGATGCAGGATCACAATCGACGGCGCGTCATCATGTGAGGAATATCTTGACTGGCTTAGCTGCTATCATCTTATTATTGAACAAATGAAACAGCTCGAAAATAAGATACTTGCTTATGAAAATAAAATAGATAGCGCAGATCATGAAAAAACTATAGATAAATTTAGACGACGTATTATCAATACGCGAAGGTTCTATTCAAAATTAGACATTATACTGAATGACATATAATGGCACTAAAATAGGAGTAAATTAATTAATGATTATAAATAATGATATTAACCAGAAATATCTATCAAAAGAAAAACTTATTGAGCTAATAAATTCACTTCCCGAAGGCTCAATTTTAATTCCAAATAAAGTTGGAAATATTACTATATATGATAATGAAAATGACTGTAATTATAGTGGGTATATTGATTTTCTCTTTGAAGGTGAGATTTGCAATTTCCTTTAAAAGAATGGGTATGGGGGTGTTTTTTGAAATTAATTAAAATAAATAAATGTCGCGACGAGTGCCCTTATTGTACTGGGCCATATGACAACGCTGATCCAAAAACGTTCATGTTCATCTGCGAAAACATTGTAGCATGGATTGATGACGCAGATGTAATACCGGGCTGGTGCCCTTTGGAAGATTCCAAAAACTACTGCCCTAAGGTACTATAAAGACTAATGGGTGAGAATATGACGGCTATGAATATGTGCAAGAATTGTGGGTGCGATATGGATTTGTCGAACTCAAAAACATGCCCAATCTGTCCAGGCTTAAGCGAGTCCGCTGAACGTGGTGGAAGGCTTTACGGCCGGAAGGCTATATTTGATGCACGTGACTTTGGAGTTATGCCTATACACGGGTCGTATTCAATGGATAACAAATTAAATAGTATAAAGTGGGTTATATCACAAGTACTGAACGATATGCCAGCAAAGAGGGACTGGTTAAATCCTGAATATGAAGCAGAAATGCGATTGTTTATTTCCAGTTAGGGGTTATAGTGCTATACCTATCTATTTATTTCATCTACGCAAGTTATAAGTCAAGTCTTAAAGCAATTAAAATAGGCTATACCGACGATATTAAATCCAGACTGGCCACACTACAATGCCAAGAGAATAATATTGCCGGAATCCACAATGTGAAGCCATATGCGCTAAGGGTCAGACACAATTTTCTTATCCAAAAGCCAAAAGCGGAGGAATTTGAGGCATCCTTGCACGATAAGTTCCGAGCATACTGCATTTATGGAGAGTGGTTCCATCCTCATAGCGATATAAAAATGTGGATTAAGGACAACGAACGCAAACTTCAAAAAGAATTATTGGAGGCATGAGATGAGCGGAGGACACTTTGATTATAATCAGTACCATATTACCCAAATAGCCGATAGCGTTGAGCACCTGGTCAGAAAAAACGGTATCAAGGATATCGATGATTACGGAGACGATCGGGACTATAATTTTCGTCCACATGTGATTGCAAGGTTCAAAGAGGGGGTTAATGTGTTGCGTACTGCATTTATTTTTGCACAGCGCATTGACTATCTGTTGAGCGGGGACGATGGCCAAGAAATGTTCCTTAGCCGATTAGTTGAGGATCTTAATGATCTTGAAAAAGAGGGGAATGCCTATGATGGAAACGTGTAGCTGACTTGGTTGAACGCAAAAGCCGGGGTCCCAAGAATATAATTCCAAAGCGACCCCGGCTTTATTTATTTCATCTGATTGTGCAGATCTATCACGAGCTGGTTACGACGCAACACAAGCTCGTTAATCAACTCTCTCTTTTTTGCAGCAGCCATTGTCTTCGACAGGAAGATCTTGTTCATCCGACGGCGGATAACGCTCAATCGTTTTTTCACGCTAACAAACCGGCTTCGCTTGGCCAGCGCCTTGGCATTCTTGTCGCTTAGCGATTTAGCCTTTTCTATCTCACCTGTGCGCCTATAGTTATTGACAGCCTTGTAGATACCATCAATATCTGCAAGCGTGTCGTAGTACCAACTTAGCTGCTTGATGTACCCTGGTGTTTTTCCCCTCATAAACCGACCGAGGAGAGGGTAATCCTTAATTGTTAGGCTTGGATCTTCCGGATAGTCCAAGGTATTATGGAGTATCATGTCTGTCCCGTCAAGTACAGTCTGCCCAAATACGGCAAAATAAGCCTGGGCTAAATGTTCAACCTTCATCGGTGAAATCCCCATGGCCTTTCCGACGAGCCTGGCGGTCTCTGATGTGTTATACTGAAATTGCTCCTCCTCCGGCAGGACGCTTAAATACTCGGGCACGATCTTCCTGCCAGTAAAAAAACTTTTGTTTGACCAAAGCTCAACTGGCGGCTTTATAAGCTGTGGCATATCTACCCGGAATGTATCAATAATTGTGGCCTTGATAAACTCCCACATATATTTGCCATCTTCATCGCCCTTTAGGGTCTCCATTAATGAAACAGGGAAAGAGCCGAATATTGCTCCCATTTCAAACGGTTTTGGTACCCTAAAATGTTCCTTCCCAACCCAGAAGTGGTAATAAGCCCATTTATCCCAGTCTTCTAATTTATCCCATTCATCGTCGTCTGCGAACCCGAATAGGGCTACGCTGGCGGTGACCATTAGTGCACCTCTTAACATCATATTCTTTCGGAGCTCTTTGTCATTATACGTTCTGCCTATTTTATAGAGCCCTTGAATTCGTGCATTAAGAAATGGTATCATCTGCGTAAGGGTCCGGACCGCATTTGCCTGGCCGGTCAATGTAAAATCAAGCAGGTCTCGGCCTTCGAATCCGGCCTGGAGGTTCGTGTACCCCTCAGCCTTTAACTTGGTATATAATTGCACCCTGGCGGCGTTCTCGGACGCTGAGCCGATCTTCTCCCAAAAGGCCCATAGCTTACCTGGGGTATCTAAGATACGGCCCCTGGCGCCCTCTCCTTCGCGCTTAATGATCCTGTTTATAAACTTGTTAACAGCATCTGGGTCGTCTGCCTTTACATATGAAGACCCGAATCCGAACCCACTTGCCATGAATTTAATATAATCCTGGTCTTCCCTCATAGACTTCATAAACCCGCGCCATGTGTCAGTAAACGGCGTAAATGACTTGTTGATGAGCGCGGTATGCATCGTGTCGCGGAGTAAGTTGGCCATCCGGAATGCTGGTCCTACAGTGGCGCCAAAAGTCAACCATTGTTTTCCTTTGCGGAACATCTTCATCAAGGTCCCGTCCAGCCCATGCTTGCTGACATCTGTTAGTGCCTCAAACAGGTCTGGATCGTGGACCAAGACGTGCTGTGGATCTCCGTTTAATCGATACGTAATTATACTGCTAAATGATTTACGAGGCACATACTCTCTTTTTAGCTCGCCAGTACCATCATCCACCATGACGTAGAATAGGTTTCTCTTTGGAACCTTTTCAACTTTTTGGTAAATACTATCCATCCCGCCTTGCTCTTCTACAAAGTTTGCGGCCGATACCCTGGTAAGGTTTCTCTGGGCCTCGTGGATGATGTGGAACCAATTCCTGAAAATATTCTGTTGCAGGTCCCCGATCTTTGCTTCCCCGCCGATAAGTTGGCGAATGCCAGCGTCGGTTCGGATCTTAGATTTTTTCGGAGCGGCCAGGTAGAGCTCTCTTGTGCCCTCGTCTTCCAATACCCTGTAAAACGGAAGATAATAAAGGTGAGCCCATTCCTCTTTTCGCTCTTTATTGATAAGCCCGGAGTCTATTCCTATCTGTAGGATGCCTTCTTGCCAGTCATCCATCTCTTTTGCCCACTGATCAAACTCGGCGTCATTTTCTGGTCTTGTATCCTTGAAGATTTTAGCCCGGTCTGAATCTGTTAGCCAGTTCTCACGATCTTCGAGGTCGAGCTCCCTGGACCGTTTGGCCGCCATCCAATATAGGAACGGCTTCCAGTGCTCGCCCTTGCCCTGTATCCACGGGAGAAAGCCCTTGCCGTTTGTGTCTACTGAAAAGGTGAGGCCATCCTTATCACGAACAAGTTTAACCTTGCCGTGCTCAAGCTGCATCGACATTGTGGCTTGTGTGCCGGTTTCTCCACGGCCAAGCATGTAAGTTGTTTCTCCGAGCTGTTTCAACGGTCGTAACCTATCAAACACATTAATCAAGATGCGCTCGCGCCCTTGCTTCGACGCGATTGCCTTGGTGGCAGACTTGATAGCTTCAACAAAACCAGGCTTCCTTGTGTAGTCGATTTTGTCCGCCATGGCCTTCTCGATATCAGTAACACCTTTCCACGCCTCCTCGACGGCATCAATAGACCGGCCAACTTTATTTCCTATTTTAATAAGCTTTTGTGCGCCAGCCGGCTGGAAGCGTATGTCGTTTGTGTTTCCGTATGTTCCAAGATTCCAAATAGACTTTGCTTGGTCTGGTTGCAAGATAGCCCATGTCACCTCTCCCCGCTCCACTATTCGGATTCCGTCGTACCCCTTTTCCGAAATCGCATCACCAAAGAATGAGCTGTTCATTATATTAGCGAACATGTCTTCTTCGTCAACGGGCTCATCTGGCCACTTTTTATTTATTTCTGTATCTGAGTAACCAGCCATAAGCAGTTCTTGTCTCATTGTCGTTATATCGGTGTCGATCCCATCCGGCTCATATGGATTCTTGATGTTTAAGAATACTTGATAAAACCCAGTAGCACTTTTATAGTTAGGATCGTAGGATATCTTACTGCTAACGACCGACGCATACTCGTGTGGGAGACTTGTTTTTTCTGAAAACCATCCTGGTAGCTCACGTCCTTGGAATACATCAAACCCAGCGCTGCGCGTACCGTGTGTTAGGACTTTTGGATTACCATCTTTATCGGTTACAACAGACCCTTTAAACCATTTTCGGAAAGCAGGGTTTGCTTTTGCCCTATCTATGGCAGCCGGCTGAAACAGCGGCATTCCCTCGCGCATAGACTTTGATTGCATTTCGGGGGTTATTGGGAGGCTGTGAACTTTAAATGTTCCCAGTTTTTCTGCCTCCGCCCATGCCTTTTCTGCGGAATCGAATGTTGATAATATTTCTGATGATCCTTCTTTTTGAAGTCGATAAACATTCCCATATTTAAATACTCTATACGAATCTTCCGATGTATCTATCGCAACTGTCTCAACCTTCGCCTTTCCCCAAACCTTCTTGTTAAAAAATTTATTTGCGGTTGAAGGGATTATTTTGTCGTAGAAGCCTTTCATGCCTTCTCCGCCAACTTTTAGGTCAAGCCCTTTTAATACATGAACTCTTTGTCCAGTTTCAGGATCTAGGTTGTCGTCTTTCTGTAATTTTTCGGCAACGTCCTTGCCAACGTAATCTGCAAGTTTTTCTTTTGTGGCGTCATGTATTGAATGCTCTTTGTTGTTCTTATCAATAAAAACAAGATAGTCAGCATCCTCATTCCAATACAATTCTTTAACCTGCTTGCTCAAATCATACCGATCAGCCTGCATCTCTCCGGTGGTCCACGCGATCCTGTCAAACCCATTCTCTGCCGCCCACCGCACCATGCGTTTCATCGCCAACAGAGACCATTGCTTTGATTGTTTTAGTGGCATGTCCAGAACAGATCGCTCCAACCTGTGTATAGCATCCCCAGCCTGCACATAAGCCGCGACCATGTCTTGCGGGGCATCCTTTCCCTTTGATGTATATTTTTCGGCAAGTTTTGCTATGGCTGATTTTTTGGCCTTCAATTCGGCTAATTTTTTAACATCGGTGAACCCTTTTTGTCTGCCTTTCTGTCCCCAATCACTCTGAATCTCGTCAATAAAAAGAATCCTGTTGCCGTTAGTGTCCGTTCTTTCGTCAAATCGCACATGAACAAGAATGTTTGGTTCTGAGTAATGATCTCCGACAAATTTTTCTTTTTGAGGCAACGTTATCAATAATTCTCGGTAGTTTTCGCCTCCGGGGGTTCGGTATTCTGAAAATTCGGTGTCGTCTTCATATTCTGATCCACGAGACGCCTCTACTTCAAGGATGTCCAGCTCTGTTTTTTCTTCTTCTGTAATTGTTCCCTCGTTTTCTTTTGTGATAAGCTCGTCCATCCTCTCTGACCGACCTTCAAAACCAAGCCCAGCCTTAACAACCTCCTCAACCCGAACATTGTTTTCAGCCAGATAATCAAGAATTTCCTGCCTTGTAACCTTTCCGGTTTTTGAATCAAGCCATTCGTTCAGGCCGGACCATTCCAGCTCTTCGGTCTTGTAGTTTCCTTTCTTTGCCCACGCGTTTATTGTCGCTTTCATCTGTTTTACAGTGGATTTTCCTGGTAATTTCTGTGATAGGAATTTCTCCATTTGAGAATACCAGATCTCAGATGGTTGAAAAGATGTACTTCTGCGCCATGCATCAACTTGGAACTTAGGTTTACCGTGGATAGCAGCAGTGTTCATGCTTGGCTCAGCTTCGAAGATAGATCGCTGCCGCGCCCATCGAGCTTTTGTATCTGCGTCGATATACCTGTAGTCCGTCTCTATTTGGCCGGTGTTTCTTGGTACATCTTTAGGCTTATTGGGTTTCCCCGCCAGTACTGGTACGCCTGATTCATTCTTGCCTGTGATAACGGGTGGACTGTAGGAGAGCGCGAGATCTTGGGTTCTTTTCCTTCCTTTTTGGATAATGTTGTCGTAGAATCCGCCTTTTCTGCCATCGAGTGTAACCTCCCCTTTTTCGTTTTTATTAACACTTTTCCAATCGTTAGACAAGACTTCATGTTTAAACCACATTCTTCCGATCTCAAACCGGGACCGGCTAAAATGGGCTTGTATGCGAGACGATGCTTCTGACACAGCCTTAGTGAAACCAGCCACGGTAAAGCTATCATATAGCGCTACGTGGTGGATAACAACTTGGCCAAGTTCTGGAATATAACTATAGCTTTTCATTCCGTGCTCGGATAAGATCCGTGAAATAGTAGCTAATTTCCTTTGCGGCATATTGTCGCCACTCGCCATGAGATAACTTTGTGCTTGCGTAGACGGTATCTCGGACGGGCGGTTACCGTGTTTAGTAGGCTCAAACGGCATAGATAAAAGCCCGCTGTCCTGACGGTATTTTTTTAAAATCTTAGCGAACCTTCCCCTAATAATGTCAAGATCACCACCGCTAACTGTAACCTCTGGTGAGAATTCGCGCTGCCCCCTCCACCTGCCTTCTCCAGGCATGTATTCTATAAAATCAATAAGTGGGTGGTCTAGTTCAGCCCTCATCTCTTTTTCAAATATTTCAGATATCTCCTGAGCGTTTTTCTTGTTCTTTGATAATTCGAATACCTTCCTGACAGCCTCAACAACAAGCTTATCTTTCTCGTGCCGTTCGGTAAGTAGCATTTTTTCTCGCGACAACCTTGAGCTTGCAGCAAGTTTGTATGTCTGCATCTTGTGAACCTTAACGGGTTCAAATACTACTGTCACCTTGTGCCCCGCACGAGTCTCATAAAAGCCGGAGTATCCCTTTTCAATAATATCCTCTTCCATAGCCTTGAGCTTATATGAGTCGTGCTTCCTTGTGCTTGGAATGTCATACTTCTTTTTTAGGCCATCCGTATCCTTACCAAGGTCGTATAAATTTCCCTGGATAACAGCCCTGTATTTATAGTCCCCTTCGAATTGCCGTTCTGGTATATCATTTCTGAAAAAGAAATATGTAACATTTGGGCCTGGGACCTCTCTTTTTGTTTCTGCACCTGGCCGGCCGGTTCCTTGGTATTCTGGA
>Ga0190284_1001283_pt1 | contig 11492 bp, 14 predicted proteins | sample 48691812_MG_FD_161668 | JGI IMG/M metagenome (GOLD analysis project Ga0190284, IMG submission 161668) | Hydrothermal vent microbial mat bacterial communities from Southern Trench, Guaymas Basin, Mexico - 4869-18-1-2_MG | ecosystem: Environmental > Aquatic > Marine > Hydrothermal vents >...
CATGCTAGCGGCCCAAGTGTCGGCGCCAGCAAGGGGCGGCACAGGCGGCGCTAGGGGCGCGGGCGGGCCGATCTTTCAAAGCACGATCAACCTAACGGTAAACGGCGGCACTGCGACCGATCCGCAGATCCAAAAGCTAAGGCAAGGCGTGCGCTCGGAGTTGCGCGATAATCGACGGGCAACACTCGACGCACTTACGCAAAGTGTCGAGGTGCCAGTATGACCGCCTTTCTCGTACCCGACGACGACAGTAGTCGGATCATTACCTTCGACGTGATCGAAAACGAGTTGCACGAAAGCGTGGCCGAAGTAACCGACCACCCTGTCGAGATAGGGATCAACATTGCCGATCACGTTCGGCCGTTACCCGACCGTTTGTCCCTTACGGCCTACACTTCGAATACGCCGATCCTAGTCAACCCATACACGCAAAGGGGCGAGCAACTTTCCTTCGAGTTGAAAGTGCCGCAATGGGAGATCCCTATCGAGCCGACACCCGGCTCACTCTATCGTGCGGGCTTGCAAGCAATGGGCGGGCTTGTCGGTTCGATCTTCGGTGGGGATAAGCGCACCGTTTCGATTCTAGGTTTCGCCGATGTCTTCGATGCTATTTACGAAACGTACGAAGTACTTCGCGAGTTTCAAGCTAACGGCGTGCTCCTGCAGATCGTTACGCCGATCCGAACCTATGAAGATATGATTTTAGAACGTGTCGCCGCGCCGCGTACCGCTGGCGATGCCGGTGTTTCTTTCGGGCTCGATGTTCGCCAAATTCGCGTTGTCGAATCGGGGCAAGTTGCAGCACCCCCTGTACCCGCCGACGACGTGCCCGGCGGCTTACCCCTTGCGGATAAAGGTGGACAAGGCGCGAAGCCGCCCGGTGCCGGTGAAGATGAAGAGCGCCCTGGTTCGGTTGCTCATCGGATACTGAACGGGCAAGGTTTGCCGTCGATCTTTTGAGGTCAAGCTATGCCGTTAATCGTTCCAGTGTTTCCCGGAGAACCTCTCTATAAAGAGCGCGTGCGACTTGACGATCGCGATTACATCTTGCGTTTCGATTGGAGCCAAAGGGAGCAGCGTTACTACCTATCGATCTTTGACTTGGACGAGACGCCGCTCTTGCTCGGTGCAAAAGTCGTCGCGAATTGGGATCTGCTTTCGCGTAACGGTTTCGATCCACGTTTGCCGCCTGGTCCGCTGATTCCCATGGATCTGGAAAGCGGAGGTGTGCCGCCATCGCGAACCGACTTCGGTACTCGTGTTCGGCTTTTCTATTACACGAGCGGCGAAGACGTCTCGGAGTATCCCTTATGACGCTGCTTTTTAAGCGATACGCTCGCGTCATAATTGACACGATCGAGATCGAGCACGGCTTCGACGAAGCCTCGCTCGACGTTCAGTTTTCGATCGAGCGCTCGCTTAAGCCCGAACCGAATACGGCGGAGATCAAAGTCTACAACTTGAATCCCGATCATAGGTCACAACTCGAAGAACCGAGCGTGCCAGCGCAAAGCGGAACGGCGGCAAAGGTAAAGGTGCCCGTTAGTGTCGAAGCAGGTTACGAAGACGGTTTCGCAATGCTCTTCGTGGGCACGTTACGTACGGTGTTTTCGATTCGTGAGAATGCTTCGATCGTTACTGTGCTGCAATCGGGCGACGGTGAGAAAGAATACAAGCAAAGTCGGATCAACTTGTCGATCGCGAAGGCAACGCCGAATGCTTCGGTACTGCAGCAGATCACGAAAGAATTAAAGATCTCTGAAGGTAATCTATCAACGGTAACGCCGCTCCTGCTAGCAACGCCGCCGTTGTTCCCGCAAGGCGGCGTGCTTTCGGGCTCGGCCGCGCAGATCATGACAAGGGTTTCGCAATCGCTCGGTTTCGAATGGTCGATCCAGGAAGGCGCGTTGCAACTCTTGCAGCGAAGCGCGCCGCTTACCGCGTCGGCCGTACGCCTGTCACCCGAAACCGGGCTTATTGGTTCACCTTCGATCGACAACGAAGGGATCCTTAACGTGCAGTCGTTACTGATTCCCGATATCTTTCCAGGTCGCTTGCTCGATCTAGAAAGCGAAAGGCTCTTCGGATCTTATCGTGTAGAGAAGTGCAACTATTCGGGCAACACTTTCGGGCCCGAATGGTACGTCGATATCGAAGCGAAAAAACTAGGTTGACCGATGGCAGAACCGACACTAGCCGAGATCATTCGAAGCGCTCTCGACGCACGCTTGCTCGACTTGCACGTTGCGCTCCCTTGTCGCGTCGAGTCGTACGACGCCACCGCGCAAACGGTTGAGGTAATGCCGCTAGTACGTCGCGCTATCGAAGACGATATCGGCGAAACGCAACACGAGGATTTACCGAAGTTGCCTAACGTGCCCGTGTTGTTTCCGCGTTCGGCGGCTTTCTCCGCGACGTGGCCCCTTGCACCGGGCGATACCGTGCTCGTTGTGTTCTGCTCTTCGGCGATCGGTAATTGGCGGGAGAGCGGTGACCTTGCCGATCCCGGTGATCTTCGACGGCACGATCTATCGCATGCCATCGCGATCCCTGGTATCGCGCCCGACGGCGACACGATCCCGACGAGCTCAACGGCGGCTGTGCTCGAAGTCAACCCGCCAGCAACACACGTCGAAGTCGGCTCGACGTCGGCAACCTTCGTCGCTCTTGCGGCGCTCGTCGAATCGCTTGTCGACGATCTTGCTGACGCAATCCTTAACGCTGCCGTCACTCCAAACGATGGCGGCGCCGGGTTGCAGACGGCAGCAAAGGCAACTCTTACTGGTTTGGGTTGGACGGGCACGACGCCGCCGACTGATACGACCGCAGCAACGAAACTCAAAAGCGAATAGCTATGTCCCTTCCTACACTAGTTAAGACTTACGAAGTTTCCCCTAACAACGTTGGCGGCGTCACTTCGGCTAGTTACTATATCGATGCTCAGCGAACCATGTTCGCTATCAAGCAAGCCCTGACTGGTGGCGATGGCAATATCACCACTGCACCTTGGCTCGTTTCCCGTTCAAGCGATTCTGTAACGGCCGACGGCTCGGATAATTGGGGCGCCTACACCAACGTTGTTTTTAACAGCGCGGGCATAGCTCATTCGTGGATCGTGTTGAAACAACCCGGCACGAAGGGTTACGAGATTTGCATCGATTGCTCAAATGGTACGAGCGCAAACTACTTCACAATGTTCTGGTCGCCGTCCGGCGGATTCAACGCTGGCGCTGGCGGTACGGACGGCACAACCACGGCACGCCCAACCGCCTCGGACGAGATTGCAATCTTTCCTTTTCTGTCGGCCACGCAGCGTTGGCTTGGTTCACTAGGTGCGTTCAATTCTAAGGTGCATTGTGTTAGCTCAACCGACGGTGATATCACCACCGTGTGGGTAATGATCGCTACGCATTGCGCTTTCTTCCTACGCTTGGAAGTTGTGCCCGACGGTGATTGGACCGATAACGTGTGGATCCGTTTCGGCTACAACGGAGCAGGGCAAAACCAATTCAACTTCGACAAATTCGCCTCAGTTGTGAGCGGGTACCCATGGCAATGGACTTGGGCGCAAGAGAGCGGCGTTACGTTCCGGTTGTATCCAAGTTTCGAGGCGATTGGCACAACGGAAACGGCGCTTACGTACATTAATTCCGGGATCCCCGACGACAAGAGCGGCGATTATTTCATGGGGCCGATCGGCTTATGGGGAGATCAATCGCCTTATCGGGGGAAGCGCGGCAACTGCACTGATATTTGGTGGGGCCAGCAGAACCTAAATGGATCACAGTATCCCGACGCCGGAACGCTTTACCAATTCGTACAGATCGGCGATGTTATTCTCCCTTGGGACTCGGCTACCGTGCACCAAATGAGTTAGGCCATGGCTGACATTCCAGGCACGATAGTTGTAGGCCCAGAAGTTGTAGAGAATTTCTACGGCGGCGGGAGAAACCTAAACAAGCCAGGTGGGATTCTTCGGCTTGGTATCACAGGAGGCGACACGACACCGCCGGTTATCGACAACTTCGATCCCGTTGTCGGTACACCGCTTGCGCGAAATGCTTCGGTGCGTTTCGACGTAACCGACGAGATCTCTTTGCGTCGTGTGATCGTGCTCGCGACACTAGGTGGCGAAACCTATGTTGTGCACGACGGCTTCGCTTTTCGCGGTGACTTTTCGAACCTGTCGACGCGCTCGGCTATTGCCAATGGCTGGCGGTATACTGTGAAACGAAACGGCGGTTGGGTCGACGCACCTACTTTCGAGGTGTGCGCGATTGATACGAGCGGTAACGAAGCGAGCTAAGACATGCCTTTGCCTTCCTACCATTTTCCGTTAGCGGTTACGCCGCCGGCCGTCGTAACGAGTGCCGACGGAGATCTCGAAGGGCTCTTGCCCTTTGCGACATTCGCACGTGTCGAAGCAACGGGCGATATCGAGATCCCGCCGCGCATCGTGCGAGGTGTCGAAGCGATTCGATTTCGCATTGTTTCGCGCCTGAAGTTCTTCAAAGCAGAATGGTTCCTGGATCTTCGGCAGGGTGTGCCCTACTTCGAAGCGGTCTTCGTAAAGAATCCGGATTTATCGCTCGTGCAATCGATCTTTCGTCGAGCGATCCTAGGGACACCCGGTGTACAGACGATCGCCCGAATGGTAACGACGTTCGATAAAAGCACCCGCTCTTTCACGATCGATCCATTGGAGATTGTGCTAACCGGTGGCGTCGTGTTTCGTGCACAGCCCGACGAGTTTATTATCGCGTTGCCTAGCAGCGTAGGAGAGAACGCCTAATGCCTTTCGTCGACGCAACAGGTTTGCAGATCAAAACGATCGAAGAGATCCTAGAAGAGTTGTCGGCACAGCAAAAAGCCGAGATCGACGCGACGCTTAACACGGCACCCGACGAACCTCTCGGGCAGCTAAACGGGATCTTCGCCGCACAACTTCGAGAGATTTGGGAAGTCGCGCAAGTTGCCTATAACGGATTTAATCCTGATGCGGCCGAAGGATTCTTGCTCGAAAAGTTGTCAGCGCTGACGGGTACTCTTCGCGAGGGTGCGACGAAGAGCACCGTCGAAGCAACACTCGATATCGATCTCGGCTCGACGCTCGTTGCGGGTACGCACTTTGCGAATGTTGTCGGGGATCCCGATAACCGTTGGACGCCGGTCGCCGATTACGTCGGCACCGGTGGCGGTGTACAACTCGTCGACTTCGAAGCCGAGAACGCTGGCGCAATCGTGGCAAACGCGGGCACGATAACCGTAATCTCGACACCCGTTGTCGGTTGGAATTCGGTAACGAACGCCGCCGACGCAAACGTCGGTAAAGAGATCGATACTGATGCCGAGTTACGACAACGGCGCGAAGAGGAATTACGTGCGACAGGTTCGTCCACCGTCGACGCTATCCGCGCCGACGTGCTTGCCGACGAAGACGTCGAGCAATGTACGGTTTTCGAAAACACTTCAGACACGGTCGACAGTAACGGTGTACCGCCACACACGATCGAAGTCGTTGTATACGACGGCACACCGCCGCAACTCACTAACAATTACATTGCGCAACTGATCTTCGATACGAAAGGCGGCGGGATCGGAACGTTCGGTACCGAGTCTGGCACGGCCGTCGATTCGCTCGGATCTTTCCACACGGTCTACTTCTCGCGCCCGACTGAAGTAACGATCTGGTTGGACGCTACGCTGGAGATCGATATCTCTAGCGGCTACGCGGGAAGTGCTGCGGCCAAGTCGGCGCTCGTCGGCCTAAACGAAAGTACCCTACTTGTAGGCCGTGACTTCTTCGCGAACGCTGCCGTTGAAGTGCTTATGGCTTTATCCGGTGTCTACGAGATCTCGGCGTTGCTCACTGGCATTACCAACCCGCCGACACTGTCTTACGGTACGCTTGTTATCGGACCAAGGCAGCTAGGTCGAATCGATACCGGGCGTATCACTATCAACGAAAACTTCGGCCCGATCCCGTAGGGGTTAGCTATGCAATGCATTGAACATATCCTAGGACCTGAAGCCTACTTCGGCGCGCTCGCGCTCGTCGTCGGCGTACTCGTCAACTTGATCAAGCGTAGAGTGCCGGCCGACGTCGTGCCCGTGATCGCTTTCGCACTTGGTTATGTGATCGACGCAACGGTCGGTTACACGCAATGCGGCTTCACACTTTCACAAGCCGTGCTCTCGGGGCTCGGCGGCGGGCTTGCTGGATTGACCGCGGCGGGCGGGCACGAAGCGCTTGTGCGTGTTGCTAAACGTGTCGGGCTCGAAGGCGCGGCAACTCTATTGCTCGGTAAAGCAAAACAGGCACAAGCAAAGCGCAAGTCGAAGACACGCAAGACGACGGCGCTTCTCGTGTTGCTCGTGTTGCCGCTCTCGGGTTGTGCATCACTCTTGCCCGCTCTTACGAAGGCGGCCCAAGGGGCGCAATGGTTGGGCACTGTCGTCGACGTTGCCGATAAGGGAGCCGATGCATACTTCGCGCGACACCCGTCGCTTGATAACGAGCGGCGTGTCGACGCTGCCGTTAGACGGGCTCGGCTTGCCCTTGCTGCGCTCGACGCTGTGCTAGCTACCGCCGAAGCCGCGTCGAGCGAAGACACCGCACGAGCAAAGCAAGACGCCTTAGCGGCGTACGCGGATCTTCGTGCGTTGCTCGTCGAGCTAGGTGTGCTCTCGGCAACGCCGCCTGCTGGCGGCGCCGAAGGCAACGCACCTAACCCGGAGCCCTTCGAGTTGCCTATGCCTGACGCTATCGAGGCGACGCTATGATCGACGGTTCCGTATGGTGGCGTGATCGCGTACCTTCGTCGCTTGGCGAAAGTTACACGCAAGAGATCGTCGCCGCCGTGCGGCGTGGGCAAGCCGCGATCGATTGGGTGAAAGTGATCGATCGCGATCTCGAATTCGAGATCATGCGCGCACCGCTTGCGATTGGCTCGCCTAACGATCACGTCTTCGCGCTCGGCGTTACGGCCGAAGCCGTCGACTTGATCGCGCTCGAATTCGAGCGACAAGGGTTGGCGGTTATGTCGCCGACGCCACGGCTTTACGATCTCGCTGCCGAAGATTCGCGGCAGGTGCAGATCGGCCCGCACACTTTGCCCGAATTGCTGGGCGTACCGAACGGCGCGGCGGGTATGACCGCCCGCGCCGCGAAGGCACACTGCGACGCGTTACAGGACGGTGATATCTACGAGCCGCCGGCGTTTGCTTCGGCTTGCTGCAAGACGTACGTCTTGCACCCGTACGGCGACGCCGACGGGATCCGTGATAGGCACGCTTGCGAATACGGTTGGCGGTTGCCGGGGCCTGTCGGTTGGGGCTCGATCAACTCGTCGCGTAACGGGTACGTCGTGCAAGACGCACAATGGGCGCACAGCTACGCCACCTTTTGGGATTACAGTATGGGTGTAATCTTCGTAAAAGCGGCGGCCCGAATCGGTGGCAAGCCTGTCGATCTGCGAACGGTCGCCCGTGGCGGGCCCCTACGGGCCCGTGTAGCGCCTTTTGGGGCCGTGCCTTATATCGTGCACCCTGAGTGCCGCGAAGCCCTTAGCGGGCCCGCCAGCGCCCCGGAAACGGATCCTTCCCCAGCAGCCGTCGAGCAACGGCCCATGATAGCGCTCGGCTCGAAGGGCGCCGCCGTCGTCGCCTGGCAACGGATCCTAGTCGCCGCCGGTTACGCGCTCGCGCCGTGGGGCACCGACGGCGCCTTCGGCAAGTGCACACACAATGCAACTGTCGGGTTTCAACGAGAGCGCGGCTTGCCAGGTAACGGGATCGTCGATCTCGATACGTGGGCCGCCGAACACGTCGCACCGATCGAACGTGCCGAGCCCGACGAAGGGATCACGACGACGACGCCTTGTAAAAATTTCCGTTGGGCCAATCGGGAAGCCGTTGATTGCATCGTGATTCACACGATGGAGGCGCCCGAGGCGAGTACGACCGCGGATAACGTTGCGGCGTGGGGTGCCGGATCTAACGCGCCGCGGGCATCGTGGCATTACGCGCTCGACGACGACAGCACGATCGCTTGTGTGCCTGAAGAACACGTCGCATGGGCTGCACCGGGAATGAACAGTAAAGGGATCCAATTGGAGCATGCCGGTTATGCTCGGCAATCGACCGACGAATGGTTCGATCCTTTCTCGCGTCGCATGCTCGCGCGATCGGCAAAACTCGCCGCGGTGATCTGCAAGCGCTGGGATATTCCCGTGTGCTTTGTCGACGCCGCCGGATTGCTTCGAGGCGATCGGGGGATCACGACGCATTACCAAGTTACGAAGGGCCCCGGTAAAGGTCGCACGACACACACGGATCCTGGCAAGGGCTTTCCTATGTCCACCTATCTCGGCATGATAAGAAAGGCGATGGTATGAACGACGTTGCGATCCTGATTCCCACACTACCGCCCGAATCGGCCCGAGTAGAATTGCCGGACAGTATGAATCCCGAAGAGCAAGGTAAAGTCATAGGCGAGCTAGCGAAGATCTCGACGGAGATCGCTCGTGTGCAAACACGAGACGAAGAGCGCTCGAAGTTTCTGGATCAAAGGTTCCGGGCAATCGACGCACGCCTAGCGAAGATCGAAGACGATGCCGAGAACACGGGCAGGCATGAGCTAGCCTCGCTCGAAAAGTTGATCGACAAGCGCGATACCGAGATCACGCGTTGGAAGTTTTGGCTACTGGGGATTGTCGGTGCGGTTGTTACTTCAACGATCGTCGGGCTCGTTGTGCATTATCTGTCAAAGGGTTGAGCCATGGCAGGCGAGTTGATTGCACAGAATACGGATCACGAAGGCGCGGTGCGGCGCTTTATCGAGCAATTCAAAAACAAGCCCGATCTCGAAGCGCTCGCCAGGATCTATCTCCGACAACTGCAAGACGTCGAAGACGCGCTTTTCGAGATCATTCTCGAAAGGGATCTCGACAACGCCGTCGGCGTGCAACTCGAAACGATCGGGAAGATTGTAAAGCAACCGCGCACGACGAGCGACGACGACGCCTTTCGTGTTGCCATTCGTGCGCGCATTGCGATCAACCTATCAAACGGTACTGTTGCCGACTTGATCAAAGTCGCAAACCTTTTGCTGTTGGAGTACGGCGAAACCTACTTCGTGCGCGAAGAGCCGCCGGCGCAATTGCGAATCACCATTACCGATCCGTTACAGTCAAGCACAGCAGAACTAATCCACGGCTTACTCGAAGCAGCGGATCTCGGTGGCGTGCGCTTGCTCCTGCAGTGGAATAAGTCGCTCGACGTACCAGCGAAAAAACTACTCTTCGGGGATACGATTTCGGGAAGCACCGGAGGCGGAACTTTCGGATCGTCGACGGGTGCCCTTGTCAACAACCCCGGTAAGTTTGATTCAGTGATCGGCGGATAACATGGCAGATAAAGAATTGTACAGACCGACGGGGCTAGAGCCTTCGTGGGCAAACGATCAAGCAATCAACGATCCCGGTGAATCGTGGGATACGACCGACACGAAAGTCGAGCCCGGTGCGGGCAAACGCGACGACGGTTTTTTACCCGAAGAGAATCCGAACGCGCAGCATATGAATCACTTGCTAAACGAGATCGGAAAATGGGTGCAATACCTGTCGAACGTGCAGCATCAGAATTGGCACCCGCCGCAACTCGTCGGTCCGGCATCGGCACCGAACCTCCTCAATACGTCGCTAACCATTACGCGTGATCTAGGCGGAGCCATCGGCGGCGCGTGGTTCGTTGCCGGTGATTTGGGCACCGTACATTGGTCGGTCGACGGATCCTCTTGGACTTTGGTCAACTCCACAACGCAATCACTTGATTGGAGTGCTTCAAAAGATCCGCGCGACGCTCCGATCCTTGCAGGTCCCTATTGCTCTGTCTTCGGCACGAGCACGGGCAATGTCGTATACGATTACATTAACGGGGTTTGGACTTCGCGCACGGTGCCCGGCGGCGGGAGCGAGGTTACGAATTGCGGTTGCTGGGGAGGTTCGTACGGATTGTTTAACGCCGGTGGACACGACGGCGCGGGTAATCCAATCATTTGGGATTCAAATCCTTCGGCCATGAATTGGACGACGGTGGGCATCGCGAAAAACGTTAGCCAACAGGTGATTGACATAGCGCACGATCCCGACAACGGCTTGACCGTTGCGATTGGCGATCTGCAAGGCGGTAACGCGGATATCTGGACGAGTACGAACGGGATCGGTTGGACGCTGATCCCGAATGTTTTTACCTCGGGCCCGCGTTGCATTGCATACAACAGAGAGACCGGGCTTTGGACGGTTATCTGTGGCGCGCTTGGCGAGATCTGGACGAGCACCGACGGTACGATCTGGAGTTTGCTGACGACGAGCGGCGCATCGGCGAAACAACGATCGTTGCATACGCGCGGCGGTCTGATGCTTTTCCCGAATTCCACGGCGCGTGCCATTCATGCGAGCACCGACGGCGGGTTGACTTGGACGGTTCAGGCGCTCGACTTCGACGATAAGATCGGCACACTAAGCGGGCTTACCGATATGGCTTACGCCGAAGACATAGGAGTCTTTGCCGTAACAATGACGGGCGGCGGTGCACAACCGGGGCAACTTCGACAGAGCCTTTCGTGCGGTACGGTACTCACCAAAACAGATGGCGCGGGTAACGTCGTTTTCTATACACCGACAGTAACGTGAGAGCCTCGCAAGACACCGACGGGCGAAGCCACGACGCCCTAACCGTAACGGCGAACGACCATCACGCCGCGCCCGTGCTCGTCTCGTTTTCGAATACGACGCAAAGCCTACCGACGGGCACGACGTGGGATCTCGACGTAACGTTGCCGGTGTCGACTTTGAAAGTCGCCCGTGTGCAAGCAATGGGCCCTAACGTATCGGGTGCGGGATCGGGTTCCGTTTGGCGCGAGCATTCGGCCGTGCACGTAACGACGTCTTCGAGCGAAGCAATGGGGCACTCAGTAACGACGCCGGGTTTCAAGCGATCGTATTGCGCGACCTATGCAAAGAGCCAAGGATCGGCGCGGCTATCTCATAAAGTGTTTAGCAGTAGCCGGCAGATCTCTTTGCAAGATGCGTGGATTACAGGCTCGACTTTACGTCTTCGCTTTCGCAATCACGCCGGCGGCTCTTCGACGCTTTGGGTAAAAGGATCGGCACTCCTATGGTGAGACCTATTAACGCCGACGTCGTTACCGATCATGATCAACTCGTCGACGTCGGTGCGCACGATCACCACAACTCCGCGGTTTCGGATCGCGTGCTCGTCAACTCGCAAGCGATAGCGGCGCTCTCGACCTATCAACTTCGAATCGCTCTCGGCAGGAGCGGGCACCGTGTTGCATGGGGCGTGCTTCGAGGTAACGTGTCGACCGACATACTCGGACACGAAGGCGTTTTCTTTTTGGCACATGCAACGAGCGACGAAGCATGTGCCGTCGGGATCCGTTCGTACGGAGCGGGCGGTTACCCGACTAG